>Ga0172371_10001643_pt1 | contig 35566 bp, 35 predicted proteins | sample Lak12m_FD_114543 | JGI IMG/M metagenome (GOLD analysis project Ga0172371, IMG submission 114543) | Freshwater microbial communities from Kabuno Bay, South-Kivu, Congo - kab_022012_12m | ecosystem: Environmental > Aquatic > Freshwater > Lake | place: Democratic Republic of the Congo: South-Kivu... | reverse complement strand
TCAAGGAGACTCAAAAAAGTGGTTTACTGAATTTTACCAATGATTACGGCTTGGCTGTTGCTGGTGCCAAGGTAGTCATAGTGGCGGTAGGCACTCCCTCTCGGTTGGATGGTTCTGTCAATCTTGATTATTTAAACTCGGCTATGGATAGCTTGATCAATAATTTGGGAGACGGGGCTGTGGTGGTCATTAAATCAACCGTACCACCGGGCATTTTTACTCAACTAAAAAAAAGTATCAAAGCCAAAACCAAGAAAAAGTTTAAGCTTGTTTCTATGCCTGAGTTTTTGCGCGAAGGTTCGGCTGTTGATGACACCTTGCATCCAGACAGAATAGTGATTGGTACTACAGATTCAGAGGCTTTCAAACTTTTGGCTCTTCTTCATGCTCCTTTGAAAGCCAAGATTATTCAAACAAATCCTGAGTCTGCTCAATTGGCCAAGTACGCTGCTAATGCGTACTTGGCCAACCGAATAGCTTTTATTAATCAAGTAGCCGATCTTTGTCAGGGAGTAGGAGCTAATATTGAAGAAGTGATTGCTATCATTGGGCAAGATAAAAGAATAGGTTCTCATTATTGGTATCCCGGTTTGGGTTATGGTGGTTCTTGCTTTCCTAAAGACGTAAAGGGTTTGGCACATCTGGCCGACCAGATCGGTCAAAAAGACAATCTTTTTACCAAACTAGATGAACTAAACACCAAAAGAATGAGTTTGCTCTTTTCTCAATATGAAAAACTTGTGGGTGGGTTTGCAGATAAAAAAGTAGCGGTTTTAGGCTTAGCTTTTAAACCAGAGACCGATGATTTAAGAGAAGCGCCTAGTTTAAGATTTATACCTTGGCTGATTGAGAAAGGGGCAAAAATTTCTGCTTTTGATCCCAAGGCATATCAAGTAGCCCAAGCTTTTTTTGCAAGTTCTACCCAGTCTCATGAACTGCAAATTGTACCAACGCTTGAAGAAGCATTAAAAGATGTGGATGTAATCTTGATTTTGACCGAGTGGCAAGAGTTTATAAATTTTGATTACTCTGTGGTCAGAGATCAAGATAAAACTCAATGGATTATTGACACACGCAATCGTTTGAATAGAAAAAGTTTGCACTCTCTGGGTTTTGTCTATCAAGGGGTAGGAGTTTGATAATGAAAAAAACTGTTTTAATCACTGGGGGCACTGGTTTTGTAGGTTCCCACCTTACGGAGTTTTTGAGTCAAGATCAAAATTTAGACATTCATTTGACTGCTTTTGGTCCAAAACCTGATTTTTTTAGCAATTTGATAAGTGACGAAAAAATCCACAATCTAGATTTGACTGATTTTCAAGCCACTACTCAATTGATAAAAGTCTTAAAACCCGATCAAATTTATCACTTGGCTTCATTTGCAGCAGTAGGGAATAGTTTCGAGCAAGCAGAAAAAATATTAATCAACAACACTATACTTCAGCTCAATCTACTAGAAGCTTTAAAAATTCACTCACCAAAATCAAAAGTTTTGTCTATTTGTTCTGCTGATGAGTATGGATTGAGTTTACCCCAAGAAATTCCCATCAACGAAACTCACGAGCTTCGTCCGGTTAACCCCTATGCTGTTTCTAAAATTTCTCAAGACATGTTGGCTCATGCTTATCACGTAAGTTTTGGATTAAATATTGTGAGAGTAAGGCCATTTAACCACATTGGCGAAAGACAGACTGTGGCTTTTGCAGTTTCGGCTTTTGCCAAACAAATAGCTCAAATTGAAGCAGGACAACTAAAAACTCTTAAAGTAGGTAACTTACAAAGCGTGCGAGATTTTACTGATGTTAAAGATATGGTGATTGCTTACAATTTACTTATGGAAAAGGGTGTTGGTGGTCAAGTTTATAATGTTGGTTCTGGTCAGGGTTTGAGTATGAGTGAGGTGCTTAATTTACTTGTTAAGTTGGCCAAAAAGCCAGTAGTGATTGAGCAAGATCAAGCACGGATGCGCCCATCTGATATTCAAACCATGGTAGCTGACAACAGTAAAATCACTGCTTTAGGTTGGTGCCCAAGAATTCCACTTAAACAAACTTTACAAAGAGTACTAGACTATTGGAGAGCACAATTATGAAAAAAGCCTTTATAACTGGTATTACTGGTCAAGATGGTTCGTATTTAGCAGAGCTTTTGTTGGATAAAAATTACGAGGTTTATGGTTTAACCAGAAGAACCAGCACACAAAATTTTGCTAGAATTCGACACTTAACAGAGAATCCACGTTTAAAATTGGTTTCAGGTGATTTAATAGATCAACACTCATTAACTCAAGCTTTGCGAGACATTCAGCCAGATGAAGTTTATAACTTGGCAGCCCAATCTTTTGTCAAGGCTAGTTGGGAACAGCCAGTTTTAACAGGAGAGTTTACTGCTTTGGGGGTGACTAGAATGTTGGAAGCTGTGCGTTTTGCTTGTCCCACAGCCAAGTTTTACCAGGCCAGTTCTTCTGAAATGTTTGGCAAAGTGCGTGAAGTGCCACAGAAGGAAGAGACGCCATTTTATCCTCGCTCACCTTATGGAGTGGCAAAGGTTTATGGTCACTGGATTACGGTTAATTACCGCGAGTCTTACAATCTTTTTGCAGTGTCTGGGATTCTTTTTAATCATGAATCACCCAGAAGAGGTTTGGAGTTTGTGACTAGAAAGATTAGCAATGGAGTAGCAAGGATCAAGCTTGGCAAACAATCTGTTATTGAGCTAGGCAATCTTGAGGCAAAAAGAGATTGGGGTTATGCCAAAGATTATGTTGAAGCAATGTGGCTGATGTTGCAGCAAGCAAAACCAGAAGATTATGTAATTGCTACTGGAGAAACTCATTCCGTGCAAGAATTTTTAGAGCTTGCTTGCAAATCAGCTGGTATTGCCAACTGGCAAAAAATTTATAGGCATAACCCACTTTTTGATAGACCAGCCGAGGTGGACCTATTGATTGGAGATGCTACCAAAGCACACCAAAAATTAGGGTGGAAAACCTCTGTCACTTTTGAGCAATTAGTGGATTTAATGGTAAAACAAGAGTTGGAGACAGAAAGCAAAACTTCATGAAAAATTTACCAAAAGCAGTTGTCATTATCCCAAGTTACAATGAAAAAGACAATCTTCCAAGACTAATCCCGGTTTTAGAACAAGTGTTTTTAAAAATTACCAACTGGCAAATGGCTATTTTGGTGGTGGATGATACTTCTCCTGATGGAACTTATCTTTTGGTACAAAAATTGCAAAAAAAATACAAGAATCTTCATTTAATTTTAAATAAAACCAAGGCTGGTTTGGGTAAAGCATATCTTAATGGTATGGATTATGCTTTTGATCAGTTGCAAGCTGATGTAGTTTTTGAGTTTGATGCAGACTTTTCGCATGATCCTAGTAAAATACCTCAATTATTGGCCAAAATTGACCAAGGCTTTGATTTAGTGTTGGGATCTAGATACATCAAGGGTGGCAGTATCCCAAGTAATTGGGGTTGGCATCGCAAGCTTTTAAGCGTGGGTGGAAATTTATTTATCAATTTTGTAATGGCAAACTTCAGATATAGAGATTGGACGTCTGGTTTTAGAGCGATTAGAAAAAAAGTGTATCAAGCAGTACGTCAGGAAATGATGGTGGCGCGTTTCACTGGCTACACTTTTCAGATGGGTTTTTTACATAAAGCTTTGCGAGGTGGTTTTAAAATTTGCGAAGTGCCCATTCAATTTAAAGATAGAACTTATGGCAAATCTAAAATTGGTCCAGAGTACATCAAAAATAACTTGCTTTTTATCTTAAAAGTCAGAAGCGATGAAATTTTGGCTAATAGATTAGTCAAGTTTGCTTTGGTAGGTGGGGTGGGAGCTTGCGTGCAGTTTTTGTCACTAGCTTTGTTGCGACAGTTAATAACATATACTTTGGCTTATTTCTTGGCGGCGGAAATGGCAGTTTTATCCAACTTTATTTTTAGCAATCTCTGGACGTTTAATGACAGGAAACTGACTTTGCTGCAAATTCCGGCCAAATTCGTGATGTTTAATCTTGCTAGCTTTGGTTCGGTGGGGATTCAGACTCTTTTGGCCGAATTTGGCCGAAGGTTTATTGGTGAGAAAGTATCCTTATTTGTCATACCGTTCTCTAGTTTATTGTTTGGTAGACAGTTTATCTTTGATACTGGGTTTTTGTTTATGATTGTGGGTATATTTTTGGGCATGATTTGGAACTTCACGGCTTATACCAGAGTAATTTGGAAAAAGCGTTAAGCAAATTTTTATGTTGAGATACTTGAAAATTTTAAATAAAAATATGATTTGGGTGGTTGTTGCGTTGGTAATAGCAGGTGGTATTTTACGATTTTATAGACTAGATCACATTATGCAATTTGCTGGTGATCAGGGAAGAGATGCCTTGCGCGTCTCTAGAATTTTTAAAGATCAAGATTTGGTGTTTATAGGTCCAGTTACCAGTATTGGCAACATGTACTTGGGGCCGTTTTATTATTACTTCATGTTGCCATGGCTTTGGTTAAGTTATCCTAGCCCAGTAGGTCCAGCTTATGCGATAGCCTTTCTTTCTACTTTAAGTATTGGCTTGATTTATTGGTTAGGTCAAAAATTGATAGGTAAAACTGGGGCATTGATAGCCACGGTTTTGTTTACTTTTAGCTCACTTGCTATTACTTATGCCAATTTTAGTTGGAACCCCAATCCAGCTCCCTTTGTCTCTCTAATTCTACTTTGGGCATTGTTTTTAGTTTCCCAAAACAAAACTCGTTATTGGTTATTGGTAGGTTTAAGTTTTTCTATCTTGATTCAGCTTCATTACATGACTTTACTCGCTTTTTTGCCCATTATTTTTGTTTGGCTTAGAAATTTTAGTAAGCTTTTTTGTAACTCATCAGAAAGAAAATTGCTTACAAACTTTTTTGTACACTCACTGCTGGCTTTTTTAATTGGGGCTTTGTTTTTACTGCCTCTTTTCCTATTTGATTGGAAGCATCAAGGCACAAATATTCAAGCTCTCAAAGATTTATTTGGCGGTCAAAACTCGATTACACAGTTTGTACCCAATCTGAATATTGGTGAAAAAATTTTTTCGGTCTTGACGGAGACACATGGTAGGGCCATGGACATTTTGCTTGATGTACACGTGGGTCAAGATAGATATAGGAATACCTTGATTTTGATCGTGATTGGTTTGGTGAGTTTAGTGAGCTTGCGTCGTACTAAAGATGCTCTTGGTATTAGACTTATTCTGGCTTTTTTATTAACTGGCATCCTTGGAACCAGTTTTTACTCTCATAATCTTTACCCTCATTACGTGCTACCTTTTACCTTTTACCTTTCTGTTTTTTGGCTGGTTGTTGGCCAGTATTTGGCAATGGCGTTTTTTGGGTAAGCTCATAGTGTTGTGTGTTTGTGGGTTTTTTGTTTTACAAAATGTTAAAAAATACAGCTATCACGATTTTAACCCCAATGTTTTTAAGTTAAGCCAAGAAACAAAGGAAATTGTGGATAAAATATATCCAGACGAAAAATACAACCTCGTGCTTTTTTCTCAATCAAAAGATTATTATGGACAAAATTATCGTTATTTTTTAAGCACTTATCAAAATAAAGCTCCTGTTGACCCAGATCTTGATAATGTTAATGCAGTAGATACTTTGGTGGTGATTGACGAGTTGGGTTTGACCGATCAGGAAATTCTTAGTTCCGAGATCTATGAGCTGCAACCATTCAAAAATGCAAAAAAACAAGGTTTTTCTACTCAAGCAGGAACAAAAATTTTAATCTTGAAGAAATGAGCCGATTTTTTACTTAGTGTATACTTAAAAAGATGCAAAAAAACGTTTTCCTCTCGGTAATTATCCCTTCTTTTAATGAGAAAAATAATATTTCTCGTGGGGTTTTAGAGGAAGTAGTTAAGTACCTAAAGCTTCAAACTTATTCTTGGGAAATCATCTTGAGCGATGATGGTTCTCAAGATGAAACTGTAATTGAGCTAAAAAAATTTTGTCAAAACAATCCTCAAGCTAAGTTACTGAAAAATCCTCACATGGGGAAAGCCGCCACTGTCACGGCCGGCATGTTGGCCGCTTCTGGACAGTGGCGGCTGTTTACTGATTTTGATCAATCAACTCCTCTTAAAGAAGTAGAAAATTTGCTTTTTTATGCCAAGCTAAAATATGACGTAATCATTGGCTCGCGCGAGATTATTGGGGCTAAAAGAGATAAAGAGCCTTGGTATAGACATTTGATGGGAAGAGTGTTTAATTTGACCGTGCAGACGCTATCTGTGCCCGGGTTATTGGATACCCAATGTGGTTTTAAACTTTTTTCTGCTTTAGCTACCACCAAGCTTTTTCCTAAGCTTGTGGTGTATGGCAATTTAAAGACTCGCGGTGATGCTTTTACAGGAGCTTTTGATGTAGAACTACTGTTTTTAGCCAATCAGCTTGGGTTAACAATTAAAGAAGTGCCAATTCACTGGAAGCATTATCAAACGAATAGAGTCAGTCCAGTCAAAGACAGCTTTAGGATGTTTGTTGATATTCTAAAAATTAGGTTGGCTTTTTTACAAGGTAAATACAAACTTTAAAGTCATAATGTATTTTTTAAAGAAAATATTTTTTTGCAAACGCCTTTTTTTTTGGTTAGGTGTTTTTTGGTTTCTCTTGTTGGCTTATGCTATTTGGTCGTACAGTCAAGTGGACCCAAACTTGGTTTTAACCACTTTGAAACCTTACTGGATTTTTCAAAACTGGATTTGGCAGTTTGATAAACAAAACCCCATTTTAAGTACACAAATTTATGTTTTTTTGGTGTTAACTCTGTTTGTAGTCTATACAAAAGTGATATTTCTACTAAGCCAACTTAAACTAAAAACTTTAGAGAACTTTTCACAAGCAAAGAGAGTGCTACTGGCTTGGTTGTTAGTGATTACTCCACTTCTTTTTTCTTACAACGCTCTTTCCCATGATGTGTTTAACTATATTTTTAACGCCAAAATGGTGGTGATGTATCACGTAGATCCCCATGTTAAAGTGGCTTTAGATTTTCCTTTAGATCAATGGACAAGATTTATGCACAACACTCATACGTCTGCCCCTTACTATTATGGTTGGACAGGTTTATCTCTTTTGCCTTACAGCTTGGGTTTTGGGAAATTTCTCCTTACGTGGTTACAGTTTCGTTTTTTTGCTTTATTGAGTTTGGTTTTGCTGTACTTTGTTATTTACTGGTTTTTAAAGAAATTGCAAAAAACCGTTAAGATTGAACACTTGAGTTTGTTATTTTTAAATCCCTTGGTTCTCATTGAGATTTTTGGTAATTCGCATAACGATGTTTGGATGATGTCATTGGCTTTATTGGCTTTAAGTTTGGTATTAGGCAAGGTAAACAAACTTAAAGCTGTTCTCTCTCTTGTTTTGCTTTTGTTGTCAGTGAGTATTAAGTATGCCACAGTGCTACTTTTACCAGTTTGGCTGGTGTTTTTATTTTTATCTTGGTTTAAATTATCTCAAAAGTACTTAAACTATATTGTTTATATTTTAGGTTTATCGTCTGTGGCGTTTTTTGCGCTTTTATTACTTGAACGCTCCAGACAGTTTTTGCCTTGGTACTTGACTTGGAGTTTGGTTTGGTTGCCATTGATTTCTTCTCTCCAATTAGTTAAACCTCAATTTAAACTTTTGACTTTGTTTTTATCGAGGTTGTGGCCAAGCTTGGTTCTGGCTTTTTCTTTAAGCGCACTTTTGCGTTATGTGCCGTGGTTACTTACTGGTGAGTACTCTATGCAAATCACGGCTTTGGAAAAAATGATTACTTGGGGTTTGGGCATCAGCGCTTTTCTTTTGTTAAACCTGTTTAAAGTACTAAAAACTTTGTTACCTGATAGAATAAAACAGTAGTGAAAAAATTACTTTATCAATACCGTTTTTGGCTGTTGTTTATTGTTGTTTATTTTTTGACACACTTATTGAACTTGGTTGCTCTACCAGTTTTTGCTGATGAGGCAATTTACATTCGTTGGGCACAATTGATCATGGATGACTGTAAACAGTATCTCTTTTTTCCGCTCAATGATGGCAAAACTCCTCTTTTAATTTGGTTTTTTGTACCATTTCAGTATTTGTTTTCTGATCCATTGTTGGCTGCCAGATTGGTTTCGGTTATTACAGGATTATTGCAAACTTTTGTACTTTACTTATTGGCTAAAGTTTTGGGTTTTAGAAAACAAGCAATGATGTTGATAGCTATTTTGACCGCCATTTTGCCGTTTTGGTTTTTTCACTCGCGCATGGCTTTAATGGACAGCTTGATGACTTTATTTTTGAGTTTAAGTTTACTTTTTTCTTTAAAATTGCTTTTTTTACCAGCCAAAGATTTTCTACAGAGTAAAAAGTTTTGGCAGTACTTTTTTATGACATTTATAAGTTTTGGTTTGAGTTTGTGGACCAAGTTGCCAGCTGTTTTATTTGGGCCAGTACTATTGTTTTTACCTATGATTTATGTGAAAAAAGGAGGGCTTAAAAAAAATTTTTTATTTTGCTTGGTTATGGCGATTGCGGTTTTTTTTGGTTTGTGTTTTTTTCTTCTTTTAAAAATACATCCCGCTTTTTCTCAAATATTTGCTAGAGGTGGAGACTTTTTGTTTAAGTTGCCACAGCTTTTGGCGGGCGAGTGGCGTTTCGGTATAAGTCAATTGCCAAGATACTATTATGAGTTTTCTAGCTACTTAACGCCCGTAGGTTTTTTTATCCCCTTTCTGGCTTTGTTTTTTAAAAAAAACCGCCGCCAACACCTAGTTTTTATTTTACTTGCTTTAATCTATATTTTGCCCATTTTGATTTTTGGTCGAGTGGTTTACGCCAGATATTTCTTACCAGTTAGTATATTTTTTACCTTAAGTATTGGTTTATTTCTTGATCAAATTTGGCAAATGGTCTCTGCTCAAAAACAATTATTCAAAAAAGCTCTAGGTGGTTTATTTATTGCTTTGATTATTGGAAATGTTTTTTCTCCAGTGGCTTACTGGTTTTATACCGCTTGGTTTGATGTTAATCACTTGCCGATACCGCAAAACGATAGAGTGCAGTATTTATCGGAGTGGTCGGCTGGTCAAGGTATCAAAGAAACAGCAGAACTGATTATTAACTCTGCTCAATCACAAAGGATAGTGATGGCTACAGAGGGTTATTTTGGTACCTTACCCGATGGAATTTTGATGTATTTACACCGTAAGCATGTCAACAACATTGCTGTTACAGGGATTGGCCAACCAGTTAGAGAGTTGCCTCAAAATTTTGTTTCACAGATGAGTTTAGCTGATCAAGTATGGTTGTTGGTTAACTCTCATAGACTAAAGATGCCTATGGGTGAAGCCAAGATTATAAGGCAGTTTTGTCGGCCAGATCAAGCGCCATGTTTGGAACTTTGGAATATTACAACTTTCAAAAAAAATTAACTGGCAAAATAATAGCCAAATCCTCTTGATGTTTTAATCAGATTGTGGAATTTACCCAAGTGGATTCTTAGTCTGCGAATATAAACGTCAAGAGTAGAGTAACATGGAGTTTGATCAATGGGTCCCCAAACGTAATCAATCAACATGTTTTTGGTTACCACTCTGGGGCGATGACGCAACAAACAAGCTAAGATGTTACTTTCCATTTTACGTAAGGGCTTAGGTTTTTTATTTGCCACCACCAAGGTACCGGTTTGTGGATTAAGTTTCACAGGTCCAGCACAGATAGTGTAATCTGGAAATACTTTTACCAAAGAAAGCAGATGTTGGATTTTCTGTTTCAGTTCTATGGGTAAAAAAGGAGCTGTTAAGATATCAAAACAACCTGTTTTATAAACAGCGCTTCTTTCGGTTAAAGTCAGATGGTGATTGGTCAGTAGTAACGATCTAATGGAAAAATAATCTTGGTAAAGAAAATCGAGTAACTCAAAAACTTGTGTTTTATACTCATCGTACTGCACGATAAAAACATCGTAGTGAATTTTTTCCAGTAAGTTATAAACTTGTTCCAAAGTAACTACATGGTTAACCTGATTCTTTTTCAGCTGCCTGCTTACCAAGTTGGCTAGTTTGTTGTCCTTGGAAAGAATCAAGATTTTTTGCATATTTTGGAGATTATATGATCTTTAGAGATATATTTAATGTGTAACAGATATGTATTAATTGCTATCTCAAGTGGTTAACCGAATCTTATTTTGCTAGAATACCCCTGTAATTGCCCTGTCGTCTAATGGCAGGACTGCGGACTCTGAATCCGCTAATCTTGGTTCGAATCCAAGCGGGGCATCAAGCAAAAATCAAGTCCGCTTGTGTTAAAATCAGAATATGCCTTGGTATCTAGCCGCCGCTCTGTCAGCCATTTTTGCTGCTTTAACCTCAATTTTGGCTAAGATTGGGATCAAAGATGTAGATAGTAATCTAGCTACAGCTATCCGCACTAGTTTTATTCTAGTTTTCACTTGGGGCATTGCCATTTCTCAAAACTCTTTAATCAAGATACCACAAATAACTAAACACTCTTGGCTATTCTTGGCTCTTTCTGCTTTAGCCACTGGGCTTTCTTGGCTTTTTTATTTTTATGCTTTAAAAATGGGAGAGGCCAGAAAAGTGGTACCGATAGACAAGCTTAGTTTAGTTTTGACTATTATTTTTGCCGCCATAATCTTAAAAGAAAAACTCACTCTTCAAGTGGCTTTTGGTGCCGTGCTGATGACAATTGGCACTTTAGTGATTGCTTACGCCAAATAACAATATTCCTAAAATTTTTGTTTTTCGTTTAGGGTTTTTAGGTGTTGAGATTTTAAGTGGGAGTAATTTATTTGGTGATTGCCGTTTTGTCTAAGCAGTTTGTTAACGAATTCGGCTCCTAGGTAATGGGGAAGCAAAACGTAAGTGGCGCCTGAAGCGTAGAGTTCAAGCGCCTCCATTTTGGTTTGAGCAATGGGAATAATCACCGCTTTACTGTTTCTTTTTTTGAAATGTTGAGTGAGCAAAAGATTGGTTTTGTGGTCTGGTATAGTGGAAATAATGATCTTTGGTTTGCGCAAAGGAAGTTCGTCTAAAAACTCTGCGTCTGCTGCATCACCAAAGCGATAATCAAAACCTGCGTTTTGTAATTTATCTACAGACATTGGATTGAAATCGATGATTAAAAACTTTTGCTCCAAATTCTGTAGAGCTTGGGCAAAAATATCTCCTACACGCTCAAATCCAAAAATTGCACTCTCAAAGTTTTCACCTAGAGATCCTTTTTGATTGCTTTTACGTTTTATCAACTCAAGCAGACTTAATACTTTTTCTAATTTTGGATAAAGTTTTTCCGCATAAAGGATCAGGTAGGTTGAACCGGCAATTGTAATGAGACCAACCAAGGTGATGAGCGAAAGTACCTCTGGGGAAAGGTGGCCCACTCTTAGTCCAAGGGCTGCTAGGATTAAAGAAAACTCACTGATTTGCGCCACTGTTAACCCAGCCATAAATCCGGTTTTTTTATTAAAACCTAAATTATTCATTAGCAATATTATTATTATTGGATTACCAATTAGTACAAATAAAGATAAAGCCACTGCCGGCAACAAAAGCATTCCTAAATTACTAATTACCAGCTGTCCGCCAAGTAAGATAAAGAAAATTATGATAAAAAAATCTCTTAAGGGTTTAAGTCTGGCTGCAATCTCTACCGCAAATGGCGTGACCGAAAGCGTCACGCCAGCAATCAAAGCTCCAATTTCTATGGAAAATCCAAGTAAAGCAAATAAGCTAGCTAAGCTCATTCCCCAAGATAAAGCGAACAGAAATAGCAACTCCGAAGATTTGGCGGCGTACGTGATAAGCTTGGGGATAACAAAACGAGTGGCGAAAAACAGAAAAATCCCAATTCCACAAGCTTTAATTAATGTCAACGCGATAACTTGTGATATGGTGTTGTCACCAGTAGAAGTGGTCATGGTGATGAAGATTAAAATCACTGTGGCAACAATATCTTGTACCAAAAGAAAACCGATAGCAATTTTTGCGTAAAGTTTTTGTAAATCTTTTTTATCAGAAATAAGCTTGAGGATGATAATAGTACTGCTGAAAGTCAGGGCAATGGCTACATAAATAGCGGCTATTTGATCAATACCTAGGGCCAAAGCAATAAAAAAACCAACAATTGAGGTAAAGACTATTTGTCCAAGACCGGTAATTAATGAAACTCGTCCTACCTCATGTATAACTTTGGGACTTAAATAAAGCCCAACAATAAAGAGTAAAAAAACAATTCCTACTTTAGAAAAAAGCTCTAGTTCATGTTTTGAGTTGAGAATGTTTAAAAAATATGGACCAGCTAGTATACCGGATAATATATAACCTACTACCAATGGTTGTCTTAAACGTTTGATTAACATTGTAATTACGGTGGTTAAAGCGAGCAGTAGACTGATCTCAACAAAAACTTCCATATATTTTATTTTTTTGTTTTTACTCCTACTTGGTCAATTAGAGGAAAATCTTTTTTTACCACTTGCCAGAATTTTTCTGACAAACCTTGGGAGTATTGAGCAAACTTGCCTCTTTCCATGCCACTACAAAGTTTTCTTTCCCAAAATCTGACGGTGTCTGTAACTTCTAAACCAACTGTGTGAAATTCTTCACTTATTTTTTGAGGATTTTTCCAGACTGTATCGTGAATTAATTTAAATTTCTTAAATAAAGCTTGGTTTTTTTCCACCATTAGCTGGTAATAAAGATGATGTTTGGTCATTGGATATTAAGTTTAACATGAGCAGAGGCTCACTTGCTACTAGTCATTAGTGAACCTTTTTTGCTAATATGAAAAGGTATGAATTATAGTGACATCGTTAAGTTACTCGGTGATCAGGCAGACGAGCTTTTGACTTACAAAAGCAGTAAAATTCCTGCCAGTAGCGTGCTTCAGCCCAGCCCGAGTAGCACTTTGGAGGTTTTTAGACAGTCAGATCGTTCTTCTTTGGTGATTACTCATTTAAACAGGCTTTATCAGCATGGTAGATTGGGAGGAACAGGCTATCTTTCTATTTTTCCAGTAGATCAAGGTTTAGAACACACCGCAGGTTATTCCTTTTATCAAAATCCTTTGTTTTTTGATCCAGATAATGTGGTTAAGCTGGCTTTGGAAGCAGGATGCAGTGGTGTGGCCACTACGCTTGGTATTTTGGGAATGGTAACAAAAAAGTATGTCAATCAAATTCCTTTTATAGCCAAGATTAATCATAGCGAACATCTTACTTATCCACCTATGACCGATCAGCTGATGTTTGGATCAGTGGAAAAAGCTTACAACTTGGGAGCGGTGGGCGTAGGGTTTACAGTTTATTTTGGTTCTGATCAATCTCACCGACAGATAGAGCAAGTAGCTTCTGCCATTGAGCACGCCCACCGCATGGGATTATTTGCCATTATTTGGTGTTATCCGCGTAATCCGCTTTATATCAAGAATGGTCAAGATTACTCTCAAGCTGTGGATATTACCTCTCAAGCTATTCACATTGCTGTTACCATGGGAGCGGATATTGTTAAACAAAAAATGCCTGTAGCTTTACACGGATTTACGGATTTGGACTTTTCCCATTCTGACCCACAAATGTATGAGCGTTTACTTACTGATCATCCTATTGATCTAGTGCGTTACCAAGTGGCTCATGCTTATATGGGTAAGATAGGCTTGATTAACTCTGGTGGTGAGAGCAAGGGTGAAAATGATTTGCGTGAAGCGGTAAGATCAGCAGTGATTAACAAGCGTGCCGGTGGTCAAGGTTTAATCATGGGACGCAAGGTTTTCAAAAAGTCTTGGGAAGAAGGTATCGCGCTACTTCAAGCTGTTCAAGACGTTTACTTAACCCAAGAAATTACCTTGGCCTAGAAGAAACCTAGACGACAAATTGGCCGTTTTGATAAATGACTTTTTGAGTGCCGTCAGTCAAAGTAGCAATTACTGTTCTTTGGCTGGTGCTGACGATATCAGTGTGTTCGGCCGAATCATTGAAACCAAGTTTCTCCCAGTCTTTTGTTTTTAGCTTGGTTCTATCGCCCTTGTAACAATCACGATAAGCCATACCAATGGCCATGTGAGTATTGCCATTTGGACCACCAATGTTTTCATCGTAAAGAGTCTCGGCCATAAAATGAGTAAGATGCGAAAGCCTTTTGTCAGTTAAAGAAAACTCGCCCAGTTTGTTGGCTCCTTTGGTTTTTAACATCTCGGTTAAGATTGCTTGCCCTTTTGTGGCTGTAGCTTTAGTTACTAAGCCGTTTTTAAACTCCATTTTCACTCCGTCTAACACGTGGCCATAACGAAAGAGTGGCTGATTAAAATTGATATAACCTTCAGTGCCTCGCCAATCAGGTGAAGTGAAAAGCTCAAAACTAGGGATGTTTCTGTCGGCGCCACCGGCCCAGCGCCGGTTGGCGCCAAGTTTAATTTTTAAATCTACGCCTTCTCCTTTAACAGTAATCCACTCAATTGACAATTGATTGAGCTTGGTCTTGATTTTTAACTGCAACTGCTTGGTTTTTCTCCAAGCTAAAATTGGGTTATCCTGATCAAGATAACAAGCTTTGATTATTTGTTGCCAGTACTCTTTATAACTTAGGCCAACAATTTTAGCTTTAGCCTCAACACCCCACAAAGCCGCTGTCCAAGTAAACTTACCATTGGTTTCTTTTTCCATTAGCCAATCGCGATATTTTTTTTGAGTGTTTCTAGCTAGAAAGATTTTTTTAGGATCAATACCTTCCAGCTCTTCTGGATCTGGATCGGCAATAATGGCAATATTATGATCTACTAGATCTACCCTAGCTTTAAAATAATCAGCGGGAAAGAACGTTAGTTGTTCTTCCGAAGCCAAATTATAATAATCTCTATCTAAACCAGTGGGAAGCAAGCGCAGTAAGACATGAGCTCCAGCTTTGAGTAAAGTTTTTTGTAAAGATCTAGCTAATGGCTTGGCAATATCTGGTACCATCACTTGGACCACTTCACCACGCTTGATGCCCTCGTCTTTTCCAAGTGCAAAATGAACTAAAACATCAGCGTACTTGGTTAATATTTCTTCTGAAGGTGAGTACTGGGTGCTGTGCATGGCTATTTTTTGTTTTCACCCTTTTTCCGTCACTTCTAGTTTTTGAAACCACTCGCGCCTGTAAAGCGCGCCAATTACCGCGTAAACAGCAATATCAATCCATGTTTCTTCAATACTCTCATTAGTTGGGTTTTGTCCAGACAGAAGCAGATGTTTAGCTCTTTCCACTTTCTCGCTGATTCTCATGGCAATGCCGATTTCTTTGTTAGCTAAGATATTGCCTTTGCCATAGTCCTTGTGTTTTTTTAAAAACATTTCTAGTAATTCTTGATTGATTAGCTTGAAAGCTTGATCAAGCGTGGTGGGTTGGGTTTTTGGCATAAAATTATTTACTTGTTACTACTCTAGCAAAGAAGTTTATCACAAGTGTTTATCAATGTATTGTTTAAGTTGGTTGATACTTTGACTTCTAGCGGAAAGGCTATTTTTTATTGTTGGTCCCAGTTCTGCCAGAGTTTGGTCAAGTCCTTGAGGAATAAATACGGAGTCATAACCGAAACCGTAATTACCCCTCGCTGTGTGGGCGATACTGCCGTTAAGAAAACTTTGAAAAAAAACAGGTTTGGCTTGCTTATCAATTAGAAGACAGATGAGATTAACAAATCGCGCCCGCCTATCTGTTTGGTCCTTCATGTTGCTCAAAAGTTTTAAACATCGATCACGATCGCTTCCTTTATGATAGCGGGCGCTTTTAACTCCGGGCTGTCCGTTTAAAGCTACTACTTCTAATCCAGAGTCTTCGGCTAAAATGGGATAGTTAACAAGCTTAAGCCAAGCTTTGGCTTTGATCAGGGCGTTTTGTTTAAATGTTTTACCACTCTCATTGATTAGTGGCACTTGCTTGAACAGTTGTTTGATTAAAACTAGTTTCCAGCCTGTGGGTTTTAGGATATCTATATACTCTTGAATTTTGCCCGAATTTTGAGTTGCCAAAAAAAATTGCTTTGGCATTTATCTGCCCATTTGTCCCAGCATTCCGCCTAGACCGCCTGTCATACTTTGTAGTTTCTTAGCTGCCAACTCTTGTGATTTTTTGATTGCTTCGTTAAGTATATTGACTGCGTCTTGACTGGTCACGCCTTGAACAGAAAAATGCTTGATCTTTTGGTCGCCAGTGATGGTTACCACAATATCGCCTTTTTCTACTCTAATCTCTTCCTTGCTTAACTCGTCCTGCATTTGTTTGGCCTGTTGGCGTAATCGATTGATATCGCCTAAAGCTTTGAGGGGGTTTTGCATAAAATCCTTTCTTTCTTGGTTTGATTATAACAATAAATCTTTACTATTTATAACTAAATTTACAATTTGTCTTAAGAAATAAGAGCCTGGTTGAGGTCAAGCGAGTGTTTTTGTTGTTCCTCCAATTGAAACTCGAACTCAATAAAACCGCCTCCAATATCACTAGCTATTGTTTGGATTAGGTTGATAACTTGAGGTTGAGTCAACTGCTCTTGATGAAATTTATAAAAAACTCCCATGATCACTTTATTTTTTTCGGCCAAAAAAGGTTTAGTTGTACAAAACAAGGTGGCTAGTTTTGCGTTGATATTGCCCACTTTGTTTACAAACTCGCCCCATTGATCAATCAATTTTTGACCATCACCAGCTACTTGTTTTTCTTGTGTTTTTGACTGATTGAAGCTGGTACTTTTTGGTATTTTGGGAGGGTTGCCATTCTTTTTTTTGGCGCGTTCAATTAGCTCTAGGGCAATAATTTCTGTGGCAAGCAGAGGTATGTAATTGTTTTGGTTATTCAGTGGTTGGTTAAAACTTTTTAATAAAAACAAAGCCACAGATTGGTCAATTTTTGGTTTCTCTTGAGATTGAAAAATGTTTAGCATTAATTGATGATGCAAAAATCCAAGAAGCTTGGTAGAAAAATAATTTTCATCTATTTTTATCTCTCTTAAGTGCTTAAATATTTGAGAGACCTCTTGAGCATCTTTCTTGATAATATAGTTAACTAGTTTCTCAATTTCTTGGATAATTGGAGGAAAAAACGCGAGGGCAGCATTGGCATTAGACGTTTGATTGTGGGTGGTTACTTGCTCAAGTAACTTAACTGCATCTCTAAAACTACCGTCAGCTAGTTCCAGAATTTTGTTTAATACATCTGGCTGAAGTGTAATTTTTTCTTTTTTGATAATTTGCTCAAGTAGCTGACGTATTTCATCGTTACTGGCTTTGGAAAAACGTAACACTTGACAACGAGAGAGCACTGTTTCTGGAATTTTATCAATTTCTGTAGTGGCCAAGATAAAAATAGCATGAGAAGGTGGCTCTTCCATAATTTTTAAAAGTGCGTTAAAAGCTGGGGTAGTCAACATATGAGCTTCATCAAGAATAAAAACAGAGATATTGCCTTCAATTGGTGGTAGTAAAACGCGTTCTTTAAGATCGCGAATCTCATTAATGCCTCTGTTACTTGCAGCATCTAACTCTTGCACCACATATGATTTACCACTTAATATTTTCACAATAAATGGGTCGCTTACATCAGGCTCTTGAAGAGGCAGAAGAGTGGAGTTATCTTGAGAGTAAGCCAACTTAACCGCTTGGGTGTTTTTTTTGTCATTCAAAACTGCGGCAATGATTCTTGAGGCTGAAGTTTTCCCTATGCCTTTGGGGCCAGCAAAGAGTAAGACCTGCGGTATCTTGCCCTTTTTCAAAAATTCTAGTAGTTGGTCACGCACTACTTTATGGTGCAGCTCTTTAATAGTTTTTGGTCGGTACTCTAAAGTCCATGCTTGCATATTTATTCGTGATGATAACCTAAAAGATGAAGTAATCCATGCTCAACATAAAAACAAAGCTGGTTATCAACGAGCCTACCAAAACGCTTGGCTTGTTCTATTGCCTCTGGAAAACTCAAAACAATGTCGCCTAAGTGCGGTGGAATACCACTAGGAAGAGGAAAATCATCAACCTTCTGCTTTTCGTGGAGAGGAAAGGATAGTACATCTGTAGTGCCGGTATGTTTTAGTTTTGACTCGTTAAGAAATTTTATTTTTCTTTTACCCACAATGGAGATGTCTACTTGAGCGTGTTGAATTTTGTGGGATTGCAAGAAAGCTAAAGCGCAGCTTCTGATTTTTTTCCTATTGACTGGATATCTAGAACAAACAAACAAATTAATTTGCAACATAAGAACTTATTCCAAAGCTAGTAGAGTATAGTCAGCAGTTTCTTTAAGAGTCAGTGTACAGTTTGGAATATGTTTGTCAAGCCATTCGGTAATGGTTTTTTCATTTTGATTATGTTTCGTAAAAAACTGATGAAATTGATCTAAAGATTGAGGATCAAGAAGCGAAGAAATTTTTAAAAGTAAGCTATAGACTACTAGTTCTTTGATGTGTTCTGCAGTTTGTTGACGTTGATCATGTCCTAGCTGGGCGAGAACTTTGGCGATTTTTTGTTGATCGGCATAAAGATTAAAAATGGCGGTTAGTTTTTTATTGTGTGACATAGATTAATTGTTGAGTAAGCCTAGATTGGCTTCTTTTTGGTTTTCTATTAAAAAAAGACAGGCTTTTCCTTGAGAATTGGGAAACCAAAGCTTGATTGTTCTGGAAAGTTCTGGGTTGGCTACTGCTTGAAATCTCTGTGTGTAAATAGGAGAGATAGCCGTAATATTTCCCACGGCCATAAGATTTTTCCAGGGATTAATCACCAAAATCTTTCTGTATTTAAACCAATTAATGGTTTGTTTGTACTTGGTCTGCCACTTTTTCAAGAGAAAAAGTGGCAGACCAATGCCAAATTTTTCTTCTTCTATGAGTTCACCAAACCAACCAAACTCGCTTCTTTTTTCCTCAATTAAGGCTTCTTTAATTTTTGCATGGTTGTTGACTTGATCGCCAAAATTTCTCAATTGATGAGGGCCAGCCTGCATTTTTACTAGAGTGTGAGGTAGGTTATATCCATCTATTTCTGAAGTGATTTGCAAGCCAGTTATATCACTTAGCTGTTGTTCAAGATAGAGTCTCATCTCTAGGTCATTAAGCAAAGTTTTTTGAGTAAAAAGTAGTCGTAATTTTTCAAAAATAGCCGATTTTTCTTCTGCCGTCACTTCATTATATATTTTTTGTTTCTCGTTTCTTTCCACTTTTAGTTTAGGTGATTGAAAGACATCTCTCCATATGGGGAAAGCGGAAACCAAGTTTTGGTAGCTCTGGTTAGCCAATGAGTAAATATTTGAGGATGAAAACGCGTCGTTGGGCATGGCAATGATTAATTTTAGGCGGTGTTTTCATTGATAGCAAGTAAAGCTTGATTAATGCGCTGACAAGTCTCTTGTTTACCAATAAGCTCAATTGTTTCAAACAGTGGAGGAGTGGCTGTTTTGCCGGTGACAGTCAGTCTTAGGAGCATGAAAAATTGTTTTTTTGGCCAGTTATGTTCTATTTGTATATCTCTTACAGTTTGTTCTATTTCTTTTGTTTGCCAGGAGGTGAGCTCTAGCTTTCTTAAGGTTATTGAGAGTTCTTGTTGGACTTCTTGAGTTGTTGAGTTTTTACAGAGTAAGTTTGCACTCAAAGTTGGTTGGCGATAGAAAAAGTCTGTAAGTGGTATTATGTCTGATAACTTTACCATTCTATCTTTGACCAACTCTACTATGGGCAAAAGTTTCTCTTTGGGAAGGTCTTTTGGTAAAAACTGTTTTAATTTTTTCAGTAGTTCTGCTTGAGGGAGATTTCTTAAGTACTTACCGTTCAGCCAGTCAAGTTTTTTGAGATCAAACACCACAGAGTTTGGGTGAAGATCTTTGATCTCAAACTCTCTTATGTACTCGTCAAGCGAAACAATATCGCGTTGGTCGTGAGGTGTCCAGCCTAGTATCATCAAAAAATTAAGCATAGCTTCTTTTAGATAACCTTGATCTAAAAATGACTGTGCGGAGACAGTTCCTTTTCTTTTACTCATTTTTCCTTTACCGTCTGGATTGAGAAAAACTGGCACGTGACAAAAGGTGGGTAATTTCCAGCCAAAAGCTTGATAAAGTAACACGTGTTTTGGAGCCGAGCTAATCCACTCTTCTCCTCTAATGATATGAGTAATTTTCATTAAATGATCATCTACCACTACCGCTAAGTGATAAGTGGGGAAGCCGTCTGATTTGAGTAAAACCTGATCATCTACTTGACTTGAGTTAAAACTAATCTTACCTCTCAAGATATCATCAAAAGTGATAGTAACATTATTGGGTACCTTGAGGCGAATGACGTAAGGCACGCCCGCTTTGATTTTGCTATCAATTTCTTCTTGACCTAGTTTCAAGCAGGCGCGGTCGTAGCGGGTAGGTATTTTTTGGTCTTGTTGAGTCTTTCTTAAGTTTTCTAGTCTTTCTTTGCTACAAAAACAATAGTAGGCCTTTTGCTCCTTCAAGAGTTCTTGAGCGTGTGTTTGATAAATGTGCAATCTTTGTGATTGCAAGTAGGGAGCAAAAGGCCCATCTTTATCTGGTCCTTCATCCCAATCTAAACCGTAATCTCTAATAATGTTCTTGATTGAGTCTACTCCTCCCGTTACCTCTCTGGTTTTATCAGTATCTTCTATTCTTAAGATAAATTGACCATGATTTTTTTTGGCAAAAGCATAGTTTTTGAGTAAAGTAGCCAAACTACCAACATGCATCAATCCCGTAGGACTGGGAGCCATTCTAGTGCGCACTGGTGAAGAGTCAATATGTTTCATTTTCTAAACTGCAAATTATAACCCATACTAAAACTCAAGATTTTCTGACTGCAAGTACTTGGGGTCAACAGCTGGGACGTATCCCAAAAAGTCATTGTCACCAAAAAACACATAAATTGGTTGTAGGTAAGGTTGGCCGTTGATATCGTCGTAATATCCAAGCTTTATTTCTCTGATTACCGCTTGTTTTGTATCTTGATTGTTGGCAATAAATCCTTCACCACTTTGCAAAATATTCCAAGCAGATTTTACAGATCTGATGGGATAAGTGTGAACTTGATCATAATCTACTGGATAATGAGAGTAACGCATGCTTAAAATCCCGCTATTGAGTCCTTTGAGTGAGCCGATGACTGCGTGTACGATTCCCTCCTGACCTTTTTGAGTGTAATTTTCATAGATTTCATCAATGGGTGTTCTTTGTAAATTTACTTCTATAAAATCAGCGTCAGACGGTGTTACTGCCTTTATTAACTCTGTGCCTACGGCTTTAAGATATGTGATTTTACCAGAACTAGTGGCAATGTCTGATGATAATAGACCTGCGGTACTCAAAAATGACTTGGTTTGTTGTACAGCATCAAAACGTGTCAGATTTTGCTTGTTCAGTAATAAATCCGGTCGGTTCATAAAATCAGTTTGATAAGTAAAGACGTGTTCTTGTAGGTCTAGCTCAAGGGTGGTCAGAATGGGCGAAGTTTTTTGCCAGCGATAGGTACGAGTGTCCACGATTTGAGGTTCAAAAATGAAATCATATCTGGAAGCAATATTTAAAGCAGTTTCGTGATCAAACAAACCAACAGCTTTTTTGGGCATTAAAAAAACTTTAGCTCTATCAGAAAAGCTTGGAAGCTTGCCATCTTTTGTTTCCAAAAAATATTGTTTTGGTTTTTCATTTTGTTCTTCTTGAGTGAAATTTGGAGCAGGTAAAACGCCAAAACCCACGGTAGGAGGAGGAGGTGGAGGGGGATGTGTGGCTTTCCAATAAGCTATGAAGGAGTAAAACGCAAAACGAAAAAGCAAAAAGCCAAGAATAGATAGTCCGCCTATTTTTAAGGCTTTACGACTAAACTCAATAGTGCGTGTTAGTGTTAATCCTGTCTCACTTTGCATAAACTTGAAATTTTGTCTTTCTAGTATAATAGTAAATAGGTAGTTAAGTCTAGCGAGTATGATTTTTCATATCTTAAGTATTTTTCCGCAATTTTTTACCACTCCTCTTCAAACTTCTATTTTAAAAAGGGCTAATGAGAAGAAATTGGTTGAGTTTGATTTACTTAATATTAGAGAGTTTGCCCAAGATAAACATAAAACTACAGATGATCGGTCGTTTGGTGGTGATCCAGGTATGGTTATGAAGATTGAGCCAATTGAGCTAGCCTTACGCTCAATTGGCAAGGGTTTAAATCAGCCTCACACACCAAACGGCCGTGTTGTTTTACTTTCTGCTCGTGGTAAGAGATTTGATCAAAACAAAGCTCGTGAGTACTCAAAACTAGAAAGCTTAAGTTTGATTTGTGGTCATTATGCTGATGTGGATCAGCGAGTGGCCAAGTACTTAATTGACGAAGAGTTGAGCATAGGTGAGTTTGTTTTAACCGGTGGAGAACCGGCAGCTTTGGTGATTTTGGATGCAGTGGTACGTTTATTACCCGGTGTTTTGGGTAATGAGTCCAGTTTGCTCGGAGAATCACATGACCAACCGGGAAGGATCAGTCCGCCTCAATATACTAGACCGGCAGATTATTTGGGTCTTAAGGTGCCAGAAGTGTTACTGACAGGTAATCCTAAAAAAATACAACACTGGCAAAAACAGCACTTAGGTTTTTCTCAAGATTAATCAAGAATATTTTCAGCAACGAGTTTGATTGCCCTTTTAATTGACGTAAACTTAAAATCAAGTTTATTCTTCAATTTACTACAGTCCAAGGCTGTATTTGATTGATATGGTCTGTTAATAGTTTTTAGATATTGGTTAAGATCACCTGCTGAAACTATGTTTTTGCTACCAATACTCTCTTGGATTGTTTGAGCAAACTGAAAATCCGTCCAAATTTCACCACTACTAGCGTGAAATATGCCTGTAGCTTTGGTGCGTATTGCCCACTCTATGACTTTGACAAAATCGTCAATAAAGGTAGGTCCAAAATGATGATTGCTAAACTGGGGTGGTAAAGTGTTTTGTTTTAAGTTTTTGACAATTTTATGCAATATATCTAGCTTTGGGTGGTTAAGTGAGCCAAAAGGCTGATCAATGCGCAAGACAGTCCAGTTTTTTGTTGCCATGACTATTTGTTCAGCCTCCCGCTTGGTCTGTCCATACCACTCAATCGGCTTGGGTTGATCAGTTTCTAGGTAGGGTTTATTTTTTTGACCATCAAAAACGTAGGCGGTGGAGATATGAATCAAGTGTTTTTCAAATTCTTGAGAGACTTGAGCGACATTTTTGGTTCCTATTACATTAATTTTATAACTTAGGCTGTTTTTGTCACCAGTTTCTTGCCAAGCTTGAGAGACGTTGGTAAAAGCAGCAAAATGAACAAGATGCTTAGCTTTTGAAGAAAAAACAGCTTTTTTTAATTGAGAAAGATTGGTGATATCTACTGGTTGCAATGTGTCGGATATATCCAACTTATCAAATTCATATTTATCGGAAAAAAAGTTGAGTAAATGAGAAGCAATTAACCCAGACGAGCCAGTAATTAAAATTGGAATTTTAGAGTCTCTCATAAGCTTGAATTATTTTGTTTTGACCAGAGTTTTAAAGTTGTGGAGTTAAGATCGCGTTGGGAAATGATCATTTTTTCTCTGCTAATTGGCCAATCAATATTTAGTTCTTCATCAAATAAAGAAATGGCTATGTCACCAATCTTGTCTCTTTCTTTGTAGAGAGCGTTTACACAGTAGAGGTAATAAAGTGGGCCTTTGGTAACTAAAAAGGAGTTGCCTATGCCGGGAGGAATAAAGATAGATCCGCTCATCTGGCCATTTTTCCCCATCTCAAAAGCTAGAGTTTGTTTAAATGTAGAAGATTGGGGTCTGAAATCAGCTAAAACGCTTAAGCACTCTCCTGAAATAGGAAAAAGCAACTTTCCCCAGTTTTCAGCATGAAATCCTCTAATTACGTTGGTTTTGGAGTAGGAAAGATTGATTTGCTCAATAACAAAAGGATGACCAATGGCCTGCTCTATTTCTTTAAGCTTGCTTAACTCTGAATACCATCCACGTTCATCAACATTGGGGTTTTGTTCAATAAAATACAGTCCCTCCATGGCAGTGCGATAAATACCGTTTCCAAGAGCCAAAGATGATTGTTTTTGAAAATACTGCATTTTTTAAGTCCGATACTGTTTTTGAAAATATGCTTGGTTTTTTTGTTTCAAAGGTTGCCACCATGTTTGATGATCTTCGTACCACTTGATAGTTTTTGTCAATCCTTCTTCCAAATCCACTGAAGGCTTCCAATCTAAATCTTGGTTAATTTTTTTCCAATCCACACTGTATTTTTGATCATGTCCCGGCCTATCTTTTACAAACTCTATCAGCGACTCGTCTTTATGCATGAGTTTGAAGATCAGTTTTATAGCTTCCAAGTTGGTGATATCTTCAGTAAGTCCGCCTACTAAGTAGTTAGCGCTATCAGCAGCCAGTAAACACACCAATTCAATAGCACGACAGTGATCTTGTACGTAAAGCCAGTCTCTTACTTGTTGACCATTGCCGTAAATAGGAACCTTCTTGTTTTCTAGTAAGTTGGTAATAGCCAAGGGGAAGAGTTTCTCTGGAAAGTGGTACTCTCCGTAGTTGTTGGAACAATTAGTGATTGAGTAAGGCAAACCATAAGTTTCGCCGTAAGCTCTAACAAGATGATCAGAGGCGGCTTTACTGGCTGAGTAAGGACTGCGTGGACTGTAAGGAGTATTCTCGTGGAACTTATCATTATCATTTAGCGTCAAACTACCAAAGACCTCATCTGTAGAGATGTGATGAAAACGTCTCACTCCGTGTTTTAAAGCAAGTTTAAGCAGATTGTGAGTCCCAAGTATGTTGGTTTGCAGGAATGAATCCGGATTACCTATAGATCTATCCACATGAGTTTCAGCGGCAAAATGTATTACAAGATCTATATCTGTCATGAGTGAATCAAGTTTTTGAGAATCGTTAATGTTGAGTTTAAAAAAATGAAAGTTGGGTCTATTAAGCAAATCTGAAAAATTTTCCCTGTTACCAGCGTAGGTTAGAGCATCAATATTGAGTAACGCATCATCTGGATAACGTTTTGACCAATAATGTAAAAAGTTTGAACCGATAAAACCAGCTCCGCCGGTCACCAAAATGCGTAATGGAGTATGTGGAATTATTTTTGGCACTGTTTAATTATATAACAAGTTTGGGTTCATTAGGTTTTTGTAGCTCTTGGCACTCAAGGTATTTTTTTTCCAGTTTTAAGACAGCTTTTTTTTGTGCTTTAAAAAGCTCGTGTAAATAACCAGTTAAGATGGCAAAAATAATTACCAAAGCCCACGCAATTCTTAAGAACAACTTTGAATGTTTTTTGTTAGTTTGCTTCATTAGTAAGCCTTCATTTTAACTCCAGTAATTTAGGTACAGCAGTTCTTAATATACCAGGTTCTTTTTCCACGTAGACCCAGAGATTGTGATAAAGATTGGGGTTTGGATGATAAATGTAGCCTGGTTGATTATCCTGCCAGACAGGAATGTGTTGATTGATAAAGGTTGGCTTTTGATGTTTGGTCAGTAGGAGAGTGGCCGCTGACAGCGCGTCTGTCAGCGGCCAGTATTTTTCAAATTTAAGTTCATAGAAATTGAGCAAACCTGCCACATTTTCTGGCGATTTTAAGAATTCCCAAGAAGTGATTTTTTCACTTATAGCCATTAAAACTTGTTGTTGCCGTGTGTTTCTGGACAGATCATTACCTAGTTTGATGTCTTGTGTTTTTCTACTTCTGATATAAATTAAAGCCTGATCTTGATTGAATTTTTGCCAGCCTGATTTAAACTCTACTGTTTTGTAAGGTGAGAGTTCAGTTTGATTGTCATTAATGTTCTCTCTTGGATATTGATTATCTACAAAACCTGATTCAACGTTCAACTCTACGCCACCCAAAGATCCAATTAACTCCCCCAAATCATCAATAGAGAGAACAATGGTTTTATCTATGGTTATACCTAGCATTTGACTCAAGTGTTCACTGACAAATTTTTCTGGTTGATCAGGATAATATTTAGTGCCATAGCTTAATAGAGCGTTTATCTTAGTTTGTAACTCTTGATGCCAAAGATCTCGCGGTATGGGCAAGATAAATATATTTCCAGACTGAAAATCTAGTTTAACTACAAACATTGTGTCGGTGAGAACTGCGGTAGTATCTCTTTTGATGCTTTGATCACTGCCAAGGGCAAGTATAGTCAAGCTTGAACGATTTTCATCTTGAACGGCTTGTTTGACTGTTTGAGCCATTTGCCAAAACTCTCCAACTGTTTTACCACTTAGATTGGCGGTTCTTTGAAAATAAAGGAAACCTAAGCCCAAAAGTCCGAGCAGACTCAAAAAGCAGAAAACAAGGAAAATAGCTAAAGCCACAAGATTAATTTTTAAAAAGAGAGAGAAATAAAACCGGCGCAAACTTTTTTGTTGCATTTACTGTATTCTAACAAAATATCAGGTAAATAGTTTACAATTGTTTTATGCTCAAAAAAGTTGGAGTGGGTTTTTTGCTTTTAGCCTTGTTCTTTGTTTCTAGCAGAGTTTTCTTTTTTCATCCTCTTTTTTTTACTCACGACTTTGTTCATGGGGCAAGAATAGTGGCCATGGCTAGTGGCCTAGCAGAGGGCAACTGGCCGGTTCGTTGGTCAAGTGAGTTTGGTTATGGTTATGGCATGCCTCTGTTTGAGTTTTATGCTCCTTTGCCATTTTTTGTTGGAAGTCTGTTTTACCTTGCAGGTTTCTCTTTAAGTTTTTCGGTAAAAAGTTTGTTTGTTTTGGCCAATCTTATTACATTGCTTGGAGCTTACTGTTTGGGTAAAAGCAGATTTGGCCGGTTGGGCGGTTTGCTTTTGGCTGGCTTTTTTACCCTGGCTCCTTATAGAGCTGTCAATCTCTTTGTAAGAGGAGCTATCAGTGAAGTTTGGGGAATGGCTTTTTTGCCGTGGTTTGTTTACGGTTTTTTTACTTTGGTTAAAAAGAACAAAAATGGTTTCTTGACTTTAACTTTAAGTACTTCCGCGATGATTTTAAGCCACAACTTAACAGCCCTAATTGCCTTACCCACACTGACCGTTTGTAGTTTTGGCTGGTGGTTTTTAGGCTCTAAATTACATATAAGAGAGTTTGTGAAACAGAATATTAAAACTTTTTTATGGTTGGCTATAAGTTTACTTTTAGGTGTCGCTCTTCCTACTTTCTATATCTTACCCGCTTTTCTTGAGAAAAGTTTTACCCAGCTAGATTTGCTAATTAAGACCAACTACTTTGATTTTCATCACCACTTTCTATATTTAAGGCAATTTTTTCAAGAAAATTGGGGTTATGGTGGCTCTGGCTGGGGTCCTGAAGATGGCTTCTCTTTTTTCTTGGGTTACCCGCAGATGCTTGGTTTATTGTTATTACTGATTTTATTTTTAAGAAGTATTATTTTGAAGTTTAACTCAAAAAATACTTTTGCTATTTTTCAAACATGGAAGCTATTGGTTTTTTTGGCGATCATACTTTTAGGTTTAGTTTTATTGACGACCGAAAAAACATTATTCTTTTGGGAAAAAGTGGGCTTTTTAAGTTACTTACAGTTTCCATGGCGTTTTCTTTCACTTGTGAGTTTCATTGTGGCAATAATGGGCGCTTTATTAAGCCTATACCTTAAAGGTTTTTTTCGTTTGGTTTTTCTTTTTTCCTTCTATTTATTACTTGTCGTTTTTGCTTGGCGGTATTTTCAGCCAAAAAACTATTTAGATAACGATCAAGCTTTATATTATTCCGATAAATTAAGGATTAGAAACGAGATGAGTGGGATTTTGCCTGATTATTTACCTTCAAATCTTCAGCCAGAAAAGCTTCCGCCTTTTGACCCCTTTTTAGGATTAACCGAACGGGAAAAAAAACACTCTCAAGTTATTTTTTTTGGTAATCAAAGCAATCTTTATGAAATGAAAATTGAGGAAGCAAGGGTTGTAGAACTTGGAATTGCTGCTTATCCCGGATGGAAAGTAGAAGTAGATGGTTTGGTTAGAAATACTGGCGCATCTCAAAGAGGCTTGATTACTGTTAAAATGGATGAGGGAGAGTTTATGGTAGGTGCAATTTTTACAGAGACTCCTTTAAGGCTTTTAGCCAACACTATTTCGGTTCTAGCCTCACTGTTTGTATTAATTGCCAATAGAAAATGGGTAAAAGATGTCCAGCTCAATTGATAACCTGAACACTTTAAAAAAACGTTCGGTCAACGGAGTAATTTCCTATTTTCTGCGCACTGTTTTTTTACAAATATTTGGTCTGGTGGCTTTGCTTTTTTTAAGCAAGTTTTTGTCTCCAGCCGAGTTTGGAATTTATGGTTTAGTGATGCAGATTATTGGTCTGCTTTTGTTTTTTTCTGATGTGGGTTTGGCAGCGGTCTTAGTGCAAAAAAAAACCACACCGTCTCTCGAAGAGTACAGAGTAGCTTTCACACTCCAGCAGTTACTCTCGTGGCTGATAGTTTTATTTGTTGTTGGCTTGATATCCACCAACTTACTTGATGAAAAAATCGGCGCATCTGGGAGGTGGCTGCTTTTAAGTTTGGCTTTTTGTTTTCCTTTGGCAAGTTTGAAAACAATTCCCTCAATAATGCTTGAGAGAGAGCTTGATTTTGGTAAATTGGTCATTCCGCAAATATTTGAACAACTGGTTTTTTACATCGTAGTACTAATACTGGCTGCTCGTGGATTTGGTGTGACTTCATATGCATATGCGGTGATCTTGCGTTCAGTAGTGGGCGTTTCCATTATGTACTTGCTTAAACCATGGTCAATTGGTTTGAGCTTTCAAAAAAATACTTTCAAAGGCTTAACTAGTTTTGGATTAAAATTTCAAGCCAATGATTTGCTTTCAAGATTAAAAGACCAACTATTTTATCTGGCTGTGGGCTTATATTTACCAAATAAAGAGTTTGGTTACTTGAGTTGGGCTAAAAACTGGTCAATGTATCCTTATCAATTGACAGTGCAGAACATCATGACGGTGACTTTTCCCACTTTTGCTAGAATACAAAACGATAAGTCACTACTTAAAAAAGCGATTGAAAAGTCACTTTTTGCCATCACTTTATTTATCTTTCCAGTTTTAATTGTGATGAGTTTGTATATCAACAAACTAGTATTTCTTGTTGAAGATTATCAAAAGTGGCAGCCTGCTGTTTTTGGTTTTGTTCTGTTTTGCTTAAGTATTGGGTGGGCGGCTATTTCCACTCCTCTTACCAACACCCTCAATGCTTTAGGGCAGATCAACACCACTCTGAAAATTATGATTTTTTGGACAGCTCTGACGTGGATTTTAACTCCAGTGGCTGTTTGGTTGTGGGGATTTAATGGAGTGGCAATAGCCGCCTTACTTATTAGTTTTACCTCTCTTATTCCGGTGTACTATGCCAAAAAGTATGTTGCCTTTAGTTTTATTGACCAAGTATGGAGGCAACTGACAGCAGGAATGATAATGTTTTTGTTTGGCTATTTTAGTTTAGGCAGAGTAAATAGTCTCCAAGATTTAGTTTTTGCCATTGTTTTGTCTGGGTTAGTTTATTTGTTAGTAATGCTTTTACTTGGAAGAAAAAAGTTTAACCAAGAGTTCCTGCCCATCTGGCAGGCTTTATTTAATAAATGTTAGAATGCAACAGAGATGTTAAAGCCAAAATTGACAGTGGTTATAACTAGTAGGAATAATGCTCAAACTCTTGAGGGGTGTTTACATTCGGTCAGTTGGGTGGATGAGATTATCTTGATTGATATGGGTAGTCGTGACGCTACTTTGGCAATTGCCAAAAAATTTGGAGCAAAAGTTTATAACATTCAGCCAAGTCCTTATGTAGAGCCCACACGTAAATACGGTATAAGTTTGGTGCGCTCTCCTTGGGTTTTATTTCTTGACCCAGATGAAGTACTGCCGCCTCTTTTATCAGCTAAGATTAAAGAAATTCTTGAGAAGAATCAAGCAAATGTCAGCGGCTATCGCTTGGCCAGAAAAAACATTATTTTTGGTCAGTGGATAGAGAATGCTGGGTGGTGGCCGGATTTTCAATTGCGTTTATTTCAGCCTCAAGCAATCGAGTGGTCAGACAGAATTCACGCTCAACCAAAAGTTTTAAGCGGGCAAATCGTGGATTTGCCCGCCACATCTGATTTAGCCATAATCCATTGCAACTATGTTACTCTGGATGAGTATTACGAGAAGGTTTTAAGATATACCAAAATTGAGGTTGAACAAAGAAAAAGCGCTAAGATAGAACCAAGTTTGATGTTGCAAGCCTTTAGTCACGAGTTTTTACGCAGATTATTTGCCCAAAAAGGTTACTTGGATAAAACTCATGGCTTAGCACTTTCCTTTCTACAAGCCCAGTATGAGCTTCTTGTGGTTTTAAGACAGTGGGAGCACCAAGGTTTTTCACGATCAAAGTTTGATAGCAAAAAGATTCTTGAGAGTTTAGGCAGTTTCAGAAAAGAACTTGGATTTTGGTTGTTGACTGCCAAAATTGAAAGAGCGTCTGGCTTACCCAAGTTGTTTTGGCGCTTTTGTCGTTTGTTGGGTTTTTAATCTTTTGCTTTAAGTTATATAATACCTTGATGTCTCATATCTCCGTGATTTTAGTCCACTTTAACAAAAAAGAAGCCACTCTACGTTGTCTATATTCTTTGGCCTCTCTGCAGAAACCTCTGGGTGTTAAGTTTGATGTTGTAGTGGTTGATAACGGTTCTAAAAAAGTTTTTAAACTACCAGCTTTTTTTGCATCTAAAAAATATCACTTGATTCGATCAGACTCCAATCTTGGATTTACCGGTGGCAATAACATGGGGATTTTTTACGCAATTGAGAAATATAATTCTGATTACCTTTGGTTGGTTAATGATGACACTACTTTTAAAAAAGATTGTTTAAAACAGCTTTATATTGCTGCTTGTACCAATAACAATTGGGGATTAATTTCACCCAAAATTTACTTTACTCCTACCAAAGAGTTCCACAAAAATAGTTACAATAAGGATCAAAAAGGCAGAGTGTTTTGGTTTGCTGGAGGCGTGATTGACTGGTCGCACTTGACGGCTTTTCATAAAGGTGTGGATGAGTTGGACAGAGGGCAGTTTGATCAAGTGAGCAACACAGATTTTTGCACTGGGTGTAGTTTGTTTATGCGAAGGGAAGTTTTAGAAAAAGTAGGTTTTTTTGACAAACGTTATTTTTTATATTTTGAGGATGTAGACTTTAGTCTTAAGACTCTAAAAGCTGGGTATCAGCTAATTTTTTGGCCAAAAGCAGTAGTCTGGCATGATAACGCTGGCTCTAGCGGAGGGGTAGGTTCCAAGATTCAAGTTTATTATCAAGAAAGAAACCGCACGCTTTTGGCTTGGTTATATGGTGATTTTAAAACCAAGTTACTTGCTCTTCGTCTTCAGTATCAAAATCTATTATCAGGCGTCAGTTTTAGAAGGAAGGCAGTGTTTGATTTTTATTTAAGACAGTTTGGTAAACAAATCATCATATGAAAAAAATCCCTCTCACTGCTATCGTGATAGCCAAAAATGAAGAAAAATACTTACCCGGTTGTTTATCTTGTCTGCGGTTTTGTCGGGAAGTTTTAGTAATTGATTCAGGTTCTAGTGACAAAACCGCAGAAATTGCTGAAAATTTTGGAGCACAAGTAATTAGTTTCCATCATCGTTCATTTGCCAAATTGAGGACAGAAGGCTTAAAACACGTAAATAATCAATGGGTTTTTTATGTTGATGCTGATGAAAGAGTTAGTCCAGTCTTGGCTAGAGAAATTGGTCAATATGTTTTAGAAAATACTCAAGTAGTTTTGAAACTTAAAAGAGACAATATTTTTTATGGACAATTAATGCGTTTTGGTGGTTGGCAAAACGATTATATAGAAAGAGTGTTTCCCATTACTTGTCTAGAAAGCTGGCAAGGTAGTATTCATGAAACACCAATTTATCAAGGTAAAAGTATTACTTTATCAGCGCCACTGTGGCATTTTTCTCATCGTTTCATAGCCGAGGGACTTACAAAATCTGCTTACTGGACACCAATGGAAGCCGAACTACTTTATGCATCCTCAATAAAGAAAGTGGGATTCTTGCAAATCATGAGAAAAGGCGTTTTGGAGTTTGTAAGACGAGCGATTTTAAAAAAAGGTTTTAAAGATGGTCAAGCAGGTTTGGTTGAGGCATTAATTCAAGCTATAAATAGAATGCTTGTTTATATTCAAGTTTGGGAGTTGCAGCGTGTACCCAAGATAAAGGATGCTTACTCTGTTAAAGAAAGAGAGATAGAGTTGCTTTGGGAGAAGGACAACCAAAATTTAAATCAAAACACCAGTTTATGAAAAAAATTTGTTTTTTTTCTCCCTATTTATCTAAAATGCATGCTGGAGGTGGAGAAAAGCATCTTTTAGAAATTGCTCTGGCTGTTAAACATAGAACTGTGTTTATTGCGGTAACTAAGACGCAGACTCACTCGCTTGAAGAATATAAATTATTCTATGAAAACTTTATGGGACAAAATCTGTCTAAAGTTGAGTTTATTTGGACACCACTTTTTACCAATGCCACTTTCTGGCAAAAGCTTTTTTGGACAAGACAGTTTGATGAGTTATTTTACGTGACTGATGGCAGTTTGTTTTTGAGTTTAGCCAAGAGAAATTTTCTTCATATCCAGATACCTTTTAAACTTGCCAAGTCTTCGTTACTCGAAAGACTAAAGCTTACCAATTGGTCAAGAGTCAACACGAACTCTGAATTTACCAAAAAGATTATTGAAAGATATTGGAAGATAAGAGTAGACTCCGTGCTTTACCCCAGTGTAAGAGTGGAAGACTTTGACAGACAGAGTAAAAAGGAACCAATCATTCTTTGTGTAGGCAGATTTTTTAAACAGTTGCACAGCAAGAGACAAGATGTACTGATTGAGTGTTTTAAAAGATTGAAAACAAAATACCCAGAAGAATTTTCATCATGGCAGTTGTTTTTTGTTGGTGGAGTAGAGGACAAAAACTTTTTTCAAGCCATCAAAAAGCAAGCGAATGGTTTGGCAATTAAGTTTTTTACTGATTTAAAGAGAGAAGATTTGATCGCACTTTATAATCGTTCTAGTTTTCTTTGGCACGCAGCCGGCTTTGGGATTGATGAAGAGAAGGAACCTGAAAAAGTAGAACACCTAGGGATTGTGACCTTGGAAGCCATGGCCGCCGGCTGTGTGCCGCTGGTGGTTGGCAAGGGAGGGCAAAAGGAAGTTTTGGGTAAAGATTTGGCAGAGAAACTGATTTGGCAAACTACAAATGAGTGTGTTGAGCTTACCCGAACAATTGCGACTGATAAAAAAAAGCTTATTGAGATCAAAAAAGCTTTGAAAACTTATGTTATGAGATTTAGTCAGAAAAGGTTTGAAACCATGGTTGTGAGTATTTTTCAGCAATGATAGACAAACTGGAATCAGATACGAGTTATTCTAAAGTAATAGCAAAAAGACTTTTTGAAAAAGTTTTTAGTGAGGCAAAAGAAAACCCTTTTGTTTTTTTTCAAAAAGATAAATGGCAAAAAGGAGCTTCTTGGTTAAAAGAATCTTTGAGGCTTTTCCTTCTTGGAAGGAAGAAATCTGATTTAAACAAAGAAAAACAGGACAGAGATGAGTCAGAATTTTTCTTTTACGATAACTCTGGCAAAAGAGTAAAACCAAGTTTTTTACAAAATGGAAGTAGTGAGATTATAGTTACTATAAAAGATAAGTCTTCTTCTAATAGACCATTGGTAGTTTTATTCCCACCTCTAACAAGAGTGGGGTATGTTCACCCTCGTCTTTCTGGTGCTGAAAGAGAACTAGAGTGGGCGGATTACTACATGGTGGGTGGCATGATTTCTTCTCAACCGATTTTAAGATCTAAGCTTTTTCCAGAACAAGGCTTTGCTCTTATTTCTGATAATCCAGAGACAGAAAAACCAGTTTTTAAAGGCAGTCATTTTTCTAAAACTCATGGTGGTTTAACTTTAAATCTTTTGTCTGGAAGAATGGAACATTATCCCTTAATTGATTTTGAAGAGACAAGAAGGTCGGTATTAAGTACTCGCCGCATCATGATGGTGGAAGGGGTTCATTGCGTTGAAGGCCGACCAAAAGAAGAAATGAAACCAGAATTTAAAGCAGATCCGGCTGATTACAATGGCTTGGGTGTTATCGAATATGTAGATGCAAATGATATAACCCAACAAATAGTAATAAGTTTTACTTGTTTTGGCCCAACCGTTTCTGATTTAAAAAAAGATTTAGGAGTAACCACATCATCTCTTGGAGAACTAAATAAAACCAAAGGAGGAATGATGAGCGGTAAAGAAGTTTTTGAATATTTAGATAAATTATCTCAAGCGTTAATTGGGCAAGGTGTAAAAGTTCAGCATTGGTGGCTGGTTTTTACAGAATATACCGGTGGAGGATTGAGAAGAATGACGAAAGAAAACAAGGAGATATTGTTGAAAAACTTGCCAAGATCGTACCAAGGATTTTTAACTTTTGGTTTGCCAAAATAGATCTTGAGTACTTCAATACTGGGGTCAAAGTACGTATAATGATTATTAATATGAGCTTGTCTGTTTCAGTCATTATTCCCACTTTCAACGGCCAGCATCTATTGCAACAAAACTTGCCCAGCGCGCTTTTGGCTATGCAGAATGAAGACGAGCTTTTGATTGTGGACGATGCTAGTCAGGATATGACCGTTGAGTGGCTCTGCCAAGGATTTAAACTCAAAGAACAAAGAAAGCCTGATCTAGAAGACGCTTTTGGTCAGTATCGTTTGTTTCAAGGATTTTATTACTCGGCTCGAAAAAAATTGTTGATTACTTTACTAGTTAATCAAAGTAATTTGAGATTTGCTTCAAGCTGTAATCGCGGGGTAAGACAAGCAACCAGACCATTGATCTGGTTGCTTAACAACGATGTTTCACCAAAAATGGATTGTTTAAAACACTTGGCGAGACACTTTGATCAATCTCACTCCAATCAGGCAGGTCTAGAATTATCACCCAAACAGAGTAGGGAGTTTAGATCGGTTTTTGCCGTAGGGTGCCTAGAGCATGAGAGCGATGATGCAAAAATAGAGTCCAAAGCAGGCAAAAACCGTTTATGGTTTGCCAAAGGTCTTTATCTTCATAGCAAAGCTCAAGACTTTGAAGCTGGGCCTACTGCTTGGGTGAGTGGAGGTAGCGGTTTGTTTGATAGAAGCAAGTTTTTAAAGTTGGGTGGGTTTGATATTAATTTTGCTCCGGCTTATTGGGAGGATATTGATCTTTCTTTTAGAGCCAAGAAAAAAAACTGGCAAGTGCTTTTTGAACCACAGGCTCAAGTTTTTCACCATCATGAGTCCACCAATAAACTGGTATTTGGTGCAGAAAAAATTAAAAACTTAAGTTTCAAACAACAACGTTACTTTACTTTAAAACATGCCAACTTTTGGCAAAAAATACAGTTTTTACTCTGGCAACCTTATTGGTGGAAAAAGCTTCATGCT
>Ga0172371_10001641_pt1 | contig 35576 bp, 24 predicted proteins | sample Lak12m_FD_114543 | JGI IMG/M metagenome (GOLD analysis project Ga0172371, IMG submission 114543) | Freshwater microbial communities from Kabuno Bay, South-Kivu, Congo - kab_022012_12m | ecosystem: Environmental > Aquatic > Freshwater > Lake | place: Democratic Republic of the Congo: South-Kivu... | reverse complement strand
GGCCGCAGCTGTACCGGTTGTTGTCCCGGCGTTCAATCCCTATTATGATCATCAATGCCCGGATCTCACCGGCGGCATATGGCCGGTACCGGCTCATTAAACTATTGCTGGGCGGGTTGTTTAGACGCGTGCGCTTTATTGCTGCGCAGAACCAGCAGTATTGCCGGCGGTTTATTGACTTAGGAGCGTCTTCCGATCAAGTATGCGTCGGGGGAAACTTAAAATTTGAGAATATTCACAAGGCCGATACCGAGAAACTGCAGCGAGTCCGGCAGGAGTTGGCTCCGCGTTTGGCTAAGAAGGGAAAAGATTTCCTTATCGTTGCCGGCAGCACGCACCATCCCGAGGAAGATATTTTATTGCAATGTTATCAGCGCTTGCAGCAGCCCTATCCGTATCTGCGGTTAGTCCTTTGTCCGCGGCATCCGGAACGCGCGGAAAAGATAGTGCAATCCGCGCAAAAGATGAAACTGCCGGTGGTACGGTTGTCTTCGGGAAAACCGGCCCTGGATGCCGCAGTGATCATCGCGGACAGCCTGGGTATTTTGTTCGGTTTATATTCTTTTGCGGATGTCGCGTATGTCGGCGGCAGTTTGGCGCCCATCGGCGGGCACAACATCCTTGAGCCGGCGTACTTTCATAAACCGATTATTTTCGGGCCATCGATGTTTAATTTTGAAGATATGCGGGATATTTTTCTCCAGCGGCGTGCCGCCATCCAGGTACGGGATTCTCAAGAATTGTATGTGCGTTTAAACGACCTGATCACGAATGAATTAGTAAGGGTAACGTTACAGAATAACGTCCGTTCGCTGTTTGACGCGGAACAGTCGATCGTGCAAAAGAACATGGAGTTGATACGAAAATGCCTGAGCTGAAGCGTTTCTATATCCGCGTGGCTGAAGGACGGGCCCGGGATTGGCCGGCTCGTATTCTGCGGATATTCTTACTGCCGTTCAGCGGTTTGTATTTCCTGGGTATCGGGGCACGAAATGCGTTGTTTGATTGCGCCTTTATAAAACAATACCGGTCGTGCGCGAGGATCATCAGTGTCGGTAATCTAACCTGGGGCGGAACGGCTAAAACATCGATGGTGCTTCGTCTGGCACAGCATTATCTGTTGCGGCAGAAAGTCGCGATTATCTGCCGGGGATATGCTCAAGATGAACCGGCATTGCTTGAATCTTCTTTAGGGGGTGCGGTAAAAGTTTTTCAGCATAAGGATCGGATACGGCTTATAGAGGAACTTGAGAATGAGTATCCGATTCTTATCATCGATGACGGGTTTCAATACCGTTTTGCCGGCCGTTCCCTGGATATGGTCATGTTTAATGCCGCCAGTTTTAATCATAGATACCTGATCCCTGCCGGCACTCTCCGGGAGCCGTTAAGCAGTGTACGCCGCGCGGATATGGTTGTCCTCAGTAATACGGATCTGGTCGCTGAGGAACGGGTAGAAGATATCATCCATCAAATGAAAGCGATTAAGAAAGGCTTGCCGGTGTATCAGAGTCATTATCAGCCGCAGGGCGTGTACGATCTGAGCGGCCGGAGCGTTGAAGCGGGGACGCTTCGAGGAAAGAAGATCGCCATGCTTTCGGGGATCGCATTCCCGGACGGCCTGCGCAAAAAGATCGAATCATGCGGCATTTCCGTGCACCGCAGTTTTATTTTTCCGGACCATCATTTATTTACTGCCGAGGATGTCGCGCAGATCAACCGCGTTGCCGTTGAGGAGAAATTGGACGCGATCATGACTTCTTTTAAAGATTCTTTCCGTTTGCGCGCGTATACCCTGAGTGTTCCGTTGCTGGTTCTTAAGGTACAATTAGTGATCGATAATGAGTCTGCTTTTTTTCAGGAGATGGACCGGTATGTTGTTGTTTAGGGTCATTATTTGGGTGCTTTCAGTGCTGCCGGCCGGGATAGTCTTTTCGGCCTTTAGCCTGTTCGGGAGGATCTTTTTTTTCTGTGCGGTCAAAAAAAGGCTTACCGCGTATAAAAACCTGAAGATCGCGTTTCCCGATATAGATTTTAAAACCGCGCACCGTATCGCGAAGATCTCCTGTATTAAATTCGGCTATAATATCGCGGAGACATTCCGTTTGCCGGTACTGACGAAAGCGTACGTGCGCAAACATCTTTCAGTCGTCGGCGAAGAGCTTCTTCGGGAAAAGGATTCCGCGGTCATCGTCGGGATACACGAAGGGAGCTGGGAAATGTTGAATGCTTCCCTGGCGGCGTTTATTCCGTATGCCATCCTTGCGCAGCAACAGCGGCATCTGACGTTGGATTACTTCCTGAATAAACTGCGCGTTGAGCAGGGGTTATCGGTCATCGATAGCAGTAATTTACGGGAACTCGTCGAATATTTCCGTAAAGGCTTCTGGGTCGGTTTTGCCGTCGACGGCGGGTATGAAGAGAACGCCCTGACCGTGCCGTTTTTCACCCGCACAGTGCCCACGCCTTCAGGCGCGGTCCGCTTCGCAAAGAAATTCAATAAGGATATTGTCTGCGGGTATGTCCAGCGTATCCGGGGCCAGTATCACGGGCTTACTTTAAAGAAAGTCAGCGGGGTTGCCCGGAAAGATACCCGCGCGATATTAGAAGAGATCAATCATATCTATGAGGATTTTATCCGGGAAGAACCCACGGAGTACGGATGGTTTTATAAACGGTTTAAATATGCTCCTCAGCGCGATGTGGTCATCCTTGATGACGGCAGGCCGGGACATCTGAATCAGTCATTGAGCCTCTATGAGATGATGGCGCAGGCTCGCCCGGAATTGGCCTTCAGGAAAAAGCTCGTGCCGGTCCGCTTCAAAAATACTTTCTGCCGGATGATCGCTCAGGTAAGCGCGTTATGGGCATCAGGGTATTGCAGCGGCTGCGCGGCCTGTCTGCGGTATCTATTGACCGGAGATAGTTTCCGTCAGGCGGCGACCGGCAACGCGGACGTCGTCATTTCTACCGGGAGTTATTTAGCCGGGGTCAATGTGATCCTGGCCCGCGCGCATCAGGCGGTTCCTTTAAGCGTATTCGGTTCCGCAGTGCCTGCCGCGAAGTTCCACACAGTTTTCTCTCCGCGGCACGATCAGCGAAAAGGGAAGAACGTCGTTCAGTTTGAAGGAGCGTTGTCTTTTAAGGACCCGCTGGTTTTTCAACAGGAAGCCGACCATTTTGTCGAACAGTGCGTGCGGACACCCCTGAAAGGATTCTATGCGATTGGAGTCCTGATCGGAGGCAATACGAAAGATGCTTCGTGCGATGTCGATGCCGTAAAACAGTATTTGGAAAAGATCGCGGAATATGCGGCCGCGCACACGGGGTCGGTTCGGTTGCTCTTGAGTACGTCGCGGCGTACGCCTGAGGCGATAGAATCGGTCATTGAGGGCCTTTTTGCGGACAAAGAATATGTCGGTTCGCTTATCATCGCCAATAAAAAGAATTATCCCTGGGTCCTCTCGGGAATGCTTGCCTGTTCCGCTGCCATGGTCGTCAGTAACGACAGTATTTCCATGATCTCGGAAGCAGCCAGCCGTGTGCCGACGCTGATCATTAACAGCGTCGCTTCGGTACGGCACTGCACGTTTGCCGAGTACCTTGCTACCCATAAGCACGCGCTCTTGGCCCGGTCTCCGGCCGAGATTTCTTCCTTACTAACCAACCTCAAAAGTGGTACAATACCACTGGTTAAGCTGGATAATCAGCAGATTATTGCGGAACATTTCAGGACGAAAGTAAGTTTGTAAAAGGGTTAATCGTTTGTCGGTAATGAAGCCCGTATGAATGGTTTTAAGTTTCTGGAAGTTGTTCTAATTAATTTCCAATTACCAATGATCAATATCCAATAAATTATTAATTTCCAATAACCAATTAGAAGAAGAAATATGTTTCTTTGCATTTTATTGGAAATTGGTGATTAGTCATTGATTGGTAGTATTGATAATTGGGCATTGGAAATTCAATGGTTTTAGTATTATGCGTATTTTACAAATAATCCCAGAGCTCAATATCGGCGGAGTCGAGACCGGGGTGGTCGATTTGTGCAAATACTTTCGCGAACAGGAAGTGTATTCCGTGGTGGTTTCGGCCGGAGGAATACTCGTACCGGAATTGCTGCGGCAGAATACCGTTCATTACCAGTTGCCGGTACATAAGAAATCTTTGCTTTCGATGGTCCGCTGTATCAAAAGATTACGCGTAATCATCAAGAAAGAACGGATCGATATCGTTCACGCGCGGTCACGCATCCCGTTTTGGATCGGTTTTTTTGCTACGCGCAATACCGCCGCGCAATTTGTCGCGACGATGCATGGGTGTTACTCTCCACGGCCGTCGAGCCGGGTCATCTGCTGGATCAAGCAGCTGATCTGTCCGTCGGCCTTTGCCGCGCATTATTTTAACCGTCATTTCGCGGTTCCTTTTGAGAAGATCAAGATCATACCGCGTTGGGTCGATACGCAGCGTTTCTCTTACCGGGAGTATGATCAGCGCAGCAAGATCGATTTTACCCTCTGTTATATCGGAAGATTGGCGCCGGCTAAAGGGATCGAGTATCTTTTGCGTTCCTTGGTCAAAGTGAAACGGGTGGTCCCCCGGATCCATTTAAAAATAGCCGGCACGTCGTCGAAGAGGGCCTATATCCGGTCGTTGCAAGAAAATACCGAGCGTTACGGGTTGTCACAGACCGTGGAGTTCTTAGGAGGCGTACGGGACATAGAGAAAGTGTTGCATCAGTCACATGTCGCGGTGATGCCGTCCGTGGGATATGAATCGTTCGGCAGGGTGATCATTGAAGCGCAAAGCTGCGGCACCGCGGTGATCGCGACCAATACCGGCGCGCAGGAAGAGATAATCCAGGATGGCCGTACCGGTTATCTGGTGCTTCCCCGGGATTCAGACGCGATCGCCGATAAGATCATTAAAGTGCTTTCCGACCGGCCTGCGGCCAAGAGGATGACGGAACAGGCGCGTTCTGTCGTGGAAGAGAAATACACTTTGGCAAAGATCGGGCCGTTGATGATGGACGTGTACACCAATGCCATGCAGGTGCAACATATTCTGGTCATTAAGCTGTCATCGTTGGGAGACGTGGTATTGTCGATCCCGACCTTAAAAGCGCTTCGGCGGCGCTATCCGCGTTCGCGGCTGAGTGTTCTCGTGCAGAGAAAGTACATGAAAATATTGGAAGCCGTTCCCGAGATCGATGAATGTATTCCCTATGAAAGCCCGTCCAAAGGGATCGGCTACGCCTTAAAAACAGCGTCGGACTTGCGTAGGAAATCGTTTGATTATATCGTTGACTTGCAGAACAACCGGCTTTCTCATCTGGTCGGATTTTTAAGTTTTCCCCGGATCTGTGCCGGGTATGACCGAAAATGGGGGTTCCTGTTACACGTAAAGGTCCCCTATCAGGGCAAAGAAAAAATCGATCCTCTGGCCAGCCAGCAAAAAGTATTGGCAAAACTTGACGTAGTTCTCAGCGGAGATGATTTGGTACTCCAAATCCCGCCGCATTGGCAGGAACAGCAAGAAGCTTTTTTGAATGAACAGGGGATTAAAAAGACCGATTCCGTGATCGGCTTTCATGTCAGCGCTTCCGCAGCTTGGTATACGAAGAACTGGCCGGTATTGCATACGCAAAAGCTGATCAGTATGTTTCTTAAAGAAAAAGGAGTCAAAGTCATCCTGACCGGAGACGAAAATACCCGGAGCCTGGCCCAAGACATCGTCGCCGGGGTCGACAATGATGCGTTGGTCAATCTGTGTGGTAAAACAACACTGGTCCAGTTCGTCGGAGCGATCCAGCGTTGCGGAGTTTTTATCTGCCCGGATACCGCAGCACTACATATTGCCGCGGCTTTGAACATCCCGACGGTCGCTTTATTCGGGCCGACGGACCCGTTGCGGCATACGGTTTCGCGGCCCTGTGTGCGGGTTGTTAATCGAAAGTTGAAATGTTCATATTGTTATAGTAAAGCCTGTGCCCGCCAGCCGAAGGACGAGCGACGTGAGAGTCTCTGTTTGAAGAAAGTAACTCCGCAGGAGGTATTCGCTCTCGTAAAAGAGCTGAAGAATACATGAATATCCTCTTATTGAGCAATCACCTTAACCCGGGCGGATTGTCGCGATACATTATTAACCTGTGTCAGGGGCTTGTTCAATCCGGCAATCAGGTGCTGGTCGCCAGTGACGGCGGGATGTGGGAGAACCGGATAGTTCAGGCAAAGGGTACGCATATCGGATTACAGTTGCGGACAAAATGTTTTTTTTCGCCGAAAGTATTTCGCGCGGCGCGGCAGCTGGCCGGCGTAATCCGGCAGCAGAAAGTAGACGTTATTCATGCGAATACCCGGGTGACTCAGTTTCTGGCATGGTTGCTTTCACGTAAGACCGGTATTCCCTATGTCAGTACGTTTCACGGATTCTATAAGAAACATTTCTTTAGAAGGATTTTTCCTCTGGAAGGAGCACAGGTCATTGCCATCAGCAATGCGGTTAAAGACGATGTCGCCGGGTCCTTTGGGGTCCCGTTGAAAAAGATCTCGGTAGTCTATCATGGTATCGACGCAAAGCCGTTTACCGCCCTTCCCTTAGGGAAGAATCCCGCGGCGCCGGTTTGTGTCCTCGGTATTCTTTCGCGGCTTTCGGCCGAGAAAGCGATCGATACGATAATCGGGATCTTCCCTTCTTTGTTGTTGTTGTTCCCGGGATTGCAGTTGCGTATTGCCGGTTCGGGTAAATTGGAACTGCAGCTTACCGGTATGGTAAAGAGCTTACAGTTAGAGAAGCAGGTTACGTTTTGCGGAGTGGTCGATCCGGCAGATTTCTTTTCCCAGATAGATGTTTTACTGTTCCCATCCCGGCAGGAAGGTTTAGGTTTCTCGGTATTAGAGGCCAAAGCCGCCGGGAAAGTGGTCATTGCTTCAACTGCCGGCGGGCTTAAAGAGATCATTGCCGACGGGGTCGACGGATTTTTATTGGAACAGGTCACCGCGGACACCCTGGCCGGTATCCTTAAGAGAATAAATCGTGTCGAAGTATTTGATACGATTGCGCGGAACGCGCGTGAGTCCGCCGGGAAATATACGATAGCGCGTATGGCCGCGCAGACTGCCGCCGTGTATGTAAAGTGTCAAAAAAGAGTATGAAGAAGATCCTTGTGGTGAGCGTTAATTGGCTGGGCGATAGTATTTTTTCATTACCGGTGTTTGAGAACCTTAAACGTGCCTGTCCGGACAGTTATATCGGTGTCGTTGCTCCCGGGTATCTGAAAGAGATATATCAGGCGTGTCCGGCAGTCGATGCTTTTTATGCTTTATCCGACCGGGCATTTTTTAAGAACGTGGCCGGTAAATGGGAGATCGTCCGGTCGCTCAAAAAGGAATCATTTCAGCAGGCCATATTTTTGCACCGTTCGTTTACTAAGACGCTGATCTGCTGGCTCGGCGGGATCCCTGAACGTATCGGCTATCGCCGTGCCAAGTCAAATGGGTTGCTGACGCACGCGGTTGAGCCGGTCGATCCCGGGACCGTGCATCGCGCTGATTATTACGCGGGAGTACTTGCCGGAGCCGGGATCCCGGTCCCGGTCAAGAAATACCGTATCGTAATACCGCAGGAGGCCGCTGAACAGGCTCAGCGGATCTTACAGGATTTAGGGATAAGCCGGCAGGCGTATGTTTGTATGCATACTTCAGCGAATTGGGATCCGAAACGCTGGCCGCAGGGACATTTTGCGCGGTTGGCGGATATGCTGATCAAAGAAAATGATTTGAAGATACTCTTTACCGGTTCAAACAAAGATAGCGGTCTTATACGGCAGATCATCAGTTTAATGCGGGCGTCGAAAGCGGCATTTTCATTGGCCGGGAAGACTTCACTGCTTACGCTTGCAGCGCTGGCACGATCTGCGCGGTGTGTTATTTCCGCGGATTCCGGGCCGTTGCATCTGGCCGCAGCCGCGGGATCCCGTACGGTCGCTTTGTTTGGGCCTACGTCAGAGAAGATCACCGGGCCGCGCGGGATCGGAGAGAGCAGGGTCGTCCGGGCTTCGGTCGATTGCGTGACGCCCTGTTATGATCAGGCGTGTGTATCCAGCCGTTGCATGGAGTCAATAACCGTGGAGGATGTGTATGAAGCTGCGCAGGATTTCTGCAGACAGTCTGCGTAAACGGGTCAAGAACATCTTGATCGTCTTTCCGTCGAACCTTGGGGATCTGTTCATGTGTTTTCCTTCGGTCGATTACGTCCGGGGATGTTTTCCCTATGCCAAGATCAGCGCGGTCGTTTCGCCGCGCACAAAAGACTTCGTCATGCACGTCGATATTTTTGACGCGGTCATTGAATTTAAGAAAGAATGGGACTGGATAAAGAAGCTTAGTTTTGCCTCGGCCTTACACGGCCGGTATCAGGCGGTATTTGATTACAAGAATTCATTGATCCCGTTATTCGTGCAGCCATTGGCAATGACGCCGTTCATCCGTGCGGCTCCGACAGACTGTGTTTTACAGAAGGACGTGTATATATATTATACGAAAAAAGCTTTGCCGCAGGATATGCGTCCGCAACCGTTGAAGAAGGCGGATTGCCTGCTGGAGCCGGACACGCGGCTTTTGTGGGACCATTTTTTCCGGCAGAAAGTCCAGCGAAAAGCGGTATTTATCTGTTTTGCCAGCAATGACCTGAAAAAGAATTATCCCTGGGAAAAATTCGCGCAGGTGGCAGCGCAGTTACGGCAAAAATATCCGGTGATCCTGGTCGGCAAGAAAGAGGATATTCCTCTTGCCGAGAAGATGATGCGGTCTTTGCCGGATACCGCTTCGGTTTGGGACCTGACCGGAAAAACACAGTTGTGGGACTTGTACTATATGCTAAAAGAGTCCGCCGCGTTATTGATTGGTAACGATTCCGGGATCATGCATATGTCCAGTTATTTGAATGTCCCGACCGTCGGGGTGTATGGCCCGACATCACCGGTACAATTTTCTCCCTGGGCTGATAAAGTGCGGGCAGTATTTTCAAAAGACCGCTGTGTTCCGTGCCCGGGAGCGAATAAATGCACCTTTTGGCCGGCAAAGTGTATTGTGGCGGTACCACCGGAAGATGTGATAAAGGCAGCAGAGGATTTGCTGAAGTGAATTTCTGGTATTTTTTAATTACCAATGACCAATTTCCAATACTACCAATTAATGGGAATCAATTACCAAATAGTAAATTAAACACAAAGTTCCTATTTCTTGATTGGTAATTGGATATCCCCTCATTCTTCGGGGAGGGTTCCCACTTGGTAATTGATTGGGTATTGATCATTGGTTGTTGGAAATTAGTGGGTGCGCATGAAAAGATTTCTATCTCAATGTGCTTGTCTATGAAAGAGACGTATTTAAAGAAAGTGCCCCAAAGGATACTGGTCGTCCGTACCGATCGCATCGGAGACGTCGTGCTTTCTTTGCCGGTTGTGGATAACCTGAAACGGGCTTTCCCGGAAGCGCGGGTATGTTTTATGTGTAGTCCGCTTACCCAGGACATTGTCCTTAATTATCCCGGCGTCGATGAAGTGATCGTATTCGACAAAAAGAAACGACATAAAGGTTTTTTCGGCCTGTTGTCATTGGCGTTTGCCATCCGGCGGAAGAAGTTTGATTGGGCGGTCATTTTACACGCGACGAACAGCGTTAATAGCGTCGTGTTCTTGTCGGGGATCCCGCTACGGGCCGGCTGGGCGCGGAAGATGCGTTGGCTGTTGAATAAGCCGTTGCCCTATGCCAAAAATAAAGGCGAGATGCACGAGCGCGATTATAATTTGGAAGTACTCAAAGTCTTGGGCGTCCCGGTCGTCACCAGAGACGTTTCGGTGCACGCATCGAAAACCGCTGAGGAGAACATGAAACAGCGGTTGATTGAAAGCGGTGTTTCCGAGAATGACCTGTTGGTGGGCATTCATCCTTTAAGTTCCTGTCCGTCGAAAATGTGGCCGCGCGCCCGTTTTGAAACACTCGCGTTGCGGTTGATCCAGGACTATGGGGCGAAAATTGTGGTTATCGGCGGAGAAAAGCTTTCTTTTTCTTTAGAGCCATCGGTGCAGGATATGGTCATTAACTTCAGCGGGCTCATTTCGATCGATGAACTGGTTGCTTTGATCCCGCATTGCAGGGTATTGGTATCGAATGATTCCGGGCCTGTCCATATTGCCGCCGGCGTCGGCATCCCCTGTGTGGTGATATTTGGTAGAAAGCAAAAAGGATTGTCTCCCCGGCGTTGGGGGCCGTTGGGCGAGCATGATAAGGTCATAATAAAAGATGCGGGTTGCGTCGAGTGCCTGGCGCATAGATGTACGAGAGAGTTTTTATGCCTTAGAAGCATACCGGTCGAGGAAGTCTTGATTACGGTGAAGCCGTTTTTATAGATTTTACCGTATGTCGTATTGCGTAGTGCGTTCTGCGTGATGTAAGGGCCTTTTCTTTTGTTAAAAACAGATCAACGTATGACGCTGTACGCAATACGCATGACGTAGCATGATAAAAAATGGAATCAATATATGAGTAGAGACAATACAAATAATACACCCGGTGCGATTAACACCCGTTATATCTACGGTCCGGTACCTTCCCGCAGGCTTGGCGTGTCGTTAGGCGTAGATATTGTTCCCTGCAAATTATGCAGTTTTGATTGTGTGTATTGCCAGCTGGGGAAGACTACCCGGTTGACCGACCGGCGGCGGCATACCGTACAGATGAAGCAATTCTCACGGGAAGTTGCCGGAGCCGCCCTGCGTGTCCGGTCTCTTGATTGCGTTTCCATCGCCGGTTCAGGAGAGCCGACCTTAAGCACGGATCTGGCAGAATGCTGCGCGGTCATCAAAAAGTATTTCAGGCAGCCGCTGGTCCTTATAACCAACGCCAGTTTGCTCTGGCGGCCGTCAGTCGCGAAGGATTTACAGCATACGGATATTCTTATTCCGTCGCTTGACGCGGTCAGCCCGGAGGTCTTTAGGGCCTTGAACAAACCCGCGCCGGGTATAGACATACGGAAGATCGTTCGGGGATTAATCGCCTTGCGCCGGAAGTTCTCCCGGAAAATATATCTTGAAGTGATGCTGGTAAAAGGGGTCAATGATACCGTATCCGAAATGCGAAAGGTCGCTGAAGTCGCCCAACGCGTTCAACCGGACAAAGTCCAATTGAATCTTCCGACGCGTGTCCCTTCAGGCAGAAATATGATGCCCGATGCGCGCAGGATCGAGGCGATTGAAAGTGTTTTTAAGGAATATGTCGCCGGCGTGGAAGTCGTCGGAAAGTTCACCGGAGCCGGAAACCCGGTCAAGGGATCGCGCTCGCACGCGATGGGTCAACTCGTGACGATGATGAAAAGACGTCCGGCGACTATTAAGGATATGGTATCCGTGGCCGGTGTCGATGCTGCGACCGTGCGTTTGATCCTTCAGGAAATAGCGGATGTTTATTCGCTGCGCGGTGCGAATGGGTATTATAGTATTAAATAACCGTTACCAACCTCGTAGGTTGGTAACGGTTATGACCGGAAACATATGAAAACAATAGGGATCATTTCTGATACGCATGATAATCTCGACGCGATCGACCGCGCGAAAGCGGCATTTGCTTCAACAAGGATCGACATGCTTGTCCATGCCGGAGATTTCGTCGCGCCTTTTGCGGTCACAAGACTTATCGCAGGCCTTTCGATCGAGTGGAAAGGGGTATTCGGGAATAATGACGGCGAAAAAGCCGGATTACGTCAAGCCTCGGCAGGAGCGATTGTGCCTGCACCGTTGGTTTTTTCGATGGAAGGTAAAACCATATATGTCACTCATGCGTTACGTGAAGACGACCCGCAGTTATTATCTGCGGATGTGGTCATCTACGGGCATTCGCACAAACCTCAGATACTGATGAAGGCCGTCGCGGGGAAGCAGGTACTGTTTATTAATCCCGGGGAGGCCTGCGGGTGGGTAACCGGTAAATCGACCGTCGCAGTATTAAAAGTCCCGTCATTGGAAGCGGAGATCGTGGGTATTTGAAAAAGCTCGTTAGCTCGAGATTTTAAAAACGTACGAGCTCACGAGCATACAAGCTGAGTACTGAACAGTTATGTCCTTGGAGAAATACATACGCTCAATTCCGTATCTGAAAGAAATCGCGCTTTATGCGCATCGGCATTCAGCCGACGTCTATCTTGTCGGCGGGGCGCTTCGTGATTATTTTTTGGAGAGAAAAGGGGCTTTCAAAGATTTTGATTTTGCCGTCCAGAGTGGGGCAAGAAAACTGGCTGAACATATTGCCCGTCTCAGCCAGGGGACATTGGTGGTCTTAGATGAAGACACGAAGAGCTATCGTGTTGTCGTTAAAACCGCAGATACGAATCTTAACTTCGATTTTACCGGTTTTCGGGCGCAGACGATCGAAGAGGATGTGCGCAAGAGAGATTTTACGATCAATGCTTTAGTGGTGCACCTGAACCCCTATCCGAGCGTTCAGCTCAAAGATCCCTTGGGGGCAGCCGCGGATTTTCAGAAAAAGCTTTTACGCGCGCCTTCCGTGCAGACGTTCCGGGATGATCCGCTGCGGATATTGCGCGCGTTCAGCTTACGCGCGTTATGCGATTTCCGTTTCGACCCGGCCACACGGGCTTCTATGGCCAAAGCGAGACATTTGCTGTCGAAAGTATCCGCCGAGCGGATCAGCGAGGAGCTTTTTAAGATATTGAAGGCGGATTCGGCGCATTCTTTGATAAAAGATATGGCGGATTCGGGTATTTTGGAAGTCATCCTTCCCCAGATCAAGAAAATGCAAGGCTGCCGGCAAGGGGAGTATCATCATCTGGATGTATGGGACCATACGATGCTGGTACTCTATAAATTTGAGGAGCTGATTTCCCGGAAAAAACTCAGTGAGGATGTTCTTGCTTATCTCAGGCAGGACATCGTACCGAATCGTCCGCGATGCGCGCTTATTAAATTTGCCTGCTTATTGCATGATATCGGCAAGCCGAAAGCAAAAGGGAAAAAGAACGGGAAGACGATCTTTTATGAGCATGAGAAGTACGGGCAGGAGATCACCGAGAAGATCTGCGGCCGGCTGCGGTTGTCAGTTAAGGAAACACAATTTTTGAAGAACGTTGTTTTTTGGCACTTACGCCCGGGTTGCCTGGCGCAGGAAGGGTATCCGACTGAACGGGCGATATACCGGTTCTTCCGTGATGCGGACACGGAAGGAGCCAGTATTATGCTTCTTTCCATAGCGGATTGGCGCGCGACCCGCGGGAAACTGGTCGATATGAGAAAAAGGCCCGCGCAGGAACGCGTTCTGTTCAAACTGATCGAATCTTATTTCGCGCTTCAGAAGAAAAAAACAATTCCCCCTTTGGTCAACGGACACGATATCATGAAAAAGTTCCGCCTTCAGCCGTCAAAACTTGTCGGGAAGCTTTTGAGCGCGATACGCGAAGAGCAGATGCTGGGGAGAATAACCAACGCGGACCAGGCGTACCGTGTCGCCCGGAGTATCCTGAAAACATGATAATCTAATTTGATTACCGATAATAACCGCCTTTATCTTGACAGTGCTATTTGATTACTGCTATGATTAAATCTAATTGCTATTCTGTTTTTAAAATATAAGAATCGGCTGCCAGGGGTAGATACATATCGGATGAATGAGAAAAAAGCTCTTGAGAGGGATATTTTTTCATTTAAAGGAAAGCAACAATAAGATCCTATGCAGAATGATAAACCGGTCATATTGGTTGTTGATGATGATCCGGTTGTGTCGGAGACGTTGAAGGCTGTTTTTGACGCGCGTTTTAACGTTCTTTTCGCGGGGACTGCGCAGGAATCTTTAACCGTGGTCGCGCGCGAGCCGGTTACCTTAGTCTTTTTAGACGTGCAGTTGCCGGATAAAGACGGGTTGGAAGTACTGAAGAAAATAAAAGAATACGATAGCCGGATTTCCGTGGTCATGGTAACGGCCACGGATAGCGCGAAGACCGCGGTAGAAGCATTGCAGTCCGGTGCCTGTCACTATGTCACGAAGCCGTTTGATCCGCACGAGCTTTTGGCAATAGCCGAAAAAGCTTTGGAGCGGGAACGCCTGATGCGGGAACTTACCTCTTTTCGCGCCCTGCGGGACCAGGTCGGTTTTGGCGCTATTATCGGAAAAAGCCGGCAGGTCCGGGAGGTCTTTGATATTATCCGGAAAGTCGTCGAGAACGAAGCGACAGTCTTTATTTGCGGCGAGAGCGGTACGGGTAAAGAATTGATCGCCCGCTCGATCCATTGCAACAGTGCCAGAAAACAGGGCCCTTTTATCGCGGTTAATTGTGCCAGTATCCCGGATAATCTGATCGAGAGCGAATTGTTCGGCCATGAGCGGGGCGCGTTTACCGACGCGGCGCATCAGAAGCTGGGTATGTTTGAATTGGCGCACGACGGGACGCTGTTTCTTGATGAGATCTCCACGCTCAAGACGGATACACAGGCAAAGTTGCTGCGGGCGCTGGAAGAGCGGGAGATCAAGCGTTTGGGCGGGACAAAGATCCTTAAGGTAAACGCGCGGATCATCTCGGCGACGAACAGCGATGTGCGGCAAGCCATCAGCGAAGGGAAATTCCGTCAGGACCTGTATTATCGTTTAAACGTCATCCCGATCTACGTGCCGGCATTGCGCGACCGGAAAGACGACATCCCGCTTTTAGCGCAGCATTTTTTACAGACCTATAACCGGATGTTCAGAAAGAATATCCGCGGGATTTCCGAAGAAGTCCTGGAATGTTTCTCCTCGTACGAATGGCCGGGTAATATCCGGGAATTGCGGAACGTCATCGAGCGGCTTGTCGCGTTAAAAGATGAGGGCCCGATTACTTTGCTTGATATTCCGTTTGATATGTTTGTTCGGAATACCTGCGGGAAAGTAGTATGCAATGATGACGGGCTTAAGACCGCCTGCCGGAATTTCGAGAAACAATATATTGAAGCCGTCTTAGAGCGGACCAGCGGCAATCAGTCGCAAGCAGCCCGGATACTGGGGATACACCGCAATGCTCTGTCAAATAAAATGAAGACTTTTGGATTGCAATCATGATCTCGGTTCTCTTTGCCAGGGTGCCGCTTCTACGGATGGGGCAATGGTGGAGCGAGACCTCGCCCCACAGGGGCTGTCGATGATATCTGTTTATCCGCCGCCCGCACGCCGTGTTTTAGCCTTTCGTACTTTATTCTTGAACCTTCGCCGCGCGACCCGGCGCGGCCGGATCCCGTTGGTTTTTACGGCCGTCGGCTATCTTAGCGGTATCATCGCGTGTATTTCCTGCGTTGCCGGTTATGACGGGGTATCTGAGGCTGCCGTTGATCCCACTCCGTTGGATCTGGGTTCGATCGTGGTCACCAGTAAACGCGCGCCGATAGGTTCGTCTGAAAGCAGCGAACAGCTGGAGATCGTGACCGGCGAACGGATACACTATTTACCCGCGAATAATTTCAGCGATGTACTGCTTCCGGTCCCGGGGGTCGACGTCCAACCCCGCCAGGGTTTTGGACGGGCGACGTCCCTGAGTATTCAAGGCAGCGATTCCCGCCAGGTCAGGGTGATGGTCGACGGGATCCTTTTTAATTCTCAAAGTTCCGGGCAAGTCAATCCGGCGCAATTTCCTTTCGAGAATATCGAACGCGTCGAAGTGATCAAAGGCGCGGGGTCAAGCGTGTGGGGTTCCGGGCTCGGCGGCGTGGTCAATATTATCACGAAAGACACCGGGACGACAACGCAGCCGAAAGGGACGTTGACTACGTCATTCGCCGAATTCCGCACGATGAAGGAAACCGGTGAATTTTCCGGGAAAGCCGGGGGCCTGGGATATTACTTCCTTGCCGATTATATGGATTCGAAAGGAGCTCATGTAAAGAACGACGTACTGGACAAGAAAATGTTCAGTAAGTTATCATACGATTTGCGGGAGCAAGGGAAAATAACCGCGTTGTTCGGGTATAGCGCCGCGGATGTAAACAGCGGCATATTCCCGGACGCAAGCTGGCAAGCTCAGCCCTATCAGTCCCGCTATGGCAAAGTCGGATGGGAGAAGGATTATGGTTTCGCGGATGTTACCGTCGAACTTAAACAGAACCGGCAGAATATCATCACGCGGTCGTTTCTTGCGGAAACGGACATTGAGCCGTATTCGATCGTCCGGACAGCTGAAGTGTCGTATCAGGCAAGCGTGAACGCGTCGATACCGCTCAGGCAGCACGACCTTTTGATCGTGGGGGTCGACCGGGACTGGGACATTTTGAAGTCGGACCCGTATCTGTCCAAAGCCAAACAGTTACGTCTGTACGCTCCGTACGCGCAATACCTTTTAAAATACGGGCAATGGGATTTTAACGCAGGTCTGCGCTACGATTGCAACAGCGAATTTGGAACCGCTCTCAGCCCGTCGTGGGGCGTGGTCTACCACGTCAATGACCGGCGGAACACGCTGCTGCGCGGTTCGGTCAGCCGGGCGTTTACCGCGCCGCCGCTTCTGTGGAAATTTAATGCCAACGATTTATTGTTGGTCGCGCCGAATCCGGATATACGACCGGAATTCGCGCTCGTGTATCAAGCCGGCATAGAGATGAATGTTTTCCCGTCGTTATGGGTCGGCCTTTCGGGGTATCGCGCGGAAGTCACGGATGCCCTTAACTGGGCGGAGACTGATTCCGGCTTGTGGTACATGAAGAATTTTGAGAAATTCCGGCGGCAGGGTGCCGCGTTGGAATGCCGGCAAAAACTGACTTCGTATCTTAGTTTTGTGGGCGGTGCCGCGTTCAACGATATCGAAGACCTCAGCACGCGCACGACCGTGCGCGGCGGCGGAAAACCCCGGCAGAGTTTTAAAACCGGATTTGAACTGAAAAACACCCGGGGTTTTAGCGTCACGCTTAACGGGCGGTATGACCGCTGGAATGAATCGCCTTCGGTAAACCCCAACGACCGGAAAATGCTTGCGGACATGAAGGTCATGCAGGAATTCAGGCGGTATGCCGTATTTTTAACTATTTACAACCTTATGAACAGCAAATATTGGGCGGATGATTTTTTCCCGGTCCCGCGAAGATACTTCGAGGGCGGGTTCAGAGTACAATGGTAGTCTTGATCTGTTGTTGAAATGCGGTGAGATGTCTATAGGTGCACATTTTGTTCGAACTGCCCTTTTTTTAGTGCATACTGTCAGTCCCGGCCGGAAAGTTCCTTCCAACGAGTTGTTCATAAACGCGCGATGAATACAGGAGGTTTTTACTTTTTGTCATGTCTATTCTTCTTTGGCACGGAAGTTGCGTTAAGATAATCAGAAAGATGAAGAGACTTCTTTTTTTTATGATGAGCATGTTGATTGCCACGGTTGCTTTTTCCCGCAGCGCTGTTCAGGAAAAGAAGGCCTATGGCGGGACGCTGCGGTGGGGTGTGCATACGCAGCCAACGGGTATTAATCCAATTACGACAACGAACAGTGTTTCAGTGTCTTTGATGGGGCTGGTATTTAATAACTTGGTCCGTTTGAACGCGCAGGGGGAGGCCATCCCGGATCTGGCAGAATCATGGGATGTCAGCGATGGAGGGTTGGTGTACACGTTTCATTTAAAAAAACGCGTCAGGTTTCACGATGGCACGGAATGTACCGCGGACGATGTCAAGTTTACTTATGAAATGTTCGTCAAACCTCAGAATAGATCACCGTTTGCTTCTTCGTTTCAGCTTGTGCGGGAATTTCGAGCCGTCGACCGGTATACATTTCAGATCATTTTAAAAAAACCTTACGCGCAATTTATTTACCGGCTGACCCGGGAGATCGTTCCCAAGCATCTTTTGGAGAAAGAAGATATTTTGAAGAGCCCTTTCAACCGGCATCCGGTAGGCACCGGCCCGTTCCGGTTTAAAGAATGGAACAAGGACAATCAGATCATTCTGGAATTTAATCCCGACTATTTTGAAGGCCGGCCGTTCCTGGACAGAATAATAATCCGGCCCTATCCGACCTTGCACGATGTCTGGTCAGCGTTGATGCGCAGGGAGGTCGATTTAGCCCTATTTCTTAACCGGGAGGATTATGAGACCGTTAAGAACGATGCGACCTTTAAGGCGTATAGTTTTCCCTCGGATTTTTATTATGCGTTGGTCCATAACCCTGATGATGAGATCTTTGCTGATAAGAGGATCCGGCAAGCGATTGCGTATGGGATCGACAGAAAGCAATTGATTAAAAGGATCGCGCACGGATATGGAGTTGAAAGCACCGGCCCGTTCTATCCGCATTCGTTCGGCTTTAACGAGCAGGTCTCTCCGTATGTTTACGACCCGGAAACGGCCGCGCGTCTGCTGCAGCAGGCAGGCTGGCAGGACGTAAACAATGACGGGATCTTGGAAAAAGAGGGAAGAAACTTAAGATTGCGCGTATTAGTTGATACGCGCGATGCGATGTATCAGAGGATTATTATGGAACTGCGTCAGCAGTTACAAGAGATCGGCATTGAGGTAGAAGCCATCCCGTATAACCGGGATGAGATGCTTACGAAAGATTTTCTTTCTAAGACAGCTACCCAAGCGCATCTGACAATCCTTTTTTCAGGAACTGATCCGGATCAGGTTTTAGAAGATTGGTATTCGAAAATCCCTCAGAGACCGGATAAGTTATGGCAATATCGTAATGAAAGAGTCGATGCTCTTTTTGAATTAGGCGCGAGCATGCTGGATGTAAAAGAAAGAGAAAAGATCTATCAAGTAATCCATAAAGAAATATATGAGGATCAGAGTGTTTGTTTTTTGTTTTTTCCTTTCTATTTTCACGCTGTCAATAGCAAATTTGGAGGGATCGATGCATTCTTTAACATAAATATGCAATACTACATGATGAAAGACTGGTTTTTTAAAGGTAATTAACCAAGGCCTTGGTTTGGGGATGGGGTTCTTTAATTGAAGGAGGTGGATGATGGAGGTTATCAGACAAGGGTCGGATGATGTTTTTGAGCGGATACCGCTTATCGGGTGTTGCTTCCCCGCAGGAACGTTGGGTACTAGACTGCGTTCTCCGGGAGAATGAGATTGTAGAATAAGCCCTGCCTTAGTCGGCCGCTAAGGCAGGGCTTATTCCCTTTACCAGAATACCACGGGCTATGTCCGTGCCTGCCCGGTCTTCGGGAGCAGGCGGGGATGAATGATTGAAAGGGCCCGTGGGGCTCCAGTAAAAAGAAGAGGGGAAATATGCAATTATCACGCTTCAATCTCTGGGTAGAGGACTATCCGCAGCCGGGTGAATGTTTATTGTTTAATACCCGCACACAGGCGCTGATAAAGGTCAAGCAGGGCCTTAAAGAGAAATTAAAACGATTGCCGGTTCGGCAGGCTATCGACGACACGGAACTGGCCGCATTCCTTCCGGCTTTACAAGAGAACGGGATCGTTGTCGCGGACGAACAGGAAGAAAACGATAAGTTGCATGGTTTTTTTGACCAGCTTAAATACGGCGGAGGTGTTTTACCGTTCGACGCGACGATCCTTACCACGTACAGTTGTAATTTCGCGTGTACGTACTGTTTTGAACAGTCGGTCCGGGAACAAGTGTTTATGGATAAGCAGGCCAGCGATCAAATCATCCGATGGCTGATCAGCCGGGCTGAGAAGAGAGGATACCGGCAGATATTCCTTGTTTTTTACGGCGGCGAACCCTTATTGAATGTCCGTCCGATCTACGATATCTCATGGCATCTGTATACCTGGGCAGCGGATCGAGGCATCGATTTCGGTTTCGGGATCATTACCAACGGCAGTTTATTGAAACCTGAACTGGTCGATAAACTGCTGACCGTGGGCTTGCGGGAAGTCCGTATTACGATCGACGGAGATAGGGAGGCGCATGATAAAAAACGGCCGTTCTCCGACGGCAGCCCGAGTTTCGACGCGATCATCAAGAACATAAAGGGTCTTATTAAGTACAGCCGCCTGAAGATCAATGTGGCGGGGAATTTCGACCAGCAGAGTTTCGAGAGTATTCCCCGTTTGCTGGATTATCTGGAAAAAGAAGAGATCCTGCGCCGTCTGGGGACCATTGATTTTGCTCCGTTGATGCCGCGCCTGGGCCCGAAAGATAATCCGGGCATGGTCGAGCTGAAAGATTGTTTTTCGTTCATCGGTAAGAACGGGCTGCACCGGGAAATGGTTGCGATAAAAAAAGAACTCCTGCGGCGTTCATTACCCATGCGTACGGGTTTCGCGATCAACGCCTGCTCGCTCCTTATGCACGACGGCGGGGTGACGATCGACCCGACGGGGTTGATCTTTAAATGCAATGCCTTGGTCGGGTATCCGGAATTCGCCATCGGCACGGTCAATGATGAACAATTTAATGAGAAGTACGACCAGTTCCTCCGCGTTGAAGCCTGGCAACAATGCGATCAACAGTGTCCGTACATCCCGATGTGCCAGGGAGGATGCCGGTTCTTTTCATACATGGAAAAGAATTCGTTTTCCGGTATATCCTGTAAGCGCGACTATTTTGACCGGATCGCGCCGGAACTGATAAAGCTGGAATACCAGAAGATCCGGAAAACATAAAGGGAGTACCCTTGGAATCAGCTCTCAGTACTTAGTACTTGGTACTTAGTCAAAGGATTGAAGAGCTACGAATTAAGAGCCAGGAGCTATTAGATAATTCATGAATTCCCCAAAAAGCTTTTTTTCTCTATTGGTCCCGCACCGGTCGTGGCTGATTGCCGCTTTTTTTGCGATGTTCGGGGCTCACGCGTTAGGATTGGTGTTTCCGTGGGCCTTGAAGCTTTTTATCGATACGGTTCTTCCCGGAAAAAACGCGGCGCTTGCCGGGCAATTGTTGTTGGCGTTGTTCGTCAGTTCATTGTTGAAGTTCTGCTGCGGTTTCCTGCGGGAGTATATCGTGATCGCCGCGGGAGAGCGGATCGTGTGTGATCTACGCAATAAACTCTATTGGCAGGTACAACGGCTCTCGGTACCGTATACGCAGGATACTTCAAAAGGCGAGATCATTTCCCGTATTATCACCGATGTCGAGGCGGTAAAAGATTTCTTGTTCGGCGGCATCGTCGATTTTTTGTATGCTTTTTTTAACATTGCTTTGGTATTGGCGCTCCTGTTTGCGCTTGACCGGCGCTTGGCGGTTGTCTCCATCGTGTGGCTGCCGGTAACCGCCCTGCTTTTTATCCGGTATACTCCGCCGGTCAGCCGTTCTCAGCAGGATATCCGCGTGCTGTACGGAAAAATGACCGGCCGCCTCCAGGAAGTCTTGGACGGGATGCGCGTTGTCGCCGCCTTCGCGCAAGAACAGCATGAGACCGACCGGTTACGCCGGTATCAGGAGCAGCTCCGCGGGACTTCATTAAAAAGCCATCGCGCGGCGATCCTGTTATGGATGGGATCTGATTTGATCAGCGCGGCCGGATTGATCGTGTGTATGGGATTCGGCGCGCAAGCGGTATTCTCCGGGCGTATCAGTACCGGAACGTTTATCGCGTTTTATTCGTACGTGGGGATGTTGTTGATGCCGGTAGTCAGGATTGCGTCCATGACCACGTATTACCAGCAGGCAAAGACGGCGTTTCAACGGATCATGGCGCTATTGTCGGAAGAGCCGGCGATTAAAGAAGTGGCGCGCCCGGTTGTCTTTGATACAATAAGAGGCACGGTTGATTTTCATGGCGTGCGCTTCGGGTATCCCGGAGGGAAAGAAGTCCTTTCCGGCTTACATTTTCAAATCAAGCCGTGCCAGGCCGCCGCGTTCGTGGGCAGAAGCGGCGCGGGCAAGACGACCATGGTCAATCTTCTCCTGCGGTTTTATGATCCGTGTGCCGGCGAAGTCCTAATCGATGGCCGCGACCTTAAAGAGATCGATCTTAAGGCGTACCGGTCGCGGGTCGCCATGGTTTCGCAGGATGATTATTTGTTCGGCGGGACGGTCCGTGAGAATATCATGTATGGAAAGCAGAATGCTTCGATAGACGAAGTCGTACAAGCCGCCCGGTTGGCACACGCGCATGAATTCATTGAGGCCTTGCCTGAGGGCTATGAAACAGAGATCGGTGAGGGTGGCGTCCGGCTATCCTGCGGTCAGCGGCAGCGGCTTTCTATCGCCCGGGCATTCTTAAGAGGTCCGGCGTTACTGATCCTGGATGAGCCGACCTCAGCCGTGGATTCTTTGACCGAGCGGATGATCATTGAAGACGCCTATACGCACTTGATCCGCGGCCGGACCACGGTCATTATCGGCCATCGTCTTTCCACGGTCAGATATGCCGATACTATCAATGTCCTTGATGAAGGCAAGATCGTGGAACAGGGCCCGCATGATGTTTTGGTCCGGCAGGATGGTTTTTACCGGCAATTGTGGCAGAAACAGATACAGAGTGAGCCTCAATTTCCGTTAACAGAGTCCCGCGGGTTTTACCCATGAGCCTTTAACCAGGGTGAGAGATCCGAATGTATATTAGAAGAAACATTCAGCGTTTATTATTGCATATTTACTATCAGCGTCTTTGGGCGCAGATCGCCGTGGTTCTGTTTTTCATTGTGACTATTCCGATACTCCTGTTAGGGACGATGTTGATAAATACGTCTCAGAAGGCAGTGCGGCAGTCGGTATTGAGCAATCATAAAGAAATCGTACTGTGCGCCGCCCGGGAAATAGAGGGTATTATCAACGCGCCGCGGATGCTCTTGCAGAATACCGCGTCCATGATCAGCGTTGTCTATCCCGCGCCGTGGAAACAGGAGACCATCCTCGTGGAGCTGGCCCTGAATAATCCGGTTTTTATGCGCGTGTATTCGGTCGGCGCCTCCGGGGAGATCTTGGCGAGCTCGGACTTGGGCAATCCGATAAAAGAAGCCGATGCCGGCGATCTTTTGTTGAAGGTCCGGCGGAACGACAAGTATATCTCGCCGGTAAAAGTCCTTAAGAATAGTGTCCCGTATGTTACGATCGCGGTCCCGGTCCGGAAAATGGGGAAAATGATCGGGGCCTTGATCGCTGAAGTGAATGTGCAGCGTATCTGGGATATGGTGGATAAGATCAAAGTCGGCAAAACCGGCGGCGTTTTTCTCGTCTCGGAAAAAGGGTTGGTCTTCGCGCATCCGGATAAAAAGAAAGTGCTCATGCATGAGAATTTCAGCGATCAGGAAGACGTGCAGTCCGTCTTAGCGGGAAAAACCGATGCCCGGCAGTTACGTTTAGGTCGGCAGCACTGGATTTCGTCATACACGCCGTTAGTTTCTCTCCCCGGTGGGGTGGTCTTGCGCCAGTCGCAAAAAGAAGCATACTATTATTCGCACCTGATGCGTTTGCAATCGATCACGGTGATTATTTTCGCCGAATTGGTCGTGTTTGGCGCCAGTATCGTATTGGCGAAAGCCCTCTCCGCGCCGTTGCGCCAGCTGGTCGCGCGGATCAAACAGGTCGCGCAGGGTAATTTTGATGAACGGATAACGATCAAACGCCGGGATGAAATAGGGCAATTGATCCGCACGTTTAATGAGATGACCGAGAAGCTCAAGCGCGCGAAGGCTCGCGAGCGGCTTTCTTTGATCGGCGAAGCCGCGTCATGGATAACGCATGAATTCAAGAATTCCCTGGTTTCTCTGAAAGCGTTCGCCCAGTTATTCCCGGAGCGGTACAATGACCGCGCGTTTGTCAAGTCATTCAGCAAGATCCTTCCGGAGGAACTCAGCCGCTGGGAACGGATGTTGCGGGACCTCTCGGATTTTTCAAAGCACGCTCGATTAAATGTTACCCCGGTACGCTTACACGAAATTGTTTCGAACGCCTGCGATATTATGGAAGAATATTGCCTGCAGAAGAAAGTCAGTATTGACCGGCGGTTCCCCGCGCACGAAGTCGTCGTTGACGCGGATGGCGACCGGATCAAGCAGGTATGTATGAATCTTATGATCAACGCGGTACAGGCTATGCCGTTGGGCGGAACGATCACGGTCTCTGTTGCGATCACGCCGGAGCGGAAGAACGTTTGGGTCACTATCAAAGATACCGGCAACGGAATACCTACTGAGGAGTTGCCGAATATTTTTGAACCGTTCCATACTTCGAAAAGAGGAAGCATGGGATTAGGCCTGGCGATCAGCCGGGGGATCGTTGAGCAGCACGGCGGTACCATTTTAGTGGAGAGCGAGGTGGGAAGGGGCACGGCGTTTATCGTAGAATTGCCGGTAAAGAGCAACCACGCGGACTCAATGATCGCAGGGAATAATTAATACGGCAAGCGATGGCACATGTTCAGAAGAAAATATTAGTGATCGATGATGAAGCGGTCGTCCGTGAGATCTTCGTACTCGCGTTAAAGGATTATGCCGTGATTTTGGCGGAAGACGGAATATCCGCAGTGAGGAAATACCAGGAGCAACCGGATATCAGTCTGGTTCTGATGGATGTCCATATGCCGGGCCTTTCCGGGGCGTCGTTGCTGGTCGCTCTTCGTCGGCAAAATCCGTCTTTAAAAATAGTCGTTGTCTCCGGGTATGGTCCCCAGATAGGTCAAGACGAAGCTTTTTTGCGCGCCCATGTTCAGGCCTGGGTTGAGAAGCCGTTTGATATCGCCGTTATCAAAAATATCTGCGCTCAACTTCTCGAGAGTTAAACCGCCCCATCTATAGAGGAAAGTATCTGTTGGTTCTTAACTCTTTTAATGGTATTTTCCCGCAGCGAAACGCTTTTTTTTGCAAATCGTAATATATTTTACTATAGTTAACTATATGATATAATACGCTGAACGTATAAAAATAGTATGTATGGAGGTTTTAGCATGGAAACTACGTTAATGGACATTAAGCAAGTCGCGGCATATTTGAAGATGAACAAGATGACTATTTATAAACTCGCCCGCGATGGAAAGATTCCCGCGTTTAAAGTAACCAGCGAGTGGCGTTTTAAGAGGGATCTTATTGACGCGTGGTTGTCGAAGAGACTAACGGGCAGTGATTATCTGCCGGAACAGCCGGTGGCGATAATACATCCGGGTGAAAAGACCGCGTTGATCGTCGACGATGAAGCCCCTATTCGTGAGTTTTTTACCAGAATGCTTACCGGCTATCAAGTACTCACAGCCGGCAGCGGTGAAGAAGCCCTTGAGATCATTAAGAAAAACCGGCCGGATCTAGTGTTACTGGATATTAAAATGCCGGGGATAGACGGCATAGAAACGCTCAAGAGGATCAAAGAATTTGATAAGAGAATTGTTGTCATAATGATGAGCGCTCATAGTACTCTTGAGAATAACTTTGAAGCCGCGCGACTTGGAGCTTTTACCTCGATTGCCAAGCCGTTTGATGTAAAGGATATGCAATCTATTATTAACAGCGCTTTGAATGAGACTGCGTCATCCCCTACATTGTCTGAAAAGTAACCTTTCTTTCCTGTATCGAATTTAATCAATAGCTTGCGGAGAAGGCCATCTATGTGCCTGTCAATATAATTAGGCATACTTTATTATATTGACATATACTATAATACTGTTTAGTATATTAAAATAATCCCAAAAACCTATACTATGTAAAACTGTCGCTAAAAAATGCCTAACGACCTTTCAAAGAAACTGCGCCGCAAAGTGTTTCGGTTCTATAGTATGCTGTCGATCGTGTCGTTTCTTTATTTTGTCGGCGCAAATATCATTGTACAAAAACATGAGAAAACCGTACGTGCCGAACTGGTCAAAGAACATGAACGTTTATGGTTTTCTTTAAGCGATCATTTGCTTTCAAAGCTCAATGAAATAGACCATACGGTTAAAGTGTTGTCCGGTTCGCCGTGGATAATCAACGCGCTGTCCCTGGGAGGAGAGGGCGATCTTGACAAGGCGAATAATGTTTTGATCCGGTACAACACGCCGTTAGGCAACAGTGTATGTTACATCCTGAACCGTCAGGGAGTCGTCATCGGTTCATCCAATAGTTCCACGCCGGACAGTTTTCTTGGCAAGGATTACCATTTCCGTCCTTATTTTACTCATGCGCTTAAAGGGGTCCCGTATCAATATTATGCGGTGGGCGTGACCTCGCAGAAAAGAGGTTATTATGCCAGTTATCCGGTATATGATGGACAAAAGAACATCATCGGAGTGGCTGTGATAAAGAGAGAGTTGGATGATTTTGAGAAATTCTTAGCGCCCTATGAATATTGTTTTCTCGTAAGCCCGGACGGCGTGATCTTCCTTTCGAATAAACCGGAATACGCGCTACGGACACTCTGGGTCGTGCCTCGATCGAGACAGAAGAAGATCGTTGAATCGAAGCAATATGGGCGGGTAACGTTTCATGCGTTAGTCCCGTTGGAGCCGGGGTACGCTCAGGATATCAGGATCAATAATAAGCAGTACATAAGCCTGTCTCACGCCATCAACGATCAAGGATGGATGTTGTCGTTGTTCGTTTCTACCGGGAAGAACGCGACGGCACGGTATCTGGGGTGGTTGATCGCAGGGGGCTTTTGGGGCGTTGTTATCAGTACTTTTATAATTCTCTTTTATATACGAAGAGCCGCGGCGATCTTAAGACGCAAAGAAGACCGTTTTAACCAAGTCGCTTTGGCGTCGCAGGATTGGATCTGGGAAATAGATGTTTCCGGAAGGTATGCCTATTCCAACCAGGCCGTCAGCAGTATCCTCGGATATGATGTGGAGGAGATCGAAGGGAAGAGCTTTGGGAACTTTATTGAGCCGGGTGCGCTTGAAGACATGCAGAAACTTATCCGGGCGCGCGAAGTCTTTTTTTCTGTTGAAGTAAAACGCGTTAAAAAAGACGGTACGGTCATTATTTGTGAGTCGACCGGCGTGCCGGTTTTAGATTCGTTAAAAAACTTCATGGGCTTTCGGGGCGTTGACCGGGATGTTTCCGTTCAGAGAAAAGCGGATGCCGCGTTGCGGGAGAGCCGGACGCGCTTGTCGGTCATTCTTGATAATCTGCAAGCAGGCGTCGTGGTCGTTGACGCGCAAACCCGGCATATTGTGGATATTAACCGGAAGGCCGCTGATATGATCGGGTTACCTCGCGAAGATATTTTGGAAAAAGTCTGCCATCGGTTTATCTGTCCGGCAGATGAGAACGCGTGCCCGGTCCTTGATCTAAATCAAGACATAAATATTTCGGAACGGCAGTTGTTGACTGTCGACGGCAGAAGCATTCCCATTCTTAAAACGGTCACGAAAATATATCTTGACGGCCGGGTGTGCCTTATCGGCAGTTTTATTGATCTGAGTGAGCGCAAGAAAGCGGAGGCGGCGGTTTTACAGGCTCAGCAGCGGTATGCCGCGTTGGTGGATAATCTGAACATCGGAGTGTACCGCAACACTGCCGGTTCGCCGGGGCGTTTTCTGGAGGTAAACCCGGCTTTCGTTTCCATGTTTGAAGCAGAAAGCAAAGAACAGATCTTGGCGATGAACGTCAGCGCTTTCTATCAGGACCCTTCAGAGCGGCAGGTCTTCAGCGAAAAGCTCATGCGCGCGGGATTCGTACGAAATGAAGAGTTGCGGTTAAAAACCGTTCGAGGGAGGCCTTTAATAGCGTCGGTCAGCGCGGTAAAGAAAATAGATGAAGATGGCGAGGTATATTATGACGGGACGATCGAGGATATTTCGCAACGAAAAGAAGCGGAAGACAAGATTACCCATGCTGCCCGGGATTGGAGCGAGACATTCGATTCCATCACAGACCTTATTTCTGTTCAGGACAAAGATTTTAGGATATTGAAAGTCAATAAAGCGTGTGCGCAGGCCTTGAAGGTCGCCCCGCAGGAATTGATCGGGAAAAAATGTTTTGAGGTTTTTCATGGGACAAATCATCCGTGGGATACCTGTCCGCATGCGCGGACGCTTGAACAACAGGCCGGCGCCATTGAAGAATTCTTCGAGCCTTCCTTGGGGAAATATCTGCAGGTATCGACGTCTCCGCTTTTTAACGACGGCCATGAGATCATCGGCAGCGTCCATATTGCCAAAGATATTACCGGCCGGAAAAAGGCGGAAGCTTTGTTGTATAAAACACAGGAGTTATACCGCCTTCTGGCGGAGAATATCACGGATATTGTCTGGATCTCGGACGCGCAGGGAAAATTGATCTACGTGGGCCCGTCGATCGAACGGTTGTTGGGTTTTCAGGCCAAGACCGTCGTGTATGAATCTCTCGGCATGATGTTTACCCCGGATTCACTGAATGCAGTGATGTCTGCGATCCTTGAGGGAATGGCTGCGTATAAGGTAGAGTCTTCTTTCTCCCGGCGCTTCGACGTAGAGTATATTCATAAAGACGGCAGGTTGCTTTGGTATGAGATCGAGCTGACCGTTTTTTATGACACGTCGCATGAGCAGTTGCATGTTTTGGGGGTCAGCCGCAATATCTCCGAGAGCAAAAAATCACAGGAGGCTTTGCGGATAGCGTATCACGATCTGAAGGAAGCCCAACAGCAGCTCATTCAGAGCAGTAAGATGTCGGCAATGGGGCAGATGGCCGCGGGTGTTTCACATGAGATAAACCAGCCCTTAACGGGTATCAGGGGGTTTGCTCAGGAAATGTTGATGGAACTGGAAAAGAACATGCCTGTTTCATCGGATGATTTAAAGAAAATAATCCAGCAGGCCGACCGTATCGATAGGATCATAAAGAATATCCGGTTTTTCTCGCGAAAAGCGGATTTTGTTATGGCAAAGATAAATATAGCCGGTCCGGTTAACGAGGCTCTTGATCTTCTTGAGAGCCAGATGCGGTTGCAGTCGGTCGCGCTACAAAGAAAGATCCCGGATTCTTTACCATATGTGCTGGGCGATAGCAATCAGATCCAGCAGGTCATGGTCAACCTTGTCACGAATGCCCGCGATGCCATTGCTGCCGCAGGAAGGACGGAATGCGGAATGATAACGGTTTCGGCCGGGGTAAGCGCTGATGGTGAAGCGGTCGAGCTTGCCATTGCCGATAATGGCTGCGGTATCACTAAAGAACACCTCGGCTATTTATGCAATCCGTTTTTTACGACAAAAGGCCCTGACCGGGGGATGGGGTTAGGGTTGTCGATCGTGTACCGTATTGTCGAAGAGCATAAGGGGACTATTTCTTTTGACAGCGATGAACATATGGGGACGACGGTAAGAATAACTCTGCCGATAGCGGAAGATGTTCCCGCTTGAATCGGATGGATCGTCGGCGAAAGAACAGGGGGAGTATATGCTAAATCTTCATGAGTTGACGCAGCCTTTAACGGCAATAAAAGGATTCGCGCAGTTGGCGCTTGCTTCGTGTTGTCAGGAGAGCCAGTGCCGGGATGACTTACGCAGGATTTTAGAGCAGGTCAGCCGTATGGAACGGATCATCCGTTCACAACAAAGCAGTACTATTGATCCCACCAGCCCGGGGTCGAAAACGGCTGGACCGTTATCTTCGGGTAAAGAGGGAAATGCCGGAGAGGGAGTATGAGTACCGATAGTATTTTGAACGCGAAAAGGAGGACATATGAACGCAGTACTTGAACGAACACAGAAAAAGTCCGTACTTATTGTCGATGATGAGGAGATCGTCCGGGATTTATTTAAACGCTTTTTAAGCCGGCAGGGTTTTGAAGCTACGACGGTCGAGGATGGCTTTGACGCGATAGAGAAGATGAAAGAACACAATTATGATTTAGTCCTGCTGGATCTGAAAATGCCGCGGATGGACGGGATTACGTTACTGGATAAAATGAACGAATTGCACAAAGATCCGATCAAGATCGTGGTAACCGGCTATGCGGCAATCGAGACGGCAAAAGAAGCCTTACGCAAAGGGTGTTTTGATTATATAACCAAACCGGTCGATTTGGAGAATCTGGACCATCTTGTCCAGAAGGCGTTTCAGATCCGCGCGTTGGCGGATGATAAAAGAAGGCTGCAGGAACAATTTCTTCGCGCGGAGAAACTTGCGTCGCTTGCTCAGTTGGGCGCGGGCGTCGCGCATGAAGTCAATACCGTGCTGGCCTCAGTGAAGATGTATTTAGAGATGCAGCGCCAGAAAGTCCTGTATACGGAGGAAGGTAAAAGTATCGGCATCCTTCTGGATGAACTTGGCCACGTGGACACGATGATCCAGCGGTTCATTTCTTTTTCGAAACCGTCGGACGGAACATTATCTGTCGTCGATGTCAACGTGGTCATTGAGCACAGTATTTCCTTCTTGCGAAGCAGGATGAACCGGCAGTCGGTCACCGTGCTGACGGAGTTTAACCCGGACCCGCCTTTGTTACGGTGTGACGCGGTCCGCATCGAGGAGGTTTTCCTGAACATTTTGATGAATAGTATTGAGGCGATGCCTGAGGGCGGGACCGTTACCGTTAAGACGATTGCGGAATCAGGGAAGATCACCGTTACGGTCGCCGACACGGGAAAAGGTTTTTCCGCAGAAAGTATGGATAAAGCGTTTACGCCGTTTTTTACGACAAAACCCGGAAATACCGGGCTTGGGTTGGCTATCGTACACCGGGTCATTGATGATCATCGCGGGACGGTGCGGATCTCTAACCAGAAAGATAGCGGGGCAATGGTAATCGTGGAGTTCCCTTTATCTCCGGAGATCAGCCAATATACGACTCACCGGAGCATTAACCCAGATAATGCTAATGCATGATCTGCCCGTAGGGTCGACCAATAATATCGGTAGATTTTATTGTGTATTGTCGAGGTTACCCAGAAAATATGCAAATATCTTTTGGTACTAAAGTGTTGTTGAATAACTTGCGAATTATCAATATGTTATTGGGGGGTGTCTCGCCTAATGGCATTTTTTTTGGTTAACCCAGGATAGGACGCCAAATATGAAAAAAGAAATGATCCTTGTTGTTGACGATTCGAAAGCGATTTGTGTGGTGTTGAAAGATTTTCTTGAAGCTGAAGGGTATACCGTTTCCCTGTCGCTTTCGGCAGAAGAAGCGATCCTTTTTATCGATCAGCAAAATCCCGATCTGGTGATCATGGATGTCCAGATGAAAGGCATGGGTGGATTGGAAGCGCTGACGGCAATAAAGAAGAAAGACGCAAAGATCCCGGTGATCATTATGACCGGGTATGGGACCACGCAGACGGCCATAGAAGCCATGAAAAACGGAGCGTATGATTACATTACCAAGCCGTTTAAGAATGAAGAATTCAAAGTGTTGGTCCATAATGCCCTGGAATCCGGAAAGCTTATGCGCGAGCGTGTTTCTTATGAACCTAATGAATGCGAGACGGGTGTCTATTCCTGTATTATCGGGAAGAGCCCGGCTATGCTGGATGTGTATAAAACGATCGGTAAAGTCGCGGATACAACGGCGACCGTGCTGATCCGCGGCGAAAGCGGCACCGGAAAAGAACTGGTTGCCCGCGCATTGTATCAGCATTCTTCGCGTAAGGACAAACCGTTTCTGGCGGTCAATTGCGCGGCGATCCCGGAGTCCTTGCTGGAAGCCGAATTGTTCGGGCATGAGAAGGGAGCGTTTACCGGAGCAGTGAATAAACGCGTCGGGAAATTTCAACAGTGCGATGGGGGGACCATTCTTCTTGACGAGATCGGCGATATGAGCCTGGCCACGCAGACAAAGATATTGCGCGTTTTGCAGGAGCATACGCTTGAACCGGTCGGGAGCAATCAGACCGTGACGGTCGATGTGCGCGTGCTGGCTTCCACCAATAAAGATCTATCGAAGGCGATCGAAAATAAAGAATTCCGCGAAGACTTGTATTACCGGCTTAAAGTGATCATGCTCAATCTTCCTGCCTTACGGCAGCGGATCGAAGATGTCCCGTTGCTGGTCGAATATTTTTTGAATAAATTCAACCGGGAGCTTAATAAGCAGATCCAAGGTATCAGCGAAGAAGCGTTGCGGTGTATGCGTGAATATGCCTGGCCGGGCAACGTGCGGGAGTTAGAAAACGCGATGCAGACTGCGGTGATCATGGCTAAGAAAGAGATCCTGATCCCGGATGATTTCCCGGTTTTTCACGCTTCGGAAGGCATGCTTGCCGGATCAACGGCCCAGCCGGTCGGATATTATCAGAAAGTGGTCCAAGGGATGTTGTCTTCTCTGTTAAAAGACCCGAAGGTCTTGGAGAAAGGCGATCTTTATAAGAGTGTCGGCGGGGAAGTCGAAAAAACGCTTATTGAGATGGTGCTTAATCAGGTCGAAGGGAACCAATTACGCGCCGCAAAGATCCTTGGTATCAGTCGAAATACCTTGCGTAGCCGGATGAAAGAATTTGGTCTTCTTGTTTCGAATTAAAAGATGTCTCCCTTCCTGAGGTAAAGCCGGAAGCGGCTGGGATCCGCCATATTTCTAACCTGTTCAGGATTACTTCAAAAAGCAAGAATCGGTAATTGACCAATTGTTGTTTTTGGCTCTTTGTCGATGGTCAGATTTTGCACAATTTTGCGCAAAATCTGCACAATTGAACACATAAAAGGATAAGTTCTTTGTCCTTTCATGTCTCGCCGTAAACATATCATCCTTTGTAACGATTTGATTATTAGTATGTTATGATGTGCAGCCACATTTAATGCCCATTCTTGCCCGCTTGGCACGGTTGTCTCTTGTATATAAGGTGAGGGCAAGAAGATGAAAAACACAATAAAAAAGATACTGATGATAGTAGCGATGATAGCGGTAGTGGGTTGCGCGAATGCACAGGCTGCCGTAAAAGTAGCGATTATCGATAGTGGATGCAATGATTCTTATGCAAAAGGAATCAGCTTTGTTGATGGCAGCGTATATGATCAGAACGGACACGGGACTTTAATGGCGCAGATCGTAAAAGAAGCCGCTCCGGAAGCCGAGTTATACGTGATTAAGGTCGTAGGGAAAGAAGGCCTGGTTGTTAATGAAGAGATGGTTGTAGCCGGTATTGAATGGGCGATCGCGGAAAAAGTACAGGTGATAAATCTTTCTTTACGCGTCTCGGATTCGGCACGGTTACACGCGGCAATACGAAAAGCGCATAGAAACGGTATCGTGATAATCGCTGCCGCCGGAAACACCGCAAGTAAGGTATCTACGCTGACATCAGCTGAAGAAAAAGGCCTGTACGAAGTCGCGTACCCGGCACAGTACGAAGAAGTAATCGCAGTCGGCGCGCTCAATAAGAATGGTACTGTCATGGGAAAGACAATCGTAGATAAAAAAGTGAAAGTATATTGCACGGGGTATCAAGGGAACGTAAGAGGCACGTCGATTGCTTCGGCCTATGCGGCAGGCTACGCGGCAAGAACGATGTCCGCGCATTCTGAATATGGCATGCAGCAAATAACAACGGCGTTATCTCAAAAGGGAGGTTTCTAAAATGATGTATTTCGATCATACCGATGTTGATGAGCAATTGTTGAACAAACTGTATTGGTGGCATTTTACCAATACCTGGCCGTCCTTGGGGCCGGCGCATGAAACAGACACAGGTGAAAAGTAAGCAAAAAAGCTTTTTAAAACCACGTATTTTCAACAGGTAGCGCGCCTTCCTTTCCGACGTGGTTTTCTGCGGAATGGGTAAAAGAAGTGGGCTTTCCATACGGTTTCCCATAGTCCATTCTTAATCGCCCGTCCATGTTATTCTACCCGTTTTCATGTGTTGATCCCCATTTTCTGACGAAACAACACCCATTAATTCATTGACATTTAGTACCACTTAGCATAGTATACTATAATATAGTATACTATATGTTGTATCTTGATATATTATGATATATGTTGATTAAATTTAAATCGAGAAAAGTCCTCATAAATATATTATGGCAGGCGAGTAATTCTTACTTGGTATTTGCGGGCATTCTTTTAAGCCTTCCGGCGGAGAAAATTCAGGCAGAAACACAGGCAAATATCGTATACAAGATCGGGGTCCTGGCTGTGCGGGGAAAAGAACAGTGCGTAACGCAGTGGTCCCATACCGCGGAAAGCCTTATGGATAAAATAAGCGGAGCGACATTTACCATGGTTCCTTTAGATTTTGATGAAGTAAGTGCGGCCGTCGAGAATAGACAGATTGATTTTCTTATCGCAAATCCCTATTCTGCCGTCGATACTCAACTTCGCTATGGGACCGAGACTCTTGCTACATTTCTCGATACTCATATGGAAAAAACAACTCCTTATACCGGGAGCGTTATTTTCACCAAACGCAACCGTCGGGACATCCGGACGTTGAGAGATCTAGAGCATAAAAGGGTTATGGCCGTTGATGAATTTTCTTTCGGAGGATGGCTTGCGGCGTATCGTGAACTGTACAGGGCGGAGATCGATCCGTTTCGGGATTTCTCGAGCATGCGGTTTGCCGGTACTCAGGATAAGGTCGTATACGGCGTGTTACAGAATGAAACGGATGCCGGCATCGTCAGGACCGGTATCCTTGAGGCGATGGTGGAAGAGAAGCAGATTAATCTTGATGATTTCTTTGTGGTCGGAAAAGGGGACGTTAAATATGACAATCAAAAACATAAAGATTTTCCCTATGTGCATAGCACGCAGCTCTATCCTGATTGGGTTTTTCTTAAATTAGAGCATGTGCCTTTTGAAGTGGCAAAAAAAGTGGCAATAGCCCTTTTTTCTATCGATACCGGTGGCGGCGGGGACGCACAGGCCGGAAGGTACGCAGAATGGACTGTGCCGCTGAATTATCAGTCCGTGCATGAATGCCTGAAGATGCTCAAGGTCGGGCCGTATAAAGATTTTGGGAAGATACGTTTCAGCGATGTCGTCCGGCAATATCAGTATTGGATCATCGCTATAATTCTTCTGGTCGGTGGAATGGCAATCGCGTTTATCCACGCCGTAGGGTTAAACCGAAGATTGAGAGAGCAGATGAGTCATGTCGGGAAGATCAATAAAGAACTGGATTCTTTTACGTATATCGTTTCGCATGATCTAAAAGAACCGTTACGGACGATTCACGCATTTTCCCGTTTTCTCTATGACGATTATAAGACATTGTTTAATGATGAGGCAAAGGAATACTTGAATCGTATTGCCGTCAATGCGGCGCGGATGAAACAGTTGATCGAAGACCTTTTGGCTATCTCGTTGATCGAGCGAAAGAAGAACCCGTTTGAGGAATGTTCTGTCGGGGGAATGGTGGAAGAAGCGCGGCTGCGGCTGGAATACGCGATGACGCAAAAGAAGGTGGAGTTTAAAGCGGCGAATGTGCTGCCGCGGGTCTTCTGTGACCGGGTGCGGCTGACGGAAGTATTTTACAACCTGATGTCCAACGCTATCAAATTCGCGGATAAGGATCCGGGGTACCTGGAGATCGGTTGTCAGGAAAAAGGGCCGTACTACGAGTTTTACGTAAAGGATAACGGTCCGGGGATCGAAGAGAAGTATTTCGAGAAGATATTCGAGATATTCCAGCGGTTAGGAAGGAAAGAGGACCATGAAGGAACGGGAGCGGGATTGACGATCGTGAAAAAGATCGTCTTGATGCATAAGGGAAGGATCTGGGTACGGTCCAGGGTCGGCGAAGGGACCACGTTTTATTTTACCCTGCCGAAAGACAAAGATGTCTTGATGGAAAAGAAGCGGATCGG
>Ga0172371_10001638_pt1 | contig 35623 bp, 26 predicted proteins | sample Lak12m_FD_114543 | JGI IMG/M metagenome (GOLD analysis project Ga0172371, IMG submission 114543) | Freshwater microbial communities from Kabuno Bay, South-Kivu, Congo - kab_022012_12m | ecosystem: Environmental > Aquatic > Freshwater > Lake | place: Democratic Republic of the Congo: South-Kivu... | reverse complement strand
TCGGATGCAGTTTGAGTCGGGGTCGCACCTGTTTATTTGCCTGGCTATGTATCCGGCGCGTTAGATTTGTTTTAATCGCACAAGTCCCCAGGCTAGGTGTTATATTATGTGGAGCGGTATCGTAATTCGTCACCAAAATCCAATTAGTGACAAATTACAAGAAATGAAGGAGAGACAAGAGATGAACGATTTGAGTTTGTACCTCCCTGAATTAAGAGGCGCTTTTTCTGGACGCAAGTTCTTTGCGAAGGGTGATCTACGGAGTTTCTATCAGAAACGATCCCCGGCGCTTTCCGAATCAGCTTTCCGCAGGATTCTTTATGCACTGGAAAGGCGCGACCAGATTATCCCTGTGGAGGCTGGCGTTTATAGATTTTCCAACGGACACACAACCCCACATGTGTTGAAGAAGTTTGTTCCATCCTTTTCTGCTGAGTTGCACCAAATCGCTCATGCGGTCAAAACGGAATTTCCCTATGCTGATTACCTGATATGGGAAACGCGTCTCATTCATGAGTTTATGTTGCACCAGCCCGGCCAGAGCCAGTTCGTCCTGGAAACCGACAAGGAAGTCTCCGAATCAGTTTTCAATTTTCTGAATGGGCGTTTCGTTAATAGGGTTTTTCTGCGCCCAGACTGGCTGACCTTCGAGCGTTATATCTTGACCCGTCCCGATAGTATTCTCATCACTCCCTTATTCACTCAATCTCCAAGGCAGAAAGTAGAAGATGTTCCTACACCCAAGCTGGAGAAGATCCTGGTGGATGTTTTTGCGAATGAAGAAATCTTCTATATATTCCATGGGGAAGAACTGGCGCATATTTTTGAAGCAGTTTTTGAACGCTATCAGGTCAGCCAAAAGGCAATCTTCCGATACGCACAGCGCCGCAAGATGGATCAAAAAATCCGCCAGTTCATACAAAAGAAAACCAAAATACAGTTGATCCAACTAAAGGAAGCCGACGAATGATTTCAGGCCAATCGCGTACGGCAGAATGGATTATGAAGATTCGGGGGACTTCACAGATTCCTACCGATCCTATTCTGATCGAAAAAATGATCCTGGCGCTGACCCTGCTCGAAAACTTACACGCTGGTGGCATTGATTTCATCTTCAAGGGCGGGACTTCGTTGCTATTGATCCTGGGAGCCCCGATGCGATTTTCAATAGACCTCGATATCGTTATGGAAACGGATCAGAGGTTGGAAGAAGCCATTAAGCAGGTGACCCAACAAGGGGTATTTCACCGCTTTGAGGAAGATGAACGGTCCGGCGCAGTTCCAAAACGCCATTACAAGTTCTTTTTTCAGTCTGCCATTCAAGGGAAGGAAAGCTCAATCCTACTGGACATCTTGTTTGAGGCGAATCCCTACCCGGCTTGCCAGACTATTGCGATCCAATCGGATTTGCTTGTTGCCGTGGGTGATCCGACTTGGATCACCTGCCCCGCTCCAGAATGTTTGCTTGGTGATAAGCTGACCGCGTTCGCTCCCCATACAACGGGTATTCTCTATGGCAAAGACAAGGAATTGGAAATCATCAAACAGCTCTATGATTTGGGCGTGCTCTTTGATGTTGTGCATGACATGCAACTGGTTTCGGATGCTTTTCACGCCATTGCGGATCAGGAACTTGCCTACCGCGGCTTGCGCCATTTATCCACGGCGAATGTACTGGCAGACAGTTTTGCAACAGCCTGCCTAATTGGCATGAAGGGGTATGGCACCCCTGAAGAATATACTGAATTGCTGAATGGCATCAAAAAGATGGCTGGATTTGTGTATACGGAGCATTTTACCCTCGACTCAGCCATCCTGTGTGCTGCCAAAGCGGCTTATTTGACGGTATTAATTGGGAATCGGCAGCCAATTATTGCGCGTTTTGATCCTGCGTTGAACCTGGCCGACTTGGCGATTCATAACCTGGCCTATAACCGGCTAAATAAGGTAAAAAAAACCAGCCCGGAGGCGTTTTACTATTTTTACCAGGCGTGTGAAGGTAGATAACCTTCGACTTTTGTGTGTGTACGCGAATGTACTTCTGTGCCGTATCCGCCATTTTTTTGGAGACAGATCATACCAGCTCACCCATCAAAGCATGTTTTACAAATTACGTGAGGAGTTGCCGTGATGCATCTCTTGTATGGCAGGCATAACGGAAAAGATTTGTAAAAAGTTCTCCCATCTCTGGCGGGTGTCACGGAGATTCCCAATGATCAAAAATCAGACACCGTTCTTTGCGTACACTTTTGCAACACGATCTTGCTCAAGCGTGCTACTATTTCTAAGCAGGTAAAATCGTATTAGCGAAAGGGACCTCAAGATGAATAACAATGCGTCAGCCGTTTCTGAGGGCGTTCAGAAATGGCCTACCCAGAATATGTATTTAATGGTCTTGCTTCGGGCATTGGGGTTCGAGCCTTTGCAAAGCGGCGGCATTCAATATAGCGACGGGGTGATGTTTTACTGGTTTGATCTCAACGAAGTGGGCGCAACAGTGAGCGCCTACATGGACAAGCGGGAAATACTGGTGGATATCCACGAGGTCTGGAAGGCGATGGAGAAATTCAAATCCGACCTGCGCCGGTGTTCATCGCGCCACTAGCCCCCCTGATGCTTGGCTGTGAAACGACCCTACAGGCTGTCTCCCTCTGAGCTAGAGATCATCACGCGCGGCGCGGATGATCCGAATATCATTACCGATTACTGGTTCAGGCCGCGTGGCGCGCCTGCCGGCTGGCGGTTCGATGAAAACTTCGACCCCGAAGGCGCGTGGCAGAAAGATGTCCACAGCGCGGCGCAGACCGATATCGTAGTTGTGGGCGGTTTCGGTACTGGCAAGACCAGCGGTATTGCCATGAGCGCCTGCACCTGGGCGATGAGTATGCCCTGGTTCAAGTTTTTGAATGTGGCCCCCAAGTCGTGGCAAGCGAAGCAGATGTACGATTACATCATCTTGACTTCTGCCGGTACCCCATTCGAGAAACTCATTTGGGAGAAACCCCGGCGTCCATTCCCGGCAATATACTTGAAATATCAGATTGGGGATCAGGTTTGCGATTCAAGTCTTGAGTTTATGTCGGCTGACCGCGACGCCACAGGCATTTTGTCGTGGGAAGGCGATTGGATCAACATCGAGGAAGCGGGACTGTTGGATAATCTCGATGAGATCGTTACGGCTGTGGGTTCTCGCTTGCGCGGCAGTGTGCGCGGGCGTTCCCGGTTGGGGCGTCTCTCGATGATTACGAATAGTTGGGATAACGATTACTTATGGTACTACTTCGACCAGGCGATTTCGGACCCAGACCACTATCTTTCGCTGCTTGTTTCAACGAGGCATAATCGAAACGTCACGCCAGAGCAGCTTGCGAAAATGATCAAGCGTATCCCTGAGAACGAGCGTGAGCAATTTCTCGACGGCGCGCGACCAGAAGGCCGCGGTAAATATTTTCCCAAAGAAGCGATTTACCGCTGTGAAAGCCAGTTGCTGGGTGAGATTGTGGAAAACAATGTAACCGCCGGGCATGGCGGGTACTCGTTGAACAAAATCTATGGCGCAGGGGTGGTAGGTTTTACCATGCCGCCAGAGAAAGGGGCTCTCTACATCGAATTGGGCGACCCTGGGACCGGAGACGCGCCAGCGCGCGATGCGCCGACGCTCATGGTGTGGAAAGTACCGCTCGATTTCCCAATGCATCCCGCGCAGTTAGCCGCTTTTTGGTGGGGCGCGGGGAACGGAGCCATCAGTCCGTTTGTGGATAAGCTGCTAGAGTTCAGGAAGATCTATTCCCCGGTTGTATGCGGAGTGGATAGTACCGGCACTCAAAGGAATACGGCAGAGATGATCAATATCCACATTCTGGGCCTGGGCGAAGACGATTTCAGCGTAGATACCCAAACAGTCGGGATCACCGGCCTGGATTTCAGCGGCGCAAAGAAATCCGGGTATCTCGTTATCGCCAGGATGTTTATCGAAAGCCATCTGATGGTCTGGCCGAGAAGCGTGATTGGCATCCGTTCCCAACTCTCCAACTACGATCCCGCCCGAGACAAGAATATCGCTCAGGACATCGTCGTCACGCTGGCGATGAGCGCGTATGTGCTGAGGGCTTATTTTGATGTGGACATCAACCTGATTGACAGCAGCCGTAAGCAAAGTGAGCTTGATCTGGAAGAAGCCGTTGCCGCGCGTCGTCAGGAACGGGCTGAATACCGCTCAGCGTATCGCTCGCAACGCGCTTAGGCGCGCAAACCGTGATTTCGTCAAAAACGATTTGACAAGACGCGCGTAGCTTGTTATTATTTTCTCGACATTACATTATATTGATGGCTAGCTGTTCGTTGCGAGGCCACGACATTCAAAATCCAAGAATGCCGTGGCTTTTTTATTTGCGCTGGGAGCGAAAGGATCGTGGCAACGAAATTGAGTAAAGTCATCTCTGAGTTGTACAGAACGGTAGCCAACCCGCAATATTCGCTTTCCCAACTTGAGAGCTTTTACTATACCGATTACATGGCGCGGGTCTCTCTGTACAAGGAGTTGGACGCGTGGTTTACCGGAGCGGTACTGGACGAATACATCAAAGCCGGCAAGGCAAAAATCCAGAAGTTCCCCATTCGCATCAACCCCATCCGCGGGGCTGCGCTCAAGCACGCCTACGCGCTGTTTGGCGAGTTTCCGGATGACGCCTACGCCACTCTGGTATCCCCGAAGGTCAAAAAGCCCGACGGCGCTTCGGACGCTTCCACCGATCATGTTGAGCATGTCCTGAAGAATATCTGGGCTGAGAACAACGGCACTGCCATGCAGATGGAAGGCGGGATTGTGGCGCAAATCTATGGCGGTTGCGCCTTCCGGGTCGCCTATGTCCCTACCCTACAGACGGAAAGCAAAATCCAGATTGAACTTCTGAAGCCGGGGGAGTTCTACGGAATTCCGTATGCCAATGACCCCTGGTCTCTGCGGGAAGCCTGGATGATCCGGGAGATTGATTGGCGGGTGGCCGAAGAATACGGCGTTATGCTAGGTACAGGCGGGACCGGCTACTACATCGAACATTGGAAGCCGAACAGTTACGAAATTTTTATCAACGATGTACAGATTGGCTTTGTGATTGACCATGACCGGTACAACGTTGGAGCGACCAACCCATTTGGGGTTGTCCCATTCGTCTATATCCCGCATGTGCGGTATGGCAAATCGTTTTGGGGGGAAGGGATCATCACAGACGCGGTGAAGGGCTTGACGCGCGAGATCAACGCGCGCCAGGCTGATATTGGGGATGCCGTAGTAGACGATACGCACATGTTCGGCATTATGAGCAACGTGCGCGGCGCTCCGGTTGTCATCGAGCCGGCCCCGGGCGTCCGGCTGCTGAATATTGGCAGCAGTCAGAATATTGTTGGCGGCGAGGCGCAGCCCACCGTTACTTTCCCCAACTATCAAAAGACTTCCAAGCCAGCCTTGGAATACGTTACTGAGCTATACAACCAGTTCAGGCGCGAAGTGAACGTCCCCGCTGTGGCGGATGGGGAGGATGAAGGTTCTCAGCGCAGTTCGCTCACGCTAACGACGCGCATGTGGCCTTTGGTCAGCCATACCAAGCAGGAGCGTGTTTTCTGGGCTACTGGCTTGCGTATTGCAAACCGGATGATCCTCAAAATCCTGTCCGTCAAGGGCTTGATGGGGATCGGCCCGGAGCATCTCGGCATGGAGATTTCCAACCGCTGGGCGCCCATTCTGCCGCGCGACCGTGAGCAGTTGGTCAACGAGCTTTCTGTGCGCGCCAGCGCCAACCTGGGTTCGATTGAGCATCTGCTTGACCTGACCGGCGATATTGACAATGTGCCGCTCGAAGTCACACGCATCAAAGATTGGATGACTTTTGTCGAGCAGATCGGCGCTAAGGTTGTCTCCGAAGGCGAGGCGAATACCCAAAAGCCTCAGGATGTGAAGGATCAGAAGAAGGATAAAGCCAGTGGCAGCCAGTAACGATGCGATCTGCGTGCTGGTGGGCGTTTCGGGCGTCTTATTGATCCAGTTCGTCTATCTGTTTTTCGGATACAGGCGGCTGTTCAAGGACGTATTCACCCATTTTACAAGGAATCGAGAGGAGTTTTAGCAATGACAGAACCTACGAGTGACGCTGGAACGGCCACAGACGCCACCGCTGACGGCGCGGCGTCTTCTGGCAACCAACCGGACTATAAGGCTCTTTGTGAGGCGGCGCAGGTGGAGGCCGCAGACTGGAAGAAGCGCTTTACTGGCTTGCAAGGCACGTACCAACGTGAACTGCTGAAGTGGCAGGACGCAACCAAACGCGTTTCTGAGCTTGAGGCCACTCTGGCTGGCGCGGACGATCATCGTAAGACCCTGGTGGCAGAGATCGAAACCCTGCGTCCGATGAAGGCTGAGTTGGACACGGTACGGGCGGCCATGGATCGTCAAAAGTTGATCGTGAGCGAGTTCCCTGGCTTGTTTTCCCTGGAAGTGAAGGGACTCCTGCCCGCCGATACCGGCGACGCGTTGCGCGTGAAGTTGAATGACTTGAAGGCGCTCATGGCTGCAACCGAGAAGTCCGCCATCCAGGACAAGCTGGAGGGCGGCGTCCCGCCTACCCCGAGCGGAGACCAACCGAAAGGGCCGAAGGAATTGCAAAAGGCCATGAACGAGGCTTTCCGCGCTGGCAAGACCGACGAGTACAACAAACTCGCGGACGAATACTACAAGGCTATTGCGAAAGGAGATAGCAAATAGTGGCAGCAACCAAGGTTTCGCGTCTGGCAGCCCATCAGCAAGCTGATGGAATGGCTGTTTCCCCCTATGAACTGCGGTTTACCGCCAGGGCCGCCGATAAGGATGCGGCTTACAAGGTCTATTTCCCTGTGGACGCCGGCCAGCAGCTACTGGCGCTGATTGCGCGCTGCATTACCACAGTGAATGGCGTAACTCCAGCGGTTGTGTTTGGCGACAAGGACGATGATGACGGCTATATCGCCGCTGCCGCCGTCATTGAGACCGCCGGCAACGTTGTCAATAGCCTTGCCGCAGGCGCTGCATTGGCGGGCGGCAAGTATTACGCTGCGACCAACTATATCGCGGTGAAATTTAATTCTGACGCCACCGCTGGCGAGTACGAAGTCACGCTGCTGTTCAGCGGTCGGCAATAAGAAAGGAGACCTGAGCTATGCCTAGCATCTTTGAGCAATACTACGATATCAATCCCATCGCCGTGATTGACCAGGACCGGTGGGATTATCGCTACCCCGAAGTGGCGTTGCAGTTTCGCAACAACGCCGTATACACGCCGCTGGTTGACTGGACTAACGACCCTCAGACTATGGGGGTTATGGGTACCATCGTCACGGAGCTGATGGAAGGCGACACCAACGCGGATGAAATCCCGTTGACCGCGCAGTACATCGACGCGACCGGCGTGGACAGCCGGCAGAGAACGTACACAGTGAAGCGCTACGGTGGCAAAGTACAACTTCACAAGTACGAGAGCGTGTTTACCCAATGGCAGAAAAGCGGCGGGAAGGACTGGCGTCCTTTGCTGCGCTCCCTCCTGGGCAATGATGTTCTGCGCAAGCATGAAATCCTGGCGCGCAATATCTACCTGTCCTCGCCCAGCGCGCGCTGGACTTACGGCGGCGACGCGACCAACTTTGCCACGTTGGATGGGGCTGCGCACGTGTTCTCGTTGGATATCGTCCCGGATTGGAATTACCGGATGGGCAACTATGGCTCTCCGGTGATCCCCGGCGATGTAGCGGCTGCCAAAGTTGCCATCGTCCCTCCTGGCGTGACCTACGCGATCCGTAAAGCGTTGCCTTCTGCGACCGGCAATGAGGCGGCCATGTTCCGCGACGCGCGCTTGTATGCGGGTCAGGCGCTGAACTACGAGGTTGGCGAGTATTCCGGCGTTCGTTTCATCGAAGCCCCGAATGACAAATTCGGCATGAACCTGGCTGTGCTGTACAACTGCGGCGCGATTACCAAACAATACGGGGTGGTTGACCGCATCAACGCCGGTGACGGCGCGCCCGACCCCGAAACAACCCCGGTAGATGGCGTTTGGTATGTCGGCCAGAAGAACGCGACGCACTACATCCAACTGGAAGACATCAGTTCAGGCGACTTTGCGGTTAGCGATATTGTGACCATCCATACCAGGCGCACAAACGCCTATGGCGCGACCGGAGGCGTTGATCCGCGCGATGGCACTGCCATCCAGCGCCGGGTTGTGGCTGTTGACGATACCAATAACCGCCTGAGCTTTGATCGTCCCGTGATGGCTAATTATCATGTACCGATGACGGGCGTTTCGGTAACCGGCGCTACCGCCGGCACGTTCTACGCCTATGTCACCAAAGCTCGTCATATTGGTATGTGCCTGATCCTCGGCTCGCGCGGCGGTATCAAGGGCGCAGTGGCGCAACCTCTGAGCTTCTACGAACCGGTCGCGATTGACGATTTCAACTCGGTGTGGCGCTTCACCTACGATATGGTCTTGGGCCATAACGTCTGGGAGCCGAATTACTTCGAGCTGCATTTTGTGAGCGTCGCTCTGCCGAAAGCTGGCGGCGTAATCGCCCCCTGATGAGCGAGTGCTAGCGTGGCGACCTTAGTGGAACTCAAGCGCAGGGCGCTCAGGCTGATTGGCGAACCTGAAGCCAGCGATCTTATTCCCGTGGGCGGCGCTCGTGTGGGCGCCGATTTGCTCCTTGAAGCGATTTGCGCAGGCCTGGATGCGATCCTGCCCTGGGTGTCGCAATCTAAGGTCGCCACGCTAACTGGCGATGGAGAGCGGGTGGAGTTTGATCTACCCACTGATCTGTACCGGATCGAGTCGGTTTATGACGCGAAGTCTAAAGAGTTTATCCCAATGGCCCGCATGATCCCAAGACAGCCATGGGCCGATGTGACGGTGGATATGGGGTATCTCGAATATCCGGACCAGCATATCACCTTCTCTCGCGCGCTGTCCACAGACGGTGGGACGATCTACTACTCTGCGCTCTGGACAAAACCAACCGCCGATGACAGCCCGATCTCCGCGCCGCTGATCGCCCATACCGGGATTGTGCTTTTTGCAACCGCGTATTGTCTGCTCTCGCTGGCGACGCAGGTTGCCACGATTCGCCCGTATAACACGCGCACCGATAGCGGTACGCCAGAGGATAACCCTATCAAGGATATGGCGGATTACTACCAGAAATGGTTTGAGACGGAGATGAACCGCCACCCGGCCAAGATGAGAGGCCAGCAATGACGCAGACGCAGATCGTCCCGCTGATTTGTCAAAGGATGGTCGCTGATCTGACCAAAGTGTGTATCACGGACATCCAGGAGACCGATCCAACCAGGGCCAACGTCATCCAATGGGGCCGGTACCGGGACGAACCGATCATCAAGCATATCTATGCCGCTGTGATTGGCGGAGATCCGGATGATCCAACCTACAAGGATGGGGCCATCTCGCTGAACGAGATGGATAACATCGGTTTCCGTTTCCCCCTGGGCGAGATCGGCGGGCTGAGGCTGTGGTGGCGGCGCGGGGTCATTCAACTTGGATGTTACTTTATCAACCAACAATACGCTCAGGATATCGCCGCAGGCTATGCCTACGCAGCGCTTGGGCGTATTGAACACGCGCTCACGCATATCTACGTTAGCGATCTCTCCGATGGCGTCAGCGAGAAGGCCATCAAGCTGTTCTGCTACGGCAACTCGTTCTCCGAATCCGGCGGTCCTCCCAAGTCGTATATCTGGCGAGGCAAGATTTATTGGTCCTGTTTGACGCAAGTCGAACAGGCTTAGGCGAAACTAGTTTCGCCACGGAAGGATACAGTGTGAAATGGCTATTACGGCTACTTCTGGCATTTTTGGTTGGGGCCTGAACGCTGCGGGCGGCAAGGGGTCAGCGCCGACGGTATGGTACAAGCATCGCTCAGCCGATATTGACCTGGCGATCCTGGACGATGTGCGCCTGGCAACCCCTGAGATCGGCGGTATTCCGACCCCGACTTTTCCCTATAAAGCTGGTTACATGGCGGGCGGTGGGGCAACGATCTTCCCACGCCTCAAAGACACCATTGGCGCCTTGTTGCTTGCCACGTTGGGTTCGGATGATATCGTGACCAATGCCGGCAAGAGTCTGATCACGGATTTAGCTGTAGCTGGTCTGATCCGGCATGATTTCGCGTTTGCTTCCACGGCAAGCTTTGTCCCTTACATGGGTTTCAAGAAGGTCATCCCGCATGACGAATCCGCCAAGGTGGTCACGGAGACCTATACCGACTGTAAAATCGTCGGTCTGACCCTCACTTTCCCGAATGACGGCCCGATCTCGGCGCGCGTCGATGCGGTTGGCTGCGGCTTTTCGACCGGTAAGAACCTGACCAACACCTGGAACAACGCCAACTACGAGGATTGGGACTCCGCTCCCATCTCTACCGTTGCTGGCGGGTATGTGAAATTCGCCGGTACAAGCCTGCCGGTGGTTGGCGCGTCGGTCGCTCTGGTCAACAGCCCGTTGGATATCCGCATGGAGAAGGTGTATGGCTCGCCTCAGTTGGAGGCGGTCACAATTGTTGGGCGTTCGGTCTCATTCGATATTCTTGTCAAATGGAATGACCCGGACCTGTACCAACAGATTGTCACTGGTTCCGCCGGCGGTACCGCCTGGACGGCTACCCCATTCACTGGCGCGGTGTCAATCCTGGGGCAGTCTGTTGGCTTGATCGGGACAACTCCGCTGAATATCCCTTATGCGATCCGGGTGGACGCCCCGAACGTCCTGCTTCAGCAGGTTGGCGGCGTGCGCCTGGGTTCGGGCCAGAGCCTGATGCTGCGCCTCAACGGTACGGCGCTCGCCCCATCGTCCGGGAACTACGTCACCATCGGCATCCACAATACCCATTCCGGCGCGTACGCCCTGCCATAACCTATCAGCCTGGGGAGGGGCGTCCCCCCTCCCCTTCTATCAGGAAGGATAATCTCATGGCTCTCAAACTAACCGCCCCCGTTGAACAGGAATTTCTTCTCGAACGAACCGACCGGCAATACAGCACAGAAGGCACGCTGGTTCGCATTCGCCAGGCTACCCAGCGCGATCACGAACGGCGCGCCAAGATTTACTCTACGCTTATCCGGCGCATTGAGGAAAATGAGCTGGGCAACGAATCGGTGTCCTTCATCCAGCACTTTTCCTTTCCTGAGCTGATGCGCATCCAGGCCATGCTGACGGTCATCGAGTCGAACATCGAAGATGAAAACGGGAAAGCGATGTTCTGGCGCGGTATGTCGGATGTGGAATTCAACGCCTCCTGGGGCAAACTCCCGGCGATTGTGGCGATTGAAATCCACGACCATGTTCTCGAACTGAATCCCGACTGGATGCCGCAGGGGGAATAGCCATGCCGGGAGGTCAAGTGAGCGGCCTTTCCGGCGAACAGTTCGTTTTTATCCGCTTAGGGCGCCTTCGAGAGCAAATCCGCGAATATCTTGGCGCATTGAATGAGATCGCAATGGGTTTGAAACCTGAGCGCGCGCCGGAGAAACCGGACGCGCTCAGGCTTTACGACCAATGTAAGTCAACCGGCCTGCCGCTCGTCGCTGGCGGCTTGCTGGATCAGCCTCATATCTGGCTTATGGAGTACGAGGCCTGCGATCAGGAGCGCAAGCGATTTGAGCTAATCAACGAAGCGAATCGGAGAGGCAATGCCAGCCAGGCCCATATTTCGGACAGGGTTCAACCCAACTGAAGCGCAGACCAGGACATTTATCGAAGATTTGATGCTGGAACTCGGCAGCGAGTCGGGTCTGGGCCCAAACGCGGTTGGGAGTGAATACAGCGTTCAGTTCAGCCAGCACAGCGGGTTAGTTGATTTCACGCGCCTGGCAATAAAGAACACCCGGACTGGCTTCAATGAAGTCATTGACATGCGCATGGGCGAGCAGCTTGGCCGAGTCGGCAATGCGATTGACGTTTTCTATCATGGCGGCGCGCATAAAGCCTCGATCACCGGTCAGGTTGAACCGACCTTGACTGCTGAGAAGGTCACTGGTTTTAAAACAACTGCCCCCACAGCCTTATTGGCGCGCGCACTGGTTACTTCATTAAGCGGGACAGAATACAGACCGATCACTTCCATCCTGAGCGAAGGTACTGAAAGAATTGCCTCGCACAGGTACGACAGTGAGAGCGACGGCGCTCCGATTGTGGGCGGTATGGTTGGAACGCCCTATTATGCCGGCCAATCGCTTGAACGAGCGGTCAGTTCGTCGGTGCCTGTGATGCTGCCGCGCGATATCAACCAGCGCGCCTCGTATTTTGGCCTGATCCAGCAAAGTCTTGCGCAGGGTAGATTGGGTTTTGAATACTTCGGCTATGCGCTTAAGCCGAGCGCCTCCCTACCCCGCCTGATCCACGGTCCGTTCGATGTCCGCGAAACCGTGATCGATTCGCAGGATGGCATCAACTATGTGGAGCGAACATCGTATAACTCCGTTGGGGTCAAGCTGGTGGATGGGCGCTGGGTTGTCGGCGCCAAGGAGTACAAGCACGGTCAGGCTGCCGTAGGCGAAAAACGGGAAGAAGCTCTGCTGATCGGGCGGAATGGGCAAGTCCTGTCGCCCGGCGCGTTCAATCTCGACCTTCAAAAGTCCGGCGGTGTGTGGCAGGCCGGCCCAGGCTTCAATCCATACGTCAATATGCAAATGTATTTCCCCTGGCAGCAGCGCGCAGACGCTGAAGGGCGCGGCGACGCGCCAGCCAAGCGCGTTCTGGCTGGGCTGACGTTTATTCCAGCCGCCATGCCGTTTGGTTCTGGCGCTTCTATGGTGGATACTTCGATGTACAACGAGATCGCGGGCTTTGCTGTGCCTCAGATCGCCAGTATCCCGCTGTCCAATGCCGCCAACGCCGGCGCGCTGCGCAAGGCGGACTTTTCCGGGCTGAATGTAGCTGGCGGCACAAACGTCCAGGCTGGCCGGGGCTTCCATTCTCTGGGAGAGGTCGTCATTGGCGGCGAGGCGCAGCCCATCGGAATGGCGCGCGCCGCGCGCAACATGACTCTCAGCGGCGCTACGCTTAATATCGCGCCGTTCTATATCCCCGGCGTAGAGGGCGGGAAGTTTATCGCTTATCAGGCTGAGGGAGCGATCAGCGCTCGGAATATCGCCCAACAACTGAGTAAATCGCTTGGAATCAACGTCACTACCGCCGGCAGAGAAGTCCCTGAACTGCAAATTGAGTATCTGTCCCAAGTTGGCGGCTCGCCGAAGGACGTTGGTTTCAAAGCCGGCTTCACCCCCATCATGGGCGGCCAGATGACTGTTGATCTGGGCGGCGACCTGGTGCGGGTTCACCAGACCAGCTCCGAAGTCAAATCGCTGCCGATGGCGTTTATGTCCAACTTCGGCATGCAATCCTCCGCAATGCAGGCGCAAATGGCCGCGCGTCTCAGCGGCCAGGTCGGTCAGGATCTTTCGAGCTTTATCCTGAGCAGATACCAGAACGGCCAGATGACCGATCTGAACGAAATCACACGGGAATATTCGCGTCTCAAAACCGGCAGCGAGAGCGAGCTGAACTGGCTGAATTTCAGCGAGGCGTTATTAGGCACATTTGCAGGCGATAAAAACAAGCTGGAAACGTTGCAGAAGTTTGGGGTAGCCTATGTGGATACTCCGCAGTGGATTTATGGGAACACGGTCTCGCAAAGCGAGATGATGGAGTTCCAGTCCAGCCAGCGCGCTATGCTTGCCAACACCCTGTCAGAGGGCCGGACGGTGCGCGCCGGCGCGCAGACCTTCCGCAGTCTGGATTCGCTCGATGCGGCTTATAACGCGCTGTTTCGGTTTACCCCTGTCCAAACCGCCAAAAATCAAACCGCTTATAAATTTGACTATTTCGTGAACCAGGGTCTGTTGACCGCGCTCGGCACGCAGATCGCCCCCGAAATGACCGGTTGGGGTATGTTGAACTACCGCCAGATCGCGTCGTTATCTCAACAATACCCAGAGTTGGCTCAGAGAATGGGACTGACCGTTGGCTCCCCCTCTGTGACCGGCGCATCCAGCCCAGCAAAACAAGCCTGGGCGCGCGTCAAGATGTGGGAGACCTACGATATGGAAGCGCGCGCCAGGACCGGCTTTGTAACGCCCGACCCATCCGACGCGCTGAGAATTTCCAGCGAGGACGCAGCGCGCGTTTACGCCGCCTATCGCGATGGCGTCGAAACCGATTTCGCCTCCATGCCGGAGATTGAGGATGCCAACAGGCGTGAACGGCTGGAACGGTCCGCGAAACTCGTTTCGCCGCTCAACGAACTGAACGACGCAGATCGGATGACGCGCGCCAACGCCGCGTTGGCCAGTGTCTTTGGCGCTCGTTACGACCCCAATAAAATGCTGCTGTACTCCGGGATGAAGGCATTTCTCCCCGGCGTGAATACCATGTTGGGGATTGATACATACGATCCTGCAACCGGCGAGAGCAACGCCAAGGTGTCGCTCTCCTGGCTGTCGGCGTTTGAGCGCAGTACGCTGGCTGAGGCGAGTGAAATTCCCCCAAGTCAGGCAATCGGAGAGGTAGCCAATTTTCGGAAGATGATGAGCAACATGCTCGAAGGCAAGGGCATCGCCAAAGACGTATTCGGTTTTGACGCTCCTGGCATGACCTTCCAGCGTTACACAGAGCTTGGCGGGTTGAATTACGGCGAGATCTATTTGCCGCAGCGCGAGATGCAGCGCGCGCTCGGCGAGGCGGTTGGCTCGAACAGGCAAGCGCAAAGACTGATGAAGTCCTTGACCGGCGGTTATTCGATCAACGATCTTTACGCCGCAAGCCAGATGAATAAAGAGCAGCTTGAAGGCTACCTGCTCCAGACCTATTATCCCCAATATGGGCAGCCGCAGGTTGCTGGCCGAATGGCAAAGCGGCTGGATCAATGGGCTACTGGCTTGATGTCCGCTCAACACAAGCTGGCGGATGCGTTCCTGCCGGGGATGATGTTCCGCCAACCGGATGTGTCGCGCGAGTTTGGCGTCATGGCCTCTATGGCGATTACCTCCCATCAAATGGCAGCGCGCGGCTATAGTCCGGAGATCATCCGCGCGCTCGAATCGGGCTGGATGGACGCTGGCGTTTCTTCTGTATTCTCGACGATCGGCGTTGGCGACCTAGATCGGGACCCGTTACAGCATTTCTTCGCCCTGGATAGAAGCGGCAAGCCGATCCTCACCGCCGATAATCAACGCCAGTACGCCGCTTATAAAGCTGCGCAAATCGCCCTGGGGCATGCGATGGGCGGGACAACAGACACCTTTGGCGCGCTCCGGCAGGTATTTGGCAATGAAACGGACGCCTATCATATTATGCGCTCTACGGTGGCTGGTTATCTGGAGGCAATGGGCGGCGATACAGATCATCGCGGCGATGCAGGCGCGCTTGGGAAAGGTACCAACGGACAGCATCTACCGTTGGAAGGTTATCTTAATGCGCTGAAGTCGCATACCAGTTCTAAGGGCAACATGGGCCTGGTCTATCAGGCGCAGCGGTTGCTGGAGGCGTCGTCTGCGGCGCTTGGCTTTACCCAGCAAGCATACGAACAGAATATTTTTGATCCCCTGCAAACTTTCTACCAGAAAGCCATTGACCTTTCGCTGGATGAGAAGATCGCCCTGGTCAACGCGACCAACACCGCGCGTGTGTTCAAGAAAGGCGGGGAATACCGGTTCGGCTTTTCGCTCAAGGGCATTGACGACGACAGCATGGATTGGGCTGACCCGATGCGCGCCGGCAATGAGCGCAGCGGCGCGGTGGCGCTGAGGACCGTAGCCACTGCCTTTGCCAATGAAGGGACGATCCGCGATGAAACGCTCGCTTATATGTTTGCCCCCAGCGCGCAGGCTGGCGCAAGTAATTTACAGGTTTTTGGCAAGCTGAGGGAATTGCAGAGCAGCGACCCCAATCAATGGGGCAAGGTCACGCGCGCCAGCGTACTTATGGGCGATGTCCAACTGCCCGGCATGGCAAAGGGCGTCGTCTCTGAGGCATCGCCCTACTACACGGCGCTGATGGCGCAGGGCATCAATCGCACCCTGACCGGCGATCCGGAGAAGTACGCCGAGTATATCAACGGGCAAAATGAGATCAGCCTGCCCTGGCGCGGCGGGCTGAGGACGTTGAGTCAAATCTACAATGACCCGTACATCTACTTGACCAATATGATGTTCGGATACCAGACGCAGCGCGGTACCAGCAACCGGGCGATGGATCTGGTTCACGGGATCGCCAGGATGCGCGAGACGTTGGGCGTCCGGTCTGACGGTTCGAGCGAACCGTTGACCGAGACTGCGCTCAGGGCTATGCCATCCGCTATGCAGTCGCTCGCGGCAAGTATGAAGTTGCAGTTGGGCGATGAAGTATTCAACCGGATTGCCACGTCGCCAACCCCCGACCTTGAAGAAAAGCTGGTCCAGTACGCGGTGCGTAAGTCGGAAATAGCGTTTACCTCGGCGATGGACAAGAACCTGGCTGGCGCTCCGGTAGTTTGGGCTGGCGATCTGGCGGCTTACATTGGCGGCAATAAATACAACGCTAAAGAAAAGATCGTCGGTGGCATGTTGGGGATGCGCAACGCCTCCGGTCCGGAAGGCGCCGGCCACGATTTCTTGAGAGATATCTACCCCTTCGAAGGTCCGACTGGCGCGCAGGGCGTCGCTTTCGAGGCCGGCTGGAAACAAAATCTTCCAGGCGCTCCCAATGCCCGCTTTCAACACGCAAGCCAAAAGCTATCCTTGAAATTTGACTACCAGGGTGGCGATACAGAGCATCGCGGCAACCTGCGCGCAAAACCGGACTGGTTGAGTTGGGACCCAGACACGGGTACGCTTGGGCTGATTGAACACAAGATGGTGCAGGGTAAGGATCAAGCCTATTACGGCCAGGTGCAGGCGGCGATCAACGCGGTTGGCATGACGACAATGGCGAATGGGACGCCTGAGCAGCAGACCAGCTTGAGAGAATGGATCGCTTTCAACAACCGCGATGCGCAGGGAAACGTGGCGCTTGCGCCGGATGAGGATATTTTTAACGCTATCCAAGGCGGGAACATTCAAACCTATCTGGTGAGAGCAGCGACAGGCAATAATCCGGCCTCCAACGCCTTTGCCTATGAAGCGCCTGAGCAGGGCGATTGGCGCGAGATCCAAAGAACGCAAATTGCCCCGGCCATTCAAGAGATCGCCCAAGTCCCAAAGAACAGGCCCATGCTGAGAGCCTGGGCGGCGCCTTTGCTGAATGCAGCCCAAATGCGCGGCGTGGATGTGTCTCCCTGGCGCTCTTACCTGGGCGAAGCTCAGCCGGTTGGCGGCGATGCGCTATCTCGCCGCGCGGCAACGCCGCCGCGTGGCAACGCGCGGGTGCATGTCAATGTACCGCAACCGCAGCCCCAATCAGGTGGAGCTGGCGCGCCGCCGATCATTCCGCCAATCCCGCCAGTTCCCCCTACGCGTTCTGAAGGTGGAGGCAATGGCGGTTTTTCATTCGAGCAGATGAAACAGTTCTTCGAGAGTATGACCGTTCACGCCACCATCCAGGGCGGCGCGCGTGGCAATCCGGATAAGGCGCGCGTTGAAGCGGAAGCCGCTTTGCGTCTGGTCAATGCATTATCTGAAGGGACAGGTCAGGCTGGTTTCCAGACTCTGCAAACACGCATTGGCGCGGCGGTCGCTCCCGTGCTTGGGATAGACACTCTTGGTTCCGATCAAATTCCGATGGGGAATATCGGTTTAGCCGTTGCCTCTGCGTATGCCGCCAATCCCGCCATGACTGAGAAGGCGCTCCGGCCATTATTTGGAGAAATCAGAAAATATGGCACGGCCTATCGCAAAGTCGCCGGCGTCGCAAAAAGCCGCGACCAATTGCGCAATCTAGGGATCAATACCGAAGACCCCAGCATGGCGGCGGGCGTTGACGCTATTCTCGGAAACGAAGTCAATGGAGACATCGGGCCTATTGGCGAGATGCTCCAGAATGTTTATGGGGTATCCAGTTTCCTGGGCGCAGCCGGCATCCACACCGCCGCGCCAAAAGAGACTACCCCGCTGCCTGGCAATGCCGTTCAGGTTGGCGCTGCAAACCTTGAAAAGTTTTCGGAGGCGATGCGTTCGCTCAACAAGGAATTGGAAAAAGGGATTCGCAACACCGAATCGGTGGCGGACCTGGAACGTCAAAAGAACGTCACCAAAGAGCAGAACGACATTATTGATGTTGGCGCAAGGATGTCTACTGCTCTAGGCGAGAGCAGGCAACCAGCGACCGTCGAGCAGGCTGCCGCCGTGCGCCAAAGGTTGGGCGTTAAACTTGGTGAACTGGCAGCGCGGGAAGCCAGAGGCGAGCTATCCCCTGAGGAACAGATGTTTGGCGTCAACTTGCGCGGCCTGGGGGAGGAATATGAAACTGCAACGTTCAACGAGGCCAAAGCCGGCGCCATTCGCAGATACCAGAAATCCGAGGCGGGCATCGGCGGTATGGCTAGACGCGCGCTCGGCGGTTTTGGCCTGATGTACATTGGATCAATGCTCGGCGCGATCCAGGATACGGCTGGCTATGGGTATCAGCAGACACTCAATCTCCGAGGCCAGGCAAACGCCGGCATTGGGTCTGTATTGGGCGCCGGTCAGGTCGCAATCACTCCTGATGAACTGATTGCCAGGCGGATCGCGGTATATGGCGGTGGGGGCGCGGCCGCCGAGAAACGACTGATGGCTGGCGCGCTTCAAAGCGCGCCGGGTCTGGTGGGCGCGCTGGAGATGGGCAAAGCCGGCGCGACCGGTTTCGCGCTGTCTATGTGGTTGTCATCGATTGCGTCCGGTGGATTGGCAAGCGGACTTGCCGCGGCCGCTCCATATGTCGCAGTTGGCGCAGCGGCATATTCCGGCGTTTCGCAGGCTGTAGGCGCAGCGGCAAATCCAGAGCAAACGGCAGTCGGCATTGCAACGCGGATTCGCCAGGGTCAATATGACACGGCGAGATCGAGGACAATGGGAGCCTTATTCGGAGAACCGATTGCTCTTGGAACGCAAACTGAGCGTGATTTTCTCAACAAACCCAGTCTGGTAAACATGACGAAAGCCGCATGGGCCAGGATCGGGCAAACGCTCGATTTCAGCACCGGAACAATCCCTTTCTATCTGAGTAAATCGGTGCGCGAGGAGACAGCCGCTCAGGTTGACTTTGAAAAGAGCGCCGATGCCGGAAGGTTATATACCGACCTGGCGTCTGGCGGGGAGTTGCCGAAGCGACTCGCGGGTTATGCGCAGGCTTTGTCGCAACAAATGGGCGCTCCAGTTGAGACAATGGGTCAGTTGCTTGGACTCGAAGCCAGATACGGATTCAATTTATCAAAAACCAAAGGCGGGGCGTTTGATATCGCGTCCGGACAGATGGCCCAGGGCGTTCCGCTCGTCGAAACCGCCCGACGGATGGCGGCCGCTACGGGAATGGGTATAGCGGGGCAAACAGCGGCATTTGGCGATTTATTCTCCAACCTGGTTGGGAAGTCGCCAGCCTGGATAGAACAGATGCAATCGGGCGCCGAGCGATGGGCTGGGCTTGGGCCGCTGGCTGAAATGTCCTCCAGGTCTACTCCGGAAAGCGTCTATGCCTATTATGGCCGGCTGAACGAACGCGCCTATGGCATCGTCAAAGGATGGTATTCGTATCAGGAGCAGGCTACGGCATTGGGTTTGCCATTCGGCGAATTGCCCGATATTCCTGAAGCGATGGGGCGTAAACAATATGTTGACTGGACGAAAACAATCCAGAAGAAACAGGATTGGCTGCAAACAGCGGGCGGCGGCGCATTCGCATCTCAGTTGTCATCGAGAATTGGCCTGGGCATGGCTGGGGCGGGCGAGATCGGCAGGCGCTATGGGTTAGACGCCAGCGCTGAAATTTCGGCTTACTCCAATGCCGCCGATTTGTATACCGCTTACAGCGGAAATCCGACTATGCCATACAATCTTTCGGTATCTCTGGGGGATATGTCTCGCAGATACGGCGCACCGGCGTTGAATGCGGTCACTCAGGGGATGCTTGCTCCGCTAATGGCTTATGGAATGACGCCTGGCGCGATGGGCGGCGCGATGCAAGGCTTGATGGGTGCGTATGGGGGAATGAACGCGCCGCGCATTGAGATGTTCTCTCAGTTCCTGAATCCGATGTTGTCGGCTGGTCTTGCGCCGAATACTGCCGCGCAAGTTATGGCGTCTTTGTCCAGTAAGTTCTCCGGGCTATCGAATCAGCAGGTGGGTTTAGCCTATCAGATCGCTTCTGGCGACCTGGGCGCACGTTCCTGGGCGTCGTGGAATCAGCCTGACGTTTTGAAGTCGCTGAACATGAGCGACGCGTCGTCTCGTTTCTACGACCGGTCAATGAACCCGATATTGCAGACCAACGGAACGGCATATAAAGCTCTGATGAGCGCCTGGGGCGTTTCCGCCAATATTCCGATTGGCTTGAGCGCCGGGCTGTCGAGCGCGTTTGACGCGGGCGGATTGCGCCAGGCTCAAATCTGGACCCAGACTCAGCAGAACAACAACCAATGGGCTGCTTACGGATTGCAGCAGCAGAACTTGAATTTGGATCTGTCTTATATCGCCGCTACTCGTCCGCTGGATGCGCAGTTGAGAGGTCTCAGTTACGCCAACCAAATCCGTAACTTCGACTATCAAGGCGCGCGCTTGAACAGGAGCAACGACTACAGCATCGCGCAAGAAAACCTCACGCAACAGCGCATGACGTTGAGCAATGCTTATTCCGAAATGCAAGAGGGAATGAGCTGGACGCGTATGCAGCAGAACCAGGCGTACTCGGCCAATATAGAAAACATCAATTACCAGAAAATGGCGCTCAGTTTTGGTCAGGCAGATCAAATGTCTGCGATTCAACAGCAGTCCAAATCTCTGAGCCAGCAGAAACAAACCTGGTCGCTTGGTTTCAATCAGGATACCGCGTTATTGCAGCGATCGTGGACGCGCGAAGATTACCAGTACCAGGATCAAATGCGCAATCTGAATTTCCAGTGGCAGGAGGAAGACCTCAACGAGGCGATCCGCTATTCTCATGGGCGTCAGCGCAAGCAACTCATTAAGCAGAAAGACCGCATGGAGTTATCGCAGGGCATTGAGGATACCCAGATCGAAAAGGGCAGAGACCGTCAGAGTGAATTGTGGAAACGCCAGGACGAGCAGTACGAGAAGGAAAAGCAGTTCCTGGAAAAATCTATTGAGCTGGAAAATAAGTCGTTTGACCTTCAGGAGTCCAATCGCAAGAAACTGCAACAACTCGACCTTGAGGCGTTTGAACTGTCAAAGGCGCACCGCATTGAGAGCGATGCGTTGGACGAGCAGCAATTCGAGTTGTCCAAGACGCAGCGTATGGAGTTGTACAAATTAGACCAGGATCAATTTGAACTCTCCCAAAAACAACGCGAAGATAGTTTTGCCGTAGAACAGGAACAGCTTCAAAAATCGCTCGAGGCTTATCAGGAACAATATAAGATTGAGGGCGAACTGATTGACCTGCGAAATAAAAACCAGGATGCGCAACTGGCGATACAACAGAAGCAACTGGCGTTGCAGGGCGAGAATATCAAGCTGCAACAGGATTACGAGAAACTGGTCCGAGACACGACGAATGCGTTTAGCGATCTGGCGGCAAAACAAGAATCCCTGGCTCGTTTTGCTCCGGCAGCCTACCTGATCAAGAATCTGGCGGATGCATTAGCCACGGCTCAGGGATCGGCGTCGTTTGTCTATGCTTTGATTGATTTGATTCATACGGCCATGGCGTCTGCTGGCAGCACAACGACTTCTGGCGGGATCGGCGACCCGCCGCCGGCAGACTGGGAGTTGAATTTAGGATAACGGCATGACAACCAATAATTATCTCCAATTAGACGGGAAAAAGTACGCTGTAGTCTTTGATACATTGCGCAAGCGAACCGTCAAGCCTGGTAATTTCCGGCAGACGCTCACCGGCGCTACAGACGTTTCTTACGGGCCAGCGCCGTATGAAATCTGGTCTTGCGTGTTGAGAGTTCCGATGGGGACGCCGTCCACCGGGTGGGGCAATTACGACGACATTGTGACGACCCTGAGAAAATTGCAGAAGGTATCGTTCTACACGATGAAAGCGGGTTCGACAGAACAGTTCGTGCATATTCTGGACGGTTTTGACGAAACCAGCCTTACTCCGGATGTTTATGGAGACAGCAACGTGATGAATATTGCGATTTCGACCATGGTGGTGGTTATATGAGGGCTGTAGACAACACGGCGCTCAGCAGATCATTGGCATCTGGCCGGCTTATTGGTTCGCGGCTCACTTTTAGAGACACACGGCTTATTTTTGAGGAGACGGCGTGTTCTACTTCCGTTACCATCGGCGGCATTGCATACAATGTTTACGCTGATGTAAATGTGACGTATACATTAAAACAGTTTCCATCCGGCGGTATTTTGAGAATATGCGGAATGAAAACTGCGCCGGGAGAGACAAAACATCTGGTTTATCACTATCAGGCCGACCCAGGCGCGGCGTGGACTGGCGACTGGCTGGACATTGGGATTGATTCGGTTGACGGCTCCATGCCAGGCCTGTACGTTGACGCCAACTATGGGTATCTTTTCTACCACGATACAGCCAATCGGAATATCCGCAGAATCAGGTTCAACCCGGCTACGTCCACCTGGGATAATGATGGGCAGATGTTTGATTACCAGGGGCAGATGAATCCGACATGGACGGCCATCATGCCGGTGTCGGCCACTGTTTTCTACGCCAACATGCGGTTTCGGAGGGGGAGTAGTTCTCCTTATCAGGAATATCCATTCAGTGAAATTGGATACATTGATACGAGCATTACCAGCGCTTACGGTTCGCTCCTGACTGCCCAGGACTGTGGCCTGAGTTATCTGTTTTTGCAGCCCGACCCGGTTACCGAAATTCCACCGGTGCAATACAACTTTGACAATGTGGTTTACAACGGAGTGGATTATCTCTTTTACCCCGAATACGATTCGAGGCGGGCGATGTACATCACCGTTAAAAACAAAATCGCCAGCAGTATTCAATCAATCATTCCATTGGACGTTGTTGACAATGATGTGTTTTTCAAATTGGGCGGGGTGACGCTTATCAATGGGAAATTATGCGCCACGGGCGTTCTCAGCCGTACTTATGGCGGCTCGATGCACGTTTACAGCTTTGGGCCCGAACACTGGTCCTTTTCTCGCGATATGTTCATTTGCCTGCCAACCGAAAACGAAAATAATATGCGTTGCCCTGGCGGGAAAATGTTCTCGTACAACAACAAACTCTATTACGTCAGGCTGTGTGGCGTGAGTGTGGCGGATTCCACCTTGCTGGTCGGGTATGACCATCCGAACAAGAAGTTTCAGGTCACAAACGAAATCGCCCTGGCAAATATAGGCGAAAGGAGCAATGGGTTCTACTCGATGGCCGTCTCGCTCAAGAGCGACACGCAAGTACCGGGCTATATTGGCGCGGGCAGTCGCGCCGATCTTGAACTGCTTTATGGGGCATATGTGAATGGCGTTTTACAGACCTCCGCCGTCCCATACAATGTATTCGAGTTGGGGACAAACATAAATAAGGTATTGCCGAATGGAAAAACGATAGACGCCTCCCTGAGTTCCTTCGCCTCCAAGCGCATAGGGCAATGGAATCCGGACTGCGCGTATGATTACTGGAGTCAAACAAAGCAATCCAACCAGTTGTCCATTGTCGGCGCGACGGCCAATGCGCTCAGTGGGTTAGTGCGCGGCTCAGGCGTCTGGTTTGGGGATGAGACCAAAGTAAAAATCGGATCGCTGAACACCGAAGGCATATTATTCTCGGCAGAGCGCGCCTCGCGCGGGGGGCTGGCGCGCGCCAGATTCACGATGCCGACGCTTCCGGTTGGCGTAACCGCCACCAGCGTTGGCTTGATATTCAATTATTGGAGAGAGACAAAGGCAGAAGCGGCGACCAGGCTTGGGAAAACAGCCAGCGAAATCCGGGATACCGACTATGGGCATCATTACTTCCATCTGTTGTTACGCTCAGATAGTAATTACATGAAGATAGGCAGAAATAATGCCGGGGAAATGAACTATTGGGACCCAACTACCCCAATTTTACAAACCACCAATCCGTTCTGGATGATGGCGACCTATCACGATGGGATTTTTAGGATTTATCACCGGCTCGATTCTGCTGTGGATTGGACGTATATTGACTATCCTGACGTTGGCGATATATTCGTCAGCCCCTGGCCGCATGAAGATTATGTCGGGCGTGGCGGAATCTCGATGTCCGTTGGCACAGGCAATGGCTTATTCTACGGTTGCTCGCTGTCAGATCGTTTTGTCCAACTGAGTACGATTGAAGATGTTGAACCAGGATTGGTTTTAGGCGTTGGCGCAGAGCACATGACAGTTGTGCATATCGTTGGAACAGAGACGGTCTCTGGTCTTGGAATCGGAACGCTCAACACTGTAACTGTGCAGCCGTCTCAGCCAACTGCAATGGGCGCATATCGCGATATTTTTCAATGTCCAGGAACAGATCCATCTAATCCTGGTACACAGCAATTTCACAAAACTTGCGCAACAGTCAATATACACGGAATAAGCAACATAGCTTACTACTTCCGTCCGGACAAAAATTACATTCTCCAACAATTCCAGTTTCGCGGATTTGTTGTGGACGCCAATCGGGCGAAACCCGGTTTTGATAATTATTACAAGGTTGGCGTTCAACTGTATAAAATTACTCCAGCGCAAACATATATGTGGGCGCCTGGTGGTTCGGGCGACCAAACCGCGCAAAACATGCTATATCCAGGGACATTCCCGGAACAAGAGTTTTATTGCCCTCTTTCCGGCACGCATGCCTCAAATGGCGAGCCGCACATGAACAACGCGGATTATTCCAGGGTATCGTACAATGTTATTGCCAATGGACTTATCTCAAGCAAAGTTGTCAGCATACCCAAAATCGCTGGCGCGAGTACCTGGAATCAAGCGACTGCGGACGCCAATCTTCCATGGATATTGGTTGATTTCACAAATGATCTGAAGCAGTTGGAGGCCGGAGCAACATACGCTATCGTATTTACGTCTTACAGACTGTATTTTCAGGGCGGGCAAGCTGATACAGAAGGTCAGGCTGATACTTATATTTATCGTGGAACAGTCGCCAATTCGATCATGTTTTCCGAGGCTAACAACTATATCAATCACGATTGTCACCTTTCGACAATAATAATTGGTGGGAACGATCAACCGTATGATTGGTATGCATATCTCAATTACTTATCATCTTTCAACTTAGGCAATCAGTCAATCAAAAACGCAAATAGAACGGGCATGGACATCAAACTTGTATATACAGAGTCGATGCCAGGGGCTGACTTCAAGATATACATCAACCGGACGTGGACTGATCCGACAAAATATATCGGATCAACGTTTGTGATTACAGAAGGGAAGGGGAGAGGGCAAAAGGCGCGCATCGTGGCGTATCGTGGACTCGCGAATGACAATACTTCAGTGTTCTCGATTGACACGGACATTGGCAGCTTGCTGGACTCCACTTCGGTCATATCCATTTGCCCGACAATCGAAGTCAATCGCGGCGTAGACGGCACGACTGCGGTCACGCACGCCTTTGGCGAAGCTTTCTCGGTATACACCGATTATTCTCCCGAATCGAATGTGTTTGAGTATTTTTCCAACGAAATGGATATGCGGCTGGAAGATATGATCGCCGAGATCGCCGGCAAGGCCGGGGTTGAGGTCGCTTGCGAAAATGCGCTTGCCTACACTAACGACTCCAAGACGGAAGCATACAAAACCGTAATGGATGGGCCGATAGCAGTCAATTCTACCGGACACTGGTTCTCGTCTCGGCGAGTATTCAAGAATAACCATGTTGTAAAAATGTGGGTCAGCGCGCTCGCCTCTGGTTCGGCGTTTGGACTTTCTGTGCATGGAAATGGGGCAGAGTCGCTCATCTTCCGGTTGCTGAACGATTCTGGAACATACAAAATCCAGTATCTGAGGCAAACTGGAACAACCACCTTTACCATCAGAGAATCGTTGCCGTTGCCACTGCCGCTGCCGAATAACGCCGAACTGGTATTTTCGGTGCAGGAGAATATCGTCTCCGTCTGGTTATGCGGAAGATCGGTCATGTCGTTTACCTTACGAGACGCGTTGGGTTCGCCGGTTGACAATGCCCTGGAGGGATACGCCCGGCTCTACGCCTACAACGCAAATGGACTTTCGATCAATATAGACTGGTCTGAGCTGGATGATCGGGTGGACAACTTTATTCTGGATATGGGCGTATCCGGATTATCGCTGCTCTCTGAGCTGCTCAAAGAAAAACGGGTTTTCTTTCAAGACAGCCAGGATGGGAAACTGCGTTGTTTCAGGAACAGGGCAAAAGTCAACTCGGACAGCGCCCCTTACCTGAATGGGGTTGCCGTTTCCAGCCAGATCACCGACTCAAACATCGCTTCCAGGATCATGCTCGATGGCATTGATATCGTCGAATCGCTCAATGTGGACCTGCTCAAAGAATATGGCAATGTTTTCTATTACGGAAACTCAGAACGGCTTGACACCCGTAAGGAAATGGAAGTCGAAATCGGCAATATCTTTTCCGATATGATCGGGAAAATGCGAGCATGTTCGATTGCCGGCGCGTTAGACCCGCGTATCGAGCCGAACGATATTGTCTATGCCCAAATTGTCGATTCCAGCGGCAACACAAGCGTAAAACCGATGGTGATTGACGAAATATCGGTTGGGATAACCGGCGGGAACGCCCCGGCAATAGATATGGAGGCGACGGGTTATGAGAACGTTTGATAACGCCAGAATTGCAAAGCGGGTAGTCAAGAACGCCAAAGATAAGCGCCCGCAGTACGCCACCGTCCGGGCGATCAATATGACGACGATTGATATTCAGGTCGGCAATTCGCCAACCATCGTGAGGCATGTTGAGATCATTGGCGATATTGACACGCTCAGCCTGGGCGATACAGTTCAAATCTCCTGGTGGAATAGCCGCCGTCCGGTCGCCATTGCCCCAGGTAAGGTGGATAAGACCGTAGACGATATTCAACACAATGGTTGGTACACCCACATTCAGGACGTAAAAGACCTGATGGATACCTCCTACAATGCGGTATTGGGGGAGGCCAGGAAAGCCGCCACCTCTTTGGCAAATCCGACCGGAACAATAGGCGGATGGGACATAGAGCCATATGCGCTAATTTCCGGAGAGGATACCTCGTATATCCAACTCAACTCCGACCCGGAGTTCGATTATTTTCTCTATGCTGGCAATGAAGATCCCGAACGGGCCCCATTCTCTGTGAAGAAAGAAGGTTCGGTATTTGGCACATCGGGAAGCATTGGCGGTTGGGAATTGGGGGTAGATAGTTTGAGCGCCGCCGACGGCGATATTGTACTGAAATCCGGAAACGCCCCCTTTATCGGAATACAGGCAGTCGAATATGGCGCGAGTGGCATTTGGTTAGGTCTGGATCCTGACGACGACACATGGAAGGTATATATTGGCGATCCAGCGGGCAATAATCTCAGTTGGGATGGCGAAGACCTGAGTATTACCGGTATGATTACAGCGACTTCTGGCTCGATTGGCGGCTGGGTTCTTGGCGACTCAACTTTCGGCGCAGGTGGAGTAGGAAATAACCAGGTGCTTCTCGATGCCTCAATTCCATCCTTGTCGCTTGGTAGTGCAACAGGTTACTTATCCGGATCAGGATTTTGGGCCGGTATCGAAAATAGCCTTACAAAGATGCACGTTGGCGACCCATCAACAGACTTCCTGGCGTGGGATGGTGGAAAGCTGGTCATGTGCGGTTCTGTTGTGCAGGCAGAGGAGAGTATTGGCGTGATCGGCGGTTGGACGATGATTGCTCACGATCAAGGTCAACTACCAGAGGCGGTTACAGCATCTCAATCAACGATCAACTTTGGAAAAACGGTTACGCCAAATGACTGGATTCTCATTCGAGCGCGCGACGCGAGCGGAGTTCTGAACCACGAATACATAAAGTCTTTGACGCTTGTGACTGGAACAACCTACAATGTCACGCGCGGGCTGGATCACTCAAACGTAGGCTATGCCTGGGCGAAAGATACGATCTTTGTTGTGTTAGGTCACAATGGGGATGGGAGAATCGAATTTGATGCTTATAACTCACCACGCATCAGCATAAAAACGCAAACAACGTCTTATGCTTCGAATGTTGAGAATGTGCGCATCGGCGATCTGGCGAGTTGGCAATCGGCCGGCCTTACTGGTTACGGGATGGCAATGGGGAGCTATGCCGATAACAAATATCTTTACTACAATACAACGCTCGGATTGGTAGTTCGGGGTGAGATCAAGGCCGACGCAGGATACCTGGGCGCGTTGTCAATAGATGGAATTTTGTCAATTGGGACCAGTGGAGGTATTTACCAGGGAACTGGAACATTCGCGTCTCCGACAACAGGATTGAAGGTCTTCAATAGCGGCGGGATAGGGAAAATAAGCGGTTATTCGGCTGGGGTAGAGCAATGGTATGCAGATACTACCGGCAAGTTGGTCGGCGGCGCGGGCGATGTGTGGCTCGATGCGGGCGGTTTGAGCGTCAAAACAACCACAGTCAGTACGGGGCCTTGGGCTAACCAGCTTAAGTTTTACGATACTGCCGCGCAAGATTATCAATATGGGATCTATGTCTATAACAATACTCGTGACTTTGTTGCGAATCACACCATCCAACCTTCGGCTTACGCGCCAGCCGGATCGCTTGCCACATGGCAGGTAAACTCGGTCAGTATAAATGGCGCATACCTGTCCCTAAACGTAGCTACGCTGAACTATTCTGGCGCATTCGACTTAAAAGCCGAACCCGCCAATGGCGCGAAAGCAATCCTGACTGTAGATCGGCTGAATATTTATACTCCCAACTCGCCAACAGTTACGTTTGCAAAACTGGCTTTGGAGGGCGGAATCGGTTTGCAAACTGGAGCAGAGAGCTATACCGAGATATTCGATGGCGCGCTGACAGTAGATGAGTTTGTGCAATACAAAGAACGATCCGCAGACCCGGCTGCGCCAACTGCGGGTTACATTCGAGAATACTATCGTAGCGGCGCTCTATGGGCCAGAGACGATCACAATGTACCGCACAACCTGTTTGTAGATGAAATTGGAATCGGAAACGGCATGTGGTATTCAGGTCAACTCGGCGCTCCGGTAAATTGGTATATAAACTGGCTTAAATTCAGGGATGGCTATGCTGATTATGTCGAAATGTCCTTTTCAAGCCCTAAAGGTTGGGATGGAAGGACGGTTTATCTGGATATTATTTGGATAGGCGGAGCCGGCAATTGTCGTTGGACTCTTGGGATAAAAGGTTTTAAGGACAACTCAATAGATTACCAATCAGTGACCATGTCCACTGTGGTTACCGCCGGTAGAGCCAATAACTATACCTGCAAATCAACCCTGTCATTTACCTGGCCCACAGGTTATGACACTATCCATATATGCCTTCAGCGCACCGGGAGTGATGCGGCTGACACGATGACCTATGATGCGCTCTTAGCGGACGCGCGTCTGAGAATATGGAACTAAGGAGGCTTTTATGGCGCTCAGGAAATCGCTTGAGGTTGACGGCACAGGCATCAGCCTTGAATACTGGAAGATAACGGAAATCACAATCAATTGGGCCGATCGTACATCTACCGTAAGACTGGCCGGTTACAAAGACCAGGCTTCCAGGCAGGCAGGAAAATACCCCCTGCGCGCGGTGGGCGTGGAGTTATCGCTGGGCGACTTCCCGTTTACGCTGGCGGCGCTCAACGCTAATAATCCAATCAAACTGGCTTATCTTGCGGTAAAGACGAAGATATCCGATCCAGTCAGCAACTGGTTTGCCGACGCGGAGGATGTGGGCGATGTTTAGTTTTGAAACATATCTTGGATCATTTGTGCTAGAATAATTTTGGGATCACACCCCGCTACAACTGAATTAGAAAGGGAACCCTCATGCATCTCAAGATTGTATCGCTCAACCTTGCCGATCGGCTGCTTATAGATCAATTTATGGCGAATTTTCCTGAGGCGATTACTCAGGATATCGCCGCAACCCTGCGCGAAGTCCGCAAGCGGTTTGAAATCCGCAACGCGCAGAAAGAGATCAAGGCGCTGCGGCCCGCAACCCCCGCAGAAACCGAAGAAGCCGAGCAGATCACCTGGGATGAACTTTCGGAAACTCTCCTGAAGAAGTTCACGATTGACGACAACCAGCTCATTTTCCTGCAAAGTAAGCTGGAAAAGCACGACTGGAATCCGCTCACGCGCGGCGCGCGCAATGGCGGTTTTGTCCAGCCGGCTATGATCAGCGCGATTGCCGATCTGGCCGATCACCTGGCTGACGCTCAGTTGGTCAAGAAAGAATAACCCGTGCAGGACGATCCTGAAACTGGAGGCCGACATGATTTAGAGCTTGAGAGGAACTCGCGATGACTGATTGTGTAACCGTACCAGAATCTGTTGTCAATACGCTAGAGGCGGCCGCGAGGGCATTCGTTGCAGCTACCGAAAGCGACAGAACCTCTAAGTGTGAACCGAACGAGACCTGCCGGCTGAGAATTGAGGCGCTGGAGAAAGATTCCGACGCCATGCAAAGGGCGCTATATGGGCATAATGGCGACTCGGCGGGTCTGATCGGTATTATGAAGGTAGTCCAACAACGCCTGGACGCGATCGAGAAAGCAAATGACCGCTTGAATCAAATCCTGATCGGGCTGGCAATATCGGTCTTCATGACGATGATTGGCACCTTCCTCAACCTGTTTATGAAGTGAGGCGCAAAAGGCAGAACTCAGCGCTGACTTTGCGCAAACTGGTTGCACGGATCAGTGATAACTATACCGATGCGTGCGAAGGTCAACTCCCCACCTGCTTTAGCGGACGGTAGTTGACAGGCCATCCGTTTTATCAATCGAACCAAGAAAGACGAACCTTAGAAGGAGATCTCTCATGGAACTGACTGCTGCTCAACTGGTTTATATCGGTATCGCCGCGATGTGCATCGTCCAGGCTTTCAAGCTGGCTTCTGCTAAGATCGCGGGTTTTCGCCCAACGAAAACACAAATCTCCTGGGTGTGCGCCAGTGTATCGTTTATTCTGGCTGGCGTCTTTGTGTGGCCTACACTCACGATCGCGCTGAAGTTGGACGACCCAATGGCCGTAGTCAACTCGCTGATCAGCGTCGCCACTTCTGTATTCGGTGTTGCCACCTTTGTGTATGTTGCGCTGGCTCAGAAGGTGCTGGATAAGCTGAATTGGAACCTGCCTGCTACCGGAGCTGGCGGCGACAAGATTGGGCTATTCTCGTTGGACGATGGTGATTGAAGTTAGAATATCCTGCGCCGAACAGTACCCGAATTTTTTACCGAAAAATTCCCACGCGCGTGGGAATTTTTCTTGTTAAAATTCGACCCCTTCAACATCCCCTGTCGGTCGGGATGGGAACAAAATACGTCACAATAGCAGCCGGGGGGCTTATTCTCCGCAAAAAGGCTTCCAAAAGAGCTTTTATTGCACAAGGTCTAATATGTCAAATATTGCAAAAAAGCCGCATTGTAGGGCTTTCTGACGCACTGACGTAAACGCTAATGTAAACGTCATTGTAAACGTAAGGTAAACAATTGTTTACGTCATGTATTCTGTACGTAAGCGTGTTGTAAACCTGTTAAGGCTGAAACACCGTATTTCGCGGAAGCAAAAGAACCTCCCTCTGGAAGCTAAACCGCTGACGCTTGAGGCGCGGGTAGAAAATGTTTACATGACGTTTACCGGGCGTAAACATTTGGCGCGCGTTTTGATACGAAATTGTATTCCCCCAGGATAAGGTTGCCATATAAGAAGTGGAAGTTGACGCCGTAAACGTCAACGTAAACAAGAGATAAACATAGGGTAAACCATTGTTTACTTGACGTTTACCTTACGTAATTAATCCCTGGCGTCTCCCGGGTAAAGCGTCATCTTTTTGGGGCGGAGCATCGGCGTTAATTTTAGATCGCCGCGCCGGTATGCTTCGAGCGAATATTCAAAAAATTTTCGGGCAACGTCTCCGGTGGGGATATGTAATTTGTCGGCGATGGCAGTTATCTCTGCATGTAGCTCCGGTGGAATACCTCGATAAGAACGCAGATCACGGTTGTGGGTGACATCCCATTGGCGGACGCGCTTGCGTTTTGTGGCTAGTGTTATACCGGCTACTTCTGTGATGTTTTCGGAAGTTTTTAGAGATTGCCTGGTCATTTGGTCACCTGTTCGATGTGTTTTACCAAATCACTGTATTCGGTGGCAGCGCGCGACTCTTTGTTTAACTCGAAGATCGTCTTCCCCTCGGCCATGCACTCGCGTAGCACAGTAGCCCGATGTATCGGACTTAGCACTTTTCCTTCGTACGCGTTCTGTAATTCGTTTAAACTGGTTTTCGTCTCATTCGTCTGAGTGTCGTAGAAGGTGGGGAGGATGCCAACCAGCTTTCCTTCCCAGCTATATTCTTTTGCCAGTCCGACCATAGTATTAACCAACTGCACAACGCCTTGCGAACTGGCAAAGTCGCAGGCGGTTGGGATCAGTAAGTAATTGCTAGACCACAACCCCTGAGCTTGCAGATTGCTCACACTGGGGGCGGTGTCAATTACGACATAATCCAGGTTTTTCAGGGCCGGTTTGAGCAAGTCTCGCAGCGTTGAGATAGGTGGGTTCATAATGCCCAGCATGGTAGCGGCAGTGGCGGTTTTCTTATCCCCGGGTATCAGCCACAGGCCAGGGCGTCCGGTTTCGCGGAACACGCTAGCGAGGGTCGATTCTTTGATAAACAGATCGTAAATGCCAGATTCCTGTTCCATGCCAAGCATAGTCGCGCATTGTCCCTGCGGGTCAAGATCAACGAGTAGCGTTCCATATCCATTGAGAGCTAAGCCGTGGGCAATTGTCACAGCAGTGGTTGTTTTCCCGACTCCGCCTTTTTGATTGGCAACTACGATTACTGGCATTGGGTCCCTTCTCTTTCTGTTGTTGCACTTTTACGCGCGCCCACGCGTATACACGGACGGATACATACTATACCCGCATGGCTGGCAGAGGGGCAGGGGGCGCAGGTTGGTAGACCGATCTTATAGATGGGGATTTGCGCATACGGTATCCTCTGCAAGCGTCTGTATTATAACAAAAAGATTTTTGCCAAACAAGAAGGAAAAAAGGGTAGGGGAGGTTGCTGTTTTTACGCGCGCATTAATGCGCATAGGCATTGCACCTCAATATACATTTTCACGCGACCGAAAGTTGTTAATCGCGGCTAATTGTCGAGCCGAGTTTACCGCCTATAGTCGGGGATGCCCCATAAACCACTCGCCATTATAGAAATTTATCGCATCAACTCACGGATACGACTTTCCTGTGCAGTTCCTAGTTCTTCGGAAACGCGCTGTAGTTGGGCGTCCAGTCGAGCAAACAGGTTTACCAGATCGAGCGGTTCGGCCGTCAGGCTAATTTCCACGCCGCGGATCGTGTTGGCTACCCAGAAGCGCAACACAGGATCGCGGAAATAATAGGCATGATCGCGGTCGGTTACCAGATCAACTTCCCGCAGCCAACGCAGATAGTCGCTGGCTGCGCCACTGGTGACGCGCAGTTTACGGGCGATCTGGCTGGCAGTTAAACCTTCTTCGGTGGCTAGAATTTGCAAAACGGCCTTCAAAGCGCCATAGCCGGCGGCCTTCTGCAAAGACAGATCGTACACATAGCGGCAAAAATCGTAAATCCGACCGTTTGGGGCGAGCGTTTCAGTCAGGAAGGCTTGTTTGGTGGTGTCAGCATCCAACGGGCGCTGAGCCACATCTACCAGGTTCATCAACCGCCGGCAGAGAGCGGTGATGTAGAAGGGGTGACCGTTGGTCAGGCTGTGAATCAGGGGCAGCAGGTCAGCGGGAGCCAGGTCGTTGGTCAGCTTGCGCGCTAACACGGCGGTAGATTCGCGATTGAATGCTTCTACTGGCAGGCGAGTGAATTGGGCGAAGAGCGGGCTATCAGGGTTGGAAAGCAAATCCGTCAGCACGCTGACCGCTGAGCCGGCCAGTAGATAGATGATTCCACTTTGCGACTGCATTTCGGCGCGTAGCAAGGCCAATACATTCTGGCTGTTGGGGTAGTGGGTGAGGGTGCGGATTTCCTGGAATTCATCCAGGATCAACGCCAACGAGCATTTTCTAATCCGGGCAGCTTCTTGGGGGAAGTGGAAAGCCTGTCGCAGCAGCGCCTGGCGATCTGGGCGAGCTTTTTCCAGCTCGTGCAACAACGGTTCAATGACCGGATAGAGGTCAGCCCCATTATTTTGGAACAACGCTCCGGGGAGCGATGCGGGGCTCAAAAATGACCCGGCGTCCCCTTTGCCGCGCAGCAGCAGCCAGTAACATAACTGCCCGACATAACCCAGCGTAAAGTTTTCTGGCGAGCTGGCAAGCGTTGAAAAATCCATATAAATGGGCGCGACGCCTGGCGATTCGTCCAAAATCCGACGCACGAATTCTTTGAGCAGTAGCGTTTTACCGATACGGCGCAGGCCAAATAGCGCCACATGCTCTATCGGGCCAGCGTCCAGGGACTGGCAATAATAGGCCAACTGAGTCAGTTCATACTCTCGGTTTGTGAAAAGCGTTTGTTGATCGAGTGGGTAGAAGGAAAGCATAGGTCAAATGCCCTTTAGGTTAATTAACCTAAATAGATTGTAGTTGTAATTATCAATCTATTGAAGTTCTTTGTCAAGCATAAACGGGGATCACAAAACGCGCACATAAAGCAAAAGTAAGACTTGAAGCCGGGGGAGGAAATTTGGATTTGTGTAACCGGTATTTTTACTCCAGCATAATCCATCTGCATTTGCTCACCGCCCATATGTTCATGCCGCTTACTCGGCTCTGCACGGCTTTTTTTCAGCGCTGGTAATGTTCACAATACTGCGAGTATTGATATCCTTCCGGATGTTTTTCCTTGTACTCCATCCACAACAACCGCAATGTCACCCCCTTTTGGCGCAACTCTTTCCTCACTTCTTCCCAATCTGGCATGGGACGTTGTTTTTCAATGTCAGCCTGCCCTCGCTCTGGAAACAAGCTCCGGTGCAATTCTTCTTCCCCCATCTCCGGAAGCGGCCAGCTCAGACCGGCTGCCTTTGCCCGGCGCAGGTATTCCCCAACTGTGCTGTTGGAGACTTTACAGGCTCCTGCTATTGCCCGGTCGGACAACCCTGCTTCATATTTCAAGCGTAGTATTTCTCTGATTTTTCTCATGGTTAATCGCTCCTGGGCCACGTCTATCTCCTTTTCCTAGAAGAAGATAGCTTGCCACATTTTTGGATTAACCAGTGTTTTCTCTTCGCCCCCCTTGCGGGAAAAGTGTGCGCCTTACTCCGGAATCAGTGTGCGGCATGT
>Ga0172371_10001636_pt1 | contig 35677 bp, 38 predicted proteins | sample Lak12m_FD_114543 | JGI IMG/M metagenome (GOLD analysis project Ga0172371, IMG submission 114543) | Freshwater microbial communities from Kabuno Bay, South-Kivu, Congo - kab_022012_12m | ecosystem: Environmental > Aquatic > Freshwater > Lake | place: Democratic Republic of the Congo: South-Kivu... | reverse complement strand
TTATATTTGGGCCCGCTGCGCACCTCGTATTGTGGATATCATATCGTTTTACGTGCTGATAACAAAGTGAATGTCACTGAAGTCAGGAGTTGCGGTGCTTCTTCTCATCAAATCGGCAGCGAAAGAAATCAAGTCACTTATAATATGCCCAGCAACGGATTAATTTTTGTCGAAGACGATGTTTGGGTGGACGGCATAATTAATAATAAGCATCTGACAATCGCTGCCGCCAATACTCTGGGTGGCACTATGGCCAATGTATACATCAATCATAATATTAATTACTCCAATCACGACGGAAAAGACGTCCTCGGGTTGATTGCCCAAAACAATGTCTCAGTCGGACTTTACAGTGATAATATTCTCAATGTTGACGCCGCCATGGTGGCGTCAACCGGCCGGGTGGGTCGGGATTACTACAGTTCATCGGATTCCTCGACCTACTATAAGCGCAGCACCATCACGGTGAACGGTGCCATTGCCACTAACCGGCGCTATGGTTTCGCCTGGGTTTGCGGATCTACTCACTGTTCTGGCTATAACACTCGCAATTTGATCTACGACAACAACCTTTATTATACTCCGCCCCCTTTCTTTCCCACCGGAGACCATTATTCAATTGACTTATGGGAAGAAGATTAATCGCGATTTATTATCTCCAAAACTGAAGCTTGTCCCATAACACTTGGAATTTCTCGTGGAAGCGGGAAATGTCTTTGAAAGTGACCAATACCATCAGTAGTAGCAAAGAATACAGCCCGACCGTGTGGATAATCTGTTCCAGTTTGGGGCTTATTGGCCGGCCCTTGATCTTTTCAATAATCAAAAACAGGATTCGGCCGCCATCCAGCGCGGGATAGGGAATAAAATTAATGAATGCCAGGTTCAAAGAAATCAAACCGGCGAATTTAAGCAAATATGGAAAACCCATTTCCCGGAATTGGTTGGTGAGCACCACAATGCCGATGGGGCCGGAAACGTCTACCGCCACTTTTTGGGCGTGGATGAGGTGACCGATGACATTTCTAAGGTAATCCGTCATTATCCAAATTAGTTGAACCGATTCAATCAGGCTGACTTCAAAAGCTTTGACAATAGGATATTTGACGATGCCGATGCGGGCCGGGTAGATGCCGATCGGCCCTTCTCCGGTCGGCGAGTTGACACGAGGCACGATGTTGAATCGGTAGAGATCATTGCCGCGGACAATCTCCAAAGTGACGCTCTGCCCCGCCTCTTGCTGGGAGATTTTTTGCAGATCGACCACCTTGTCTATGGCGATTTTAGTTTGGTCCGGCAGGACGACGGATTGGATGGTATCGCCCATTTGCAGCCCCGCCTGTTCGGCGGGCGAGCCGGGACTGACGTTCAAAACTTGCACTTTAGTGTTAGCCATAACCGCAGTGTCCTCAATCACTTCCGGAAAACCCGACCAGTAACCGTAGGTGAACAAGGCCACCCCCAGAATGAAGTTCATGGCGATACCGGCCACCAGAATGAGAAATCGCTTGCTGACCGATTGGGCGGCAAATGACCGGGGGTTTTGCCGGGCATCCCCCTCTTCCCCAAAAATTTTGACAAAACCGCCAAAAGGGATGGCGTTAAGCGAATAAATGGGTGAAACTGGCACCTTGTCGTCGTAATTTATTTTGCTGTATTTGTGGATCACTTTCCAGAAGGTCCTTTTCTCGCTCTTGTCTTTCAACTTAACCAATCCGATCAGGCGGGGCGGCAGGCCGAAACCAAATTCTTCCACCGTTACTCCCATCCAGCGGGCCATTAAAAAATGCCCCAGCTCGTGAGTGAGCACCAGCAATGCCAGCAAGGCGAAGAAGACAATGAGCAACGTGAGCAAGTGTAACATTGGGTAATAGATAAATAGGTGGGTTAGCCGTACGATAAAAATCTAATTTTATTTACTCTCACAGTATTTTATTGTAACATAATCCGCTCAACCTGTCGCACGATCAAGGTGGCCGAGAGCGCGATTACCGTTCCAATAACGGAATAGACGATGATTTTTTTCCCTCGGGTAACCCGGTCTTCGTCTCCGGCGGCGGCGATGAACATTCCAGCGCCCACCAAAATGCCGCCGATACTGATAGCGCCCAGGATGCTGAAGAGAAAGGTGATGGCGCGGGTGATAATGCCGTGCGCCCCCTCTCCTTCCTGGTCCTGCACTCCCTGCCAGCCGAGAGCCCGGCCCACTTCGTTGATGAGGATGGAGGCGCCGATCACGATGGCAAAACCTAAAACCGCTCCGTAGAGGGTCATTTTAGCCCAGGTGGCAGTTTGCTCGTTGCCGCCGGCAAAGAGATAGATGATCCCGGCCACGATAATCACCACTACTGTAACCCCCACCACCACGAGCTGAAGCTGGTCAATGGCGTACAAAATGCAAGCGCGAATAGTATCGCCGCAACCGAGTTTATTTTCAATGGCGGCAAAGGCAACATTGCTTAAATAAAACAGGCCTACCAGGACAGGGAAAAGCATTTGAGGGAGGATTTTTTTTATTCGCATTTTTATTATTAAATTCTCTTAATGTTTACGCCGATTTTTCTTAATCTCTCGTCAATGTTTTCGTACCCTCGGTCGATTTGATATATATTATCAATTACTGTCTCATCTTCTGCGATTGAGCCGGCCAGCACCAAAGCAATTCCGGCGCGGATATCCGGACTAGCCAGTTTTTTGCCGTTGAGTTTGGTCGGCCCCTGGACCACGATGCGGTGCGGGTCGCACATAATGATGTTGGCGCCCATCTGGACGAGGCTGTCAGCAAAGAATAAGCGGCCTTCAAAAACTGGGTCGTGTATCAGACTTTGTCCTTCAGCTTGGGTCATTAAGACCGTGAATGGCGGCTGCATATCGGTGGCAAAACCAGGGTATTCGTGGGTAATAACCGTGCAACCTTTAATCCTTCCATAAGGAAGGCATTCGACATAATCTTTTCCAATTTTAAGTTTGGCCCCTGAGCCTATCAGCCTTTCCAACAGGGCCTCAATATGCTCGGGATTGCACTTGGTAACGCGTAAACGGGAATGGTGAAGCACTCCCAGGACAATGAAAGTTCCCGCTTCAAGGCGGTCGGGGATGATTCTGGTTGTCCCCCCCCTTATTTTTTTCACTCCTTGGATGGTGATGGTGGGCGTTCCCGCTCCTCTAATTTTTGCTCCGCAAGAATTGAGAAATTTTACCAAGGCAACGATTTCCGGTTCCAGAGCACAGTTTTTCAGCACTGTTTTACCCTTGGCCAGAACTGCCGCGATGATTAAGGCTTCGGTGCCGGTTACGCTGATACGGCGGAAGATGAACTCACCGCCTTTGAGACGCCCTCCCGGTGCGGTCACGGTTATAAATTCTTTTTTAGAAGATATCCGGGCGCCCAATTTTTCAAACCCAATCAGGAAAATGTCCACCGGCCGTTTTCCCAGCACACAGCCCCCCGGGTGGTAGAAGCTGACTTTGCCGAAACGGCCCAGCAGGGCGGCCGCCAGCACGATGGAAGTGCGGATAGTACTGGACTTTTCCGGATCAAGGGTGGTAGTTTTAATTTTTTTCGTGTTGAGGACCAGAGTATCTTTATCCACAGTAACTTTTACCCCAATCTGCTCCAGTAACTCAATTTTTCTTTTGATATCCTCAATCTGTGGAACATTGGATATTTTTATGTCCTGGTCGGAAAGAACGGCGGCCGCCAGAACTTTGAGAGCGTGGTTTTTGGCGCCTTTAACCGTGATCGTGCCGCCGATTTTGCGGGAAGCCCGGATGACAAACTTGGCATTATTTTTTTCCATAAAAGTTTTTTAAACTTGTTTTTCTTCGCCCGCTGTGGTGACCCGACCGCCTTGCCACTGGCCGCGGTAGGCGTTGGAGCTGCCGGCCACTTCGTGAAAAGTTATGTGAACTACGCGGGCGCCCAAAGCGATTTTGATTTTTTGACGACCCAGATTGCAAATTGCGAAAGTCAACTTTCCTTTATACCCCGGCGAAACCGCCCCATTAAAAAGAGCAATTCCCGAGCGGAACAGGGTGGTGCGGGAAACGATGAAAGCAATCAGGTCCTGGGGTAGGTTTACTGTTTCAATAGTGGTAACCAAATAATATTTTCCCGGCTCGATGTCAATCTGTTCCTCTGGGTCATCCCCTTTATATTCAGCCACTTTTTTAAGATCGGGCGTGTCACGGTTTACCACTCCCAAGAAACCTTCCCCTTCTAGTTCATAGAGCTCTCCTAAACGCAGGTCAAACCCGGCTCCCTCAGGATTAGAAAGCTCACGCTCGCACAGTCCTTCCACCAGATTTTTTTCTTTTACCAATTTCAACAACTTATCAACTCCGAGCACCATGCGAAGAAATTAATAATTACTCTCGTATTTAACAATATAATTACTTAATTTCAAAACTAATTAAAAATTAACCAGAAGGGCGGGATAATATTTTTAAGTTATTCAGCGACAGCGTTCATAACTTAAAAATATTATCCCGCCCGAAAAAATAAAATTTCAGGTTTTGAAAAATTATATAATTATTATAGATTTTTAGGGTAATCACAACATATATGCCAACCAAAGCCAAATATACTCCGGTAATTGGGATGGAAGTGCATGTTCAGCCCAAAACCCGCAGCAAAATGTTCTGCCGCTGCACCAATGACCCGTTCTGCAAAAAACCCAACGTTCACATTTGCCCCACCTGCACCGCCCAGCCGGGCGCTTTGCCGGTGCCAAACGAAGAAGCTATTGAAGCTGTAATTAAATTCGGGGTGGCTTTGGGCTGCAAAATCGCGGATTACAGCTGTTTCGACCGTAAAAGCTATTTCTATCCCGACCTTCCCAAAGGCTACCAGATCAGCCAATACGACAGCCCATTTTGTACGAGTGGCTCCATGCAAATAAACGGGAAAAAAATTCGCATCAACCGGGTCCACTTGGAAGAAGACGCCGGTAAAAATTTTCACCCCAAAGGAACGGAGTTCACTCTCGTAGACCTGAACAGGGCGGGAGTGCCATTGATGGAGCTGGTAACCGAACCTGATCTCACAAGCGCGGTCGAAGCCCGCCAGTTCTGCCAGGAGCTGCAATTGATTCTGCGCTACCTGGACATTTCCGACGCCGACATGGAAAAAGGCTATATGCGCTGTGAAGTAAACGTTTCTTTGGCTCCCGCCAACGCCAAGGGCGCGAAAAGGCTCACCGGTACCAAAGTGGAGGTGAAAAATCTCAACTCTTTCAAAGCGGTGGAGCGCAGTATCGATTACGAGATCAAAAGGCAGGAGAAAGCTCTGAGCCGGGGAGAAAAAGTGGTGGCGGAAACCCGCGGTTGGAGCGAAGGCAAACAGGCGACCGTTAGTCAACGCAGCAAGGAAGAGGCTAGCGACTACCGTTACTTCCCCGAACCGGACATCCCGCCAATTTTCATTGATCAAAAACTGGTCCGGAAACTTTTTGAGCAGCTGCCGGAGCTACCAGCTGAGTTCCGACTGAGGTTGAAAAAGGAATACAGCCTCAGCCCGGAGAGTATCGAAGTTTTGGCGGTTAACAAGGACTTGGGCGATTATTTTGAAGAAGCCGCCAGCGAGCTGTTGGAATGGTGGGAAGATACCAGCGAGAAGCCAATTCCCAAAGATATTTATCAACTTCTAGCCAACTACATTGTCACCGAAATCAAGAAATGCTGGATCAAAGCACACAGCGAGGCGGACAAAATCAAATGCACTCCCGAGAACTTGGCTGAACTCATCGTGATGCTTCGCGAGAATAAGATCAATTCTTCCGCTGCCCAGACTATTCTCAGTAAAATGATCAAGAAAGGCGGCGATCCCTCCCAAATTGCCGAACAAATGGACCTGCTCCAGATTTCCGACTCAGCCGCCCTCGAAAAAGTGATTGAGAAAATTCTCAAAACCCACCCCGGCGCCGCCAGCGATTTGAAAGCCGGTAAAGAAAAAACTTTGCAATTTTTGATTGGTCAGGTGATGAAAGAAACCAGGGGCAAAGCCAATCCCCAGGTGGTCGCCGAAATAATCAGTGAAAAAATCAATGGGGCTTAAACGTTCCTTCTTCGAACGCGATACCGCCGTGGTAGCCCAAGATCTCTTGGGCAAATTTTTAGTGCGCCGCCTAGGTAAAAAAACCATTTCCGCCATGATTGTGGAAACCGAAGCCTATGTCGGCCCGCACGACTTGGCCTGCCACGCTTCCAAAGGCCGAACGAACCGTACCGAAGTGATGTTCGGGCCGGCCGGCATCTGGTATGTCTATATGATCTATGGCATGTATTTTTGTGCCAATATAATTACAGAAGCTGAAGAATACCCTTCAGCTGTGTTAATAAGAGCGATAGAATTACCAAACAGGGAAGGTTCCGGCCCCGGCAAACTCTGTCGTGCGCTCCAGATCGACAAAAATCTCAACTGCACCTCTGCTATCACCAAAAATTCCCAATTATATTTCGAAGACCACAGAGTCAAAATTCCCAAAACCAAAATCATAAAAACCAAAAGAGTCGGCGTCGATTACGCCGGCCCTTGGAAAAACAAACCCCTGAGATTTTTCATGAAAGGAAATAAATCCGTTTCAAAATGATGTTTGTGGACGAATGGGATTTTGGTTGGAACACCCTTGAGAAAGAAATAGAAAAATGGCTTAGGGTTTTTCGAAGTCTCAATCTGTGCCCGAATTAAAGCTATGGCAATAATTTCTTTGCGTAAAGAATGTTCATAAAGAAAAAAGCGCACCATATTCCTGTAAACAGGTAGTGCGCTTGTTAAGTGATGTAAGAGAGAATATCCTCATCAAAATCTTTGGACTTTGTCCGGCGTTGGTAAGTGTGGCAATGAAGACCATTCTCTAGCCGCCACTTCCTCCGGCGTGCCGAATTTATTCAGCGCGGCTGTGAACGGCGATTTCTGCATCTGGGCTACTGTTCTGGTAAAGTAATCTTTTTTTGTCTCGGTGTTGAGAACTTCAACCAGAAGCAATTCCCCGTCCGGAGAAGAAATCGCTCTTCCTTTAACAACAAGGTTGCCGCTTCGGAAGAATTTATCTTCTACTGTCAATTTTTCGACCGTTCTTCCGGAAAGAATTGCACTACCGCTCCGGACTTCTTCCACGTAGAGATTTTCTGCCCGGCGGTATTCTCTTGCTACCCGTTCTTTCCGCTCTAGAACCTCTACGTAGATATAGGTGTAGATCCTACCGTCTTTTGTCCGTTGCTTCTCCTCGTCTATTTCAATTTTTGTGACCTTCACAAGCCATTCCTCACCCTCATTCTCCAACGAAAAGCCGTTATTAACAGAGCGGAAAATGCGGATTGACTTTTCCCAGTATTCATCAAACCATTCAGAATCAGGGTTGACGGAAGAGTCAAATGAAGGAAAACTCGGGGAAAATCCAATCTTTCCCGTCTTGGGGTTGAGTTTAGTTTTTAGAACCACTAAATCCCCATCCTCCAACTGGGAGTGATCTGCGTTGTGTTCCACGGTTCTTTACCTCCATCTTTCTTTAAATAACTTTGTCTAAAGCGAAAAAATCGCTTTTTGACTTTTCAGACAGAACACTTAAGTATATAAATCACTTTAATTCTGTCAATACCTGCTAAAACCCAAATTGATAGCGGGTTTATAGACTTACTCTATTGGCACAATATTATTGAGCAAATTTTAAGTGAATAACGATTACATTGTTTCAAAAGTCCTCTTTGGTAGGAGATGGATATACCGATGAATAGCGCGTTTATATTGGTGTGGACTGGAGGGGAGTCGAACCCCTGGCCTCCTGCTTGCAAAGCAGATGCTCTACCACTGAGCTACCAGCCCTTGCATCAATTTAACCACACATATTTAGCCAAAAAAACAAAATTGGCAATAAAAAAATTGACGCCGACTTCCCTTGGGAAGTCGGCAATCGATCGAGGTTTTTCTCCTAGAAGTCTTGCTCCAAGCCAGGAGAATGGTTTGAGCCGAGTATTAACATTATTATCTCAAGCCCAAAAGTGATAATGCCAACCATCGCTCCTGCCGTTCCACCTATTATGTAGCCAGCCAATGGCCCCGCCACTGAAAGCAAGAGGCCACTGATGGATACCTTTTTGCCGGTGGTGGAGATTCTCGAAGAGCTTATCATCACCTTATCGTACATTTTCCCTCCGATTCAATGTTGCTGTAAGATAGAATACTTAACCACCCCTTTTCAAATCCCGCAAGAACTTAATTAGGCCTGTCTACGTGGACTTAGTGTGTCTTTATTGGAACCAAAAATTACAATTCTTGCAAGAAATCAGGGAGTTTAGGGATTGCCAAGCAGGATTTTCTCCGCTAATATACGATTAGAAAAGGTAAATTATTTATATGGTAGAAATTATTCATATGGTAGAAATTATTCATAAAAACATTCAACCGGTAAGAAAACTTTGCAAAGGCCATCGAGTGGCCCGACTTTATGTATTTGGCTCATCTTTAACTAAAAAATTTAGAAAGGGCAGCGACATTGACTTAGTTGTAGATTTCAAAAGTATCAGCAAAGAAAAATACGCGGATAACTATTTTGATTTCAAATACGAATTAGAGAAAATCTTGAAACGAGATGTAGACTTGCTGGAAGAAAAAGCTATTAGAAATCCTTATCTGAAGGAATCTATAAATTCTAATAAGCAACTGGTTTATGCCGAAAAAAACTGAAACTTGGTTTTATGATATTCAAAACTCCATCCAGAATTATCCACGGATACGACACAATTTCCGACGAGATATTGTGGAGTATTTTGCTAAAATATCTGCCAAAACTCAAGAAAGAAATCGAAAAAATGTTAAAATGATAACTGCCAACCCACAAAAGTAAGTTGGCAGTATTTGCTAGAAAAATGTTACTTTTTTCTTCCGCACCAGCATGGAGAAACATCCCCCTTATAGACGCTTGCCCATTTAGCAAGCTCATGGCATTTTTCTTGGCCCGGAAACGGGCCTATGACCGAAAAATACTTAGAAACCGACAAGCTCCCTCCTGGTCCAAGCACCGCGAAGAACCATTCTTCTCCCGAGACACTCGAGCTGTCAGATTGACAAAATGCCGCAGTCGCCATGCTTACGAACAGTAACGTAGCAAACGACATCGCCATTATCTTCGCTTTCATTGCGTCCTCCTTGCCTTTATACTCTCCCGTCTCTTTAGAATACTATAGGATATAATGAATTTAAGTTTTGTCAATATATTCAGGGTGGGTCCGGAAGGATTCGAACCTTCGACTTACCGGTTATGAGCCGGCTACTCTGACCGCTGAGTTACGGACCCGCTGAAACTGCTATTATCCTAGATTTAATTTATGCCGGAGGCAATTACCCAAGCTTCTTAAACGCAAAAAACTGGCCAACTGCCAGTTTAGTTGTTCGAAAGCCTCCAACCTGATCTAATAAGTAATATTGATGTGGTTTCCCGAAATCACCTTGTCGCCATCATCGGTGTTTTTGTGCCGGCCGAAATCGCGGATCATTCTGCTCGCCTCGTCTTGGAATTTACCGATCATTTGGTTTCTCAGGTCATTGAACGTTCCATTCTGCCGATTGTTGGCAAAATTTCTATCGTTTCTGTTCGCTTGCCGTTTCCCGTTGTTATAATTATTCGGGTAATAGTTCTGTCGGCTACTCTGTTGATAGCTCGGCTGGTAATCCGGTTGGTTATCGGGCGCGCCGCCGGTACCGCCGCTATAAGTGCTGTCGTTGGTCCAGTTGTTCGGGTTGGCCATATAGTCCATCCAGTTACCGTTTCCGTCCATATTGTTGGGCCCCTGCCCGTTCCACCAACTGCCGCCGCCGCCGCTCCTGCCATTATTTGGCTCCGGAACTGGCGCGGGGGCATATCCTCCCCGCTGGTCCACGCTTGAGCTGAGGTCATTGCGATTATTGATGTCTATCCAATTGTTGTTGGTGGCGTTCGCATTGGCAGTGTTATTATTAATAATCTGCCCGCTGTCCCAGGCCATAACGGAAAAAAGAGGAACCAGTCCTCCTATTATCACGAACGCCAGACCAGAGAGCGCTCTTGGGAATAATTTCTCCATAAATCCACCTCGCTTTCTAATTTATTTCTTAGTTAATTTTATCAGGATTTTGTGACCGGGGCAAATTGAAAAGACTGACCGCAAGGCCAGCTTTTTCTTATCTAAATTGGTAGTATGCCTTAAATTTTAATGCTTGCTGCTATGGTCGCCGCTCCAGCTTCCGTGATCGTTCCCTCTATCGCCTCGGTCGCCCCGGTGGCGATTCATTCCGCGATTCATGTTGTATCCGTGGTTATTCATCATATGGCCCCGATTATTTCTATTTCGGAAATTACCGAAATTTCTGAAGTTCCTGAAATTCCCATTATTCCTGAAATTTCTGAAGTTCCCGTGGTTTCTGAAGTTCCGGAAGTTCCCATGATTATTGTTCATTCTCCCTCCGCCATACGCCGCCAAAGCGGCCAGCGGCATCAAACCAACAATTGCCAGCGCCGATAAACCTAAAGCCGTTTTTTTAAGTAAACTTTTCATTATTTTCACCCCCTTTCAAAGTTAAAAGCCAAGAAATATTTGTTTTAGAGCGCTTTTTATATGAGAGAATCAGATTTGGTCAAGAGACCGTTGCTTTTTCTTTATTCTACCTCATTTTTGGTAATTTTGCAACCCTATTAGAGGACAAAATCCTCTCCAAACCACCGATGTTTTTTACCTGCACCAGCTGGCGGCGCAAGGCTTTGGCGCCGGGGAAATCCTTGAAATACCAGGCCAGGTGCTTGCGCATTTCGATGACACCGCGCGGGCCTTTGGCTTGATGGGCTAAGACGGTATGAATGTAGGCCAATACGCAGGATTGGACTATTGACAATTGGTAATTCTTCTTATTCTTGATGGCGCTAGAGAGCAGCGGATTGCCATAAGTTCCGCGGGCGATTGCCAAGTTAGTATAGCCAGTTTTTTTGATAATCTGTTGGGCGCTATCCGTATCCACTATTCCCCCATTAACCCAAAACTCAAATTGGGGATATTTTTTGTTAATTTTTTTGACAATTTGGGTGTCAATTGGGCCGGTAAACCCCTGAGCGTAAGTCCGGCCGTGAATCATCATGCTTTTGATTGGCAGGTCCTTAATTTTGTCGAGCAAATCGAATAAAGTAACATTAGCTACGGCAGTCCTAACTTTTAGGGAAACCGGCAGTTTAGTGTTTTTTAGGACTGATTCAAGTATCTTCCGCACATTATTCAAGTCTTTCCAAAGCGCCGCTCCGCCGCCGTGGCCAAAAACTTTTTTGGCCGGGCAGCCCAGATTGATGTCGAGACCGGAGGGAATAACGTGATTAGTAATTGGTAAATCGTAATTAGAGCGGTGAAGTTGTTTTTGAAATTCCAGAAAATTAGCATAAAACTGCTTGAAACCGGGTGTATCCAATTCTTTTTTGCTTGCTAACTTATCGATAAACTTGCGCTGCTCCTTGAAAAACGGTTCATATTTTATTACTGGCACCCCTTTGGTGCTGATTATTTTGGCCGCTTTCGCAAAATATTGCGGGTCTTTGCCAAACAGCTGGACCACGTAGGGAAATTCACCAGGACTGGCCTTAAGCATCCCCAAGGTCTGCGGGCTGTTATAGCTGATCGCGTTCACGTGCGCCATTTCGGAATAGACCAGGTCCGCGCCGCCCAATTTGTTCATGAGGCGCCAAGCGCTGTCGGTGATCCCGGCCATCGGCGCCAAAGCTATCTTCATATTTCAACTATTGAAATTTTATGTAACTGTTATATTATATATTAGCAGATATAACAATTAATCACACAAAATCATGCTTGGCCAACTCAGGGAATTAAAAAAACTCCGCCAGATTAAAAAGCAGATGGAACAGGTGACGGTGACCGAGGAATACGAAGGAGTAAAAATCACCATGAACGGGGCGATGGAAGTGACCAGCGTGGAAATTGCCAACCCGAACGAAGGAAATCTGGGAAAATATGTGCGTAAAGCATTTAATCGCACTATGCGTTCCGTCCAGCGGAAAATGATGGAGAACGCGGGAGGGCTGGGCAGTCTTTTGGGATAATTATGTTAAAGTGGGGCGGAACGGCCATTTTTTGAGACTGCGGCCCGATAGTCCTCGCTTCAAAAAACGGCCATTCCGCCCCGAAACTATTTATGAATATTTTGACAGTGGAAACTAGCTGTGACGAAACTGCCATCGCTATTGGGAATGTAAAAAATAGCAAATTGAAAGTGCTGAGCAGTGTGGTTTCGTCGCAAATGAAACTTCATAGCCGCTGGGGCGGGGTGGTGCCGGAGCTGGCGGCTCGGGAGCATCTCAAAAACCTGCCGGTGGTTTTGGATTTGGCTTGCCGGGAAGCGGGTTTAAAGAACCCGGAAGAGGCGGCGCGGAAAATTGACGCGATCGGAGTGACTCAAGGCCCCGGTTTGATTCCGGCCTTACTGATGGGCGTCAATTTTGCCAAGTCTCTGGCCTATATTTGGAAAAAGCCGCTAATCCCCGTCAACCATCTGGAAGGGCACGTTTATTCCGCCTGGGTGAAAGGTCTGCCCAAGACTTTTTCTTTTCGGGAGAATCCCTATCCCATGCTGGCCTTGATTGTATCCGGCGGGCACACCATGCTGGTGCGGGTGAAAAAACCGTTGGACTACGAAATATTGGGCGAAACGATGGACGACGCGGCGGGTGAAGCTTTCGACAAAGTGGCCCGCATTTTGGGTTTGGGCTATCCGGGCGGGCCGAAGCTGAGCCGGCTGGCCAAGGCTGGCCAACCCGATTTTGAGTTTACCCTTCCCTTGCGCGGCTCAAGAGACATTAAATTCAGTTTTTCCGGCCTAAAAACCGCGGTTTTATATAAAGCGCTGGAAATTTCGAAACATAAAAACATCAAAGATATTTTGGGCCGGGCGCCCAAGCCGGATCTGGAATTATCTCTAACCTCAAAACAGAAAAAAGATCTCGCTAAAGCCTTTGAAGACGTGGCGGTGGAAAGCCTGCTGGAGCAGACCAAAAAAGCCCTGGCCCGCTACGACTTTAAAACCGCCGTCTTGGGCGGCGGAGTGGCGGCCAATGAGCGGCTGCGCACCCGTTGGTCAATTGAATTAAAACAAGAATTCCCTGATTTGCGGGTTTCCCTGCCGCCAGTGGAGCTCACCGGCGATAACGCGGCGATGCTGCTGCCGGTCACCTATTTGCGCTGGCAGCACGCCAACCAAGCGAAAAAAACTAAGTATCGCAAAACCTGGCAAACCCTAGAGGCGAACCCGTCGCTGGGTTTGCCGGAGCAATTTTCTTCCCCACCAAATAAGTGCGGCAAAAATTAAGACAAAAACCGCCAGCATTTTATAGGCGGAAATACCCGGCAAGTTCATCCACCAAAAGTTTAGGGCGTGGTTGCGGTACTTGCCGGTGTCGTAAGTGATCTCTTTCACGGGGTTGGTTCCCGCTCCTCCCACTTGCTCCATGGGGGGAGTATATATTATTTTGTAATGCAGAGGCGTCTTTTGACCGGTGATTCGATTCTTAATGTAAGTGAAATTGACAAAGTAAGGGGCGAATTGAGGAATGTACTGATATTCCTGGCTGGCCAGGATGTTATAACCGGTTTTTTGGTAAATATCGTAGAAAGAATAAGGAAAAACATCGTAGCGGACCAAGACTCCCAACAGCTGGAAAAGCAGGCTCAAAGTGACAATACCAGTGATGAGAACATTCTTTGTTTTAGACAGAAAATCGGCTTTTTCAATCATAACGAGCGGCAAAAGCCCGATGGCGCTTAAGCTCAAGAGATAGCGCGGCCCCCAGGTTTCATCGCTCCACCAGTGGATTTGAGCGACAAAAAGCACTAACAAAATGCAATAAACCAGAGCGAAAACCGCTTCTTGGCGGAACTTTTGAAAAAATCGCGAAAAAAACGCGGCCGCCAGAATCAGGGCGGGAACATAGATGAAAAGGCTTTTGCCGAAGCTTAAAAGCAAACCGTAAGTCCCAAAAAGCATCCGTTCGCCGCCGGCAAGCTCATTGGCTAAATTGTATTGCCCGCCGAAATATACGCCGAAGTTGTATTTGTTGGACAAAAAATACACCGGCAAGATTACGACCAGCGGTAAAAAGAACCGCAGGCAGTCCTGGGAAAATTTTTTGGTAAATCGGAAATCGTAAATCGCAAGCAGGTATCCGATGAATGCCGGCAAGGTAATGAAATAATAAGCCTTGGAGAAAAATAACAAAAAGTAAAACAGGCCAGAAAGCGTCAGATCGCGGTTGTTTTGGAACTTACCAAACCGGAACAAAAAGTAAACTGCCAAAAGTACGAACAACACAGCGGTGGGCTCCATGCCAATCGAGGCATAAGGAAATGCCATGGTGCCGAAAGAATAAACCAGGGAGAGCCAAAACGATTTTCTCCGGTTGGTAAAAAGGGAAAAGATCAGAAACATCAGCACCACCGTCGCAGCTGTTATAAACGGGTTGTAGAAGAGAGCGGAAAGCTGGGCCAGCTTGTCATGCTGCACCCCCAGCACATTATCCCAGAATTGGCCCTTCCAGACAAAAGGAGTTTCCAAAAGGGTTTGGGCGTAACCAGAGCGGGCGGTTTTGAATTCGCCGCCCGCTAAATTTTTGACTATCTGATTGTAAGTTTCGTCCTCATAACCCTGGAAGCCGGGGAATTGGAAAAAAATATACCCAAAAAATGTTAAAATCCCCAAATAAATTGCGAACTTAGTGTTTTTTTTCATTCGTTTTGCTTCCCCATGATTGCTTGGAGAAAGGAGAAAAAAATTGTTGAGGCGCCCAAAAACATCAGGTACAAGCCGATGATGGCGGTGCGCGGCATCATTATCCCGTGAAAGCCGTCTTGAACCCATTGGACAACGATATACATATCAACCAGGAATCCGAGCAGCAGGATAATCCCTCCGGCAATCAGCCCTTTTTCCAACGAAAACCGGTTCAGCCACTTCACCACCGGGTCTCGGCGGTGATAATCCTGGAGATGGGAGAACAGTTTGATGATCAAACCCATTTGCAAGATGGAGATTCCCAAGATCCCCAAGGTCAGGCCCAAAATCATAAAATGGATGTCCATGTAGATTCCCTGCCAGCGGAAGGGGCCATTTATTTGCAGTAGAACCAAGAGGGTGCCAACGGCAAATAAGATTATCCCCGGCCAGACGAACACCGAGTTAGGCGCGTAGAGCAGCATGAAACGCAAGTGTCGCCAGCCGTCGCTCCAAGTGTTGAGATGGGGTCTCTTGTCCCGTTTGTCGCAGTGAAGTACGATTGGGATTTCCTTAATTTTCAGCTTCAGAATCCCCGCTTTGATCACCATTTCGGACGCGAATTCCATTCCCGGCGAGGCGAGCCGCATCTTTTCGAAAGCTTTTTTGTTAAGGCCGCGCATGCCGCAGTTGCAATCGGAAATCCGGGTGCCGAAAAAGCGGTTGAGCACGAAAGTCAAAACCGGCGTGCCGAGATATTGGTGGAGATATGGCATCGCCCCCTTTTCAATCCGGCCCCTGAGGCGGGTGCCAATCACCATATCGTAGCCTTGGCGCAAGTAATAAACATAGCCGTCAATCTTGGAAAAATCGTAGGAATCGTCGGCGTCGCCGGTAATCACGTATTTTCCGTAAGCATTCTCGATGCCGCAGCGGGAGGCGTTGCCGTAGCCCTTGTCGGGACAGTGGACCACTCGGGCGCCACACTTTTCCGCTACTGCCGCTGAATCATCGCTGGAGCCATTGTCGCTCACCAGCACTTCGCCGCTGATTTTCAGGCGCCGAAAACTGTCCAAACCCTTTTTGATGACAATGGGCAAGGTTTTTTCCTCGTTGAGACAAGGGATAACAATGGAAAACTCAGGTAATTTTTTTTCCATAAATTTTGTTCTCCGTATTCTGGCCGAAAACAATAGATTTTTCAAGGTTTACGGCTAATCGCCATAAACCGAGCATAAGATATCCAGATCTTTGCCACTTTCTTTGAGCAAGCGTTTGTTTTTTTCGATCACGCTTTGAATGAGATCCAAGCTTTCCTGATCCAGTTTCATTCTTTGGCAAAACTGTTTGAAGGCTTCGATGTCTTTGATAAAGCAGGCGCTGCCTGCCCCCCTCCCCCCTTCGAAATCGACAAAAAGATGCGAGGGGCCGATTCTTTTGTCGTGGCTCAAAGCTTGCCGAATGTCTTCGTAGTCCACCGCTAATTTTTCACATAAATCATAGAGAAAATTGGCATAAACCACTTTGGTGGTCAGGAAGACATTGCCGGCGTATTTGATCATCTCGGCAGTTTTGGCCGGCAGCTCGGCCACATACTTGGCTTCTGGCAGCACGCTCAAAACCGTACCGGCCAGCCTTTTGCTTTTTTCAGTGTAGCCGATAATGTTTCGATCGGGCTTCTTTGCGTCTTCCATGGCGCTTCGGGCCCGCAAAAATTCCGGTGAGTGGAAAAGAAAGATGTCGGGATATTTCTTTTGAAGCCGGTCGGTGGTTCCGGGAAGAATAGTCGATTTAATAACGGCAATTTTCCCCTTGCCGATTAATTTCAACGACTCTTCAATATTTTGACAGTCAAAGCCTTTGTCGGGCAGTGTCGGGGTCGGAACAGCGATAAAAGTTATTTCGCATTCCTTGATTTTTCCTTTATTCTTAATGAAATCTTTATCCAATGAGTACTGGATAACCTGGTGGCCCCGGTTTTTGAAATCTTCGGCGTAAGCTTTTCCGATGATTCCCGTACCGACAAATCCAATTTTCATCGAAGTTATTGTTAAATTATTAAATTGGTGCTTCCATTATATTCTTAAAGGCATTGTATAATAACAATAAGTTCAATTTTCATTTCAGTTAATTATTTTGGATGAAAAGCAATATATTTATTGTAATCCCGGCGTTTAACGAAGAGAAAAAAATCGGCGAGGTGGTTGGCGAAGTGAAATCCAACGGATTTGATCAGATTATCGTGGTGGACGACGGCAGCGCCGACGACACTCTTAACGAGATCAAACGGGCGGGCGCTTTGGCTTTGCGGCACAAGATTAACCGGGGCAAGGGGGCGGCGGTGAAAACCGGCATCGAAGCGGCAAAAATACTGGGAGCGGAAGAGGTGGTCACGATGGACGGCGATGGCCAGCACAATCCGGCCGACATCAAAAGCATGTTGCGGAAAATCGAAAAAGGCAACGACGTCATCCTGGGGTCACGCTTAATGAATAAAAAAGGCATGCCCTTTGTCAAAGTGCTCTATAATCACGTGGGCAACTTTTTGACTTGGTATCTGAACGGCCTTTGGGTCACCGATAGCCAGTCGGGTTTCCGGGCCTATTCCCAAAAAGCCCTTGAACTCATCGACACCCGCAGTGACCGCTACGAATATGACAGCGAGGTGATCCGGGAAATTTACCGCCACCAGCTGAAATACGTCGAAGTGCCGATTGAAGTCCGCTACACGGACTACTCGATGGGCAAAGTTGAAAAGCAAGGTTTTTTGAACGGATTGAAAACTATTTATAGAATGATTTGGAGCTTACTTTCTTAATTTTACCCTATGCCTTTCCATCTTTATCAAATCGTGGTTACCCTGATTGCGGCGGTGATGATCTATCAGGGTGTGGACAATTTTGTTAAGGGCCGGAACAATCCGACAGTGCTCAAGCTGTTGGTAAGAATTGTGGTTTGGGGCGGAATGGCGGCGGTGGCGCTCTTCCCCGCCATCACTTTTTGGGGAGCCCGGGTCATCGGAATCGAGGGCAATATGAACGCGGTGATCCTCACGGCTTTTATTCTGATTTTTCTGATTATGTTCAAGCTGCTCTCGGCGATTGAAAGGCTGGAGCTGCAAATCTCGGAGCTCACGCGCCGGGACGCGCTGAAAGAATTAAAGAAAAAATAATAATGAAGAAAGCGTTAATCACTGGCATCACCGGACAAGACGGTTCCTACTTGGCCGAATTTCTCTTGAAAAAAGGTTATGAGGTCCACGGGATGATCCGCCGCTCCAGTTCCATCAACACTGACCGAATCGACCATCTATACCGCGATCCCCACATCAACGGAATCAAAATGTTTTTGCACTATGGCGATCTTACTGACGCCAGCAATATCGCCCGGCTTTTGGAGAAGCTAAAGCCGGACGAAATCTATAATTTAGGCGCCCAGAGCCACGTGCGGGTGAGTTTCGACCTGCCGGAATACACCGCCGACGTGGTGGCGGTGGGAACCTTGCGTTTGTTGGACGCGATCCGGGACTCGGGAATCAAAACCAAATTCTACCAGGCCTCCTCGAGCGAACTTTTCGGCAAAGCCCGGGAAATTCCCCAAAAAGAAACTACTCCTTTTTATCCGCGCTCGCCCTATGCCTGCGCCAAGCTCTATGCCTATTGGATCACGGTGAATTACCGCGAATCCTACGGCCTGTTTGCCTGCAACGGCATTCTCTTCAATCACGAATCACCCCGCCGCGGTGAGACTTTCGTGACCCGCAAAATCACCCGCGGTTTGGCGCGCATTTTGTCCGGTAAACACCCTTGCATTTACCTCGGTAATTTGGATGCCAAGCGGGATTGGGGTTACGCTAAGGATTATGTCGAAGGCATGTGGCGGATGCTGCAGCAAAAATCGCCGGAAGATTTTGTTTTGGCCACGGGCGAAACCCATAGTGTGAGCGAATTCGTGGAGGAATGTATGCGGCTCTTGAAAATTGATTTTGTCTGGCGGGGTAAAGGAGTGAAAGAGGAAGGAATTGACCGCAAAACTGGCCAGGCGCTGATCAAAATCGATCCCAAATATTACCGTCCGGCTGAAGTGGATTTGCTCTTGGGTTCGGCCGGCAAGGCCAAGCGGCAATTGGGCTGGGAAGCGAAAACGGATTTCAAAAAGTTGGTAAAGATTATGCTCGCCGCGGATTTGAGAAATGAAGGAGTAAATCGTAAAATTTAATCCTGTATGGAAAAAGACTCAAAAATATATGTCGCCGGGCACACCGGTCTGGTTGGCTCAGCGATTGTGCGGGCGCTTCAAAAGGCGGGGTATAATAATCTTATTTTCCGGACCGCCCAGGAGCTTGACCTCACCAATCAAAAAACTACCCGGGAATTCTTTGAGAAAGAGCGGCCGGAATACGTTTTCTTGGCGGCGGCCAAAGTGGGCGGCATCCAGTCCAATGACACTTATCCGGCCGAATTTATCTACCAAAACCTGGCCATTGAGCTCAACATTGTGAATGCCGCTCACCTCGCCAAAGTGAAAAAGCTGTTGTTTTTGGGCAGTTCTTGCATCTACCCGTGCGAATGCCCCCAGCCGATCAAAGAGGAATATTTTATGATCGGGCCGCTGGAGGAGACCAACAAGGCCTACGCCGTCGCCAAAATTGCCGGCATCGTGATGTGCCAAGCCTATAACCGGCAATACGGAACCAAATTCATCTCGGTGATGCCCACCAATCTTTACGGGCCCGGGGATAATTTTGACCTGAATTCCTCCCACGTTCTGCCCGCCCTGCTGCGAAAATTCCACGAAGCGAAAACCAATAATCAAAAGGAAGTGGTGATGTGGGGCACCGGCGAGCCTTTCCGGGAGTTTTTGCATGTGGACGATCTGGCCGACGCCTGTCTTTATCTCATGAACAATTATGACGACAGCGGAATCGTGAATATCGGGACCGGGATTGACCTCAAGATCAAAGAGCTGGCCGAGATGGTCAAGGAGACCGTCGGGTTTACCGGAAAAATCGTGAATGACACTTCAAAACCGGACGGTACTCCCAAGAAACAGCTCGACGTGTCCAAACTGCACGGCTTGGGCTGGCGGCACCAGATCGAGCTAAAAGACGGAATCAAATCCACTTACGAATGGTTCTTAAAGAATTATCATGCCTGAGGTGTCAGTCCTGATGACGGTGCGCAATGGCGAAAAATATCTGGCTGAGGCAATCGAAAGCGTTCTGGCCCAGAGCTTCAAGGATTTTGAATTGGTGATAGTTGACGACGCTTCGACTGACCAAACCGTCTCCATTTTGAAGCGATTGACCCAAAAAGATCAACGGATCAGATTGGTGGTAAATAAAAAGCGGGTAGGCCGTCCCCAAGGCCTGAACCAGGGAATCAAGCTCTGCCAGGGCAAATTCATTGCTATCATCGATTCTGACGATATCTGGTGCGACCAAAATAAATTAACCAAACAAACTGTTTTTCTGAACAGCAACCCGGATTATGGAATAGTAGGCACCAACATTATCCGGATCGACGAAAACGGCCAAAAGATTGATCAGCTAAGATACCAAAGCACTGATCAAGGGATAAGAAAGCTTTTGCTTTCATCTAACCAGTTTGCCCATCCCAGCGTCTTGATTCGGAAAAAAGTGTTTGAGCAAGTGGGGTTATACAGCGAGCAAAAAAAGCATTGGCACGTCGAGGACTACGAATTTTTTCTCCGCGCCGGCCGCCGGTTCAAGTTGGCCAATTTGCCGGAATATTGCGTGAAATACCGTATCAATGCCGGTGGACTGGCTATCAGTAATGAGTATAAACTAAAAAGAGAAGGCCTGAGACTAGCTTGGGAATATCGGCATGATTTTCCCGGTCAGTATAAAGCGCTAGCCCTGAAATCAGCCTCACTATTCTTACCACGAAAATATAGTGATTATTTATTTAGCAATAACCGACTGTTCCGCAGAGTTTACCCAGTTTTTTCAGGAGTAAGAAAAAACAACTAATCAAAATGAAATCAATGACAAAAAAACCAGCCATTTTTCTTGACCGGGACGGGACTGTCAATCAAGATACAGGGCATCTCCATAAAATTAAAGACCTCCGGGTTTATCCCTGGAGCGCTAAAGCAATTTCGTTGATAAATCAAAACGAATTCTACGCCATAGTGATTTCCAACCAATCGGGCATCGCCAGAGGGATATTTGAACCTGAAGATGCCCACCGAATAAACCGGAAAATCGAAGCTGAAATTGCCCGGGAAGGAGCCCATCTCGACGCGATTTACTTTTGTCCGCACTATGCCCCTTGCCCCGAAGTGGTTTTGAAAGGCCCAAAGAAATATCAGAAGATCTGTGAGTGCCGCAAGCCCGGGATCGGAATGTTTTTGAGAGCAGCGGCAGAATTAAACATTGATATGGACAGAAGCTGGTTTATCGGTGACACCACCACCGATGCGCTGGCGGCCGAAAACGCCGGTTTAAGGTTTTTGGGCTTAAAAACCGGGGAAGGTTGTGAGGATGGGAAATATCAGGTTAAAATAGAAAACAGATTCATCAAGAAAAATCTGCTTGAGGCCGTCGAATATATATTAAAAAGCTAGAAATCTTATGATTATTTCCAAGACGCCTTTTCGCATGAGTTTTGTGGGCGGTGGCAGCGATTTAGCGTCTTTTTATGAGAAAAGCGAAGGTGCGGTTGTCTCGGTAACAATTGACAAGTTCATGTATATCTGGGTTAACAAGAAGTTTGACGAAGATATCCGCATCAGTTATTCACAGACTGAAAATGTCAATTGTGTGAAGGACATCCAGCACCCCTTGGTGCGGGAAGCTTTGAAAAAACTGGATATTGACGGCGGGATTGAAATCGCCTCTATTGCCGACATTCCCTCCAAGGGAACGGGGCTGGGGTCTTCCAGCGCCTACGCGGTGGGCCTGCTCAATGCCCTCCATGTTTATAAAAAAGAATATGCTTCACCCGAAGAATTAGCCCAGGGTGCCTGCGAATTGGAGATTGATATCCTAAAAGAGCCAATTGGCAAACAGGACCAGTACGCTTCGGCTTACGGCGGGTTTAATTTCATCCGTTTTCACAATGACGGGCGGGTGAGCGTGGACCCCATCATCTGCCAGAAAGAAACCCGCAAAGGATTGGAAAAAAACATTTTGATGCTCTATACGGGCAAAACCCGTTCCGCCTCCAATATCCTGGCGGACCAGAAGAAAAACACCGAAAAGAAAGCGGACAAATTCAAGATTATGCAGAAAATGGTTAAGCTGGCCCATGATTTGCGGGAGGAACTGCAAAAAAACAACCTGGATTCGTTTGGGGAAATTCTCCACGCCAACTGGGAATTGAAAAAACAGATGGCTGGCGGCATCAGCAGTCCGGAAATCGACCATTGGTACGAAACCGGCCGGAAAAACGGGGCCACCGGGGGCAAGATCCTGGGCGCCGGCGGCGGCGGATTTTTGATCTTTTACGCGCCGGCGGAAAAACATCCGCAGATCATCAAGGCCCTCCCCGATTTGCGGCCGATTAATTTTGAATTTGAATATCAAGGCAGCAAAATTATTTTTATTCATTAATATGAAAATCGAGCACCAGCCCCAAAAATATCTGGGCGAACTGGACAAAATCCTGAAAACGGTGGACCAAGGCAAGCTGGTCCAGCTCATCCAAAAAATCGAGGCCCTGGTCGGGACCGGGAAAACGCTTTTCATCTGTGGCAATGGTGGCAGCGCCGCCACCAGCTCGCATATGGCCTGCGACTTGGGCAAAACCATTTTGGGGGAAAATCCCCGCGAAAACAACAAGCGGCTTCGCACCATCTGTCTCAATGACTGCATCCCGATGATGACCGCTTGGGGCAACGACGAAGGCTATCAGCACATTTTTTCCGAGCAATTGCGCAATCTGGGCGCCAAAGGCGACCTCCTGATAATCATCACCGGCAGCGGCAATTCGCCCAACATCTTGGAAGCGATCAAAACCGCCAAAGAAATGAAAATCGAAACTTTCGGGCTGCTGGGCTTCCAGGGCGGCCAAGCCAAAGGCCTGCTGGACGATTATTTGCTGGTGGAATCAGAAAATTATGGTATCGTGGAAGACATCCACGGAATCATAAATCATTTAGTTACCGATTCTCTAAAATCTCAATCTTAAGGAGGAAAGGATGAGTCAACCAAGAAGGAAGCCGGTTCTTGGCACAGCTTCTCATATAAGGGATGAGGAATTGTTGCTTTACGCCAGGCAGGAACTCCCAGGTCGTAGACAAGAAGAGGCCGTAACTCACATTCAAACATGTCCTGAATGTTCAGAGAGAGTAAGAAAAGTCAAAGCCGAGCATCACATCTATCCATGTCTCTGATAACCTTGCTTGTTTCCGCCTTTCTGTGCCTAAAATAGCCCGCTGACCTAAAGCGGGTTTTTATTTGGCAGTCTTAATATTCCAGAGATCGCTCGGTAGTATTGGTCAGAAATATTTGCCCAGTCGAATTTGTCCACGGTCGGGACAGGGAGTTTTTGGTAATCGAGGATTTTTGCTTTGAGCTCGGTCAAGTTGCCCGCGGGGTAGAGATTTTCTTTATCCAGCGCCTCAACCGAGCCGCCCTTGTCGGAACTCAGCACCCGGCAGCCGGTCGCGGCCGCTTCCAAAATGGTGGTCGGCAAGCCTTCGGAAGCAAGGCTGGGATTGATAAACAAATCAGTTTTACCTAGAATATCCCGGATTTCTTTTTGGCTCTTGGCGCCGAGAAATTGGATTCTATCTTCCAAACCGTATTTCCCCACTAGGTTTTCCAAGTTTTTGCGATGGGGTCCGTCGCCAACGACCCGGAGTCTCCAATTGTGGGGATTTTCCTTTAAGGCCGTAATTAAGTCTTGGACTCCTTTTTCAGCGATTAGCCGGCCAACAAACGTGAAATTGATGGCATTTTTCTTGGTCGGGCGTGTGCGTTGGGCCGCCTGCCAAAACTTCACGTTAATGCCATTATAAACCACCTCAGTTTTCCCGGCTCCCAGCTTTCGGGCAAAACGGCAGGCGCTCTCTGACACGCCGCAGACCAAATCGGCGTTTTTGAGCACGTGCCGGCCCAGAGTGTAGTCGTAGCCTTTGGCAATCCACTCGACCGGGCGGCAGCTGTGCTTCACAAAGTCACTGCCGTGTTCGGTGTGAATGACTGGCGTTTTATATTTTTTACCCAATTTCAGGCCGTAATACGAAGTCAGAAAGAATCGGGTATGGGTGTTAATGAGATCATAAGTGTTTTTTCGAAATATTTCCCGCAGCTGACGGCGGCCTCTTTTGGTGGGGACGGCGTAGGTTCTTCCCAATATAGGAAGGCAATCAATCCGGTAAATGTCCCAGTTTTTCTTTTTCTCAAAATATTTCTTGGTCCGCAGTGTGTCAAAAGTAATCACATCCACCTGAATTTCGGGGTGCTTTTTGCGCAGCGCGCCGTAAAGCCCGCCAATGTAGCGGGTTAAGCCGTTTTCCTCGGGATCAAAATAAGTGGTTAAAACCGCGATTCTCATATTCGTAGCCAAGATTTAGGAATAACGTCGCTGGTGTCAATCTCGGGATCGTTAAGCCATTTCTGGGGAGCGATAACAATTTTGTCGGGGTTGGCATTGAGCCAGGCCCCCCACCAACTGAACGAGCTGTTGGCAATAATATTGTGCTTGCAGGCGCTCATCAGCCGCATATCTTCGTAGTGGTGGCGGTAATCGCCGTCGTTATTGTCCACAAAAGTGGTCGGATGCTTAAGTTTGATATTCTTTTTGGCCCATTCGATGTCATCCGAGAAAACAAAAAAATCGGGATTTTTTATTTTGTCTGCTATCGTTTTCACCGCTTGCTGATAATAATTTTGAGTGAAAGTGCCGTGCAGCTTTTTGGTAACGTAATCAGTAACGTAATCGCCTCTCCTCACGTGCAAAGAAACCGAATCGCACTCCCTAATTTTCTTTATCAGCTCTTTATTTTTCCCGACCGGAGGCCGCTTGAATTCAAATTCTTTTCGAATAAGGCCCTCGATATCCTTGAAATATTTTTCGTTATTCCAATAACCCTGGAGAAACACATTCCTGCCCACTTTCAGAATATCTTTGTCATAAACGTAATAATGCCGCTCATTGACGATCGGCTGGGCATAAAAAGGCTTCTCTTTGCCCAAAAAACGGCCCAGAGCGGCGTTTTTCCACTCCTTTACCCGATGAAGCGGTAACTCTTTCCCCAGCAGCCAGAGCGCCGCTCTTTTCAGGACACCGAGTTCTCCGTTCTTGACCTTTTTTAGCTCATCGGGAGTGCAGAAATTTTCCTTAATTTTAAACACCCCCATCCGATAATTTCTGGGAGTTCCGGTCTTAAAGGTTTTTCCCAGACAGGTACTCAGGTCAAGCCTAAGCTCTGTTTTTTTTCTTAAAGCCAAGTTTCTTCCAAAAGCGTATTGGAACATCTGATTCCCCAGTCCGCCCGAAAGTCGAACGATAATCATAATTTTTAGCCAAAATTTTATTTCTTTTGTTATGATAAGGCATATTTATTTATTGCCATTATCCACTTTCACACTTTTCAAGCCGTAATACTGCGCCAAGCATTGATTTATCCAAAATTCCGGGTCCTCGTTTATGTCAGAGAATCTGGCCGAAAAAGGAACCACGGCAATATTCAAAGGAGCAACCACCACGTCGCTGTTTTCTTCTTTGATACTGGCAAGCGCTCTTTCTCTCTTGCTAACTTCTTTCTGAATTCTGTAGGTTTGGATATTATGTGATATTAACACTGACATTTGGAAAAGGAACAATAAACAAAGTGAAAAATAAGCGAATTTCAGGGGATTCCTTTTGCTGCTCCCCACAGTATCCGCGGCCGGGGCGATTAACCACAGCTTAAACACAGTTATCAAGGAAGCGATAATAAAAATTGAAAGAAATACCATAAAGTAGATGGAAGCTCTTGAGTTATTGAAGTCGGGAACCAGAGCAAAGGGCAAGGAAGTCGCAAGGCCGGCCACCAGATATTTTACGCTGTCCAAAACCTTAACCAAGGCTTTTTTGTTCAGGGGAATCTCGATTTCCTGGCTGATTTTGCTTAAATTGATGGTAAGCGATTCTTTCAGCCCGAACTTTTTCCCAATCAGGAAAGTCAACAGGAAGGCAGTCGCCACGCAAAAAATTATCAAGGTGTGGCTTATGCCAACGTAATATTCCAACGTATCCAGCATATTCTGAATCATTGTCGGAATGCTAAACAGAAACGACCTCCGGCCGGCCGTCGCGCGAATAAAATTTCCGGGAGCCACTGAAATTATGGCTGTTCCGATTAAAATGCCCGCCAGAGCCACCACGCCAGTCAACAAATTTTTTGAAGTGTAATATTTGCCGTTTAGCCAATGGATTATCATTAGCAAGGCGCCGAAAGCCAGCAACCCGGTGGACAGGTTATGGGAAAGCATCCCGACCGGTATGCTCAGGAAGAAAAAAGCGAGCATTCTTGGCTTTTCTGACAGCCTGGGAACCTTGTCTTTGGCCAGTCTGAGCAGTTGGTAGGTCCACACCACCCCCAAAAAAGCGGAAAATATATAGTAGCCTCCGGTTGCCCAATAAACCGTCTCAGAGATGTGGATACCCATGCCAAGCCATAAAGTGCCGGCAATCGCGGCGGTTCGTATAAGAGTGTCGTATCTGTTCCTGGACAGAAACGGCAGCTCGAACACCAGAATATTGTTGACAAAAAAAGCGGTTCCCACCAAAGCCAGCGCCCATATTGAGTTAGTAAAAACGACCGGTAAATATCTGAACGCCGGGCCGGTGATCAAGCCGGTCATTATTCCCCGGCCGTCCCAATTGTTATAGGCAAACCAGGCATATTGCCAAATGGTTTTACCGCGCATCACATTCATGGTGCAATAGTCGTCCGTCCACCAGAAGCTGAAAAAAGCCCGGGACACGATGAAAAACATAACCAGAAAGCCAAATAGCCAGCAAAGGTCCCTCAGCCAGAATTTTTTCCAGAAGTTAGGTTTTTTCATTTTTTAGATTTTTCAAAAAAAGAATAAATATTACTCACAACTTTCTCAGCCGCTTTCTTATCCAGTTCGTAATACATTGGCAATCTAACCAGGCGCTCGCTTTCTTTGGTGGTATAGACGTCTTCTCCGTGAAAACGGCCATACTTCAGGCCCGCCTTGGACGAATGCAGGGGCACGTAATGAAATACTGACAAAATGCCGTTTTTAAGCAAATGATCGATCAGCCCGGTTCTTTCCTCGATATCAGCCACCTTTATATAAAACATATGTCCGTTATGCTTGCAATTGTCAGGTACCTGTGGAAGCTCAAGGTAACCCGCGTCTTGGAGCGGCCTTAATTTTTGGTAATAAAATTTCCAGATCGCGCGTCTTCCGTCGTTGATTGTTTTGGCGTTTTCCAGCTGGGCGTAGAGGTAAGCGGCATTTAACTCGCTGGGCAAATATGACGAGCCCAGCCCAACCCAGGAATATTTGTCCACCTGCCCGCGGTTGAACTTGGACCGGTCAGTCCCTTTCTCCCTGATTATTTCCGCTTTTTCGAAAAATTTCCGCCGGTTCAAAATGATGGCCCCCCCTTCGCCGGAAGTGTAGTTTTTGGTCTCATGGAAGCTGTAGCAGCCGATGTCTCCCAAGGTGCCGAGGTAACGCCCTTTATATCGGGACATTACGCCTTGAGCGGCATCTTCTATCACGTATAGTTTGTGTTTTCTGGCGATCGCCAAAATCCGGTCCATTTCGCAGGAAACGCCTGCGTAATGAACCACCACGATAGCTTTGGTCTTCTGGTTGATGGCTTTCTCGATAAGGTTCTCGTCGATGTTCATAGTGTCGGGGCGAATATCGACGAAACAGATTTTTGCTCCCCTCAAGGCGAAAGCGTTGGCGGTGGAAACGAAAGTGTAAGAGGGCACATGATCACCTCGTCCCCCGGCCGAATGTCAATAATCAGGGCGGCCATATCCAAAGCGTGGGAGCAGGAAGTGGTGAGCAGGGCTTTTTCGCAGTCGAAGTTTTTCTCAAACCACCGGTTGCACCTTTTGGTGAACTGGCCATCCCCGGACAATTTTCTTGATTCAAGTACTTTTTCCAAATAATGTAACTCCCTGCCTGTCAGTAGGGGTTTATTGAAGGGTATCATCTTGGATGAAATACAAATTGTTTCACTTTTTTCCGCAACGACCAAAATGCTGCCGCCGATTTTCGGAGAGAACATTTTTAAGATTTTGTTTTCACACCACAATACAACAAATAAAATATTATTCAAAATCGGATTGATGCTGACTTGCTCCTCAGCCAGTTTCCGGGCGCTGATTTTTTCATTATCCGGTTTTTGGAGAAGCGCCCTGAGGAACAGCATCGGAACGATGCTCACAAAAAAATGCTTGGCTTCCAGAATCTTAAAATCGTTTTTTTTCATGAGTTTCCTGATTCTTGAAAGCCGGTATCTTCTTTTGTGCGAGTAATCGTGCCGGTTCCAAAGCCACCGGTGGGCGGGCACGGTGAGGATCAATTTCCCTTGGTCTTTCAGCATTCCGGAAACATTTTTCAAGGCCAGGTTGTCATTTTCGATATGTTCCAGCACGTCGAACATCCCCACAGCATCAAAATGGTCTTTGAAAGGGGCCTGGTTAATGTCGAATTGATACTTTTCCTTGAAAATGCGGCCGTTGAACCGGGATAGCGCTCTCAAATGCACATCGCCAACGGCCACCTCATATCCCTCAGTCATAAGCATTTTTGAGATGTAGCCGGTGCCGGCGCCAATTTCAATCACTTTGGCGTTTTTCTTAACGTATTTGTTAAACAAGTCCTTCACAATGAGCTGGCGGATTCTAAACCAAAAATGCTTATTCTCGTGTTGATAAAAAACTTCCAACGCCCCAGGATCATAATCGGCAAAGTCATCGTTAATCTCCGGATTGAAGCAAGCCACCCCTTTGCTGATGCGGGCCTCATAAGAACATTTTGCGCATTCGAAGCGATCAGGTTTTTTTGTCAGTACCGTTTGACACTTGGGACAGATAATCATAAGGATCGACTTACCAGGAAAACTCCCAGAATGATGATGACAATGCCCAGTAACTTGCCGGTGGTAATTGATTCGTGGAATATAATGATCGACAGGGAAAAAACCAGCACCAAGCTCATAATGGTCAGCGGGTAAGCCTTGCTCAACTCAATTTTATGGGTCATAGCCGCCATCCAGAACAGCGCGGCGATGAAAGCGGAGAGAAAACCGGATAAAATGTACGGATCGTATAGCAGCTTCAATAAAAAAACAATTTTTTCCCCTAAATTCACCGGCAAGGAGCCGTAATGGGGAATTCTCCACTTAAGGATCAACTGACCATAGACGGTGAAAACAATGGTTCCCAAAATATAAAGATAGGCCATATCAATAGGTTTTATAATACCAGCTCTCAATGGATTTCAAACCATATCCATTTCTGATGTAAAAGTTACTGGCTTTTAGATTTTTGCCTTCGGTGACAACTTCAACTTTCGAAATTTTGTTGTCTTGGCAATGGTTAAAAAAAGCCGCCATCAAGGCTTTCCCCACGCCCTTTCCCTGATGTTGCCCGGCCACTGCCACCAACCCTATTTTTGCCACGCCGTCTTCCTGGAATTTTCCGGTAATGAAACCGGCGATATCTTCCTTTTCCTTCGACACAATGCAAAAATCATCAAAAGTACCCGAAACGGCCTTTTCCACCCAAGTTTGATAAAAATTCTTCACTTTCTCTTCGTCAATTTTTTCGTGGTTGAACCGGCTGTCCTCAAAAAACACCTTGGCGGCAATTTCTTTCAATTCGGGAATATCTTTTTCTTCGGCGAAAGCCACCCCCTCTTTTTTTGAGGGAACCCCGTTGAGGTCAATTGAGTAGGTTATTCTCAGGTCTTGAAAATTATATCCTTCCCCCTCCAATTTATTAATCAGATCTTTGTCGGAGATTTGGCAACAAGCCTCCACCAGTTCGATTCTGTTTTCCCTGATAAAATTTTCTATCGATTCGAAATCGGGAGATTCATTCCCGGTGTCAATGCTGGCGATGTTCAATCCAAAAAATTCGGAATCCCAATCCAATTTTTTAATTATGGGAGGAGCTTCTTTTTCTCTTTGGGGGTCAGGCATATTTGATTCAGGAGAGTTCATTTTGCTCTACGTCAAAATTAAAATTGAAATTAACTATTTTATTCAAAACCCACTTTGGTTTTTATCACATATAGCGGCCGGTTCTTTGCCTCGTTGAATATTTTTCCGATGTAGAGGCCCAGAACTCCCAGATTGGCAAATATCAATCCCCCCAAAAGCCAAACGGAAACCATGACGCTGGTCCATCCTTCAACTGTTATGCCGTGATGCAAATATCTGTAGACCAAATAAAGGGCGTAGAACACCGCTATGGCGGAAATCAGAAGGCCGAACCAAATCGAAAGCCAAAGGGGCTTGTTGGAATACGCGACAATATTGTCAAAGGCAAATTTAATCAACTTCTTGAGAGTGTAGGAAGATTTTCTGTCGTTCCCGTCCCCGTGCTTAACATTGACAAAACCCTTTTTGAAACCCAGCCAATCGATGAAATAAGGGAAAGACCGGTTTTGCTCCCGGAGCTCTTTGAAGCTTTCGACCACCTTCCGCTTGCTGATACTGAAGTTGGCGACGGTGGGATCAAATTTTGTGCCGGAGAAATATCCAAAAATTTTATAGAATAGCCTGGAGGCGAACCTTTTCAGAAAACCGTCTTTCCGAATTACCCTTCTGCCAAAGACGGTATCATAATCGCTTTCTATCGCCTTGGCGTACAAACGGACGATTTCTTCGGGAATGTCCTGCAAATCGCAATCCATCACCACCACCCAATCGCCTTTCGCATTGTCAACTCCGGCAGTGATTGCGTAATGCTGGCCGAAGTTGCGGGAGAGATCTATCCCTCTCACTCCGGGATTTTTTTTGGCCAATTGTTCAATTATCTCCCAGGAGTTATCGGGGCTGGCGTCGTTAACCAATATTATTTCGTAACTCTCGCAGATTTTTTCCAGTGTTTTTTCCAATCTGGCGCAAAGTTCTCCGATGCATCCTGCCCCTCTATAGACGGGGCTGACCACCGATATGCTCTTGGCTTTTGTTACATCCATATTCAAAAGTCTAATTTTTATGGAATAATGTCACAAATATTTCAATTTCGCTAATTGAAATTGCTTTTTAACCTAAGAAACTATTTTTGAGAGCGAAAGAACGCACCCTTTTCTTTCGATAACTTTCCTCCATGATATTTTTGTAGTCGGCATTCTCAGGATAATATCCCAAAATAGGGAGGTCTTTTCTGAAAAACAAATTATTCAAGGACCCGAAGGTTTTTAAGACTTCATATTTCCCGTAAGGCGAATTATATATCCCCAGCAAATGGTTAGAGTTGTTTGAATTTTTGGTCAAAGATAAGGGGCCCAGAACATGATATTTATGGTTTTCCTTAGCCCAAAGAGCGATTTTTATAGTCCGGTCTAGCCATTCGGGGTGAAAAATGGTGTCGGAATCGCAAGAGCCGATGATGTCAAAATTGTCAATCTCCAACAGTTTTTTCATAACCAGGTTAAAAGACCCGGCCCAGGAATTGTGACTTTCGGGAGCAAAAATCCTAACGACTTTATATTTTTTGTCTCTTGGAGTATTTATAATTTTTTTGACTTGCGGATCTTTCGACCCGTCGTCTTGTATGAGAAAAGTGACATCGTAATCGTATAGTCGGGTGCTAAAAAGTGAATCAAGACACAATTTGAGATGCTCCGGGCGTTCGTGAGCCAAAATGGCCATTCCGATCTTGAACTTTTTCGGTACTTTTTTTTGCAGCTTGGTGCAAAAGCCGAGCATAATCTGATATTTTTCCGTCCGGTTTACGAAACTCTCTTTTTTTCTTTGGCCAAACTTGTATATCCTGATCAATATTTTGTACATTTTGTCCACTGTTCGGCCAGGCAAGAACTTACGCAGCACTTTTCCGGTGAAAGCCACCAAACCGATTAGCGCGACCATAAACTTAAAATTTTCCCGGTATTTCCGATGAATTTCAATGGCTTCGTTCTTTTTTTGTTCTACCACCCGGGAAAAAGCCGGTTCCGGATAAACCTTGGTTTTTTTATTTGCCTTGAGCAGCTTGTCAGTCCAGCTTTCAATTTTTTCAACTGCCAGTTTTCCTCCGATAAACTCGCTGTTTCCCATTTTGACGTGAACCCCGACCTCGTCTTTGGTGGGCTTTAATTCGAGCTGTTGAATTTGTCTTAATCTGGTTTTCTTTTGACTTTCAAAATGTTTTGAGTGGTCAGACGAGAAGGTGTTAGTTGGATGAAGCCGGTAGAGCAACAGCACCTCCGGCAAGTTTGCCAGCTTGATTTTTTTGACTGCTCTGGTCCAAAACTCATAGTCTTCGGCCGCGAAACATTTTTCATCGTACCAAAGATTCAAGTCGAAAAAAACCTCGCGGCGGATCATATTGGTCGGGTTGGCAATCGCCCCACAAAAGAGCATGGTGGCCATTATCGAGTCATGGTCGGTGGGCAGTTGCCAAACACCCTCGCTTTGGCCGATGGCTTTGACCCAAGCGCCGCAGGCGCCAATCTCGGGGTGAGAATCAAGAAATTTAACTTGTTTGGCCAGTCGGTTCGGCAGGCTGACATCATCGGAATCCATTTTGGCGATATACTTGCCCTTGGCTTCCTTGATGCCCCGGTTGGTTGCTTTGGATATGCCACCCGGCTGATTGTTCTGGATCAGGATTATCCTTGAGTCTCTTGTTTGACAGTATCCAATAATATCCAAGCTTCCGTCCGTAGATCCGTCGTCTACGATAATCAACTCAAAATCCTTAAAAGTTTGATTGAGAATACTCTCAATCGCTTCTTTAAGGTATTCTTTCCGATTATAGGTTGGCATTATTACCGATACGGTCGGTTTTCTCATAAGTTAAGAAGTTTCACGTATTTATGTAATTTTGAGTGGCGGAACATTTTTTTGACCCCTTTATTATAAAAGACGGTTGATTTTTTACCTAATGCTGCTGCTAAAGTTGCCGTTCCGGTAGTGAAACAATACATTCTTTTGCACGAAGCCACTATATCGCAAAACTCTTCCAAAGAGGAGGAGCTGATTATTTTAACTTTTCTTTTCAAGGGAACACTGTTATCTCTTAACCCCATCTGAAAATCAATTTTTATTCTATTTTTTTTAAGATAGTTCTCTACATCCCTTGAGCTAATACCCCATACGCCCGAAATGTAATTAGGGTCATAAACGGTTTTTTCCACTAATTCTTTTCTTAGTTTTGGCTTATAGTACAATTCTGGCTCGTGAAATCGCTTACCGTCGTCCAAACCCTGCTCGAGCATTAGCTTGTCTAATAGATTCATATTGTCACTCAGATCAGTGAAATCGGGAGCACGATAGCCTTTTTCTTTGCAAAAACCGTCAACATAGGGATTGTTTTCCCAAATCAACCCTTTTGTTTCCGAACCGCGCATTTCAGAATACTCGGAAATGTAGACCTTTTCAAAGCCCGACTCTTTCGCAATCCGTGGGAGGTGGCTGTAAAATAAATGGTCCCCTAACCCGCCATAAAATATTTGGATAACAAACACTCTATGCCGCAAGTAAGGGAATCGCCTATAGATGTATTTGGGAAGGTCCCAGCTTCCCAAAGCAGGTTTTCCTGCGAAAGTGAAATTCTTTTCCCCAACTGACACTGGCCGCCATTGGTCTAAGACTGAAATTTTGCCTAAGTGTTCAATATAGCTTCTCTCCGTACAAAAGTTTCTCAATCCTATTCTTTTGAATTTTTCCGTCATTATCGTTTCGTCATCCTTGCTCTCCTCGTAAAATCCAATGGTTAACAAATCTTTCGTGAAGTAGAAACTGTTCAAATCACCCATCCGCTCTTTGACCACGTATTTGCCGTAAGGTGATTTGTAGGTGCCTAAAATTTTGTGGAATTCCCACTGGTCGGAATTGAAAGAGGAAAACTTTACCAAAGTGTGATCTCGATGGTTTTTCTTGGCCCAAAGGGCGATTTTCATTGTTTTTTCCAGCCAGTCCGGGTGAAAAAGGCAATCGGAATCGCAAGAGCCCACCACATCAAAGTTATCCAGCTCCATGAGCTTGCGCATGGCTTTGTTGAAAGCTCCTGCCCAGGAGTTGTGACCCTTTTTGGTAAAATAACGGATAATTTTATATTTCGAATCGCGTTTTTTATTGATCAATTCTTTTACTTTCGGATCTGCGGAACCATCATCCTGCAAGAGGAACGTAATGTCGTAATTATGTAATTTTGTTCTGAAAAGCGAATCCAGACAAGCTTCAAGATATTCCGGCCGTTCGTGGGCCAGGACGGCAAACCCAATCTTAAAATTCTTCGGTAGCTCCCTGTCGTTTTTGATTTTAAGGGCCAAAGCCCTGTTTTTGCGTCCGGTGGTAATTTCCTGGATGACGGAAACCAGCCGGTCGTTTTGGTTTAAAATACGGTAAATCCTGGCGCCAAAAGGCAAAAGCGGTTTGGGGGTTTTTTTTGCAATAAATTCAATTATCTTGTGAGACATAAGTTTCCAGTTTATTTTTCGAGCTCGGCCAGAAAGTTTGTGGTTATAAATAATTCATCCAATTCCTTGTATTGCCTTATTTCGCGTAAGCCGTCGCCGACAATGCGGTATATTTTATAATTTCCTTTCAGTTTATAGTAAAAATCCCGGAAGTACGTTCTTGAATCAATATTGCACCCCCCGAATTCAAATTGGATGAATTTGATTACTCTTTTACCGAGCATTTTTTTAGCACCCTCCAAGACTTTTAACTCATTACCCTCGACATCCAATTTCAGCAGATCAATTCTCTCGATGCGGTTGTTCGCGCAGAACCCGTCCACAGTTTTTAGCTGTATTTCCTCTTCGATGTCCATATAGATGTTAAAGTGGTCCAAACGGCGTTTATAAATCGAGGCCATCCCCGACGTCTCTTTGTCCAAGAATAATTTCACCCTCTCTTCTTTATCGCTCAAGCCGAAGTTAAAAACTTTGATATCCTCGTGTTTCCTGCAGTTCTCCCTCAACTGAGAAAAAGTCTTCTTCGACGGCTCGAAAGAGTATATTTCCTTTTTCTGATTGCTGAACAGTTTGGAGAGCAAAATGGCATATTTACCCAGATTGGCTCCCACATCGAAAATTATAAGAGGCTCGCTTGCGGCTGAAAGTCGTTTCCTGACATCTTTCAACGCCGAAAGTTCGCCGCTGTTCTCCACGTTGTCCCCTCCTCCGACATTCATACCCGACAACGCGGTTGCCAACATTCTTTCAAACAAAGGTTGATATTTTAGCTTTCCCGCTTTATGCGAAATAATTTTCAGAAATTTATCCACTGATTTTGTTGGCAGGTCACTGAGGATTCCCATAGGTTTATTTTGGTTAATTATTTTTCAAAAGATAGTTTTAATCTAGCTTAAAAAATCTTATTGCTCAAGAAACACTTGAAAAAATCAATTAATGCGTCAAAATATAAGAAAAATATTTCCAATGATTGATAAACTAAAAGAATTATCAGATTTTCTGAAACAACTTTCCCAAAACGATGGCTTCATTCAAGCTACGAATGAAACGAAAAAGTGTCTCACCAAAAGCATAGATAAGGGTGGGACGGTTCTTGTTTGTGGGAACGGAGGGAGTGCGACCCAGGCGTCTCATATGGTTGGCGAACTAGTTGGGCGGTTTGCCTTTGACCGCCCGCCGCTTCCAGCGGTTTCACTTTTTGATTTGGCGGCATCCACTGCGGTGGGTAATGATTATGGTTATGATGAAATATTTTCCCGTTTCGTAGATGGACTGGGAAAGGAAAATGACATTTTGTTTTCCATCAGCACCAGTGGTAACTCGATGAATTGCCTCAAAGC
>Ga0172371_10001635_pt1 | contig 35688 bp, 16 predicted proteins | sample Lak12m_FD_114543 | JGI IMG/M metagenome (GOLD analysis project Ga0172371, IMG submission 114543) | Freshwater microbial communities from Kabuno Bay, South-Kivu, Congo - kab_022012_12m | ecosystem: Environmental > Aquatic > Freshwater > Lake | place: Democratic Republic of the Congo: South-Kivu... | reverse complement strand
CCAGCCCCTCGGGCACGGGCATGACGGGCTGCGGCGGGACCGCCCCGCGGCCCTCGTCCAGCGGCATGTTGATCTGCACCCGCTTCAAGTCGCCGATGCGGCCATTGCGGACCAGCTCGCAGGCAAAACGGGCATTGGCGCGCGAGCGCTCGTGACTGCCCACCTGCAGCACGCGCCGATACCGGCGGACGGCATCGCAGACGGCCCGCCCCTGGGCCACGCAGACCGAGAGGGGCTTCTCGACATAGACGTCCTTGCCAGCCTCCATGGCCGCGATGGAGATGGCCGCATGCCAGTGGTCCGGCACGGCGATGAGCACCGCGTCGATATCATCGCGAGCCAGGAGTTCGCGGAAGTCGCGGTAGGCCGCACAGCCCTTGTAGCTGCCCGTCTTGCGGGCTTCGGCGTAGGCCGTCTCGACGCGGTCCACGGCCGACTTGAGGTGCCCGGCATCGACATCGCAGAGCGCCGCGAGCTGGACCTCCTGGAAGCCGGTCAGGCAGCTCAGGTGGTAACCGCCCTGGCCCCCGATCCCGATCAGGCCCATGGTGATGCGTTCGCTGGGTGGCGTCGTGCCATCAGCCCCGAGCACGCGGGCCGGCACGACCGCGGGTACGGCCGCCACCGTGGCGGCCCCCTTGAGAAAGGCGCGGCGCGACAGCAGGTTCTGGCGATCGTTCATCGAGTCGGACTCCCGAAGGCCCCGCAGGACGTCACGGTGGTCTGACGAGCAAAGACCATCCCCGGCGCCCAGGACGGGTCGGACACCGGTGACACAAGATGGCACGGGAAGAGGCCGCCTGCAACCTCCCAGGCGCCGGAAGCGTAACCGGAAGCCCGGCGGGGCCCGTCAGGACGTCAAGGCCTGGCGCAGGGCGGCCACCAGGTCCTCGATGGGGAACGGCTTGGCGATGAAGTGCACGCCGGGCTCCAGGACCCCCTGGCTGGCGATCACGTCGGCGGGATAGCCCGACATGTAGAGCACCCGCAGCCCGGGTCGCAAGGCCACCAGGCGCTGGTACAGCTCGCGGCCGTTGAGCCCAGGCATCACCACGTCGGTGAGCAGGATACCGATGGGGTCGGTGTATTCCTGGACCACCTGGAGGGCCGCGGCCGGGGAGTCGGCGGAGATGACCTTGAAGCCCTGGGGCGGCAGCGTCCGGCAGACGAAGCTCCTGACGCCCTCCGCGTCCTCGACCACCAGGACGGTGGCAGGAACGCCGGGCGGGGGAGGCGGGGCGGCCGTGGGGCTCACGGGAGCGGCCGAGGCAGAGGCCCGGGGGAGGTAGACGGTGACCGCGGTGCCCTTGCCGATGGCGCTCGTGACGGTGATGTGGCCGCCGTGCTGTACCACGACGCCGTGCACGGTGGCCAGGCCGAGACCCGTGCCCTTGCCCTGGGCCTTGGTGGTGTAGAAGGGCTCGAACACGTGGGCCAGCGTGGTCTCGTCCATGCCCACGCCCGTGTCGGTGACCTCGAGCTTGACGTATTCGCCGGCCCGGGCGTCCGCATGGACGGCGGCATAGCGCTCATCCAGGTCCGCATTGGCGATGGCGATGGTCAGCGTGCCGCCCTTGGGCATGGCATCGCGGGCGTTGATGGCCAGGTTCACCAGGATCTGCCGAACCTGGGTCAGGTCGGCGCACACGCAGCCGGTACCCGGAGCGGTCAGGGCCCGCAGCTCGATGTTCTCGGGGATCAGACGGCGCAGGATATCGCGGAACGAGGCGATGTCTTCGCAGAGGTTGATGACCTGCACGTTGAGCACCTGCCGGCGAGCGAAGGCAAGCAGTTGCTGGGTCAGGCCCCGGGCCTGCTCCGCCGCGCGCCGGATGTGGACCACGTCGCCCTGCTGCGGGTGGTCCTTGGGCAGCGCGTCGCGGATCACGTCGGAGTAGCCCATCACCGGCACCAGGAGATTGTTGAGGTCATGGGCCACCCCGCCCGCCAGGCGGCCCAGGGACTCGATCTGCTGGGCATGCCGGAGGCGCTCCTCCAGGCGCGTGCGGTGGGATTCGGAGCGTTCGTGCTGCAGGGCGTTGGCGAAGATGTCCCCGGCCAGACGCAGCAGGGAGACCGATTTCTCGGACCACTGGAACTCGCTGCGGACGGCATCGAAGCCCACGAAGCCCAGGACCGTCTTGCCGAAGACCATGGGCACACACAGCACCGACTTGACCGACTCCTTCTCAAGCTCCGCCCGCAGGGTGGCGGCTTCCGGCGGCAAGTCGCCCAGGCGCTGGACCCTGAGGACCTCACCCCGTTTGTGGATGGGGAAGTTCCAGGGCAAGGACTCCGGCGTGATCCCCTGCAGGCGTTGGATGGCCGGCGCAATTCCTTCCCGGCACCACTCGTGGGTGCAGGCCAGCATCGCCATATCCTGGGAGAACTGGAAGACATAGCTGCGGTCGACGTCCGCGAACTCGCCGATACGCCCCAGCGCCTCGCGGACCGCTGCGTCGAACCCTTGGATGACCTGGCTGACGAAGCGGGTGGAGATGCCGGTCACGAGGCGCTCGAACTCGAGGCTGCGGGTGAGGTCGGCCTCGACCTGTTTGCGCTGGCCCACCTCTCTGACCAGCTCGCCGCGCTGCTGGTGGAACCGGCGGATAAGGCCGGCCACATGACCGAACTCGTCGCTGCGTTGCTCGAGCTGGCCGAGGACCGAGGGGTCGCCGGTGTCCAGCGCCGCCGCCACGGCTCGCAGCGGCCGGGAGACCCACGCCTGCAGGGCCCATGCCAGCATCACCAGCAGGCCCGTAGCCAGGCCTGCACCCAGGAAGGCCTGCGTGACGGCGGCCTGGCGCATGTGCCCGATGACCGGGACGGGCACGCTCGCCTGGAGGTAGGCCAGGGTCGACTCGTCCCAGGCCGGCAAGCGCGAGTACGACACCAGCATGCCCTGACCCCACGGCGGCCGCACAAGGTCCACCGTCAGGGTCGGGATGCTCTCCACCGTGCCGCCCAGCAGGGTTGAAAACTCGTTCATGGCCTCGCCCTGCAGGCAGACCGCCGCAAACAGGTAGCCATTGGACAGGGCCGTCTCCTCGGCCCCGGTGCGCAGGCGGATGGTGGCCCCGCAGACCTCCCAGATGCCCCGCGGCCCGTAGGCGTAGAAATGGATGAAACGGCGCCCGCGGAAGATCTCCTCACGGTACTCCTTGATAGCCGGGATCTCCCACATCGACAGGGGGTTCCGCAGGGCCCCGTAGTACACCACCGAGAAGTCCGGACGGTAGACCCATACCGACTCCACACGGAACGTCCGCATGGGCGGTTCGATGTTGACGGTGGCCCAGGCCGAGTCGCCCGACTCGACGAACCGCACCATGGCGTCCGAACTGGAGTAGTCGTAGACAAACGTCTGCAGCGGCACACTGCGCAACTGGACCAGGCGCTTGAAGAGCTGGGCGAGCTCCTCCTGGCGGGCCGCCAACATGCCGCGGAGTTGCTGGTACTGGTAGGCGTTCAGGACCGTGAGCGAGCCGATAAAGGCCGCCAGCAGCAACAGGATCAGCAGCAAAAGACGCTGCCTGACGGTCCGCCCGCGAACTTTGGCCATCTCCGGAAGCGCACCCATGCGAGCATCGTCCCCCTTGTGGCATGGCCCGGCCAACGGCGCCGCGTCCTTGGCCTACACTAGTGCCGACGGGCCAAAATGACTACCGCCCCGCCGCCACGATGCCGTAGTGGGTCGCCGCGGGACGCCCGTACCTTCCGGGTAGGGCCGCGTGCCCTCACGCGGTCCCGCGCCTGCGGGATGGTCCCGCCGTCGCGGGACAGACGCGGGACGCCCGTACCTTCGCACCCGGCGCCACGCGCCGGGTGCGACCCCCAATCCAGTGACCGCGTAGAGCGCCTCGCCCGGAGCCAGTTGACGGCACCCGCCCCGCTGCGGTACGTTGCTGGTGTCCTGGCTGGTCCCGGCAACCGCCGCCTTGGCACCCGTGCTATTCCAGGCGCGGCACAGGAGCTCAGCCGGGCCTGCCCGCAAGGAGCCTGTATGCAGAGCGATCGAATCACCAGGGGGACGGTCCGCCGGGGCCTTGGGGTCCTGGCCATCGGGGCGGCGGCGGCCCTGTCGCTGGGGGCGGCAGACCGCTCCGGGCGCTGCCCTGGCTGGCTTCCTGCGGGCGAGGTGACCCCCTTCTTTCCGGACGATGGTTTCACCCTGCTGGCCCCGGGCCAGACGCGGGCCCACCTGCGGACCGCCTTCGAGGTCACCCAGGCGCCCCGGCGGGCCGTGCTGGCGGTACGCGGCTGGCACACGCTGGCGGTGCGGCTCAACGACGTCCTGGTGGCCGAGGCCGCTGGGAATGGCCCCGAGTCGGATCCGGTCTTCGTCGAGGTCACGCCGAGCCTGCGCACCGGCACCAACGCCATCGCGGTGTGGGCCTGGTCCGAGTGGAGCCCGACGGTCTACGTCCAACTGCGCATCGAGTCCGCCGATGGCAGCTTCACGGACGTCACCAGCGACGCGTCCTGGGAAGGGTGCCCGGCAGCGCCGGAAGGCTGGCCCCGGGGACCGACCCCGCAGGCCGGGTGGCAGCCGGCGCAGGTCCAGGACGACTACTATGGCACCCGCGGCGCGGCCACCCGCTGGGGTAAGGAGTTCGCCCTCATGCCCCGCGACCTCCTGCGGGAACGGATGACGGCCTACACCAACCGTCTGGAGGCGGCCTGGCCGCAGGACCGTCAGGCCCGCAAGCCGGCCTTCCGCGGGACCTACTCCACCCCAACCGATGCGGAGCAGTACCGCGAAGCCGTCCGCATCGACCCTGCGTCGGGCCAGCTCCTCGACGCCACCGGGAAGGTGCGCCACCTCTTCTTCAGTATCTACCAACAGGTCCTCGACGGACAAAGCGTGCTCAACTGGCTGGACTTCGACTTCGACCGACTCGAGGAGGACCTGGCCCTGATGGAGGCAGGGGCCGTGCATCCCTACCTGCGCTTCCTCGGCTGGCAGAGCCTCCTCGACGCCCAGGGCAACTGGCGCCCGTGCACGAAACAGCCCCGCGGCACCAACCTGCCGGCCTTCGCCTACACGTACGAAGTGCTGGACTACTTCCTGGACCGCTGCCAGGCGCATGGCCGTTTCGTGGCGGTCGAGGGCGACTTCTTCTGGGCCGCAGATTGGGATGCGATTCCAGCCCCCTACCACACGCGCTACTACCTCTACCCGGAAGTGGCGGAGGCCAATGCCCTGGCGCACCGCAAGATCCTGGCCCGCTACGCCGACTGCACCGCCATCGCCGGCTTCATGATCGGGGAAGAGGACATCATCATGGCTCCAGATCTCCAGAACGGGCACCTGCGCGCCGCCTTCCAGGCCTATCTGCGCGAGCGCTATGGCAGCTTCGAGCGCCTGGCGGCGACCTGGCAGCGCGGCTACGACTGGGCGGACCATTCCGGCTGGCGCACGGTGCAGCGCCGCCCCAACGCCTGGGGCCTGCCGGCCGCAACCGCCGGCGAAGAGGACGTGCTCCTGCCGCGCTGGCCGCTCACGGAGGCGGTCTGGGCCCAGCTCGGGGACTGGTCTCGCCTCGAACTCCCGGTCTGGCCCAGGCTGCGCTGGCCGGCAGGGCCCTACCCCGAACTGGTGTCCCACATGACCTTCCCGGGAGACCCGGTAGACACGGACGACGACCCGGTCTGGATCGACTACAATGCCTTCCGCGAGGACCGGCTCTACCTGGACTTCGTCAGCCGCTGGGCGGCACGGGTGCGGGAAGCGGTCCCGCAACACTGGCTTTTCCACAGCAACGCCCAGGACTACACGGCCCAGTGGCACTTCCTGCACTTCAAGCGGCGGGCGGAGCTGCCCTTCACCGTCATCGGCGTAGGCAGCCACGACTCCGGGCTCAACCTGGCCGAGATCCCCCCTTGGGACCGCATCCGCAAGTACCTCAGCATCATCTCGGCCTACCGGCCCTACGCCCTGGCCCCCGACAGTCCGGCATTGGCCCTCGCCAGCGGCGAGGGAGAGGGTGGTCGCGCGGGCGACGAAGCCGCCATCCTGGACTATTACCGTGGCCAGAGCCTGGAGATGGTCGGCCACGGTGCCGCCTTCGAGATGTCCTATGCCTGGGCCCACCTGGCTGGCTGCGGGCAGGCGCCCGATGGCCGGGGACATCTGACCAAGGCGCTGGCGTGGATGGGGGCTTTCTACCGGGCGGTCGACGGGGTCTCCTTTCCCCTGCCGCGAGAGGTCCCTCTCCTGATCGTTCGCAACAACTCCCTGCAGCGCTCGAACCGCAGCGGCCGGGACTACGGGAATGCGCTCGGGCTCCTGAGCTTCCTGGCCCAGCTCAACGTCGAGGCCGACACGGTGATGGACCAGGACCTGACCTACGGCAGCGCCCCCCGCAAGGTCGACCTGGGCCGGTACCGGATGGTCTTTCTGCCGTGCCTGGAGTGCGACTTTCCGGAGCCCGCCTGGCAGGCCCTGGATGCATGGTTGACGGACCCGGCCCACCGCGGTCGCAGGACGCTGGTGGTGGGTTCCGTCGGCCAGCGCACCCCGTACCTGGCCCCAACTCCGGCCTTCCATCCGACCCTGGCCCGGTGGCTGGCTACCGACCACTATGCCGGCACGCTGGCTGCACGCGGGAAGCAGGCGCTGACCTGGCATCCACGGCGACCTGGGACGCAGGCCTCGCCGCTCGTCATCGACGTCGGCGGCCGGGGCGACATCACGCCGCTGGGCCTCCTCGACACCGGCGAGCCGCTGCTGACGCTGCCGGATGGCCGGCTGCTCGCCAGGTCTACGGCCTGCGAGGGCAATACGGTGTATGCCTTCGGCTTCCCACTGGGGCTCGCCTTCGACAACCTCTGGGGTCTGCCCTACGGACAGGCCGACGGCAAGCCGGCGCCCCAGGAGCCCTACGACGTGATGGCCAGGCTGTATGACGATGTCGTCAGCGCTGCCGGCATTCCCAGGCCCGTGGAGGCACCCCACAATGTCCGCGTTGTCGCCAGCCCCGACCTGGGCGTCATCCTGGTGCGGGAGTGGTTCGGCCTCGAGACCACGGACCTGTGCGTGCTGAGCCTCCCCGAGGGAGTCGTCTACGATGGCTGTGAGGCCATCCGGCAGCCCGATGGCAGAACGCTCCTGCGGGCCACGCTGCCGGCCTACGGCGGGCTCTGCCTCAGACGCGCGACACGCTAGTGCCGGCGGGCGGAAGTAGGTACTCCGCTACCGGCAGGGCGCCAACCCGACGCGTGGAGTCGGGCCGCGGCGCCATCGGACCCGCCGGCAGTGTGCCTGTCGGCGCGCTCGTCGCTGCCGGCCGGCCATGCGGGCGCCTCTGGCGCTGCCATGGCCATTGCCAGCGGGCGAGCCGGGGGGCCCCAAGTCCTCTCCGCGGCGGCGGCCAGCCGCCGCTTCAGTGGTATGGGTAGGAAGTTACGCCCGATGGCACTGGAAGGCACCAGCCAAGGCAACCCTATGGCACCCCGCATCGAGATCCCCCGGACTGCCGGCCAGTACACCCCCATCTACCAACCCGCCGGTGACGTCTACGAAGGCATCCCGACGCCGGACCTCTCGCCCGGGACGTGGTACCCCGAGTGGGTGCCCAACGACCACGGTTTCGTGAAGGGCCACGACGGCTGCTGGCACCTGTTCGGCATCACGCACCCTCTGACCCGCCTGGACCGCGTCCACGACGGCGAGGTCCAGTCCTTCCACGCCCGCGCGCCGGCTGGTGACCTGGTGGACGTCCTGCGCCCGGGTGCCTGGCAGGACCTGCCCAAGGTGCTCACCCCCAGGGAACGCCCGGGCGAGATCCCCGAGCAGCATGCCCCGGCCATCGTCCGCCACCAGGGCCTGTATCACATGGTATACGGTCCCAACCCCATCCGGCTGGCCACCTCGCCCGACCTCCTGCGGTGGACCCCCGCTGGCGCCCTGTTCGCCGAGGAGCCCACCACGCGGGATCCCTGTCTGCTCCGGCACGAGGGCCTCTACCTCCTCGTATTCTGCGTGCGCCACGAGGTCAGGCTCCGGACCTCGCCGGACCTGCGCCGGTGGAGCGCATCCCGGACACTCCTGCGAGTGGCGCCGGACACCACCGCGCCCGAGTCGCCCTGCCTCGTCTCCCGGAATGGCCTCTTCTACCTCTTCGTCTGCGGCTGGGATGGCGTCTGGGATCAGCGCGACCTGCTGGGCGCCTACCAGCACCGTACCTACGTCTACGCCGCCGAGTCCCTCGACGGCTTCGCCGCCCGGCCGCAGGTCGCCGTGCTCGACGCCCACGCCCCGGAGGTCGTCCAGGGCGAGGATGGACAATGGTGCCTCTCCAGCGCCGAATGGCCGCGCCGGGGAGTCAGCCTGGCGCGCCTCGTGTGGGAGTGATGAGACCGCGCGGCGTGACCGGAATGCCCGCCGCCCGAGCCGGCACGATGTCGGTGTCGCGCAGGAAGGACCCGCCTATGAGAGCCATGGTCCTGAACCGTATGGGACCGCTGGGGGAGCCGCCCGAAGCCCTCTCCCTGGAGGACGTGCCCACGCCCATCCCCGGACCCATGGAACTGCTGCTGCAGGTGTCGGTGTGCGGGGTCTGCCACACCGAACTGGACGAGATCGAAGGCCGTATGCCCCCGCCTCGTCTGCCCGTGATCCCCGGGCACCAGGTCGTCGGGACCGTCGCGGCCCGGGGGGCCGGGGTGGATGGCTGGCGCGACGGCGAACGCGCGGGGGTCGCCTGGATCTTCAGCGCCTGCGGTGAGTGCGGCTACTGCCGCGAGGACCGCGAGAACCTCTGCCCCGGGTTCCGCGCTACGGGCCGGGATGCGGACGGCGGCTATGCCGAGTTCATGTGCGTGCCGGCCGCCTTCGCGCACCGCCTCCCGGCGGACCTCAGCGACGAACACGCCGCCCCCCTGCTCTGCGCGGGCGCCGTGGGGTACCGCTCCCTGCGCCTGGCGAACCTGCGGGATGGGCAGACACTGGGTCTCTCCGGTTTCGGGGCCTGCGGACACCTCGTTCTGAAACTGGTCCGCTGGCGCTTCCCCCACACCCGGGTCTGCGTCTTCGCCCGCTCGCCGGCGGAGCGCCGTTTCGCGCTGGACCTGGGTGCCACCTGGTCCGGCGACACCGAGGAAGAGCCGCCCTTCCTCCTCGACCGGGTCCTCGATACCACCCCCGCCTGGCGGCCCCTCACCGCGGCCCTGCGCCGGCTCGCCCCGGGGGGCAGGTTGGTGATCAACGCCATCCGCAAGGAGAGCGCTGACCGGGCTTGCCTGGCGGCACTGGACTATGCAGAGGACCTCTGGCTGGAGAAGGAGATCGTCAGCGTCGCCAATGTCACCCGCCGCGACGTGCACGAGTTCCTCGACCTCGCCGCCGAGGCCGGGATCCGCCCCGAGGTGGAAGCCTACGACCTGGCCGAAGCCAACCGGGCCCTGGGCGACCTCAAGGCCCGGCGCATCCGGGGGGCCAAGGTCCTCCGCTGCCTGCCGTAAGGACGCCAGCGCCAGCCATCGAGCGGGTCGCGAAAACTGGGGCGCGTGCCGGTGGCCCGCAGAGGCCAAGCCTGCGGGCCGTTGAGCCCAGCCCTCCGCGCGACGGACGGGTTGCGTCCGCAGTCGGGCGCCAGCCTGGCCCTGCCTGCGGTCCCGTGACTCCCATCACTCCCATTGCTCTTATTCCCCTAGTCCGGCAGAGCGCCGTCGGGACAGGGGACGGATAGGACGGATAGGACACATGGGACCGCTGGGACCACGGCGCACCGCCGAAGGCCCAGCCGATGCGGGGCAGGCCCATGCGGAGCGGCCTGGAAAAGGCCGAGGAGATGCTGAAGGAGTTCCAGGTGAAGCTGGAATAGGACGGCGGGGCAGTGCAAGAGCATGCCGCCGACCTCCTACCGATGGCGGCTGCGAGGCGCGTCACAGCGCGGTGGCCGCCTCACCCCGGTGACCGGCGGCACCGCGCGTGACGGCTGCTCGTAGACGACGTCCTCCAGCAGGGCGACCATCTGCGGGATGTCCGCGACCTCCAGCAGGCCGAAGCAGAACAGGGGCTGATAGGCCTCGTAGCGTTCGCCTCCCTCGATGAGGTGCACCAGGGAGGCGATGGTGCCGTACCCCGTCACCTTGGCAAACAGCCCCGGCTCCAGCGCGGCGGCCAGCAGGGCCACCACGCCGGCGAGTTGCCCATCCCCCACGAGGTGGATGCGGGCCCCACCCATGGACGCGGCCACGTACCGCGCACAGGCGAGGACCTGTGCCACCTGGTGACCGAGGATGCGGTGCCCGGCGGTCTCCATCATCATGAGGAGTTGCCAGTCGCCTTCATTCTCGCCGCTGCCGAGGATGTCGGGGACAACCGTGGTCCCCGGGCGATCCTGCCGCGCCAGACCGCTCTGGGCACGGCCGGCATCGGCGATGACGAGGGTAACCGGGCCACCGGCGGGGCCACGGCGGATTGAGGCGGGTACGGCCCACGGCCCGCAGCAGAGGACCACGGTCTCGTCGCTGCCTCCGGGGGCTGGCCGCGCCGGGCTGCCGGCGTACTCCGGGAGTCGGAGGACGCGCCGCAACGCCTGGCGCAGGGCCACGCGCGCCGCCGCGCTTGCCGGGGCCTTGAGCCTAGCGGCCAGACGTCGAGCCCGGACCATGGCCAGGTGCTGCATGGTCTCCTGGCGCAGAGGCAGGCCCACCCGCAACCGGCTCTCAGGCAGGACCTCCTCGGGCCGGTGCAGGTCCTCGGCGGGGCCCTCGATACCCCAGTGCCTGGCGATGAAGCGGTAGAAGGCCCTCCGGTTGTCGGCGCCGTAGTTGTGGGTACCGGGATCCGTGTTGCTGTGGAACGCGATGCGGTCCTCGGCCCCGAAGGCCCGGTACGTCGGCAGGACGGCATCGTAGATCACTGGCTTAGCCCGTTCCGTTCTGAAGCAGCAGTCGTCGTTCTCGTTGAGGACCTGGAGCAAGGGGTGCGGCGCCAGCATGGCCGTCATGTCCTGGTAGTCCAGTACCGTCGCCAGGTCGACGGGGACCTGTTCGAGGTCACCGACGTCGCTGCGGCAGCCGACACGGGCCCGACAGCCCGTGTAACCGGCGACCGGCGCGCACAGGGTCACCCGTGCATCCAGGGCCGATACGACGATGGTCTGCCAGCCGCCCCCGGACAGACCTGTCACGCCCACACGAGCCGCGTCGGCACCGGGGTGCGCCAGGAGGATGTCGAGGCCCTTGCGCAGCGCCAGGTAGAAGAGGCCCACGCCGGCCATGCCGGTGAGGTTGAGCAGGGCGATGTTGCTGTGGCTGACATCACCGCGGAGTTCGCCCATGCCGATGAACTCCAGGTTCAGCGCCAGGATGCCGCGACGGGCCAGGTTCGCACAGCGGATCTGCTTATACTCCACCGCCTTGCCGCCGGCATGATGACCATTGGGGTTGAGCACCACTGGCATGGGGGCCACAGGGCGACTCGGCTCGTAGAGCAACGCCGGGATCCAGTAGTCGGGATAGGCCTCGAAGCGCAGGGCGCGAATGGCATAGGACGCGTCTGGCCGCAGGGTCCGCCCCCAGACCACTCGCGGTGGCCGTGCCGCGGCGGCCGCATCGAAGCCCCTGAGGAAGACCTCCTCCAGAGCCCGGCGGCGCAGCCCGGGGACCCTGGCCTGCCAGGCCGCCACGTCCACCGGCGCCTCGAACGGCGGCAGTTCCCTCAGCAGGAAGGCCTTCAGCAGCCCGTCTCCGCGCTCCTGCAACGCCTTCTGCGCAAGCACCTCGCTCCAGCCCACGGCGCACCTCCTCGAGGGCCAGGCAGACGCCCGCGGCGCGCGGGCGGTGCCGGCCGCAGGATGTAGGATAGGGCTGCGCCGGTGCAGGTCAAGGCCGAGCCGTCCGGGGGGGCGCGGGTCAGGTCCGTAGGCCCTGCCTCCACACCGGGCGTGTTGCGGGTGCATCGCCTCTAGCCTTGCCGCCGCCGCAGGGGTAGCGCACTGGCGTGCCCCGGCGCGCCGGCATCTGGGGCTCGTAGTGAGGGCTTCCCCGCCAGAGGCGGGTCCGCCGCAGGCGGAAGCCCTTTCCGGGGGTAGGAGAACGCCTCCTACGAAACTCGACCCTGAAGCAGGGCCGGTTTCCCTCCCCGCCATGGTCGGGCGGCCGGGGCGCCCGTCGGGGGCTAAAGGCGTCACGACGAACCCCAGCCGCCGGGCGGTCGCCCGGCGAGGTCGCCCCCCGCGGCGGTCGCAGCGCGTGCGCACTGGAGGTCCAGGCGTGTCCTGTGCCCTGGTCCGTGCGGACTGGGGAGGACGGCCCTACAGAGCCACCATGCGCCCGGCGGTGAGTAGCGGCGCCCGGAATCGGGGCTACGGTTGCGCGAGCCACGGCAGCAAATGGATACACACACCTATGCAATGGCACGACACGGGATACTGGATGGTGTGGCTGGCAGCGACCGCGCTGACGGCGGCGGCCGAGGGCAACCTGCTGCTGAACGGTGACTGCAGCCGGGGCGCCGGCGGGGCCCCGGAAGGGTGGACCGCGGCAGCGCGACCGGGCGCGGTCGCCGCCTGGGAGAGTACGGCCGGCAAGGCGGGCAGCCCGTGTCTGGGCATCCGTGTCGACGAAGCGGGCGCGGCCGATGCCGTCTGGCGGCAGACCCTGTCGTTGCAGCCCCACACGGCCTACCTGGTCAAGGGCGCCATCCGCGGCGAGGGCATCCGGGAGGGGCAGGCGGGTGCCGACCCGGCCGGGCCGTCCATCGCTGTCAGCCTCTGGCAATGCGACTCGCGGCATGCCAGGCAGGGCCCCAAGACCCTCGGCTCCTTCGACTGGACGCCGTTCGTGCTGGACGCCGCGACGGGGCCGGATGGTCGCCTGACGATCATCTGCAGGTTCGGCGGCGACCGCGCCCTGGGGACGGCCTGGTTTGATGACCTCGAGGTGGTGCCCAACCCCGACGTGGAGCGCTTCGCCGGCCGGCACACGGTCCTGAGCCTGTATACGGATGAGGTCGCCCTGGCGACGCGGGCCGGCGTCGAACGGGCAGTCGCGGCGGGCGATCAGGTCTATGAGGCCTATGCCGAACTGACTGGACGAACCCCCGATACGGACACCTACTCCTTCTGGGCCCCGCGCCTCTGGGACATCGGGGCTCTCGGCTGGAGCGGGAACCCTGTGCTCTGGGTAGCCATCCCCAACGTGCTCAAGGACAACTGGCCGCGCGACGGCTTCTGCCCGGAGATCTTCCTCCACGAGCTGGCGCACAACTTCGACTACGGGCCCTGGGTCTTCGATGGGCACTTCAGCGAGCTGTTCTTCTACTACGCCTGCGAGACCCGCAACCTGGCCATCGCCGAAGACGCCTGGCGCCAGGGCGCGGCCACCCGCAACCGCTGGGTGGTCCGTGGCAGGGACGGCTGCCCGAACGTCTGCGCCGTCGTACTGAAGGCCATCGAGATCCGGGACAAGGTGGGCTGGGAGCCCTTCCGCAGGACCTACCGCTGGTATCACCAGGGCCTCCAGCGCGTGCCCATCCCGGGCAGTGCCCTGGCCCCCTACCCCACCGGCGAGCCCGGCGGCCTGACCCGCGAGGTCTGGCGGAACCTGGATGGGACCGGTGTGCGCGCGCTCACGGCGGCACCCCGCTTCCGCCAACCCCCGGACGAAGTCACCCGGCTCACGGCCTTCGAGACGCCAGCCGATGCCGCCGATGCCTACGGCGACCGGGTCCGCGGGTTCCTCTGCCCGGCGGAGACGGCTGACTACCTCTTCTGGCTGTCCTGCGACGACGACGGCGAGCTCTGGCTGAGCCCGGACGAGGATCCGGCGCACAAGGAGCGCATCGCCTGGGTCGAGGGCTGGACCGCGCCACGCTGCATCGAGCATGCCAGCCAGCAGTCCCGGACCATTCCTCTGCAGGCCGGCAAGCGCTACTACATTGAGGCGGTGCATGTCGAGGGCGGCGGCGGCGATCACCTCTCGGTGGCCTGGTCGACACAGGCCGGCGACCGGGTCGCGGCCGAGGATTTCGACAGCTTCGCCACGGCCTGGGGGCGGTTCCGCCTGTACTTCCGCAAGCTGGCCGAGTACTCCGGCTACGACGTCTGGTCCCACTTCAGCCCAGAGGACTTGGCGCTGCTCGAACGCGCCTACGGTCCGGCGGCACCGGAGCCGACCCAGCCGCCGGCGGCGGTGGCGGCAGAGGGCAACACCGTGTGGCTCACGGACACCGCCTGGGAAGAGGCCAAGGTCGGCTGGCTCAAGCCGGCGCGAGACGTCACCGGCGAGGGTACGGCGTTGCGCTCGGAGGGCGCCCTGCACATGCGCGGGCTCTACGCCCACGCGCCATCCCGCTACGCCTACCGCCTCGGCGGCCGCTGGCGCACCTTCGCCGGCAGTTGCGGCCTGCAGCGTGGGCACGCGGGCTCGGTCGTCTTCGCGGTGAAGGGGGACGGTCGGGAGCTCTTCCGCTCGCCGTTGGTGACGACCTACGCCGGAACGCCACTCCGCCTCGATGTCACCGGTATCGACCGGCTGGAACTCCTGGTCGAGGACGGCGGCGACTCGCCGAACTCCGACTGGGGCATCTGGTTCAGCCCGCGCCTGGAGCGTTGAGGTCAGCCCAAGCGACCGGCCGCGATGGGGGCCACGGCGGGCGTTCGGCCTGCTACCGCGTCACGCTGGCGGACACGGGATCCGGGCCCCGCGCTCGAGGATCCATCCACTACGGCGCCACCTCGGTCAGTTCCGCATCGTCGAACCAGACCGTGCCCAGGCCATCCATCACGTTGAGGTACACGGCCACCGCGCCGGCAGGGGCACGCAGACCCTCGAGAACGAGCTCCCGCCAGACGCCGGCGGTGTTCAGGCCCTTCGCTTCCGCGGTGCCCTTGTCGGTGCCGGCGACCCAGACGTTGACCGTGCCGGCGAAGTCCAGGTCCGTGCGGTACCAGAGGCGCAGGCGGTAGGCCTTGGCGGCATCCAGGGCGATGCCGGTCTGGTACCAGCGCGCCCAGGCCTTGCCCCGGATGCGCTGCTGCACCTCGGGGGTGGCCAGTTCCGTGCACTGCAGCAAGGCTGAGGCACGGCCGCTGTGCCGCTGGGTGGTGGCGATGCTCCAGGCGAAGTGACCGCCCTGGACATGCGGGCGCCACGGTAAGGGCTCGGTCTCGAAGCCGCCATCCGGGATGCGGTTCGCCCCGGGCGGTGCCGGGGCCTCGACCCGGGCCAGCCAGACCGGCTTCCATATGCCCCCTGCCCCGGCGTGGTCTTCGACGCGCACGGCCAACAGGTTCGGCCGGTCGGCCAGAACGCTGTCGGTGATGTCCACCTCGAAGGACTCCCGCCAGGACTCCGTGTTGCCACGGTAGGGATAGGGCCGTTCCAGCACGAGCTTGCCGTTGAGCCAAACCCGGCAGGCCTCGTCCACCGCGCCGAAGACCAGCCGCCAGCCGGCCGGCGGGGTGGCCCCCGGCAGGCTGAAGGTCGTACGGTACCAGGCTACCCCGTTGTAGTCTGTCTTGTGGTCTGCCTTCCAGCGTCGGCCGATCTCTTGGGATTCCCAGGGACCGGTCGTGGCGATGTCCTGCCAGGCCGTGGTGTCCAGGCCGGGCGCGTGCCACTGGTTGGCCTCGCCGCTGGCGGCCGGGTCCCAGGCGAACTTCCAGGGGTCCGGGAGGCGGGTCCCGGGCTCGGCCGCGAGGCGGATCAGATCGCGGTCCCAGTCGCGGCTCTCGGCCCAGGCGAGGTAGGCCATGTTGGCAACGACCTCCGACTCGATGCTGGCACGGAAGGCGTCGAGGGCGTCGAGGGCGGCCACGTAGGGGTCCAGGGCCCCCGTGCGGCGGTAGTCGCGGTAGGCCAGCGCTGTCGCCAGGGTCAGCTCCGCGTTCCGCAGGCCATGGCCGAGGAAGGCGACGCGCGCTGCCGCCGGGGCAGCCCCTGCAGCGGCAGTCTCGGCGGCCGCCAGAAGCTCCCGCCCCCGGGCCATGGCCAACGGCGTGAAGAAGACGTCGGCATCACGGTAGAAGCGGGACCAGTGCAGATCCGCGGCGGTATAGGCGGCTTCCGTGATCTGGGCAGTCACCCCCTCCCAGTGGTCGAAGTACGCCCGGACTGCCGCGGCCGCCGGGCCGAAGGCGGCGAAGTACTCGTCCAGACACTCCTCGGGGGCCTTGGTCGGCGCATCGTGCAGGCGGGCCAGCACGTACAAGGCCGGTCCCTGGGTCCCATACTGGCCGGTCAGGGAGTCGAAGTCCGTGCCGATCAGCCCATGCGTCGCCGCGTAGGCGAAGTCCTGGCCGAGGGCGCGGGCCACGTTGATGGGAAGGCAATGGCCGTCCAGCATGTAGTTGGGGCGCAGCAGCAACCGCGCCCCCGCCGCGGACCAGCCATCCCACTGCTCGCGGAAGGCCTGGCGCTTCTCTGCCGTCCACGGGAACATCAGCGCCGGGACGATGCCGATGATAATGCGGTCGTTGAGGCGGGTAGCGAGGGGCGGCTTGACGTAGTTGGCATAGGCGTAGCCCATGACCACGGCCTGCGGGTCCACCGCCTCGGCCTGCTTCTGCAGCGCCAGGTAGTAGCGCGCATAGCGGTCCGAGAGCGAGCCAAGGGCGTTGTACCAGTCCGTTCTGCCGTCGGCATAGGCCTGACGAGCAGCCTCGACCCGCTCGGCGAAGGGGACGGCGCAGGCTGGGTCAGGGACGTCCATGGCAAGGCACAACGGACAGACGCACAGTCCGGAGGTATCATTCTCGCTGGCATCGAGATAGGGCGCCTCCTTCGAGCGCCCTTGGGCCCATTCGGAGACCTTCTGCTGCCATAGGGCCGGCTGACCCACGCACATGGCCACCAGGGACGGCTGGCCCCCTTCATACAGGGGATCCGCCCGGCGCGTGCCGTCGGGCAACAGGTTGAAGTACTCGGGGTGGTCCTTGCCGAAGCGCTCCCACCAGGTGGTGAACGAGTGCGCCATGTCCATGTTGGTGCCCATGGCGAAGCGGTGCCGGCGCAGCCACTTGCCCTGCTCGTTGAGGAAGCGCGAGCGGTTCTCGCTCACCGCCCAGCCTCTGGTGCCAGCCATGTAGATGCCGCCGTCCCGCCAGCGGGTGTGGATGAAGGGCGGCTTGCCGGCGTGGTCAGGCACATCGAGGCGGAGGTCGGCAGCGGCGGGAATCACCTCACCCAATGGCCCCGGCCACAGCCAGCGCACCCCCAGGGACGTCTCGAGGACCTCGTAGACCGCAAACAGCGTGCCAACATGGGTGCGGTTGCCGTGCTGGATCCAGAAGACGTCCCCGGCACTATCGTCGCCTGCCAGGTGAAGGGCCCCGGAAGCGTTGCGGACGGCATAGCCATTGGGCGGTAGCGCGGCCAGGTCGATGCCGAGGGCCTTGGTCGCGGCGCAAGCCCCCAGGAAGACCACGCCGCTGCCGGCCGGGCGCTGGCTCTCGGGGACCATCGGCAACTCCGCCCCCGTCGACCGCCGCACATGGTACTGGAGTTCCTCCGCCGCAGCCTTGACCACCGGCAGGGCGTCGTCGGGAATCACCAGCACGGCCGTGGGCTGGCGGCCAACGACCAGGTCGAGAGCGGATGCCGTAGTCGCCAGCAGCAGGGCGGCTCCGACCAGAGGGAGTCGATGTCCTATCATGGGCGTCCCCTTGTCGCGGCGGCCGTAAGGACAGCAAGCCGCGGCCCCCGGCCGCGTCCCCACCGGGCAGAGCCCGGCACAGGGTGGGAGGCGCGCTCCGTCGCGGCGACATGCGCGGCCCCAGGCCGCTCGCCCGGCGGAGGACCGCCGGGGCTCCACGCCCTGCGGGCGGACTGACCGCGGTCACGGGCACTCGGCCAACGCCACGTCATCGAAGCACGCTGTCCCCAAAGCCCCCAGCCGGAGCCCCACCAGCACCCGCGCCTCGGGGTTCTCGGCCACGAACTCCCAGCGGAAGGGGACCCATTCGGCACTGGGCCCCACCGCCGGCATCCAGGCGTACTGGCCCTTGCCGCTCTGCGAGCAGAACGAGGCACTCGCGGGTGCATCGCCGCGGTAGTATCCGGTCAGAACGTACCGCCGCCCGACCGTCAGAGCCACCGGCTGCGCCGCGACCAGGTTCAGGTGGCCGGCCAGGCCCCGCATCACCAGGCAGCGCCTCCCGGAGTGCGGGGCCTCGTCCGCGGTCCGGATCTCGTAGCGGGTAGCAGCGTCGTCGGACCAGGCCCCCGTCGACCAACCCGTCGGCGGCGTGCCGCCCTCCTCGAAGCCCCCGTTCACGAGCAGGGGCCGGAGCGAGAAACGCAGCAGGAACTGGCGGGAATTGGGCAGGGCGGCGGAGTCCGCCAGGCGGACGACCACCTCGTGGTCCGTGGTAGCCAGGCCATCCGGGACACGGATCTGGATGCGGCCGCCCTCGCTGGCCACCCCTGCCTTCAAGACCAGCCCGTCCAGGGTGACGCGGAGAGTGTCCGGATCGAGGCCAGCCCCGGCATCGCGGAAGGTGACGCCGACCCAGCGCGGCGCCCCGGCCTGTCGAGGCCATTCGACGCGCTCCGACGGTTCAGACAGGTCCTTGCCGTCCACGGCCACCGCGACGATCTCCGGCGGCACCTCGTCGTGGACGGGGGCATGGCCTGAAGGCCCGGCCAGGACCACGCCGCCGGATGGGCTACCCAGAACCAGGCTGACCAGCTCACCGTCGGCAGTCAGGGGCAGCGGTTCGGGCGCCTTCCCCGAGGTGCAGAACCAGGCCACGGCAGTCCCCGGCGGCGCGCGAAAGGCCAGGCGGCGCGGCTCCCCGCCGCCGGAGGTCACCACCCGCACCAGGCCGGCGTCGGCCTGTCTGGGGTAGAGCACTGCCGCGGCGCCGGGCTCCGTCCCGGTCACGGCCAGCCAACGCTCTCCACGGAGGCTGAGCGTGCCGCCTCCGGCCAGGCAGATCCAGACGACCCGCTCGCCGTCCTGGCGCGTGGCACCGATGGCGTTCGCGCTGACGGCCATGTCGCCGGCGGCGACCTCACCTTGCCGGCCAACCAGGAAGGTGTCGGTGACGCCGCCCTGCGCGATGACCAGGTGCTGGCCGTCGCCGGAGCCGTCGAGGTCCCAGAAGAACGGTGGCGGATCCGTCCTGGGATGCGGGTACAACGCGGTCAGGAAGACCACCGGGCTGGCGCCCCGCTGGACCGCCGCCAGGGCCCAGTTCTCGTAGGAGCCCGCCTTGGGGTCGGGATCGAAGGGCTGCCAGCGCGAGGCGGCCATGGTCTCCAGCTTCGGGGAGCCCGCCCAGACCGCCTCCACGGCCACCCGGCCCGGCGTATCGCTGCGCGGGTCAAAGCCACTCCAGGAGGCCGACGCGCCGTTCACCCGCACCTCTCCCGTGGCCCGGCTGACCGGGGTGTGGATCTGCCAACGGTACTCGTGCTCGGCCGCGCTCAGGACCCGGTCCGCGATGACGGTGTACCTGCCATCGACCAGCAGGAAGGTGCGCCGCAGGGCGACGTCCTCGTACTCCATGGCCACGGTGCCGCTCTGGAGTGCGCCCGCGTCGAGCCGGTCCAGCAGGGCTCCGGCAGTGCCCGCCCCCGGGCCACGACCATCCACCAGAAGGACGTTGTGCAGCTCGGGCGGATAGAGGTTGTAGCTCACCCAGTGGTCGTAGCCGGCATCCACCGCCAGCACCTCGCCATAGGCATGCAGGATGAAGCTGCCGGTGTCGCTGTGGCTGTAGACAGGGTAGCCTCGAGCCAGCCCGGTGTCCTTGCCTCGGAACCACAGCGCCACAGCCTTCGAGGACCACTCGCTGCGCAGGCTGGCCTCCTGGCTGACCGGCAGGAAGCGGTTCGCCGGGAAGGCGCCGACGGCCGGCCGGACCGAGTCGTCGAACAGACCCAGGTCGCGCACGCCCCCGCCGGCCAGGCTGCCCCACTGGTCGATAGCCCAGCGGAACAGCGCCTGGTCATCGGTCGGGCCCGCGCCGATGGCGAGCCGGAGCGTGTCCACCACGGGGACCATGTTGGTGGTGCCGGCAGCATTCGAGAGGCCATCGGGCTGCGTCACCGAGACCAGGTACAGCAACGCCTGGCGCAAGCGCGGTTCGTCGAAGAGCCAGGGGCCACCGGTGCGGGCGTAGTAACGGGCAAAGGGCAGCATGGGCGCCAGGGTGAAGGCGGAGTAGCCGGGCCCCTCGATGAACATGCCATCGTCGCGCCAGAAGCTGAGGTTGGCCTCCTCGGCGATCCCGTCCAGGGCACGCTGGAGCCACTCCGTCGGGTCGTGGGCGGCATCGCGGTAGCCGCTGAGCACCAGGGCCGCGGTGCCCATGGCGCACAGGCCCCGGGTGCGCTGGTTGCCGGGGTGCTGGCCGTTGCCGGTCTCCAGGGCGGCCAGGTAGTAGCGCTCGCAGGACTGGGCGATGCGCCCCCGGATCAACTGGTGCTCGGATGCGCTCATCCGAGGGTAGGTCGCCACCAGGTCATAGGCCTCGGCAACTCCCTGCAGCGCGTCCGCCACGCCGCAGGAGCAGTGGTACCCCACCGGGTTGCAGCACAGGAGCCACTGTCGCACGCGCTCCGCCTTGGCCTCATCGCCGGTCAGCAACCAGGTGAAGGCCATGGACAGAGGGTCTTCGCTCTGCCGCACGCTGTTCCACCAGGCGCGGTAGGGGGCCTGTTCCAGGCGCGCCTTCAGCCCCGGGATGCCCGCCGGGCCGACCAGGAGGCAGGGGTGTACCTCCTCGGCTGGCAGGCGGGCGGTCCAGAGCGGCTCCGCGGCCCAGGCCGCCACACCCAGCCAGAGAACGCCGGCGAACCATGCTGCACGGCGGACTTGCATCCGGCCGACCTCTCCCGATTGCCGAAAACCACGTTCCGTCAGCGCGGTGATACCACCGGGTGAACACCGCTGTCGCCGGCGGGAGTCAGACAGGTGACCCTCCCCGTGGCGACGTCGAGCCCGTTCACGGTGTAGCGGGCCGCATACACGCCCTCGAAGACAAGGCTCCTCCCGTCGGGCGTGAACGCGGGCCATGCGATGATATGGAAGCCACTTATATCCAATCGTTTACGATCTTTACCATCCATGCCAACCAGAGCTACCCACGGGTCGTGGTAGGCCCTGGCAGAGGTGTAGGCCACCCGGAGTCCGTCTGCCGCCACCGACAGCGCGGCCAGTGGATAGCCGTCATCCGCGAGCAGCTCGGGGGACCCCGTGGCCAGGGGTATCCGCGCCAGGCCACGGCGGGCGCCGCCGATCTCCGCCCCGTCGAAGGCCACGACGAGGTCCCGGCCATCGGGGGTGAAAGCCGGCACCGAGTAGAGGGCCGGTGCCGCCATCAGGATCCGTGGGGGGCTGCCGTCCACGGGGACCAGGTGGATCTGGCCGGGTCCAGCCAGCCGCTCGGCCGCGACCAGCGCCAGCATCCGGGCGTCCGGGCTGGCCACCGGGCGCGAGTGGAATGCCACCGCGGCCGCCAGGCGGACGCGCTCGCGGGTCGCGGTGTCGATCGTCCAGAGCTCCGTGCGGTCGGTGCCCACCAGGCAGGCGACGCGCCCCGAGCCGACGAAGCAACCCGACGCCTCCCAGGCGTCCGGCGTCTGCGTCAGGTTGGCGCGTTCGGAGCCATCGGGGCGGCAGCAGAAGAGATCGTTGGCACCCTCGGCGAGGGCCTCGAAGACAAGCCGCGAGCCGTCCGGCGCCCAGGCCGGATCACGGGCCGCCGCCAGGCCCTGGCTCACGTCCACGGGCGTGCCACCCGCCAGATCGGTGACCATCACGCGCGCCGCGGGCGAAGGCGAGTGCACCGGGACGTTGCCCACCCAGGCAACGTAGGGCCCAGCCAGCGCCAGGTCGGCACGGATCAGACACCACGCCGTAAGGCAGCGGCACCACCACGCCATCGCTCGGCTCCCATAGCCCCTGCGGCCGGGGCTTGCGGCATCCATCCACCACGATACCACGACGCGGCGTCCGCCGCCATGGCGTCGTCGTGGGCACGCGTGGCCTTCGGACAGCGGGGCGCTGCACCGGACCCCGCGTTGCCCACCGTCGGATGCCAGGGCGTGGCTGTCAGCCCCTTCTCTGCACGCGTACTCGCGTCGGCCACCACGCGGGGCGCCGATGCGGAAGCGTCGCCGGCCTTGCCGGCACCGCCTTCAGTGTCTGGCGCCACGCGTAGCCTGGGGGGTCCGGGGGGCCAGCCTGGTCCCCCGGCCGTCGGAGGCGTTCTGCCGGTCCCGCGCGCGGCCGGATTGCCGGGGACGCCCTTGCGTGCCATAGTGCGTGCACAGAGGCCCGGAGCCCAAGGCCCGGGCCCGCGGGACACGATAGGAGCACCGGTATGCCGAACGAGCCGTCGCGCCAGGTCCACCTCGACTTCCATACCTCGGAGCTGTTGCCCGACATCGGCGGGCGTTTCCGCAAGGAGCAGTTCCAGGAGGCCCTGCGCCGTGGCCGGGTGCAACTCATCAACCTCTTCGCCAAGTGCCACCATGGCTGGAGCTACTACCCGACGACCGTCGGCACACCCCACCCGAACCTCGCCTGCGACCTCCTGGGTGGCCAGATCGAGGCCTGCCACGAGATCGGGGTACGGGCGGCGATCTACGTCACCATGGGCTGGTCCGCCCACGACGCCGAGACGCACCCTGAGTGGTGCATGCGCAACGCCGATGGCACCATCGTCGGCGCCTGGGACACCGGGGCTGGGCCGACGGCCCCCAAGCCGACGTTCCAGTGGAAGTGCCTGTGTCCCTCGGGTGACTACCACGCCATGATGCGGGCCCAGACCGAGGAGATCTGCCGGCGCTACCCGGTGGATGGGCTCTGGTACGACATCTACCTCCCGGACCGCCTGTGCTACTGCGAGACCTGCCGCGCCGGCATGAAGTCCGCCGGCATCGACGTGGCCTCCCGGCACGACGTCGAGCGCTACCGGGCCGACACCATCCGTCGCCATGCCGAGGACCTCAAGGCCCTCATCCTCGGCATCCACCCCGATGCCAGCGTCTACTTCAATGGCATCACCAGCCTGGGCCGCCCGGAGAATGCCCGCTACCACCTGTTCGACATCAATACCAAGAACGACCTGGAGGACCTCCCGACCACCTGGGGTGGTTACGACAAGCTGCCCCTCCGGGCCAAGTTCTTCCACAAGGTCGGCAAGCCCATCGTCGCCATGAGTGGCAAGTTCCACACCTCCTGGGGCGAGTTCGGCGGCTTCAAAGACCCCGAGGCCATGCGCTACGAGGCGGCCTCGATGGTCGCCTTTGGCGCGTGCTGCAACTTCGGCGACCAGCTCCATCCCTGCGGGGAGATGGACCTGGAGACCTACGCGGGGATCGGCCATGCGTTCGAGTACGTCGAGAAGATCGAGGAGTACGGCGTCGGCAGCAAGCCGGCGGCATCGCTCGGGTTCTGGCTCAGCCACTCGACCCCCGAGGACGAAGGCCTGGCCCGCATGCTGCTGGAGGAACAGATCGACTTCGACGTGGTAGGCCCCAAGGATGACCTCAGCGCCCTCGATACGGTTGTGGTCCCCTCGCACCGGGGGGTCCTGGAAGGCTCCGAGGCGAAGCTGGCCCAGTACCTGGCCGGCGGCGGCAAGGTGCTTGTCCTGGGCGAAGGAGCGCTGAACGCCGCGGGAGACCGTTTCCTGGTCGCCGTCGGCGCGGAGATCGCAGGCCCGCGACGCTACGACGTGGACTACACCGTCGTCGGGGACGAACTGGCGGAAGAGCTCGTGCGCTCGCCCTTCCTCAACTACGAGGCGGCGATGCGGGTGACGCCCAGGACTGGGACGCAGGTCCTGGCGGCCATCCGCGAACCCTACTTCAGCCGGACCTACGGGGCCTACTGCGGGCACCAGAACACCCCCTACCGGCTGGACAACGCCGAGCATCCCGCGGCCCTGGCCTGTGGGAACCTCGTCTGGCTGGCGCACGGTCTCGACCGAAGCTACTTCCACCACGGCGCCAAGGTCCACCGTCGGTTCGTGGCCAACGCGTTGCGGCATCTCCACACCAGGCCACTGGTGGAGGCCATCCTGCCGAGCGCGGGACGGATCAGCCTGCTGCACCAGCCCGAACACCGGCGCTATGTTCTGCACCTGCTCTATGCGCCCCCGCTGCAGCGCGGTCGCTGCCTGGTGATCGAGGACATCGTGCCACTCCGCGACGTGGTCACCACCTTCCGGCTGCCCGTGACCCCGACGCGCGTGTTCCTCGCCCCGGCCGGCACGCGCCTGAGCCCCCGTGCCGTAGAGGCGGGCAGTTTCACCGTCATCATTCCGCGCTTCGCCTGCCACGCGGCCGTCGTGGTCGAGTACTGAGGAAGGCCCGTCCGAATGGACGCCAAGCCCGACATGGGGCCGGCTTCAGAGAGCTGGAGCCAATTCTGGCGCCATGAGTTCTGCGGTCCCCTGGTGGCGGCTGTCGTGCCGCGGCCGGGCGTCTCGCCGCAGCCCAAGCCCAGCAGCTATGCAGCCGGCCCCGACATGGACCTCGAGGCCTTCGCCGACCAGGCTCTGTGCTGGGCAGAGACCCACGCGTTCATCGGCGCGGCAATCCCCTTCGTCTACCTCGAGTTCGCCGCCGACCAGTTCGCTACCTTCCTGGGCGCGGACCTGGTCTTCCCCGCCGCCGGCGAGGGCGGCTGGCCGACCCACCCCCTCGCCGAGGTGCCCCTGGAGAGCGCCGAGATCCGCTTCGAGCGTTCCGGCCTGTGGTGGCAACGGGTGAGTGCCATGGCAGGCCGGCTCATGGAACGCTGGCAAGGCGAGGTCCTGGTGGCGGCTCCGACCTTCGTCGCGAACCTCGATGCGCTGGTGGCCCTGCGCGGGGCCAACCAGGTACTGCTGGACCTGATGGACCGGCCGGAGGCCGTCCACCGCGCGTTGGGTCAGATCGACCAGGCCTGTGCCGAGGTGATGGCAGCCTTTGCCGACCTTCTTCAGTTCGACCGCCTGGGCAGCATCAACCGGCATGGCATGTACTCGACCGGCCGCATCAACCTGCCCCAATGCGACTTCTCGTGCCTGATCGGACCGGCCATGTTCGCCGAGTTCGCGCGGCCGTACCTGCGGCGCGAGATGGCCCGGCAGGACGGCAGCGAGTACCACCTCGACGGACCCGATGCCCTGCGTCATCTGGAAGCGCTGTGCGGCATGGAGGAACTGCATGTCGTGCAGTGGGTCCCCGGCGCCGCACGACAGGGCGAGGACTGGTCCGACCTCTACCGGCGCATCGACCGCCTGGGCAAGGGCCAGATCCTGGGCGGCAAGCCCGCGGCCCTCGAACGCTGGCGGCGCGAACTCACCGCGGGGAGGCTCTTCTGGGACCTCTCGGCCGCCTCGTGCAGTGAAGCCGAGGACGCCATCGCCCGCTGCCGCGGCGGGTGAGAGGCCCGGCCGCGGCGCCCAGCCACGAGGAAAGGGACGGCATACCCATGGACGCGCCTGCGAGCGCCGGCCCCGGAGCCTCGGAGACCTGGGCTGTGCGGACCGCCCGGCTGGTCAGCCTGGTCCTGCATCCTTTCCTGGTCTGCCCTGGCGGCATCGTCCTCGTCCTCTGGCTCGACCAGCGTGACCTCGCGGCCGCCTTGTGCTGGGCGGGGCTGTGCGCGCTCCTCGTGGTGCTCCCCGCCGCGGCCTGGCTGCTGCGGGCCATGCGCCAGCGCCGGTACACCGATGCTGATGTGAGTACTCGCGACCACCGCTACGGTTTCTATGTCTTCGGCATGGTCTGCATGGTGCTCTCCTATGGCATTCTGCTCTGGCTGGGGGCCCCGCCGCTGCTCCAGGCTGGGTTCATGGCCGCCATGGTGGCCGTGCTTGTGGGGGCCCTGGCCAACCGCTTCTGGACCAAGGTGTCCATTCATGTGGGTGCCATGGCCGGCATTGCGGTGGTCGCCGCCCTCTACTCCCTGCCGCTGGCCTTGGTGCTGGGCGCGCTCGCTCTCGTGGTAGCCTGGGGCAGGGTCGTTCTGGGACGCCACACGGTGGCCCAGACCCTGGCCGGGTGCGCTGTCGCCCTCGTTGCCGTCCTGGCCGGCTTCCTGCCCTGGCTCTGACGTTCGCTCCCGGGCATTGGCGGCGGACGGTTCGCGGGGTGCGCAGCGCCGGGGCCTGGGGTCCCGCGCTATGTTGAACAGGCACCCCGAGCGTGGCGGAGAAGCACGACGGGGGCGGAGGAGTCGCTATGCAGGACCCGTCTCGGCGTGGGCTGTCCGCTCTGCTGGCGGCGCTGACGGCAGGGGTCGCCCTGGCAGCCGAGCCGCAGGGCACCGTGGAGGCGGTCCCGCACCAGAACTGGGCCCCGCCGGAAGGGCTGCGGCCCGTGCGGGTGCTGCGCGCGGAGGCCTCCAGCAGCCTCAGCGCCGACTACCGGCCTGAGCTGGCCATTGACGGCAACCCGGGCACCAAGTGGGTCGCCTCCGAAGAGGCCAGCCCAGCGCGGCCGCAGTGGCTCTGCCTTCGCCTCGCCGGCCCGCACGACGTCAGTGCCGTGGCCGTCTTCGGCGAAGCCCTGGGCAACGACGGGCTGGACGCCGGCGCCATCCAGGTGGCCAGCCCCGGCGGCACCGAGTTCACCACGGTCCTGGAGATCCCCAAGGCGCCGGCCCGGGCTTGGCTCGCAAGGTCCCCGGCCGTGCGGACCACGGCGGTGCGCCTGCTGATCACGAGGTCCGAAGGGCCATCCACGCACACGGACATCTATGAGGTCAGGCTCTTTGGCGAACCGTTGCCCCCGGAACAGCTCCTGCCATACCTTGACGAACGCCTGGCGGCGGCCGAGGTCGCCCTGGCCCGGGCGCGCACGGCCGCGGCGGCACCCACGGCCATCGAGGTCCTGCGACGCGTCGGCATGAGCGCCGGCCTGGAGACCCTCGCCCAGCAGCGCCAGGACTGTGCCCACCGCCGCGCCACCTGGGACCGCATCAGCCCGACCGAGCGCGCGGACCTGTCGGATGCCGTCGAGGGCCTGGCCATCGGCGTCGTGCGGCTGGCTGATTCGGTAGAGACCACCCTCGGCACGTGGACGCCCCGCTTGGCGGCCCTCGACGCCAGGCGCCAGGCCGCCGCGGGATCCAGCCGCGCTGGCGGGGCCGCCGGCAACCGTCTCGAGGGCAAGGCCGTCGTGGTCGACCTTGACGAGGCGACCGGCACCTGGGATGCGACCTGGCTGGGGGCCTCGGAAGCCGCTCTGCGCGGGGCTGGGTTCGTGGTCGAGATCGATGGAACGCGCCAGACGCCTGCCGGAGTCGAGGCCGAGGCAACCGCAAGCGCGGCGCAGGGGCAAGGGATGGAACGGGTGCAGGCTTGGGGCCAGGGGGTCCGGATCGAGCGCCGCCTGCGCATCGAGAAGGACGGACCGGCCGTCGTCGTCTCGGGAAGCGTCACCAATGGCACCGACAAGGATGTGGTCCTGGGGCCGGTGTCCCTGCTGGAGATCGCGCCCGGGGCCAAGGGTTGGTGGCATGCCGGCCAGGCCTTCCAGAGCCCTGGCGTCGTGACCGTGGCCGGCGACTCGCTCTTCGTCTGCGAACCGGCCACCGGGATGGCCGACGCCGCTGCCGCTGAACGCTCCTACGGGGGCACCATGCTCGTGGCCCTCGCCCACCAGGACCCGCCGTCGGCCCTGGTGGCGGGCTTCCTCACCGGCCTGGAGGCACGCCCACGGGCCAGCGCCCGGTTCCGAGTGGGTGACTCCGGCACCGCCCTCGCCCTGACCCAGCACTTCCTCGGCCGCCGCCTCGCGCCGGGCCAGCGGCTGGACCTCGACAGCGTCGAAGTCCGTGCCGAGGCCGACCCGTGGGAGGCCCTGGCCCACTACGGGGACGATATCGCCGCGCGGTCGCGCTTCCCTGTCCGCCCGGCCGCCACCTCGCTCTGGTGCAGTTGGTACGCGCATCGCATGGCCATGACCGAGGACCTGGTCCTGGCCAATGCCGCAGTGGCGGCCACTCACCTGAAGCCCCTCGGCCTGGAGGTCATGCAACTGGACCACGGCTGGCAACGCGGCGACGTCACCGGCGACTGGGTCCCCAACGACCGTTTCCCGCACGGTCTGGAGTGGCTCGCGAACGAACTCCGGACGCGCTTCGGCATGCGCCTTGGGGTATGGATCTCACCCACGGATGTCGCCGCGGTGAGCGATGTCTACAAGGCGCACGCAGAGTGGCTGTTACGCGATGACAAAGGGCAGCCCCGAGTGAACTGGCGTTGGTACTGGGCCCCCAACCCCGACTGCTACGAGCTCGACGCCTCCCACCGGGAGGCCTACGCCTTTGTCCGGGACACGTTCGCGCGGCTGTCCGGGCAGGGCGTGAGCTACTACAAGATCGACTTCCTGGCGGCCTGCGGCGGGGACCACTTCGTGCAGCGCGATCCGTACTGCACGCGGGGCTGGGGGGTGTTGCGCCGGGCCATGGAAGCGATCCGGGAGGGTGCGGGCAAGGACGCCTTCATCCGCTACTGCCAGCCGCCGCCTCTGCTGTCCGTCGGCCTTGCCGATGCGGCCTACGGTGGCAGCGACCTCCTCGATGGCGGGGTCCCGGGCGTTGTCGGGGTCACCCGTGAGAACGCGCGGGCACTGGCCGCGAGCGGGTGGGTGAACGAACGGCTCTACCGGCGCGAGGTGTGCGACCTGAGCGTTCGCATGCAGGCCGACATCGAGGAGGTCCGGCTACGGCTGGCCCTCATGGCGCTGGCTGGCTGCAGCATCTCTTTCAGCGACGAGTTCCAGTACCTCCCTCCGTCCCGTATTCAGCTCATGCAGAAAGTGTTGCCACCTGGAGCCCCCGCCATGCGACCGCTGGACCTTTTCCGCCGGAGCATACCCTCGGTCTGGCACCTGCGCTGCGAGCGGCCTTACGCCCAGTGGGAGGTGGTGGGGCTGTTCAACCACGAGGACCAGCCCCGGACCTGCGGCCTGGACCTCGCCGATCTTGGCATCGAGCCCGATAGGGAGGCCGCCGTCTTCGAGTTCTGGGAGAGCCGCTTCCTCGGCCTCCACAAGGGCCGCGTCGGGTTGGACCTGCCCCCGAACTCCAGCCGGGTGCTCTTCGTGCAGCGCCTGACGGGGACGCCCCAGCTCCTGGGCACGGACATGCACATCCTGGGTGGCTGGCACGAGGTCACGGAGCTGGCCTGGGACGAGCAAGCCCGCACGCTGCGCGGCCGCTGTCGCCGCCTTGCCGGCGGATCGGGCCGGCTCTACTTCTACCTGCCGTCCGGCTATGCGCCGCGCTTCGATTTCCCCCTAGATCCGGCCTCGGCGGCCTTGACCCATGTCGGCGGCGGGGTATGGATGAAGGAGTTGGATTTCGCCCAGGCCGAGACTGCCTGGACCGTCCCCTTCGCCGCGGGCCCGGCAGCCAAGCGCCCGGAGCCTGGGCTCTGAGACTCAAGCCAGCGAGGAGCACAGCCATGTCCTGGTACGACACCTGTTACCGCAAGCTCTTCTTCGACTTCCACAGCCCGGGCACGGCGGTTGATCTCGCCCGCGACTTCGACGGCGAGCGCTGGGCGCAACGCGTGTTGGAGGCCGGTGCGCAGGCGGTGTCGGTCTTCACCAAGTGCGGCTACGGCTACTCGTTTCACCGCAAGGGCAGTGTGCGCTACGTCCATCCGCACCTGGCCCCAGGCGTCGACATGCTCGAGGCGCAGATCGCGGCGCTCCACCGGCGGGGACTGCGAGCCATCGGCTACTACCACACCTTCAACAGCGAACCGGTCGCCAAGGACCATCCGGACTGGACCGAGCGCGACGCCAACGGCAATCCGCGCGGCATCTCCATCTGCATGATGGGTCCTCTGGCCGAGGAGTGGATGCTGCCGCACCTTGCCGAGATCGTCGGCAACTACGCGGTGGACTCCATGTTCTTCGACGGCACCTACGCCCATTCGGTATGCTACTGCCAGGCGTGCCGTGAGGGGTTCGCGCAGGCCACTGGCGGCCTGGCTCTGCCAGCCGATGAGAAGTCCCCGTCGTGGGGCCGGCACACCGAGTGGAAGACAGAGCGTATCAGGGTGTTGCGGCACCGCATCTGCGCCACCATCCACGCCCTCCGGCCGGAGGTGGTGGTGTCCTTCAACTGGGCCTACTCGGCCCGCCAGCCGGAGCCCGTGCCGGCCGAGGTCGGCGCCCTGGTGGCGGATATCCACCCTGAGGACCAGGCGTTCACCGGCAGTGCCTTCGCGCGCTACTGGTCCACCTTGGGGCGCCCGTTCGATGTCATGAACAGCGCCTTCCTGCAGTGGTGGGGAGACTGGGGCTGCAAGCCGGCCTCAGCCATGCAGCAGGAGGTCGCCAGCGTGATCGCCAACGGCGGTCTGACCTGGATCGGCTACCAGATGACACACCGCTTCGACGTGGCGCCGGCCGTCATGGGCGAGCTCCGCAAGACGCTGGAGTTCGTGCGCGAACGCGAACCGCTGCTGGCCGGGGCGCGACCGGTCCCGACGGTCGCCGTGCTGCTTCCCACGCACGATACGGTGGTCCGGCACCGCGGCAGCTTCTGGTGCGACGAGGTCACCGCCCGCGGGGTGCACCGCATGCTGTCCGAGAGCATGATCCCCTACCACCTCATGCAGGCGGAGGCCCTGCGCCAGGGACTGGACAGGTTCGAGGCCGTCATCCTGCCCGACCAGCGTTTCCTGGACCCGGACCTGGCGGCAGCACTGCCGGGCTACGTGCGCAACGGCGGTGTGCTGGTCGCCACCGCGCTGACGGGTAGCGTCGACATGGCGGGCAAGCCGCTGGGCCGTTTCGTCCTGGAGGACCTCCTGGGGCTACGCCTGGAGGGAGTCTACGACCAGTCTCATGCCTACATCGAGGCCACCGACCCACGGCTCACCCCCGGCACGCTGGAGATGCCCCACCTGGTGGAGGGCCAGTTCGCCTTCGCCCGGCCGGTGGCGCCCGGTGTCGAGACCCTGGCCCGACTCCGCCGCATCTACCTCCGCAGCGATGGCACCTGCCTGCTGCGCTGGTCGCCGCCCGGCGAGGACTCCGGCTACCCCGCCATCACCGTGCGCCGGGTGGGCAGGGGCTGGGCTGCCTACATCGCCGGACAGGTTTTCCGCGGCTACCAGACGAAGAACCAGTGGAACCTGAAGCATATCGTGGGGAATCTCTTGCGGCTTCTGGTGGCAAGACCGTGCGTGCGGGTCGAGGCGCCGGCCTGGCTCGACGTGGCACCCATGGAACAACCCCTGGCCGATGGCACGAGACGGCTCCTGGTGCATCTCACCAACCACCATGGCAACCGGCCCGTGGACAGGAACAACGTCTGCGTGGAGCAGGTGCTGCCGGTCCGCAGGGTCGTGGCCCGCGTGCGTTGCGACCGCCGCCCCACCGCCGTGACCCTCGAACCCGGAGCCCTGGACTGCCGCTGGAGCTGGCGCCGCAGCGTGCTGACGGTACGGGTCCCGGAGGTCCACATCCACACCGCGATCGCCATCGTCCAGCCGTCCGCGGCAGGGATGCCATAGAGGAACTTGGAGAGGTTGACCATGAGGACGTTGCGTCCTACCTCTTGGGGAGCTCCCCTGGCCTGCACCGCGGCCATGACCGCCATCTGTTGCGGCCAGCAGGCGACCGAGCCCGGGCTGGCGCCAGCCCGGCGCTTCCACGTCTCGCCGGCCGGCAAAGACGGAAACCCCGGCACGGCCGAGGCGCCCTTCGCTTCGCTCCGGCGGGCTCGCGACGCGGTCCGCGCGCTCCGGGCCGCCGGCCCTGTGGCGGCCGGCGGCATCGAGGTCCTCGTCGCGGCCGGCACCTACGAGCAGCCGGAGCCCCTGGAGCTGACGGCGGCCGACTCGGGGACACCGGAAACCCCGGTCGCCTTCCGCGCCGCGCCCGGGGGGCCGGTGCGCCTGACGGGCGGCCGCACGGTTCCGGCAGGCGCGTTCCGGCCCGTCGCGGACGAGGTGGTCCTGTCGCGGCTCGCGCCGGAAGCCAGGGGCCGGGTCCTGGTGGCGGACCTCGCCCTTCTTGGCGTCACGGCACTGGCGCCGCTCCCGGACAAGTTCCAGGGGGCTCCCCCGGGTCCCGAGGTGTTCTTCAACGACCGGCGCCTGGCCCTGGCCCGCTGGCCCAACCAGGGGTGGGCCACCATCCGTCGCATCGTCGAGCCGGGTGGCGTGCCACGGGTCGGGGATGCCTCCGAGAAGGGCGGCGTCTTCGAGATCGAGGATGAGCCCATCCGCCGCTGGCAGGCGGACGCGGGAGTCTGGTTGCACGGGTACTGGTGCTTCGACTGGTACGCGGAGGTGATTCGGGTCCAGGCGATCGAGCCGGACGCACACCGCATCACTCTCGCCAAGCCATCGCTCTATGGCGTCAAACAGGGCAACCCCTCCCCGCGCCGGTGGTACGCCCTGAATGTGCTCGACGAACTCGATCAGCCTGGCGAGTACTACATCGACCGGGCTGGCCGCCGGCTCTACCTGTGGCCGCCGGAGACGATGGCCGGAGCGCGCGTCGTCCTGTCCCTGCTGCAGGGGCCGGTCCTGCGGCTGGCGCAGGCCAGCCACCTCACCGTGCAGGGGTTCGTCATCGAGGCGACTCAGGACAGCGGCATCGAGGTCCGGGGCGGCAGCGGCGTCCGTATCCTGGCCTGCGACGTCCGCAACTGCCGCGCCCGGGGCATCGATATCGATGGCGGCAGCGACCATCGGGTCGAGGCCTGCGACGTCCACGAGACGGGCACCGGCGGCATCGCTCTCAGCGGGGGTGACCGCAGGGCGCTCATCCCGGCGGGACACCAGGCGAACAACAACCACATCTGGCGCTTCTCGACTCACAAGTTCACCTACTCCAATGCCTTGGAGATCGGCGGCGTGGGCAACCGGGCCGCCCACAACCTCATCCATGACGCGCCACACCAAGCCATTGGCCTGAGCGGCAATGACCATGTCTTCGAGTACAACGTCGTGCACCACGTGTGCACCGAAACGGATGACTGCGGCGCTTTCTACAAGGGCCGCAACCCGTCCTGCCGAGGCAACCTGATCCGCTACAACTTCTGGCACCATATCGGGAGCCCCATGGGCCATGGCAACGCCGCCGTCTACTTCGATGACGGCGATGGTGGCGACACGGTCTTCGGCAACGTCTTCTTCCGCTGTGGGGACCCTGGCAAGGGCTCGTTCGGCACGGTCTTCTCCCACGGCGGGCATGACAACGTCGCCGAGAACAACGTCCTCATCGAGTGCAAGCGGGCCCTCGGCTCGGCGCCCTGGAACGACAAGCGCTGGAAGGAGGCCCTGGCGGGCGGCGACGAGACGGGCTGGCAGACCAAGTTGCTCAAGGAGGTCGACATCACCCAGCCGCCCTACACGACGCGCTATCCCGAGCTGGTCGGCTACATGGACCCGCCGGCAGGGCAGCCGCGCGCCAACCGGGCCACTCGCAACCTCATCGTCATGTGCGGGGAGGTCTCCAGCGGCAACTGGCAGGTGGACCCGCAGCAGAACCTCGTCACCGCGGCAGACCCGGGCTTCGTGGACGCGGCGCAGGGCGACTTCCGCCTGCGCCCGGATGCCCCTGCGCTGGCAGCGCTGCCCGGCTTCCAGCCCATTCCCTTCGAGGCGACGGGCCTGGTCCGGAACGCCCTACGGCCGGAGCTACCCGCTGAACCATGGACGTATGGCCCGCCCCAGCCCCTCCCCCCGCTGGCCAGGCAAAGCGCTCCGGCGGCAGCGCCTCAGGCGCGCAGCGGGCCAGTTCCCGTCACCAAGGTGCTCAGGATAGCGACCGGCCCCACCATCGATGGCACCATCGCGGACGCCGAATGGCCCGTTGCGGACGCCGCCGGGGGACTGGTTCTGGCGACGGATGTCAACGGTACCCCCGCCTCGCGCCAGAGCCGGGCCCGGCTTGCCTGGGACGCTACCACGCTCTACGTCGCCGTCGCCAACGCCATCGCCCCGGACACGCGCCTGGACGGCAACCAGTGGGGCAGCAACGATGCCGTGGAGGTCAGCCTCCGGCCTCTGCGCCCGGGCGCAGGCCAGACGCCGATCCACGTCCTCCGTGGGTATGGGAACGGCCGTGTGGAGTTTGGCACGACCCCCAACGGCACGGACGAGCCGAGCACCATGGACCCAGGCCAGATCCGTTTCGCCGCCCGCCGTCCGGCGCCGGACCGCTGGGTCGCAGAGTTCGCCATACCGCTGCGCCTGCTGGACGTCGACCCCGCCACGACGACGCGCCTGGCCTTCAGCCTGGCCGTGCGCAAGACCGCCGATGACCTGTGGCTGATGTGGGTGCCGACCTACGGACACTCCTACGACGTCGATCAGGCCGGCATCATGGAACTGGTGGGCGGAGGCCGGGCTGGGACCCTGGACAACGGGGGTCACACGCCGTAGGCGCAGCCTCCGTGAGGCCGCGCCCGAGGCCAGCCTCACCGAGGCAGGCGCCACCCACCCGGACCCTCGCCGGCGGCGACCGCTCCGCCCGGGCCTTGCCCGGGTCGGCTGGTCCCCCGGCGGCGCGCCGCTGCCCATAGGGCCCATGTGTCCTATCCGCCTCATCAGTCCCCTGCCCCAATGGCGTGGCGCCGGATCAGAGGGATGGGAGGCATGGGAGCCCTGCGAATGATGGAACGGGTGGGATCGGCGGCAGGACAGGCCCGTTGTCGCGACACCCGGAGGGCCGGCGACAGACCGGGAGACGTCGCGAAAACTGGACGCGGTCCGCCGGCCGGTGGTTCCGGTAGCGACCGAGGGGACGCGGGGGAAGCCTGCGCCTACATCTCGATGAGCGTGATCTCAGGACGGCAGCCAAACCGGACCGGGACGAGGTAGGTACCGATGCCGGGGTTGACGTGGAGCAACCCCGCAGGCGTGCGGAACAGCCCCCGGTCATAGGTACCGACCAGAGGCAGGTCGAGGAGTGGCCCGGCCCCTGGCAGACGGACCTGGCTGCCGTGCGTGTGACCTGCCAGGATGAGGTCGAAGCGGACCCCGTGCAGATGCTGGACAACGCTGGGGTCGTGTACGAGGAGCAGGGAACGCCCCCCAGCGGTTGCAGGGGCCGAAACGATCGCCTGCCGTCTGCCCGTACTCCCCAGGATCCGGAGCCGTCCCGCCAGGACCGACACCCACTCGTCCATGAGCCAGCGCCCGCCGCTGCCCCGGAAGCAGGCCGTCACGGCCGCCAGCGCCTCGCTGTCCAGGGCGTCGTGGTTACCGCGGACCCCGTACATGGGTTTGCGGATCTGGGACAGCCCGGCGAGGGCTTCAGCCAGGAACGCCGGATCCTCGACGATGTCACCCGTGAAGCACAGCAGGTCCGCGGGTGTGGCGTTCACGCGAGCCACGACGCGCTGCAGGTAGGCGCGGTCGCCCTTGTAGTGCAGGTCGGTGATGTGGAGGATCCGCAGGGAGGGCGCCGCCGTCAGTCGGACCGTGCGCACCTCCAGCCAGTAGGGCTCCACCCGGAACGCGTAAGCCAGCATAGCCCCTGTGGCCACGCAGAGGGCGCCGAGGGAGGCAAGACACCAACGCCCCCACCGCGGGAGGGCCCGACGCCGGGCCACGGGCAACCTGCGGAGACGGGGACACTTGGACCCTGAGGCCGGCAGGGGCTCGGAAGCGCGCGCCCGCAGTATCCTCATGGCACCGTGATCACCCCCCCGAACCAGGAGGTCCAGCCGAAACACCGCGGGCCGGTGCCGACCTCGAGGGCGCTGAGCGTGGCGGCATGCCCGTCAAGGAAGCCGACATTCACCTG
>Ga0172371_10001633_pt1 | contig 35745 bp, 38 predicted proteins | sample Lak12m_FD_114543 | JGI IMG/M metagenome (GOLD analysis project Ga0172371, IMG submission 114543) | Freshwater microbial communities from Kabuno Bay, South-Kivu, Congo - kab_022012_12m | ecosystem: Environmental > Aquatic > Freshwater > Lake | place: Democratic Republic of the Congo: South-Kivu... | reverse complement strand
GAGGCCAGCGCCCGCGGCGAGTGCTACCTGCAGGACGACGTCGAGGACGTCGTGTTCGGCTACATCCGCTACGCGAACGGCATGGTCGGCCACCTGCACGTGAGCTGGCTCGACCCGCACAAGAGCCGCAAGATCACCGTGGTCGGCGAGAAGAAGATGGTCGTGTTCGACGATATGGAGTCGGAGCGCAAGCTCACCATCTATGACAAAGGCGCGACCACGACGCGGACGAAGTTCGAGACCTACGGGGAGTTCGTCACCCTGCACTTCGGCGACATCCACATCCCCAAGATCGGCAACGATGAGCCGTTGCGCGTCGAGTGCCAGCACTTCGTCGACGCCATCGTCAACGACACCACGCCGCGCAGCGACGGCCGCGACGCGCTCAACGTGGTCAAGGTGCTGGACGCCATGGAGCTGAGCCTGCGCGACGGCGGCCGCCCGGTGAAGACGGCCGAGCTGTCATGACGCTCACGCCCTCCGACCTCGGTCACAACCTGCTGCTCGGCGAGAACGTGCAGATCGGCGAGGGCGTCGTGTTCGGCGCCAACGTCGTGGTGCACGACGACACCGTGATCGGCGCCGGCTGCTTCATCCAGGATGGCGTCGTGCTCGGCAAAGTACCGAGCCTCTCGCCGACCAGCACCGCGAAGCGCGGCGAGCTGCCGCCGCTCACGCTCGGCGCCGGCTGCGTGGTCAGCACCGGCGCCGTGGCCTACCGTGGCACGATCCTCGGCGCCGGCTGCATCCTCGGCGACTACGCCGGCGTGCGCGAGCGCTGCACGCTCGGCGAGCGCGTCGTCGTGGGCCGCGGCAGCGTCGTCGAGAACGACACGACCATCGGCGACAGCACGAAGATCCAGACGAACGTGTACATCACCGCGTACATGACCATCGAGGAGCGCTGCTTCATCGCCCCCTGCGTGCAGACCACCAACGACAACTTCATGGGGCGCACGGAGAAGCGGCACAAGCTCATCAAGGGTGCGACCATCCGCCGCGGCGCCCGCGTCGGCGGCGGCGTCGTGCTGTGCCCCGGCATCGAGGTCGGCGAGGAAGCCTTCATCGCCGCCGGCGCGGTGGTCACCAAAGATGCGCCGGCCCGCAAGGTGCTCATGGGCGTGCCGGCGCGCGTCGTGCGCGACGTCTACGAGGACGAGCTGCTCGAGAACCAGTGAGACCCCGGCGCTGCGCCTGCGGAGCCCTCCCTGTCCTGCCGGCCCGCGCCCCCTCGCGCAGCCATCGTCAACCCGCGCGGTCCGGTTGAGCCGCCACGCCGCGGCGAGTCCCGACGGCGGCGAACATCCCGGCGGCCGCCACCAGGCCGCCGGCGACGACGACGAAGAGGCCTGGCCCGGCGCTCACCGGTCGGGCATGCTCGCTCGCCAGCAGCATCACGAGGTTGATGATGCCGAGGCCGAGCGTCAGGGTCGCGATCTGCATCGTCGGGAAGACGATCTGACCCGCCAGACGCGGTGTGCCGAGACGATGCCTGCGCGCCAGCGCCAGCACCCACACCGCGGCCATGATGACGAGGATGTCGGCGACGAGCAGGGTGAAGCCGGTGAAGAGGATGCTGCGGGCCTGCGCGCCGAATGCCGCGGTGACCAGGAACCCGTCGCCGCCCCCGGTGGCGTCGCTCTGGTAGAGCCCCCAGCCCGTGACGCGGCTGTCCCCGTAGTCGAGCCACGGGAGGAAGATGCCGCCGATCATGACGAGCGCTCCGGCGATGGCGACCACCGCGCCGATGCGACGGCTCCGCGCGATGGACGCGGCGGAGGCCTCACGCGCCGGCTCGGCCGCGATGCGGGGAGCCGTGCTCTGGGTGTGTTTGGCCATCGGCTTCCTCTGCGCGCGGGCCGGTAACGTTCGCTCTCGCCGGCATCCTACCAGTCCGGTACAGGACGCGGCCGACGGCTTGCGGGCCTGCGCAGTCGTGGATCGGCACGAGATGCCAGGTATGACCTCTCATTTAACTGGTGAAGAGCTGGTCTTGCCTGGAGTGCAGCGGGCTGTAGATTCCCCCCAACCAAAGCCACGGCAACGAGGAGGGGGTGCGCCTGCTGCAGTCGGGAGCCGTGACCGTGGACGGCCGGACCGGCCGGTCGTACTGCACCGGAGGCCGTTTCTCTACTCGCCCGCAAGGAGGTCTTCGTGAGTGATCAAGTCGCAGCGGCAACGACTCAGGATGCCGATGCAGCCCACCTGGCCGAGCTCGGCATCAACTCCGAGTTCAGGAGGGAGATGAGCCTGTGGGCCAACTTCGCCCTCGGCTTCACCTACCTCTCGCCTGTCGTGGGCATCTACACCGTGTTCGCGTATGCGCTGGCCACGGCCGGCCCGCCGATGATCTGGTCGCTCCTCATCGTCGGCCTCGGTCAGCTGATGGTCGCGTTGACCTTCAGCGAGGTCGTCGCGCAGTTCCCGGTGGCCGGCGGGGTGTACCCATGGGCTCGCCGCCTGTGGGGTCTCAAGTACGCGTGGATGACCGGCTGGGTCTACCTGTGGGCGCTCCTCATCACCATCGCCGCGGTCGCCTATGGGTCCGGACCCTACGTCGCTTCGCTCTTCAACATGGAGGCGACGCCCCGGACGTCCGTCGTGTGTGCTCTCGTCGTTCTGGCGATCGCCACCTTCATCAACTACATCGGCACCAAAGCGCTGGCAAGGGCCGCCATCTTCGGCTTCGCCGCAGAGCTCCTCGGGTGCATCGTCGTCGGCAGCTGGCTGCTCATCGCTCATCGCGAGCACGGGCTCGGCGTGCTGTTCGACAACTTCGGCGCCGGCAGCGGAAGCAGCTACTTCGCAGCCTTCGTGGCCGGTGCGCTCATCGCCCTCTGGATGTACTACGGCTTCGAGGCGTGCGGTGACGTGGCGGAAGAGGTGCCGAATCCCGGCCGCGTCATACCGAAGGCGATGCGCCGCACGATCTACGTGGGCGGCGCGGCCGGGGGCTTCATCTGCCTTGCTCTTGTCCTGTCCGTCACGGACTTCGGCGCCGTGATCTCCGGGCAGGATGTGGACCCCGTGAGCACCACGCTCAACGCGGCGTTCGGCACGGTGGGATCCAAGATCGTGGTCGCCGTCGTCCTGATCTCCTACCTGTCCTGTGTGCTCAGCCTTCAGGCGGCCGCCAGCCGGCTCGCCTACTCCTACGGTCGCGACAAGATGATCATGGGGAGCAAATACCTTTCGCACTTCTGGCAGCGGCGCCACATCCCCCCGTACGCGATCGCCATGGCGGCCGTCATCCCTGCGGCCATCATCGTCTTCTCCCTGGTATCGACCGACGCCGTCATCAAGCTCATCAGCGCCGCCGCCACCGGGATCTACCTGGGCTTCCAGATGGTCGTCCTCGCGGCCTTGCGCGCGCGCCTCAAGGGCTGGAAGCCCACGGGGGCGTACAGGATGGGCGCCTGGGCCATGCCCGTCAACATCATCGCCCTCACCTACGGCATCCTCGCGATGATCAACATGTGCTGGCCCCGCACACCCGATGTGAGCTGGTTCGACAACTACATCGTCCTGGTCATGACGTCGATCATCGTCCTCATCGGCCTCGTGTACATGGTGCTCGCCAGGCCCTACGCACGCGGCGACCAGCCGTGGGGCGACGCGATCCCGAAGAGCGGGTCCGCGCCCGTCCGGACGTCAGAGCCGGCGCTCGGCGAGGCTTCCTCCGGCGAGTGAGCGACCGGCGGCGCGCGCTCCCTGAATGAGAGGAGCACGGCGCAGCTCGACCCAGGGCCGGCGGCGGCCTTACGGCCGCCGCCGGCCCTGTCGTACGTGTCGGACTCGATAGGGCGATCGGCGCCGGCCGGATCCGGTCGCTGCCGCTGGGCCCTCAGCAGGACGGCGTAGTCGGCCGCGCGGGGGTGCCGTCGCTGGACAGCGCGGCAAGATGGGTCGCGAGATGGGGTCCGCGCTTCGGAAGTTCCAGCTTCCGTCGGATGTTGGCGCGATGGAAGGCCACCGATGAGCGCGAGACGTGCAGCGTCTCGGCGATCTCGGCGCTCGTCTTTCCGAGGCTGACCAGGTTGGCGACCTCGGTCTCGCGCCGGGTGAGCGGCGCGTTGCCGACTCTGAGGTTCTGGGCCAGCGGGCCGGTGATCTGCCGCAGATTGGTGCGAAGGGCCTCGACGTCGAGTCGTTCGGGGCGGTGGGACAGCGCCCTGCTCAGCCGGTCGAGCGTCGGCTCGATGAGCTGCGCGATGTTGGCGGTCATGCGGTCCTGGAGCTCCTCGCGGTCGCGTTCGCGCTGCTCCAGGAGCACTTTGAGCGCCGCGTTGCGTTCGTCGAGGATCGTCGTCTGCCGGCGCAGCGCGCGCTCCGACCGTTCGAGCTCGCGCTGCAGCGCCGTGAGGGCCGAGATGTCCGTCCCGACGAGGAAGAACCCGCGTTCGTCACCGATGTGGCACGGGATGATGGTGAGCACGAGGCTCTTCACCGATCCCCGCACGGTGCAGTCGACCTCGATCTGCACACCGGTGTCGCTCGGGGCGGCGTGGGGGCTGAGGTAGTCGAGCACCTTCGCGGGGAAATCGTCGCGCGCGTTGGCGGCCAGCATCTCGTCCGCTGTGCGCTGGAAGAACTCCAGGGCGATGGGCGTCGCGTCGACGTATCTGCCGTCGGCGTCGACCTGCATCGCCGGGCTGCCGATCTGAAACAGCACGTGACGCAGCTCGTCCGCTCGCCGCAGGGCACGTTCGACCGCGTGCGACTCCGTCACGTCGCGGATGGCACCGATGAGATTCGTCGGCCGGCCTTTGGCGTCGCGAAGCACGACCCCCTGGTCGTCCACCGCGATGAAGGTGCCGTCCGCCTTGCGCAGCCTGTACTCGGCGCGCAGCGGTTGGTCTTCGGTGACGCTTCTCCAGAGCTCGTCGCAGACGGCGTCGTGATCGTGCGGATGGACCCACTCGAGCCAGCCCTCCAGGCTCCGTGGGAAGGAGCCTGGCAACAGGCCCAGCATCTCGTCGAGCTGCTCAGAGAAGTAGATGGCTCCAGTCTCGATGTCCCAGTCGTAGAGTGCGCCGAAGCTGACGCGAAGGAAGGCGTGGACGCGAGGGTCGTCGTACGTGAGCGGTGTCAGCGGTGCGAGACCGGAGGATTCACTGCTGGGGGCGGCCAAGCCTGCACCCTGTGGCCGCAGGGCCTTTCTGAGCGCAAGCGGGATGCGAATGCTAGGCATAACCTGTCTTTTACCTGGCAGAACGTTGGCCTTGTGCGTCGTGAGTATTCCGGTATGTTGCAGACCAGTCAAGGCCGGCCCCGGGGGCGACGTGGGTGACGCGCACCACTTCGGTACATGCGACGCCGAGAGCGAGCAGCAGCGCAAGGACCAGGACTTCCTCGCGAGGTTCGGCTACAAGCAGGAGCTTGACCGTTCGCTCGGCTTCCTGAGCACCTTCGCGATCGCCTTCGGCTTCGTCTCGGCGACCAACGGCTTTTACGCGCTCTTCTACTTCGGGCTCGATACCGGCGGCCCGGCGGGCATCTTCTGGAGCTGGCCGGTGGTCGTCTTGGGACAGCTCATGGTTGCGCTCATCTTCGCGGAGGCCGCTTCCCACTTCCCCCTCGCCGGTGGCGTGTACCAGTGGGCCAAGCACCTGATGAACGGCACCTGGGGCTGGTTCACGAGCTGGATGTTCCTGTTCGCGATGCTCATCACCGTCGCCGGCGTCGCATTCGGAGCCGCGCCTCTCACGTGCGGCCTGTTCGGCTGGGAGATGACGCGGTGGACCCTCTTCGCGATCGCGGCGTTCTTCACGGTGATGCCGATGGCGCTCAACATCTGGGGCGTCCGGATCATGGCGTGCGTCAACAACATCGGCACCTTCACCGAGTTGGTGGGCATGACCGGACTGGGCTTGATCCTCATCGCCGTCGTGCTGTTCACGAGCAAGCCGCATCAAGGCCTCGGCGTGTTCTTCAACACCGCGGGCACGTCGTCGGGTCACGCCTGGGGCTTCTCCGGCGCGTTCATGGCGGCCATGCTCACGTCCGCATGGGTGATGTTCGGGTTCGACACGGCCGGTAGTCTCGCCGAGGAGACGGTGAACCCGTCCAGGGAGGTGCCGCGGGCCATCATCGCCGCGGTGCTCGTGACCGCCGGCGTCAGCACCATCTGGCTCATGGGCACGCTTCTCGCGCTTCCGAGCATCCGGGAGGCGATCGCCCAGGGTCCCGCGGTGCTGCCCTGGCTGCTTCGCTTCCACCTGGGGGACTGGCCCGCTCGCGCCTTCATCCTGATCGTGCTGACTGCCATCTTCGTGTGCAGCCTCTCCATCCAGGCCGCCGCCGCCCGCTTGCTGTTTGCACAGAGCCGCGACGGCATGCTGCCCGACGGCCGCTTCTTCGGCAAGGTCAACGCCGGCACCAGGACACCGGTGCGCGCGGCGGTCTTCGTCGCGCTGTTCTGCGCGGCCGTGTTGCTGTATCAGGACCAGGTGGCGCGCGTCGTCGCCTGGGCCACCGTCTGGGTGTACGTCGTGTACCAGATGGTGGTCATCGCGTCGATGGTCGCCCGGGCCGGTGGGTGGCCCAAGGACCGTACCGTCTTCTCCCTGGGGCGCTGGGGCTGGCCGGTGAGCATCGCCGCACTCGACTACGGCCTCTTCATGATCATCAATCTGTCGTGGCCGCGAAGCACCGATGCGGTGTGGCAAGACAGGTACTTCATGCCGCTGTCGCTTGCGCTGATCCTCGTTCTCGGCGGCGCCGTGTACTTCGGCATGAAGGCGGCCGGCCGCGATCTCAGTGGTGGCATCCGCGATCTCGAGCCGCCCACCCATTTGTCCGAGCCCGTGGAGCGTGCGCCGCGAGTCGCGCCGCGCCCGGTGCGCGGGCTGCGCGACCCCGGCGACCTTGACAAGGAAGTCCGCCGGCAGCACGGAGCCACCGAACATCGTCCGTAGGGCGTCAGACAGGAGGCACGACCATGGAGATGCATCACGTCCCGGCCAGCGAGATCGCAACGGAGCCTCTCGATGTAGGTCCAGAGAGCAAGTTGCACCTGGTCGACGTCATCGACCGCACCCAGGGGGCTCCCTTCTGCGCGGGCGTCTGCGAGGTCTTCCCGGGCTCGCCGGTGGACTTCGAGTACGACGATGACGCGGCCGTCTGCTACATGCTCGAGGGCGAGATCCAGCTCACCGAGGACGGTGAGTCACGCACGTTCGCGCCAGGGGACATGGTCTACATCCCGCAGAAGAAAGGGCTGCTGGTCTACTGGAGCACCGAGTCCTACGGCAAGTTCTACTACGTGACGTACCCCCACTGGCGCTGAGTCCGTCGCATGGGGGCCGGGAAGGTACACGGCGCCCAAGTTGGCGATGGATCATGCCCGTTCGGCCGGCGCGACGCGTGGCGACACGCCGCCGCGCCCCGAAACTGACTCGCGACCCCACGCCGTCGTCGGGCGGCGGCCGGAAGGGCCGCCGCCCCCGCGTCTGGGACCAGGTGGGGCGAGTGGACTCTCGCCCCGCCTGGTCTCGCCGTCACGCGCCTGGGTGCGGACTCGTGCGTCGCTCGCGTTAGAGTCCGGGAACACTCTAAATGCACGTTGGCAGCGAGATGGCAGGTGGGCCCAATGGACGAGCGGCAGCAGGGCGTCGACGACTCGGTGGACGCAGCCGCAGGGTGCGGCGAGGGCGCACAGCCCGAATCGGCGCCGGACGGCGAGTCGGGTCCGGACGATCAGGAACCGCGCACCTCCCTGCGGTACACGCGCAAGCGCGTGCTGATCCTTGGCGGAGCGTTCCTCGCCGGGCTCGTCGGCGTGGTCGCCGGACTGAGGGCGCTGGGCGGGTCCGCCGGCTCGGTGGCCTCCTCGGTCGGCGGCGCCGTGAAGGACCGCTTCGGACCGTTCCCGGTGCGCAGCGCCGACCGGGTGCCGGAGATGCCCCTCAGCGCATGGACTGTGAAGGTCGACGGCCTCGTGGACGCGCCGTTCACGGTCGACTACGCGACCTGGAAGGGCCTGGCCCGCACCGACGAGACGGTGGACTTCCACTGCGTCGAGGGCTGGTCGGTCGACGATGTGCACTGGGGCGGCGTCGCCCCGGGAGTGCTGCTCGACAGAGCCGGCGTGAAGCCCGAGGCGAAGTACGTCGTCGTGCATGCGGAATCGGGTGTGTATCTGAGCACGCTGCCTTTGGAGCTCATGATGCACCCCACGACCCTCCTCGCCGACACGCTCGCGGGCGAGCCGTTGCCGCACGACCACGGCGGTCCGCTCCGCTTGGTCGTCCCGGTACAGCTCGGCTACAAGAACGTGAAGTGGGTCTCCCGCCTCGAGGTCACCGACAAGCCACGCGCCGGCTACTGGGAGAGCCGCGGGTATCCCGAAGACGCACCGGTGCCCGGCGGGTGAGCTTCGGCACCGGGCGGACGCCGTGACCCGGGCGGAGCGCCACCCAAGCAGCTCAGACGACGCCGGTGGCCTTGAGGTAGATGACCAGCGCGAGGATCGCCAGCAGCGCGACGAGCGTGACCATGCGCCGGGGCGGCCACGTGCCCTTGCCGCGCGGCTCCTTCGGCGCCTTCCAGCTCGCGCGGTCGCCCCTCTCGTGTGACGGGCTCGCCGAGAGGTAGAGGTGGTCGCCACAGCCCATGGGCGGCTGGCCGAGCGTGCCGCGATTGGGGGGCGAGTCCTTCTCTTCGGGGGGTGCCGTCAATCGTCACTACCTCTTCGTCAGGCGGGCAGCCTGTCCTCGAACCAGACGACCTCCGGGACCGGGCGCAGGCAGTGGGTGTGCCAGTTGGCCTGGCAGTAGCAGCCGGTGCCCAGCAGGGCGACGATGTCACCCTCCTCGAGCGGGGGCAACGGGTAGTCCAGGTTGAAGAGGTCGGGGCCCTCGTTGATGTGGCTGGAGAGGGTGTAGCGGGCCGTGCGGGGCGCGTCCGCCGCCCGGCACAGCACGGCCTCCACGTCCTCCCGGTAGATGAAGCGCAGGTGGACGGCGTACCAGCCGCAGGTGAGGCCGGCGAAGACGGCGCTCCCGTCGCCGGCCTTGCTCCTGTCCTCGACCGTCACGACCTCCGCCAGGGCGATGGCCGCGTTCTTGGTGACCGACTCGCCCGGCTCGCACGAGATCGTCACGCCGAGCGGGCCGAAGTGCTCGGCGAGCACGCCCGCGTAGGCGTCGAGGTCGAGCGCGCGCTGGCCTTGGTGCATCACGGCCGCGAGGCCGCCGCCGGCGTTGACCTCACGGATGGGGCAGCCGGCGTCCAGGGCCCGCCGCGTCATGGCGGCGACGGCAGCGGCCGCCGCCGAGAGCTCCGGCAGGCCTTCGTTGAAGAGGTGGTGGCTCACGTGGAAGTGGATGGTGTCCACGGTCAGGTCGTGGTTGCGGGCCACCCCGAGCGCCTCGTCGAGCCGCTCGGGGTAGATGCCGAACTTGGTCGGCGCCTCACCGCTGTAGTAGCTGGACTCGCTGCCTGGCCTCACGGCGCTCACGCGCGGGTTCACGCGCAGACCGATGGTGCCGCCGTTGTTGCGCCTCCCGTACCGGCGGACCTGGCTGACGAGGTCGAGGTTCACGTGCACGTCGTGTTCCAGGAGCACGTCGAGGTCCCTGTCGCTGACGTTCGTCCCCGTGTAGCTCAGCTCCGCGGCCGGCCAGCCGTGCGCCAGGCCGTGCTCGACCTCGCCCGGCGAGCTCACGTCCAGGCCGACGAAGTCCGGGGTGCCGGGCGCGCCGATCGAGAGCAGCCGCCGCAGCACCGGCGCCTCGCGGTTCGCCTTGAGCGCGTAGCGGACACGCCAGGGCAGGCCGGTGCGCGCCATCGCCCTCTGCAGGGCGCGCACGTTCTCCTCCACGTGGGTCACGTCGTAGACGAACAGCGGCGTGCCGTGCTCGCGCGCGAGTCGCTCCGCGTCGCGCCCGGCGACCAGCAGCCGTCCGCCGCGCGCCTCCAGCCCGGGCCGCTGCCACCAGTCGCAGGCGACGTCGGGGTGTGGTGGCCGAGCGGGCGCGTCCACGGTGGCTCCTCAGGTCGGACCCCGCGGGCGCGAGGTCGGGCCCCAAGTCTCTTGCCTGCGGGGACTCACGGCAAGCGCCACCCGCGCCCCGGTCCCGTCGCCGCATGAGCCCCCCCGGCGCGCCGTCCCCCAAATGGGTCCCACCGGCGCGCACGGAGCAGTACACTGAGCGGCGAACGCCGGCCCGGCGACGGGTGCGCCGCAGGGCGCCCCAGCTCGCCCGCCGGGCCCACGAACGGGGGAGGCCCTTGATGAAGTACGTGTGCACCGTCTGCGACTACGTCTACGACCCCGAGGTGGGCGATCCGGACAACGGCATCGAGCCGGGCACGGCGTTCGAGGACCTGCCGGACGACTGGGTGTGCCCGGAATGCGGCGTGGAGAAGGAAGAGTTCGCGCCGTACGAGGACTGACGGCGCGCTCTCGCCGAGCTGGACAACGTGTGAGGGGCGGCCGGCCGCAGGACCCGCCGCGCCTCACACCGCTCAGGGAGCCGGTGACGCTGCGGGAGCAGCCGCCGACGCGGCTCCCCCGGCCCCGAGCGGCTCGAAGCCCTCGGCGAGCGACAGCAACTCCTGGCGGGTCAGGGCGCCGGTGACGTACACGGCTCGGCGCGCATCTCCGACGAGCAGCACGGGCCCGCTCGCCGCGTACCACGTCGACGCTGTGCTCCCGGCGAAGGCCCCGTACTGGATCTGCGCCTGCTCGTACGACAGACCGGTCGCCCGCGCGGTCTCCAGGGCGATCTGCATGCCGGTTTGCACCCACGCGGACTGCGGCGGCGCCACCTGCCGCACCTCGAACCACGTCAGACCGCGGGTGTACAGCTGAAGGACCTGCAGCGGCGCCAGCGGCACCGCGGCGGTGCTCTGCGAGGCCGGCGGCGTGACCGGCAGCCAGGCGCCCAGCCCGCCGCCGAGCGAGGCGGTCGCGACGGCCGACAGGCGGTAGCCGTCGGGCGCGAGGTCGGAGACCAGCGGGATCATGTCGACCTCCCGGCCCGCGGCGCCCAGCGAGGGCCAGTACGTGCAGCGAGGACCGACTGCCGGGGCGGCCCCGCCGGCCGCCCCGCCGGCCGTGCCGCCTGACGGGGCCGGCACGGGCGTGAACGACGGCGTGGTCCCCCAGGCCACGTCGGCGCTGAAGGTCGAGGCGCCGTCGGAGTACCACGTCACCAGTCCCGACCTCTGATCGACCACCAGCTCCATGGTCGTCCCGGCTAGTGTCATGGCCGCGCGCCACACCTCGCGGCCGTCCTGCTCCAGCGGCTTGGTGCCGACGGCGGTGTCGCCGTCGTCCACTGCGGCACGGACGATCGCCGCGAGTCCCTGGAGCTCCAGCGGCGAGTGGGTCGCGAGACGCCACGCGGGGGGCCAGGCGCCCACTGTCACCGTGGTCTCGGACCCTGTGTCGCGGCGCGTGGTGGTGCGTTCGGTGCGCGTGACTGCTTCGTAGGACGATTCGACTGAGGCGGCAGTACCGCCCGCGGGAGCGAACGTCCCTCGCGCGTCGCCTCCGTGCCCGGCCGCGAACGTCCCGGCGCCGGTGAGCATCGCCGGCGCACCGGTCGAGCTCTGCCACGTGTAGGTTCCCTCCACGGCGCCGAGCGTCGGGGCCGGCGGCGTGGGCGGCTGCCTGACGATGAAGACCCAGGCCAGCACGAAGATGACGCTGAACGCCAGGAGCATGGCGCCGAGGCCGTGCGGCCGCATGCGCGCCCGCTCGGCGCGGATCCTCTGGCTGGTCCGGAGCGGGGGCTGGTCCACGTCGTGTCGAGGGCTGGCGGGCCGCGGCCGGCGCTCAGCGCCCTGTCTTCGATCCGCCCACGAAGAAGAGCGGCAGGAAGAGGAACGTGAAGCCGAACAGGCGCGAGACGAACAGGGTCAGGACCGCGATCAGCAGCGCGGCGCCCAGCATGACCAGGATGCGGCTCGGGTCCATGCGAGGAGCGTGACGGGCGCGGCCGCGTTGCGCAAGCCGCCGCCTTCCGCGCCATCCGGCGTCCCCGGCGTGCAGGCAACGTCCACCGGTCCGCGGCACCGTCACCCTATCGCGGTCCTCAGCGTTCGTTGCAGAATACAGCCATCGCTGAGGAGCCTGGCGATGTGTGGGTGGTGCCTCCTGCGGGCGCCTGCACACGGTGGCGCCCGGCAGGCCCCGCCGGCGCCCGCCGGTGGCGGCGCGGCCGCGGCGTGTGATTTCCTTGGGGTCAGTCTCAGTGACCTCGCCCCGAGGAGGATGGGCGTGAAACGCAACCTGTTCGCAGGCCAGAGCCGCACGAGCGGCATCGGCCTCACCATGTTCAGCGAGGACGAGCTCCGCATGATCCACCGCGGCACGCTGGTCGTCCTTGAGCGCACCGGCATCTGGGTGGAGTTGGACGAAGCACTCGACATCTTCAGCGACGGCGGCTGCACGGTCGACCGCGATACCCACATCGTCAAGATCCCGCCGCACATCGTCGAGGACTGCGTCGCGGCGGCGCCCGAGGCCGTGGCCCTCTGCGGGCGCGACCCGAAGAACGACGTCCTGCTCGAGCCGGGGCGCGTGGGCTTCAGCAACTTCGGCGAGGGCATCAAGGTCGTCGACCCCTACACCGCCGAGGTGCGGCCGTCGACCAAGAAGGACCTCGGCGACATCGCCCGGCTGGTCGACGCGCTCCCCGACATCGACGTCTTCGAGATGGCGGTGATCTCCGGCGACCAGCCGCCCGAGACCTTCTCGCTGCACAACCACGAGGCGGCCATCGTCAATCAGACGAAGCCCATATCGGGCGGGGCGCAGGACGGGCGCGCCGTGCACACCACGGTAGAGATGCTCGCCGCGGTGCAGGGCAGCGAAGACGCCGTGCGCGAGCGCCCCATGATGGTCATGGGGACCTGCCCGGTGAGCCCGCTCAAGCTGGTCAAGGACTTCTGCGAGATCGTCATCGAGGCGGCGCGCGTCGGGCTGCCGAGCTGCGTGCTCAGCATGGCGATGGCCGGCGGCTCGTCGCCGGTGACGCTGGCCGGCACGCTCGTCACCCACAACGCCGAGGTGCTCGCCGGGATCGTGCTCGCGCAGCTCACCGAGCGCGGCAGCAAGGTGCTGTACGGCTCGTCCACCACGGCCATGGACCTGCGTCTGGTCACGGCCTCCGTCGGCTCGCCGGAGTGTGCGCTGATCAGCGCCGGCGCGGCCCAGCTGGCGAAGCAGTACCGCCTGCCCAGCTACATCGCGGGGATGTAGGGGGACGGCAAGACCAGTGACGTGCAGACCGGTCACGAGAAGACCCTCACGGCTCTGATGGCGGCGTTGGCAGGGACCAACCTCATCTACGGGTCGGGCATGATCGAGTCGGGCGTCACCTTCGACTTCGCGCAGCTCGTGATCGACGACGAGATCGCACGCATGGTCAAGCAGGTGGTCGGCGGCGTGCGCGTGGACGACGAGACGCTGGCCGTGGACGACATCGCGAGCGTGGGCTCGTTCGGCGACTTCCTGAGCCTGGATGCGACCATGACGCACATGCGCGAGCAGTCGCAGCCGAAGCTCATGGACAGGCGCGTGCGCGAGGAGTGGGAAGAGGCGGGCAGCCCGACCATGTACGACAGGGCGCGTACGCGGGCGCGCGACCTGCTGGAGAACCACGAGCCGGAGCCGCTGCCCGACGACGTGCGGCAGCGGGTCCGCGACATCGTCGCGCGCGAGGACAGGGCTGCCGGGCGCGCCTGACGGCGGCCCGGCGGTGCGGGGCGGCCGGGGGCGGCGCCGCGAGGGCCCCCCCGGCACGCCGTCCTACTGCGGCCGCCAGGCGGGGTCCCAGACCTTGCCCGTGTCCGGGACCACGGAGAGCCCGGAGCCGTCCGCGTTGACGACGTAGAGCGCCGAGCCTCGCGGGTTCGGCGTCCGGGTCCTGTCGCTGCTCGCGGCGAACGCGATGGCCGTGCCGTCCGGCGACCAGGCGAGCCCCACGCTCTCGCTGGGCACGTAGCGTGACACGTCGTCGACGAGCACGACGGGAGTCCCGTCTTCGCTCGTCGGCTGCAGCACGAGGTGGTCGTGCTCGTGGTCGTAGAGCGCGATCCGGTAGCCGTCGGGCGAGAGCGCGAAGGCGCCGTGGCCGCCGCCGGTGGTGACACGGGTCAAGACGCCGCCGGATGTGGCCCCCGAGAAGACGTCCCCCAACCGGGCCCTGAGGAAGAAGATGCGGCCGTGCGGCGCCCACGCCGCAAAGCGATCGCCTTGCCCGCTCTCGCCGTCGCTGCGCGGCCAGCCGGGGCTCCAGAAGTGCTCCCCGGCGGCGTCCGCGACGATCATTCGGGGCGGGCCGGTGATCCAGCCGCGGATCTCTCTCGGGGGGTGGAAGAACGCCAGCAGCTTGCCGTCGCGCGACCAGGCGGGCCACTGGCCTTCCATCGCGGTCCTCAGCAGGCGCCGCTTCTCGCCGCCGCCGGCGTTCATGATCCACACGGTGGGCCTGGGGTGAGCGGCGAGCCGATACGTGGTGTAGGCGATCTGGCGGCCGTCGGGCGACCAGGCCGGCTGCACCTCGTCGGCGGCGCCGGCGGCGAGTACCGTGAGCCCCGCGCCGTCGGTGCGCACGACGCAGATGTCGCCGCTGCGCACGACGTAGGCGCCGTCGTGCACGCTCGTGACTCTTGCGAACGCGAGCGTGCCCGTCACGGTCGGCGCCGGCAGAAGCATCGCGTTCTGACCCGGCGCCGTCGCGGCCCCGGCGACCGTGCCCGGGGACGTGGTCGCCGGCATTCTCGAGCCGCCGCAGGCGGCGAGCGCGAGCACCGCCACGACGCCGAGCGCGACGCTCGTCTTCACTGGGCCATCGAGTCGTGAGCTCCATCGGCGGCTCATGACTACTGCACCTCCTCGATCAGACCCGTCCAGATCCACGTGTCTCCCGGCGCGAGAGGCCGCCGCTCCATGAAGCGCCAGAAGGCGTGGTAGTACAGGGCTGCGTACGCGCCCGACCCCTTGGAGGTCCAGTACTGGAAGTGCTCGATCCCACGCGGACCGCGCACCGCCGTCGACGGCCGGGCCAGCCAGTTCCCGCGCGCGTTGGTCAGGGTCGACCATGAGGAGTAGTCGATGCTTCCGTCGCGCCGTTGGCGGCCGATCTCCTCGATGAAGCCTTCAAGCCGGCCGCTCACGCGCGGGTCCGACTGCTCGAGGTCGAGGATCCAGGGATCCGAGGTGTCGTACGCCGTCTGTAGCATGGTGGCGATGCCGACGACCGGCGTCCAGTACGCCGGCGTCGTACCGGGCCCGGGAGCCGGGGGCACCGGGCTCCCGTCGGTCGTCTCGATCCAGCCGGCGCCGACGTACCTGGTCTTGGGATTCACCCAGCCGGCGCCGGCCTCCGGGAACCACCAGCTCCCGCGCGTGACGAGGCCTGCGTAGCCGCCTGTCCCTCTCGCGCTGCGGTAGGCGGGTTGGCCGGCCGGGCGCGCTGCGCGGCCGGGTATGCCGCCTGTCCACTTGCCGAGCCAGGTCCCACCCCGGTTGCACAGGCGCCACGTGCCCCACATGCGGGCGCTGCTGTCGCGCGGTCGCGACCTCGTGTTGACCACGATGCGCACCGTCCCGCTCAGGCGCGGGTCGGAGCTCTCCTGGAGGAGCGTGCACACGGTGTACCAGTGTCTGACGCCGCCGATCTGCTTGAAGTCCTCGCGCCTCCCGGTCAACGACTGCGTCCAGACGCAGGGGAGCATGCCGTGGAGCTCCCGGACCACCGCCGGCCGCAGCGAGTCCGTCTCCGGGGCCGTGGGGTGGCTCGCCGACGGCGCCGCCGCCGAACCGCCGCAGGCAGAGATGCTCGCGGTCGCCGTGCTCGCGGCCAGCAGCAGCCAGATCGTGAGTGCCGCGGTCCGACCGAGACTCCCCCGTGTCATGACCCCTCTCCTCTGCGCCTGAGGATGTTCCTCACCGCAGATGGACCGGGTGGGACGGCCGTTTCTTCGTTCGGCTGCGGCGGCGCCGTCGCAGGGGACGATCAGTGAGCCGGCGCCGTGCCCTCGTAGAGCCGGAGCGAATCCGCCACGGCGAGAAGCTCGCGGGCGTCGGCACCGCCGCCGACGGTGAGCAGGACGCCGTCTTTCACGGCCCAGAGGTGCGGTGTCGAGGAGGTGGTCGCGACGAGGATGCTCGCCGTGGCGCCGGCGAAGGCGCCGGACCTGATGCGCGCCCGCGACGTGGCGAACGCCGTCCACGAGGGGCTGTAGAAGTCGAAGGGATCCTCGTCGCGCGAGTAGTAGCCGGCGATGGTGCGGGTCGAGACGGTGAGCGCGTCGAACCCGCGTCGGTACTCCAGCTCGAAGACGTCCCGTCCCTGCACGACGTGGTTGGCCGTCAGCGCGCGCGCCGCGACGGCCGTCTGCGTCAGGCGGAACCCGCGCGGCACGGAGCCGGGGACCAGGGGCACCACGCCGGGTGTGGCGGCTGCGGCGGCCAGTGGCAGGCGCTCGAAGCCTCTGTCGGCGCGCGTCACGGGCACCTGCACGCGCGCCGCGACCGTGAACGCCCCGGCGGGCAGGGGGGCGTTCACGCGGATGTGTTCCAGGCTCAGGTCGGCGACGAGCACCCCGGCGTCCGTCTGCTTGAAGCCGATCGGCAGCCAGGTCTCACGGTCGATCGTGACCGTGTACACCGGCCACTCGACAGAGGACGGCGGGCTCGCGCCGGAGACCAGCGTCCCCAGCGTGCAGGTCACGGTCCATGCGGGCCTCCCGCCGGCGACCGAAGCGGTGAGCTTGAAGGCTCCGGACGACTGCATGGCGCGTGCGCCGGTGCCGAAGTCGACCCCCGTCAGCGGGTCGGGCAGGACGTCAGGGGGCCCCGGCGCGACGTTGCGCACGACCGTGAGTCCGCGTCCCGGCCGGTAGTGGCGCAGGGTGCCGGATGCCGCGTCGTAGGCGAGCACGTCGGTCGGTCTGCCGTCCGCCGGGCCGAAGCCGTCGCGCCGGGTCTCGCCGACCTTGACCAGCCGGTAGCTTCCGTCCGCGCGCCGCGTGAGACGGAAGCGGCGGAAGTCGTAGTGCGAGCCGGTGAGGTCCCGGTTCCAGTCGCTGCTCTTGAGCAGGACGTCGGCCTGCCACGTGCGGCCCGACGAATACGCCGCCAGGGCGCGTTGCAGCACTGCGGCCGCGCTCACGGGCTCGGGCCCGCGTGATCGGGGCACGCCGATCAGGACGGCCGCGACGGCGACGACCGCCAGACCGGCTGCCAGCGCCGCGACGCGCACGCGCCGCGTCGCGAACGTCCCCCTCAGGGCGGCGAGAGCCGGCCTGTGCACGGGCGCCGCGCTCTGCGCCGCTACGGCGGCGCGAAGGTCGTCCCAGTACGTTGCGCCGTGCTCGGGTTCCTCGAGCGCCTGGAGCCGCCGGCCCAGATCGGTGTCGCGGCGGTCGTCCATCACGGCGTCCCCCGCCCGATGGCGGGCCCGAGGTAGCGGCGCAGCTTGCCGCGGGCCGCGTGGAGTCGTGAGGCCAGTGTCCCTTCGGGGACGCCGAGGATCTGCGCGGTCGTGGCGTAGTCGTGTCCTTCGCGGTCCACGAGCAGCACGGCGAGGCGCTGGTCCGGCGGCAGCGACGCGAACGCCTGGGCCAGGAGGAGCGTCGTGGTCACGTCGTCCGCGGAGTCCTGGCCATCGCCGGGCTCGGGCAGCTCGTCGGGGGGCAGAGGGATGGACCGGCGGCCTCGCGCGAGCGCGTCGCACGAGGCGCGGTAGGTGATGCGGCACAGCCAGGTGCCCGGGGAGGACTCGCCGCGGAACCCCTTCAGCGAGCGGTACACCCTGAGCGAGACGTCCTGGAGCACGTCGTCCATCCCCTGGACGTCACCAAGCACGTGGTAGGCGACGATGCGCAGGCGGCGGTCGTAATGGCGCATGACGGCGATGAACGCTTCGTCGTCGCCGGCCACGGCGGCGGCGAGGACGGCTGGGTCGATCTCCTCGGTCCTCCGGGACCCGGCAGACACGGCCGCCCCCTCCCCTGGACGCCTGACCCAGCCCGCCCTCAGCCTACTCCTCGCGGCCGGATAGCCGGCCGTTGTGGCAGCCCGCTCGCCGAGCCGCGGCGTTGCGACATCCGTCGTCAGGGTGCAGCCGATGCCTCCCATCGTCCAGACAGACCGGGTAAGGGCCGCGTTCCTTCGTCGTGTGGAGAGGTCCCGGGCCGCGGGCGAGGGCGTCTGCTGGGAGGGCCTGACGTGAAGTGGTGGGACACGGGCGGGTCGGGGCGGCCGCCTGCGTGCGCCGCCGCCCCTCCCGCCTGTGGTCACGTGCCGCTCAGCACCCAGTCCTTGGCGGCCGCCAGGTGCACCTTGAGGGTGTAGCCGGCTCCCCCGTCGGTGAGGGTGTATGCGAAGTCGCCGTTGCCGGTGCTCTGGGCCATGGGCGCGTGCTTCCAGGGGTTCTGCGGCCAGACGGGCACGCCGGGCTGCAGGCCGACCGCACCCGAGGCGGCCAGGTCGGCCTCGGCCGGCGGCGTGCCGCCGTGTCCGGCGCGCCACGCCTCGACGTAGGTCTGCAGGAGCGCGAGCCCGGCCTTGCCGGCCTCGTCGCGCTCCGTCTTCAGCCACGCCGGCACGCCGCCGCTGAGCTTGTAGTTGCCCGTGGAGAGGTGGCCGGTGAGCGTGTAGCCCGTCCCGTCGGCCTTGAGCCTGTACGTGTAGGTGCCCCGCGTCGTGCCCGGCGCCATCGTCTTGCCGGTCCACGGGTTGCCGGGCCACACCGGCGCGTCCAGGTTGCCGCCCTGCTTCACGTCTGCGACGGCCGGGTACGTGAAGCCGTCGACCTGAGCCTGCGTGTCTATGTAGCCGCGCAGCAGCAGCACGTTCATCTGCACCTGCTTGTCGACGAAGCTGGGAGCGGCGGCGGCCGGCTGCGGCAGCGCCGCCCCGAGACCGGCGGCGGCCGCAAGTGCGGCGAGCGCCGCGATGTACAGAAGGGCACGTCTGGGCATGGTGGCCTCCAGGCGAGTATGGACGGGTGTGACACCAGTGTGGCTGCGGGCCCCGACGCCGGTCAACCGACCCTGGGGTCCGTCGGGCGCCGGCCGACAGGGGCCGCCTGTTAGGATTGCCGGCGTGGAACCCCGCATCCCCACCCGCATGGGCGACGGCTTCATGGTGGAGCTGACGCGCAGCGAGCTGCGCGCCGACATCGAGCACGCCACGCAGGAGGCGGCGCGCAAGGCCAAGGCCGCGCCGCTCGGCGCCGACGAGCAGGAGCACCTGCTCGACATCTACGCCTCCCGTGCGGCCTTCACGGCCGTGGACATCGGCGCCCAGGTCGTGCTCAGCTGCGACGGCGGCGGCAGCAAGATGACCGGCACCGACCTGCTCGACCTCCTCGAGAGCGAGCAGCGCCTGGGGCAGGACATCCTCGAGCTGTGGCACATCGAGTACAGCTACAAGGCGATCAAGACGATCCTGCCGTTCCAGCAGCAGGTGATGCAGAACGTTCAGCTCATGCTCACGGCGCCGGTGCAGTACGGGGCGCAACCGAACCTGGCCTTCTACAGCCGCCCCGACGGTCCCTGCGACAACTGGTTCGAGTTGCTGCCGCGCGGCGACGTGGCCGGGGCCCGCGCGGCAGTGGAAGAGGCGATGGACTACGCTACGCAGGACTTCGTGTACGTGGCGGACGGCATGATCGAGGCCGGCGCCGACGGCGTGGACTTCGACACCACCGGCGGAGCCGGCGACGCCGACCTCTTCAGCACGCTCCGCGCCGTGAAGCACGTGCGCGAGCGCTTCCCGGAGGCCGGCATCGAGCTCGGCATGGCCGGCGAGCTCGTGATCGGCGTGCACGGCAAGCTCGAGTGGGGCGGACGCCGGCTGGCCGGCCTCTGGCCCAGGGGCCAGCTCGATGTCGCCCAGGACGCCGGCGCCACCATCTTCGGCCCAGCCGTGAACATCCGCAGCGGCCGGTCCTGCTGCTGGAACACGGCCTACTCCCTCACGGTGATCAAGCCGTGCATGGAGGTGGCCCGCATCCCTGTCCACGTGAACGTGGGCGAGGGGGTCTGCGGCGTGCCCGTGAACGGCTACCCGCCCGAGGACGCTTCGTCGCGGGCCGCCAAGGCCCACGTCGAGATCCTCGGCTGCGACGGCTTGTAGGTGGGCTCGGGTGACTCCAGGGGAATGGACGTCACCCACGCGCTCGCCGCGGGCATGGGCGGCATGCGTACGGCCGGAGACCTGGTCGCGCGCCTGCAGATGTCGCGCGGGATGCGCCTGGCCGAGGCGAAGCGGTATGTGGCGGACAAGCTGAGGTGTTCGGTCCGCGACCTCGGCGACAGCTACGCGATGGAACAGCTCCGCGGCGAGCTCGGCCTTGGGCAGATACTCGACCATTCCAACCTGCACCCGGGCAAGCCGAACGCGCTGGCGGCGAAGTTCCGCATCGCCGAGCTGCTCGGCCTGCGCATCAACTCGGTGGAACGCTTTCGGGAGCTGGCCGGGCTGGGGTGACGCCGGTGGGAGCGCTCGCTGGTTCCGCGCGCTGCGCGGCGCGCATGGCCGCACCGACGGCCACGGACGCAAGCCCGATCGGTACCAGCAGGATCCCGGTCAGCAGGGTCAGGTAGAGGCCCAGGCCGGGGCGATACAGGTCGATCATCGAGTCCGCCGCCGCGATGGACTCCAGCGCATACACCGCCCCGGCCACGACCACCACCAGGCTCAGCAGGGTCGTGAACCGCCGCGGGCCCAGCAGGAGCAGCGCGACCGCCGCGGCGATCGCCGCGAGCGCAGCGACGAGCACCGGCGGGCCCCACTGGGTGTGCAGCACGCCGACGATCTCGGGCGGCTTGCTTGGGCTGAAGTTGACGAACTCCCGCGTGTATTCGTTGGCCCAGGGCAAAGCGAGGGCGACGAGGCCGGCGGCCCCGCCGATGATCATGAGCACGGCGTAGCCGACCCAGTCGGCGTGGGTGAACCGGTGTCTCCTGACCTTGAGCCGCATCTCCTCCCGTGCCCGTCGAGCCGCTCGTGCCGCCTGGCGCCGTCCCGCGAAACAGTGCGGATGGCTGCAGGATGCGCCCCCGGCGGCCGATAGTCCACCCGAGACCCTCGAGGAGGACAGGATGAAACGCTCTGCCATCTGCCTTACAGCCGTGCTCGCCGCGCTCGTGCTCGCCACGGTCTTCAGCGCCTGTGGCGCCGAGGACATCCAGACACCGACCGGCACCATCGACATCGCCAAGGACCAGGCCGTCAAGGCCCAGCTCATGATGATCAAGACCGGCGTGACCGCCTACGTGCAGATGAACGGGATCGCGCCGCCGAACGCCGATGCGGCCACGCTCGGCAGCTTCGTGCAGCCGTGGCCCAAGAACCCGTGGACGCAGGCGCCGATGAAGCAGGGCAAGGAGCCGGGCGACATCGTCTACGCGCCCGGCTCCGGCAGCGCCTACACGCTCGGCGTCGTGACCTCGGACGGGTCGGTGTACGACGCGCCCTGACCCGGGCGGTCGGGGGCGGCCGCAGCGCGGCCTGGGCCGCGCCGTGACCCGGGCGCGATGAGGCGCCGCCCGCAGGTCAAGCGCCGATGAGGCGCTTCACGTAGACGGCGCGCCTGCTGGGGCGGCCGCTCGCCAGCTCAGCCGCGTCGGCGCTCGCCATCGCCCGCAGCGCCGCGTTGACCCCCAGCCAGCGCAGCGGCTCGGGCTCCCAGCGCGGCGAGCGGTGGTCCACCCAGGGTAGCCCCGTGAGCGGAGTCGTCCGCCTGAGGATCAGGTCGCACAGGGTGCGGCCGGCGAGGTTGGTGGTGGCCACGCCGTCGCCGATGTAGCCGCCGGCCCAGGCCATGCCGGTGGCGCGGTCCAGGCCCACCGAGGAGTACCAGTCGCGCGGCGCCGCGATGGCGCCGCCCCAGTGGTGCGTGACGCGCACCCCGGCCAGCTGGGGGAAGAGCCCGAGCAGCAGCTCCGTCAAGTGCCGGCGCACGTGCTCGTCGCGCTCGAAGCGCTCGCTGAGACGGGAGCCGGCGTGGTAGGGGGCGCCGCGACCGCCCAGGGCTATGCGGCCGTCCTCCGTGCGGGCCGCGTAGTAGATGAGGAAGCGGAGGTCGCCGAACACCTCGCGTCCCGCCCAGCCGAGCTGCTCCCAGGCGTGGGCCGGGAGCGGTTCTGTGCCGATCATGAGCGAGTAGATCGGCACGAGGGTCCGCTTGAAGCCGGGGAGCTGCGGCGTGAACGCCTCCGTGGCGCGGACGACGACCTCGGCGCGCACCGTGCCGTGCTGAGTGGCGGCGCGCCGCGGCTCCAGACGCGTGACAGGGCTGCGCTCGTAGATGCGCACCCCGCGGCGCTCGACGGCAGCGGCCAGGCCTCGCGCCATGCGCGCCGGATCCACGCACGCCGCGTGCGGCGAGTACCCGGCACCCAGGCACCCGGCCACGTTCACGCGTGCACGCGCCTCGGCCGACGTGAGCTGCCGGTAGTCCTCCTCGCCGAAGCCCCACGACCGCTCCCAGGCGACGGCGTCCTTCAGGCGCAGCAGCTGGACCGGCGTCGCCGCCAGATCGAGCATCCCGCCGTGATGGAAGCGCGCCTCGATGCCCTCCTCGGCGACGATCCGCCCCACCTCGGCGACGGTGGCCTGCAGGGTGCGCTGCTGGTCGATCACCTTCTGGCGCCCGTGACGCCGCGCCGACTTCTCCCGCGACCCGGGGAAGGTGGCGTGGCACCAGCCGCCGTTGCGGCCCGAGGCGCCGAAGCCGGCGATCTCCCGCTCCAGGACGGCGATGCGCAGGTGCGGGTCGGCGCCGGCGAGGTAGTACGCCGTCCACAGACCCGTGAAGCCGGCGCCGACGATGACGACGTCGGCGTCGAGGTCGCCGGGCAGGGGTGGCCGCGGGATCAGGCTCTCCTCGAGCCCGTCGAGCCAGAGGCTGCGTTCACGGTAGTCGCTCACAGAAGGCTCCTTGCGACGGTCAAGGTACGAGCACGAGGCGACCGAGGGCCGGGCGCTCGATGATGTGGCGGTGCGCCCGCGGCGCGTCGGCGAGCGCCATCTCGCGTCCCACCACGGGCCGCAGCCATCCTTCGCGCAGGCCGGCGGCCACGGCGGCGTCCACCTCGGCCACCTCCTCCGGCGTGGCCAGCGACCCCATCACGCCGAGCACGGAGCCCTCCACGTTCATGAGGTCGCGAGGGTTGATCTCGACGAGGCCGCGGTTGCCGACCACGAGCACGCGGCCGTTGCGGGCCAGGACCGTGAGGTCGCCGCCCAGGTTCACGTTGGCGAGCAGCTCGACGATCATGTCGAAGCCGCGGCCGCCGGTGCTCGCGAGTGCGGCCGCCAGGTGGCTCGGGTCGTGGTGGTCGAAGGTGCGTACGTCGCCCTGCGCGGCGGCCAGCTCGCGGCCGGCCTGACTGCCGGCGGTGCCGGTCACGGTCAGGCCGGCGGCCAGCGCGAACTGCACTGTCGCGAGGCCCACGGCGCCGCTGGCGCCGTGGATCAGCACGTGCTCACCCGGCTTCGCCCGGCCGCGCTGGAAGAGGGTCCGGAAGGCGGTCGCGCAGGGCACGCCCAGTGTGGCCCCCTGTGGGTGGGAGAGCGTGTCAGGCAGCGGGTGCACGTCTTCGGCGCGGCAGAGCGCGTACTCGGCGTAGGTGCCGCTGAGCGAGGCGGTGACGTAGACGCGTGCGCCGCTCTCGATGTCCGCGCCGGGGCCGGCCTGTGTGACCACGCCGGACCCGTCCACCCCCGGCGTGTAGGGGAGCGCCGGCAGAGTGCGGTAAGCGCCCGCGCGCACGTAGGTCTCGTAGGGGTTCACCCCGGCCGCCTGGATGCGGACCAGCACCTCGCCCTCTACCGGGACCGGCGTCGGTACTTCCTCGAGGCGCAGGACGTCCGGGTCGCCGAACTCATGCACGCGGATGGCTCGCATCTCTTCCTCCGGAGTAGCGGCGGGACGAGCCCATGCTACCGGGCGCCGCGGCAGGGGTCGAGGACGGCGGAGGGGGCGCATCGCGCCCCCTCCGCCGTCCTCACTGCCGTCCGGCCCGCGCCGGCTCAGGGCACCACGTACGTGAGCCCGCCGGACACGTGCCCGGTGAGGCGGTACGCGGTGCCGCCGTTGAGCTGCTCGTAGATGTACTCGCCTGGGCCTGTCCCCGGCTTCATCGGCTGCCCGTCGTACGGGTTCGTCGGCCACGGGTCGACGAACTGGGCCACACCGCCGCCGTCGGTGACGTCCTGCGCCGGCGGGTACAGTCCGCTGTTGTCACCGGCCCAAGCGATGATGCCGGCCTCGATGGCGTCGATGCCGTCCATGACCTGCTGAAGCTCCGGCGAGGTCGAGGGGCTCGGGCTGCCGCTGGGCGAGAAGCTGGGCGACACCGACGGCGACGGGGTCGTGGACGGCGACGCCGAGCTGCTCGGCGTCACCGGGACCAGGGCGGGGACGCGCGCGAGCGGCATGCTGATCGTCGTGTCGTTGGCCCCGGTCACGCTCATCCTGATCTCCTCGGCGCCCGCGCCGGGGGCGAGGACGACGTCGTAGGGACCGGGGATGCCGGCCAGCGGCTCCGAGGTCTCGAGCGTGAACCCGAGGTCCGTCCCCTTCTCGGTGGCGACCGCCGACCCGATGACGCGGACCATGGTGTCGTACACCGTGACCTGGTACCCTCCGGAACCCTCCTGCAGGACGATGCCCCCGCCGCTGCCGTCGGAGGGCGCCCAGGCGCCGACCCACGCGAACGCCGGCGTCGCAGTAGGCGTCTGGGTGGGCGTGGGCGCGGGCTGCGCGCCTTGGTCGCGGATGAGGAAGTACCACGCTGCCGCGGCGGCGGCCAGTGCCACGAGGATGACGACCACGACGATCCAGCCCGTCGACGACCCCTCCCTGGAAGGACGCGAGGACATGACGAGGGTGGGCTGGGGTCCGGGCGGCCGGGGCGGCGGCACGGCGCCTCCGCCGGCCGGCATGGCCCGCGTAGGCATCTCCGTCTCGCCCGCCGCGACGCGTGTGGCATCTTCGGGCGGCAGGGCGGCGGTCAGGTCCTCATCCGGCGCGCCACGCGACGGCCACGCCCGGGTGGCGGCGGTGTCGTCCGGCTCGCCGCCGCCGCCGCCGGAGCTCGGTTCGCCGCCGCCTGCGGTCTCGCCGGCCTCCTGTGTCGGGCCCGCCGGGCCCGCCTCTTCAAGCGCGCCCGTGTTCTCGTCGTCCATGCTCGTCCTCCCGGCCGGGTGACGTGGGTGTGTCTCGGTGACCCTCTATTTGCCCCGCTCAGGCGTTCCCCTGTTCGAGCTGAGTCCAGAGGTCGAAGAACTCCGGGCACGTCTTGCGCACGCAGCCCGGGTCGTCGATGACGACCCCCTGCGTGCGCAGTCCCAGCACCGCGAACGCCATGGCGATGCGGTGGTCGCCGTGGGGGTCCACATACCCGCCGTGGGGCGCGCCGGGGAACACGCGCAGGTGGTCCGGTCCGGACTCGGTGCGCACGCCGAGCCGGCGCAGGTTCTCCTCCACGGCGGCGATGCGGTCGGATTCTTTGACGCGCACGTTGGCGATGCCGGTCACGGTGACGGGGGAGTCGGCGAACGGCGCCACCGCGGCGAGGGTCATGAAGGTGTCCGAGATGTCGCTCATGTCGACCGTGAGGCCGCGCAGGACCGGCGGGCCCGCGGCGCACGACCGCGTCTGCACGCCGCCGACGGCGGCGCCCGCGGATCCGTCTCCTGTCTCGCAGCCCATCGCCTCGAGCACGTCGAGAAAGCGCACGTCGCCCTGCAGGGCGTCGCGGCGGCGCAGGCCGGCGACGCAGACGCGGCCGCCGGTGACCGCGGCGGCGGCGAAGAAGTAGGAGGCCGTGGAGGCGTCGGGCTCGACGTGGTACTCGCGCGCCCGGTACGTCCCCGGCGTCACCTGAAAGCGGCTGTGGCCGTCGCGCCCGGCCTCGACCCCGAAGTCCGCCATCATGCGCAGCGTCATATCGACGTAGGGGCGGCTGACGAGGCCGTCCACGACGACCTCGAGCGGGGCGCGGGCGAGCGGCGCCGCCATGAGGAGGGCCGAGACGAACTGGCTGGAGGTGTCGCCGGGCAGGCGCACGCGGCCGCCGCGCAGGCCGCCGGCCAGCAGGGTGAGCGGCAGGCGCTCGGCGCCGGCCGGGTCGCTGCGCGCGCCCTGCGCGCGCAGCACCTCCAGCAGCTGCGCCAGCGGGCGCCGTCGCAGCTGGGGCGAGGCGTCGAAGCGGTACGCGCCCACGCCGGCGGCGCAGGCCGCCAGCAGGAACCGGGCGGCCGTGCCGGCGTCGGCACAGCACACGTCCGCGCCGGCGGCGGGGAACGGCCCGCCGCCGCCCAGAACGCGCCACGCGTCTGGTCCCGCCGGCTCGACCGGCACGCCGAGCGCACGCACACCGCCGGCGAACGCCGCTGTGTCGTCGGCGTCGAGCACGCCGTGCAGCGTCGACGGACCGTCCGCGAGCGCCGCCAGCAGCAGCGCCCGGTTGGTGATGCTCTTGGAGCCGGGCACGCGGACCACCACGTCCAGGCCCGTGCGCGCCGGCCGCACGAGCCGCGGCCCGCCGACGACCGCTGCGACCTTCGCGCCCTCGTCCTCGCTCACGCCTCAGCCGCCGTTGAGGTCTTTGCCGTACAGCTCGTACGTGAACGTGACGTGCATGCCGGCACGCTCGTAGAGCCTCAGCGGCTGCCGCTCGTCCTCCGCGTCCACGCCGAGCTCCACGCGCAGCTGCCCGCGCGCCGCGAGCCTCTCGAGCACCCAGGACAGCAGGGCCAGTCCGAGGCCCCGGCGCCGCCACCGCTCTCGCACGCCGAGGCCCTGGACGTAGGCCAGGTCGCCGTGGTCGAAGCACATCAGCCCCCCCGCCGGCTCGTCGCCGTCCCACGCGATCGCCCACAGGTCGCGATCGAAGGCAGGGTGCTCCAGCAGACGCTTCCTCCAGGCGTCGAAGGGTTCCCGACTCCGGCGGAAGTGGTCGGCGAACGCCTCGTTCATGGTGTCTCGCATCACCGCGGCCTGCTCCTCGTGGAAGGGGCGGATCTCGATGCCGTCGGGCGGTGCGTGCACGGGCGGTGCAGCGGCCAGGTCGACGGCCATGCGGTAGATGGTGCGACGCACGTTGTAGCCGCGTCGCAGAAGCACCTCGCGCTTGTGGTGGTCGAGGCTGATGCAGAAGATGTCGAGTGTGGCCGCGGCGTGACCGCGTTCTGCCGCCAGCTCACGGCCGCGGCGCTCCGCCAGGGCGAGGAGCCTGTCCAGGAGACCGGGCTCGTCGTGCTCCGGGTGGGTCCATGCGTCGGACTCGAGCCTGCCGGTGTGGCGCTGGTCGCCGGCGTAGGCGTAGCCGGTCACGCCGCGCGGTCCCTCGGCCAGCCAGGTGTCTCGCGCGAGGTCGAAGCCGGCCAGGTTCCAGTCGCCCTCGATGTCGCCCGCGTCCGTGTCCGGGACCCCGATCGTCGCGACGTCGCAGGCGATGAGCAGGTCGAGGATCTCGGGAAGGTCGCCCCGCGTGGCGGGGCGGATGTGGCTCGGGCTGCCGGTCTTCACCAGCTCAGTCTACCTTGGTCAGCACCGCGGACCGTTGGTCCAGACCTATCTTGATGACGCCGATGAAGGTGCCTTCCACCGCCATAGAGAGGTGCGTGGGATCCTGTAGCGTGAACACAAGGCGGAAGTCCTTGACGAAGGCCGCGAACGTGTCGCGCACGCGCTCGGCGTCGGCCACGTCGCCGGCGGCGTCGGCGAAGTCCTCCGCCGTGATCACGAGGTCGGCGCCGTCCTTGTGCGCGCCCACGGTGAAGGTCTGCGCGCCGGCCGCCCCCGCGCTGCCGCTGAACGTCACGTCGATGCGCCGTCCCGGGCCGGCGATGGTCACCGTTCCGGCGATGGGCGCGCCGTCGGGCGCCTGCCACGTCCCCGCGAACGGATTGCCGGTGTCGCGGATGAAGAACAACCAGACGAGCACGACGGCAGCGAGCGCCGCCCCGGCGATGACGAGCGTGCGGAGCGAGACGTACGGTCGGCGGGGCTGCGACGGTCCGGCGGCGCGCGGCGGCGCGGCCTGGGGCGGCGGCGCGCCCCCGCGGTCGAGCGGCTTCACGAGCGGCAGCGGTGTCTCCGGGCGGTCCATCGCGCGTCTCCCCCGGCCGGCGAGTCGCCGGCCCGTCGTCGTGACTGGCGTCCGCGCCGGCTGCCGCTTGAGCATCGTCAAGACTGCGCGGCTCCCCGGCGTGGTACCTTCCTACTGTACGACCATCACGGCGCACACGGGCCCCGGCCCGTACGAGGAGGCTCCATGGACATCCACAGGTGTCCCGGGCAGGACCGCAGCAACTGGACGCCGGACGACATCTTCGACGTGCGCTGTCCGCACTGCGGCGGCGAGATCGAGTACTTCAAGGACGACCAGCGGCGCCGTTGTCCCCACTGTGGCGTCGTCGTCGAGAACCCGCGCTTCGACAACGGCTGTGCCAAGTGGTGCGCCGCCGCGGATCACTGCTCCGTCATGCGCGGCGTCGTCATCGACGAGCCCGTCGAAGAGGCCGTCAAAGCCTGACGGCCGGGCGCAGGCGTTCCTCCCGACCCCGCCCGCCGCCCGGGGCGGACTCAGAACTCCAGGTCGTCCAGCCGGGCGAATATCACGTCGCGCCCGGCCTTGTACTGGTCGGGGTCGAGCGCCGCGTCCACCTCGGCCGGCGTGAGCACGGCCATCGCCTCGGCGTCGGCCTTCACCACGTCGCCGAAGTCGATGCCGTCGTGCCAGGCCTTCATCGCCGAGTCCTGCACCACCCGGTACGCGTCCTCGCGCAGCATGCCCTTGTCCACGAGCACGAGCAGCAGCGTGCCGCTGAACACAAGGCGGTGGCTGGCGCCGAAGTTCGCCAGCATGCGCTTCTCGTCCACCACGAGGTTGTCCATGAGCTGCGTGAACTTCTGCAGCATGTAGTCGAGCAGGATGCAGCTGTCGGGCAGCACGATGCGCTCGGCCGAGCTGTGGCTGATGTCGCGCTCGTGCCACAGGGCGTTGTTCTCCATGCCGACGAGAGCGTTGCCGCGCAGCACGCGGGCGCAGCCGGCCATGCGCTCGCTGAGGATGGGGTTGCGCTTGTGGGGCATGGCCGAGGAGCCCTTCTGGCCCTTGCCGAACGCCTCCTCGGCCTCGCGCACCTCGGTGCGCTGCAGGTGGCGGACCTCGGTCGAGAACTTCTCGATGCTGGAGCCGGTGACGGCGATGGCGTTGAGGAAGGCGGCGTGGCGGTCGCGCTGCACCACCTGGTTGCTGATGGGCTCGCGGCCGATCTCGAGCATCTCGCAGACGAGGTCCTCGACGCGGGGGTCGATGTTGTTGTAGGCGCCCACCGCGCCGCTGATCTTGCCGACGGCGGCCCCGGCCGTGACGAGACGCAGGCGCTTGAGGTCGCGGCTCACCTCGAAGGCCCACATGCCGAGCTTCATGCCGAAGGTGATGGGCTCGGCGTGGATGCCGTGCGTGCGACCCACCTGGACGGTATCGCGGAACTCGAAGGCGCGCCGCTTGAGCACCTGCCCCAGCGCGACCAGGTCGCGCTCCAGCAGGCGCCCGGCGCGCTTGATCTGCAGCGCCAGCCCCGTGTCCAGCATGTCGCTGCTGGTCATGCCGTAGTGCACGTACTTGCCGGCGTCGCCCACGTACTCCGCGACGTTGGTCAGGAACGCGATGACGTCGTGGTTCGTGGTCGCCTCGATCTCCTGCACGCGGGCCACGTCGAAGGCGGCCTTCTTCTCGATCTGCTTCACGGCGTCGTGCGGCACCTTGCCGAGCCTCGCCCAGGCCCTCACGGCGGCGATCTCGACGTCCAGCCAGGCCTGCATCTTGGCTTCTTCGGTCCAGACCGCGCCCATCTCCGGGAGCGTGTAGCGCTCGATCATGACGTGCCCTCCGTGGTCGTGACGCGGCCGATTCTCTCACACGGCAGCGGCGCGCCCGCGCCCGGCGCCCCTCTGGTACGCCGTGGGTGCGGGAGTAGACTTCGAGCGGAGGCGCGCCGGGGATGCGCCACGACCTGGGGAGGGGACGATGGCCACGGATGAGGAGCTCCGCGAGAACGCGATCAAGGCGATCAAGAAGAAGCGCGACTTCTGGGGTCACGTCGCCGCCTACATCATCGTGAACGCCTTCCTCGTCGGCCTGTGGTACTTCACCGGCGCCGGGTACTTCTGGCCCGGCTGGGTCATCGGCGGCTGGGGCATCGGCGTCGCCTTCAACGCGTGGGACGCGTACGGCCGCAGCGGCCGGCCCATCAGCGAGACCGAGATCCAGCGGGAGATCGACCGCCAGAAGAAGGCGTGACCGTGCCGAGCGACGAGGAGCTGCGCGCGACGGCGCTCGACTCGCTCAAGCGCAAGCGCGGGTTCGCGAAGCATCTGCGCGCTTACGTCATCGTCAACGCCTTTCTCTGGGCCGTCTACGTGCTCACCGCGATCCAGAGCCACGAGTGGTGGCCTTGGCCACTCGTCGTCATGGCCGGCTGGGGCATCGGCCTCGGCCTGAACGCGTGGTCGGTCTACGGGCGTGCCGCAAGGCCGATCTCCGAAGACGAGATCCGCCGGGAGGTGGCCCGGCAACGAGGGGCGGGCGGCTCCTGACAGGCCGGGCCGGCCTCAGCGCATGGCGATGGCCTCGATCTCCACGCGCAGGTCCTTCGGCAGGCGCGCCACCTCCACGGTGGAGCGCGCCGGGTAGGGCTCGCTGAAGAACTCGGCGTACACCTCGTTGACGGCGCCGAAGTCGTCCATGTCCTTGAGGAAGATGGTGGTCTTGACCACATCGGCCAGGGTCAGGCCCGCCTCCAGCAGCGTCGCGGTCATGTTCTCGAGCGCCTTGCGCGTCTGCTCCTTGGGCGTGGGGCTCACGATCCTGCCGTCGGCGTCCAGGGCGATCTGGCCGGAGACGAAGACGAACCCGCCGGCGCCGAGGGCGGCGGAGTAGGGACCCACCGCGGGCGCTCCCTCGGGCGATGCGAATGCCTGCTTCTCCATGACGGCTCCTCTCGTCGGCCGCGCCGTGCGCGGTGATGTGCCTGCGGGTCAGTAGCGTACCGCGACGGCCGCGATCTGCAGCAGGGCGCCGCCCGGCAGCCACGCGGCGCCCACCACGGTGCGCGCCGGGTACGGTTCGGCGAGGTGCTCGCGGCAGGCTTCGTCCACGGCGACCAGCGCGGCGGGGTCGGTGAGGTACACGGTGAGCTCGGCGACGCTGTCGAGGCCGAGGCCGGTGGCGCGCAGCTGGTGCGCGACGGCCTCGAGGGCCCGGCGCGCCTGCCCGGCGGCGTCGCCGCCGGGCTCCGCACCGGCCCCGTACGGCGGCTGCGCCGCCACGAACACCAGGCGTCCGGCCGACACCGCCGCCGAGGCGGGCCCCTGCGGCGGCGGCACCAGAGCTGAGCTGAAGCCATGCAGAACCATGGCGAGAGTGTTCCCCGCGGGGCCCGAAGCCGGGCGTCGGGTGCGCCGGCTCAGACGTCCAGGATCTTCGCCGCCAGGATCGCCGCGTTGCGGGCGCCGTTGATGGCCACGCACGCCACCGGCACGCCGGGCGGCATCTGCACAATGCTCAGCAGTGAGTCCAGGCCGCCCAGGTCACTGGTCTTGATGGGCACACCTATCACGGGGATGTTGGTGTAGGCGGCGAGCACGCCGGGGAGCGCCGCCGCCTTGCCGGCGCCGCCGATCAGCACCTTGAGGCCGCGCGACTGGGCGGTCCGGGCGTAGTGCGCGACCTTGTCCGGGTCGCGGTGCGCGGAGAGCACGCTGATCTCGTACTTGATCCGGCGCTCGTCCAGCTCCCGGCAGGCCGCGTCCATGACTTCGCGGTCGCTCTCGCTGCCCATGACGATGCCGACCAGCACCGGCTCCAGCTCGATGCCCTGCAGAAGCGTCTCGACCTCGGTACTCGTCTTCTCCACTGCTCGGCTCCTGTCTCGTGGGTGGCTGGGCCCGCGCAGGGCGGGCGTGAGAGCTGCGCGTCAGTCCGCGTAGCCCGGGCGAGGGAACAGGTCCAGCTCGCCGGCCTGCGCCATGACGGCCCGCTCGGCGATGTCGGGCCGCATCTGCATGCCGTCGAAGGCGATCTTCGCGACGCCCTCGTAGGCGCGCGCCCGGGCGGCGGCGAAGCCGTCGCCGAGCGCGCTCACGGCCAGCACGCGGCCGCCGGCGGTGACGACCTGACCATCCTGCAGCGCCGTGCCCGCGTGGTAGACGGTCACGTCGTCCAGGGCGGCCGCCTCGCCCAGCCCGGTGATGACGTCGCCCTTGTGGCTGCTCGCCGGGTACCCGGCGGAGGCCATGACGACGGTGGCGCATTCCTGGTGCTTCCAGGCGGCGGAGACGCCGGCGAGCTCGCCGGCCGCCGCCGCCGCGCACAGCTCCAGCAGATCGCTGTCCAGGCGCGGCAGCACGGCCTGCGTCTCGGGGTCGCCGAAGCGGCAGTTGAACTCGAGGACCTTGACGCCCTCAGCCGTCACGATGAGGCCGGCGTACATGACGCCCCTGTAGGCGATGCCGCGCGCTTTGAGCGCGGCCATGGTGGGCTCGACCACCTGCTCCATGGCCGCGTCGATCGCGCGCCGCTCGAACCCCGGCACCGGGCAGTAGCTGCCCATGCCGCCGGTGTTGGGGCCCTGGTCGCCGGCGAAGATGCGCTTGTAGTCCTGCGCGGGCGCCAGCGGCACGGCGTTCGCGCCGTCGCAGAGCACCAGCAGCGAGACCTCCGAGCCCTGCAGGAACTCCTCCACGATGACGACGTCGCCGGCGGCGCCGAAGGCGCGCTCCACGAAGCAGCTCTCGACCGCGGCGCGCGCCTCCTCATAGTCCCGGCAGATGAGCACGCCCTTGCCGGCGGCGAGTCCGTCGGCCTTCACGACCAGCGGGTACGTGTCCTGCAGTGTGAGGCACTCGAGGGCGGTCTCCAGGCTCTCGTGGCGCCGGTACAGGCCGGTGGCCACCTTGCCCTCGCGCATGACCTCCTTGGCGAACGCCTTGCTGCCCTCGAGGCGGGCGCCCTCCCGGCTGGGACCGAACACCGCCAGCCCGTGCTCCTCGAACAGGTCGGTGAGGCCGGCGACCAGCGGCGCCTCCGGCCCGATCACGGTGAGGTCCACCTGCTCGCGGCCGGCGAACTCGAGCAGGCCCGGCAGGTCCTCCGCACGCAGTGGGACGTTGTCGGCCTCGGCGCCGGTGCCGGCGTTGCCCGGCGCCACGAAGATGCGCTCGGCGAGGGGTGACTGGGCGAACGAGTGGACGAGGGCGTGCTCCCGGCCGCCGCCGCCGACAACGAGCACGCGCATGGGCGCCTCCCGTCTGGGGATGGAGTGGTGCCGGGCGCCGCCGGCCGCAGCGGCCGGCCCCGGCAGTACGGTGCGAGTCTACCCGGGCGCGGCGCGCTTGAGGAGGGGCCGCCCTGCGGCGGGCCCCTCCTCGCCTCGCGCCCGCGCGCTTCCTACTTGAGCGCTTCCACCATCGGCGTCATGGCCTGCAGGGCCGCCGTCACGGCGGCCACGCGCTCTGTGAGGCCGTTGATGTGGACCATCCCGTTGCCGTCGTAGGCGGGCACCTGCACGCCGTCGAGCAGGCCGTCGCGCACAGCGGTCAGGCCGGCGATCGCGCCCGCCACGTCGCCGTCGTCCACCTGGGCGATCTCGTCCATGATGTCCACGTGCCAGGCGCCGTCCACCTGGCCGCCCCAGGTGATCTGCGGGTAGTCGGGCAGGTAGCGCACCAGGTTGGCCGCATAGGCGTCCTCGCCGAACTCGAGCCCGTACCAGGTGATGCACACGGCGCCGAGGTCCTCGAGCGCCGCGTCCTTCTCCACCGGCGAGGCCTTGAGGTGGGCCAGGGCCAGGTCGAGGTTCTGGACGTCGTACAGCGTCTGCACGAACGGGTACGCCTGATAGTCCCAGGCGTCGAGGCCCGTCAGGTGCGTGTTCCAGGAGGTCTGCACCGCCGCGAGGCCCTCATTGACGGCGGCCCGGTTGGAGGCCGGGATGTCGCGCGTCGCGAACGCCGTGGCCGCCACCGTGTACGCGTGCAATGCTTCGCTGAGGGCGGTGACGGAGGCCGCATCCACGCCCGCGTCGCGCAGCGCCTGGGGGTCGACGGCCTTGTCGAGGTCGTCTGCCTGGGCGCGCAGGTCGAAGGGCAGCAGGCCCGTGTCGGCGCGCCGCTCCAGCTTGAAGAGGAACTTGGCGATCCTGCCGAGGTAGCCGTAGTCCATGAGTGCCTTGGTCTCGTGCGTGGAGTGGTAGATGCGGTCGTAGCCCTTGCCGCCGGCCTCCATGACCATGGATGGCACACCGGCCGCCGTGAAGGTCCAGCCGTCCTCCCAGGTGCTGATCGGCGTCTCCACCGCGAACCCGTTGCGGAGCAGGCCCGGCGAGGCCTTGGCCGCCGCCTTGAGCCACGGGGCCAGGGCCGTGGACGCGCTCATGTCGAGCTTGGCGCCCTTGCGGGCCATGAGCTCCAGGTTGAGCAGGAGCGCGACCTTGCCGTCGGCGCCGGTCCACGCGTCTTCAGTGCCGCTCGCGTGTGTCACCGTGGCGGCGTACCAGGCGCCCGCGCACCAGTCGTACCAGGCGTTCGTGTAGCCGAACTCCTCGCCGGTGGTGGCGAGGAAGATGACGGTGCGCGCCGGCTTGTAGCCGCTGAGCTGCATGGCCTTGGCGACCAGCAGCATGTTGGCGACGGCGCCGGTGTCGTCCAGGCCGGCACGGAAGTGGGCGTCGTGGTGCGAGGCGATGAGCACGGCCCCGGCCGACGGGTCACTGCCGGGGATCTCGCCCACGACGTTGTAGCCGAGCCCGCCCTTGGCCGGGTCCTCGAAGTCGTGCATCGTCACGTCCACGTCGCTGCGCACGGTGGCCGTGACCGGGCCCTTGGCCAGACGGTCCTTGAGCCAGGCGCCGTCGGCGCGCGAGATGTACACCATCGGCGCCCACGACAGGTCGTACTCACCGTCGTTGGCCCCGAGGGAGTCTTCCGGCGTGTACCAGGGGGCGGTGGCCTCGCCCCACGTGGCGATGACCGCTTTGGCGCCCTGCAGCGAGGCGAGGCTGCCGGGGTAGTTGAGCCACCACTCGTCGAGCTCGAGGTCGACCAGCACGATCTTGCCGGTCACGTCTTTGCCGACGAAGTCGGCGAAGGTGCCCAAGCCCACGTACACGACCGGCGCGGTGATCGCGCCGGGGGTGCCGGGCACGCCGGCGAACTGCGAGGCGGTCACGGTGCGGCCGCCCGCGCGGACCCATGCGCCCTGCATGTCCCACACGTCCACCGGGACGGCCTCCTGGCGCACGTCCGCGAGCTTCATGTCGGTGAACTGCGCCTCGATGTAGTCGGCGGCCGCGTTGTCGGCCGGCGACCCCGCGAGGCGGAAGCCGAGCGGGTTGTCGCCCAGGCTGTCCAGATAGTCCTCCACCGCCTGCGGGTAGTGCTGGCGAACGAGCTGGTCGACGGCCTGCTCGAAGCTGGGCTTGGCCAGGGCCGCGGCGGGTGCGAGCAGCACGGCGGCGGCGCACACCGCGGCGAGGACGACGACGAAGCGATGGAACATGGGACCCCCTCCCAGATGGGACGCGTGAACGGCCCGAGTCTTGCGCGCCGCCGCCGGTCACGTCAAAGTCCGCGGTGGCGAACCTTGGCGGCGCCGGTGGTCCGCCGCGTCCGGGTGGCAGGCCGCGGCCGCGTCGCGGCGGCGGCTCACTCCAGCGCGCCGCGACGCTCGGGAGGGTCGAGCCTCAGCGTGTTC
>Ga0172371_10001631_pt1 | contig 35752 bp, 21 predicted proteins | sample Lak12m_FD_114543 | JGI IMG/M metagenome (GOLD analysis project Ga0172371, IMG submission 114543) | Freshwater microbial communities from Kabuno Bay, South-Kivu, Congo - kab_022012_12m | ecosystem: Environmental > Aquatic > Freshwater > Lake | place: Democratic Republic of the Congo: South-Kivu... | reverse complement strand
GTAGTATAGTCAACCTTTTGCTTGCCCATCTCGTTGATGAGCGCGGCTGCGGTGCGCGTAACCACCGACAGACTCCCCGCATTGGTCTGCATCAGGTCGGTGGCACTAAGGTAGGGATCGGCTGGACCCTCCCCATGATCGACCGCCCAGAAGCAGGAGAGCCCAACATAGCGCTGCGTAAAGAGCTCCGGTGAACTGGCGAGGTCCTGCAGGTCGAGGTAGACGGGGATCACTTGACCGTTCGCGTGCAGTCGGCGCATCTGTTCCTGGCAGACCAGCGTCTTTCCGATACGACGCAGGCCGAAAAGCGCCACGTGGCGCGGCCGACCCACCAGCAGGTCATCGGCGACCAGCGCCAGGGTGGTCAGCTCGCTGACTCGATTGGTGAAGTAGGGGGGTGTGCTATAGATGCCGGTCATGTGAAATCCTCCCTGTTAAGCCAAATGCCTTATAAGCCATTTGGCTTAACGAGTATGCCATAAATCACCGAGTAGCGTCAAATCGGCGTGCTGACAGCGCGGCAGGCCTCCATGCGACTCGCCAACGATGAACAACGGGGGGGGGCGCTGGATTCTAGTTGGCGATGGCACCCCCTCGTAGTCGTGCAAAGCTGCCGCTTACCCGTAGAGCTGCGGATGTGCGGCATCGGGCCCTGCCGGGCCTCCGCGATCTGCGCGGAATTCGAGCGCGGAGCTCGGCCTCGAGGTGTCGCACTTCTGGGTTGGGCCGGCGGGTTGCTCGATCATCTGGCGGTCGGGGATATCGTGATCGCGGACCGGGCTCTCTCGGCTGGCCGCAGTGATGCGAACTGCCCGGCGCTGGCGCTGCCGGGTCTGGCGCGCGTTCACCGCGGTCCGGTGCTGACCGCCGGGCATGTCATCGCTGCGCCAGAAGCCAAGCGTTCCGCCGCGGAGAGCGGTGCGCTGGCCGTGGAAATGGAAGCCTACCCGCTGGCAGCCTGGGCTGCGCACACGAGGTGCCATTTGTGCATGGTCGTGTGATTCTCGACACGGTAGAAGACGCGCTGCCGGAGTTGGGCGGGGTGCTGGACGGCTACGGCCGCCTGCAAATCTGGCCCCTGTTGGGAGCTCTCGCGGGGCGGCCGGCCTTGCTGGGCGAATTCACTCGCATGGCGCTCCGCTTGCGAGGGGTCAACCGGCGCCTGGCCGAGTTGGCAGAGGCTGTGGCCGTGGCCCTGCTCCAGCCGTAAGCCGGACCGTGCTCCGGCGAGAGCCGTCGCTGCCGGTGCGGGTGTGGCCGATCATCACGAGGCGCGCGATATCAGCCCACGCCACACCTACCGGCACGTGCTGGGCCGGCCGTTGACGCCAGGAAACTCAGGGGCAATGCAATGGGGCGAAGAGTACCGCGCGCTGCGCGTGGCGGTCTGGACCGAATGCCGGCGCGTGCTGAAACCAGGCGGGATCTTCGTGCTGAACGTGAAGGACCACATCCGAGGGGGTGTGCTGCAAGAGGTCAGCAACTGGCACGCGGTCACGCTGCTGATCCTCGGCTTCGTCTGCACGCGCCGCATACATGTGCCCTGTCCCGGCCAACGCCACGGGGCCAACGGCCACCTGCGCGTCGATGACGAGTCGGTGATTCTGTTCCGTGCGCCCCCATCCCACCCGCAGACGGACGGGATTGTCCTCCCGCCGCTCTGACCAATCCAGATCACCCAGGCAACTCAGACCCGTACGCTCGCTCGAACTCGCCCATTTCACTTGCCAGCGCGTCCATGCCTGTTCGGAGAAGTTGTATTGAACGAATTGCAAGTGGTCCAAAGGCAGAGCCTCCAAAGCCATGGCTTCATTGCGACAGCTTACCCTCAAATCTCGGCACCCTGTTCCGAGGTTGTGATGGAAGCGCGGAAGAGGCATCCAGGACTCTGGTCAGATATCCGCCATCCAGGCCAGCCAGCGAAGCACCGCAGCAGCATCGGGCGACTCGATGTCCTCGAGGATGCTCAGAGCTTGCTGCCAGAGGGTCTGCGCCGCGGTGGTGTTCATTAGCTTCCTGTGCTCCAGCGAAAGAGCACCCAGCCAAACACCCGTCCCGCGCCGGTCGCCGATCTCCTGGCTGATGGCTAATGCCTGCTCGTAGTACTCAATTGCGCGCTGTGCCATTCCCTGGATCGAGAACATCACCCCTTGATACCCCAGGGCGATTTCTTCGTCGTAGCGCGCGCCCGAAGCGTGCGCCAGATCCAGCGCGTTCCCCAGATCCAGGTGCCTGATCGTTGCCGATGCAATACGGTGGACTGCGTGCGACTGCCCCGCTTTAAGGCAAGCAACGTAGACGGCCACAATGTGACTGCGCTGGGATTCCATAGCCCGGTAGCCCGGCAAACCGAGTCTGCTCTGCGCTTCTGCAAACGCGGCGTAGTGCTCCCCCAGACGGGCAAGTGTCTCCCCTGGCGGGCCCATCTCTTGCCTGGCGTAGGTATGCGTCAAGGCATGGCTGACTTGGTAGCCGTCACTCAGTCGAAGCAGCAGACCGTAGTCCACCAACTCTCCTAATGTGCGGTCGGCCTCTGCTTGTGGGATATCCAGGGCTGCAGCTACTGGTTCGCAATCGAATACATCCAGCGTTAGCACGCCGGCTACCCCTAGCGCCGCGCGCGCCACCTCGCTCACTGCCGCCAGGCTGTGCGCCATTAGTAGTGGGATGCTCTTGTGCTGCCGCTCGCCAAAGTGCAGCGCGGTCAGCGGCGTGCTCGCCAGCCACTGCACGTACGCGCCAACCCACTGCCCACGCGTGGCCAGGTAGCGCCCGACCAGGAACACCGCCAGCGGCAGCCCACCCAGCAACGCGGCCACCCGCGCTGCCGCTGCCGGGTCATCCACGTACGCGCCGCCCCACGCCGCCAATAGTGCCACCGCCTCAGCCTGTGGCAAGGGCATCAGGTCCAGCCACCCCGCCGGCGCGTCCCCACGCCGCCGCGTCGTCAGCAGCACCCCGCAACTGCCCGTGACCGCCAGCACTGCCTCCAGGTTATCCGCGGCCTCCGCGCCGTCCAATACCATCAATGCGCGCCGGCCCGCTAGCGCCCGCAGCGCGGCCGCGTTCGCGTTCGGCTTGACTTCCTCCCCATAGGCCCGCGCCAGGTCATCCAGCGCCATCTCCGCGCTCGGTTGCCCGTAGAACGAATGCCACAGCACCCCATCCGGGAACCGCTCCGGCGGTTCGCCCCCCGGCGCCAGCCGCCAAATCGCCTCGCTCGCCAGCGCCGTCTTCCCCATCCCCCCCAGCCCGCACAACGTCACCTGCCGCCCCGGCTGCAGCTCTGCCAGCAGCCAAGTCACCTCCTCCTCGCGCCCAGTGAAGTGCTCCGGCCGCGGCGGTCTCTGCATGGGAAGTCTAAACGCCGCCTGCTCGGTTGCTGGCATCGGGATTCCCAGATATTGCTCCCGGATGAGCAGCCCATCGCGGCTGTCGAGCGCATGGCGCAGCCTCTCGAAATCGAAAATGTCGACGAACCGGTGACCCTTTTCCCGCGCGTACGCCCTGAGTTCGTCCTTCCCGGCCGGCGTCAAATCAACATTGGTGAAGAAGACGAACGCGGTAAGGGTAGGGCTCTCCCCCACCGCCCGGTCTACATCGCTCTTGAACTTCTCAGCGGCTTCGTGCCGTGCAGCAGCATCTAAGCCACCACCGTTCCGGAACCCCACCGCCCCCCAGACGACCACCGGCTCCAGATCTGGTCTGTCTTGATACAGGGCTTCGATGTCCCGCCCGCCATCTGGCCCGCCCTTCGGACGCCGCGGCTGCTCGCGTGTGTACGGTCCTAGCAGCGGCAGCAGCGCCAGGCACATCCCCTCGCGCTCAGGTTGCCTGGTGTCGAGGTAATAACGAAGTCGCTCTTCGGTTAACCTTGGTCCGTCCATCGAAGCCGTTCTCCCTCTCAGGTGTCAGGAACCGCAGTGCTCACCTTCTGCCTCACTTCCTCCAACCGTCGCGCATTCTCCTCCGCATTCGGACAACCGATTTCGCGCTCGAAGTCCACCGTGATCTGCATCAACTTGGCTGCCTCGCAGTACCGCCTCATGCCCTCATATACCAATCCTAGGTTCCAGGCAGCGTTCCCCGCATTGCGCCGATCGCCGATCTCCTGGCTGATCGCCAGCGCCTGCTTGAGACATTTGATCGCCTGGCGCGTCTCCCCAAGGTCCACATACGCCAGTCCCAAGTTGTTGAGCGTGTTCGTTTGCCCACTCTGGTTCCCGATCTCTCGGCTAATTGCCAGCGCCTCCTCGTGGAACCCGATCGCCCGCCGCGCCTCCCCCAAGTTCTTGTGCGCGACCCCCAGGTTGCCAAGCGTGTCCCCCTCCCCGCGCCGGTCCCCGATCTCCCGGGCGATCACCAACCGTTCCGCGTACAACCCGATCGCCCGTACCACCTCCCCCAGACTATGGTACGCAGCTCCCAGGTTCCCGAGATCGCCTCCCTCCCCGTGCCGGTCGCCGATCTCCCGGTGGATCGCCAGCGCCCCCCCATGATACTCCATCGCCCGCCGCACCTCTCCTAGGCTCCAATACGCGCTCCCCAAGTTCCCGAGACCATGTCCCTCCCCGCGCCGGTCCCCAATCTCTCGGCTGATCGCCAGCGCCTGTTCAAACAATCCGATCGCCCTTCGCGCCTCCCCTAGAGCACAACACGCCAGTCCGAGGCCGGTGAGGGCGCTCCCCTCCCCGCGCCGATCCCCGATCTCCCTGCGGATCGCCAGCGCCTCCTCATAATACTCGATCGCCCGTCGCGCCTCCCCCAGGCTCCAATACGCGCTCCCCAGATTGACAAAATCGATCCCTTCCCCTTGCCGGGCTGCCATCCACTCCGCGGACCGCTCCGTGGATGCCGCGCGAATCTCTCGCCTGATTACCAGCGCCTGCTGGTACAAACCGATCGCCCGCCGCACCTCCCCCAGCTCCGCATACACCACCCCCAGGTTGCTGAGATGCACGCCCTCTCCACTTCGGTCGCCTAGTATCGCCGCGGCGTGGGCTGCCGCTTCGCGCATCGCGATCTTCTCTCGCAACGCGATCCGCAGGTCCCCGACAGAGGCCACCGCATCCGGGTATGCACGCATCCAGCGCCGCGCCGCTGCATCGGACCGCTCTCGCAGCCAAGCCCACGCCGCGGCCAGGTGCGGCCAGGCCTCCTCAAACTGCCGCAGCCCGGCCAACACTCCGGCCCCGCCCTGCAGGTAAAGATCTTCGGCGGTTGACCCAGCGCGCAGGTAGTGCCACGCGTGCCGCAGCCGCGCGGCGTCTAGATCGGCTGTCTGCGCGGCCAGCGCGCACGCCCGCAGCAGGTCATGCATCGTGTAGCTGTCGCTCACGGCGTCGTGGTCCAGCAGGCTCTGCTGCACCAGAGCGCTCAGCCCCTGCCGCGTCTCCTCCTCGTCCAGCGGTACCGGCTCCGGCCAGACGCTCACATCCTCCGCCGGTACATCTCCCAACGCGCCCCACACCGCGGCCGTGGCAGCGCGATCGAACGTGGCCGGGAAGACGGCCAACTGCTCCCACCGCTCCACCATGACCGCGTCTTGTTTCCGCAGCGCTGTGATGCTCAGCCCCAACACCGCCTGCACCGGCTTCTCGCCCGGCGCATTCAGGTGCGGCAGCGGCGCCTGCTTCAGCGCGGCCAGGTAATCGGGCAGCGGCCAATCCGCGTAGGCGCTGAGGAAGCTTGCCGCCACGCGCAGCGCCAGCGGCAGCCGGCCACAGCGCTTCGCTAGCGGCGCCAGGTCCACTTCAGCCAGCTCATCGCGGCCGCTATCGGACAGAATACCGCGCAAGAGGGCCACCGCCTCAGCAAGGGGCAAGAGATCCAGGGGGTACAGCTTACCGTTTGGCAGCATGAATCGGCTGCGCGACGTCAGGATGACCGCCCATCCCTCCGGCGCGGGCAGCAGCGGCTGCACCTGCTCCGGTCCCACTGCGTTATCCAGCAGCAGCAGCCCGCGCTTTTTCGCCAGCGTCGCTCGGTACAGCCCCTGCACCTCGGTCAGTACCTCCGGCAGCCTGGCCTCCGGATGGAATGCGTGGATCACCGCACCGAGCACCGCCTCCGGCGTCAAGGGCGTCCCATCCGGCTGCAGTTCAAACATTAGCGCCGCATCCCCGTACTGCTCCCGCAGCCGGTCCGCCACGACCAACGCCAGTTCCGTCTTCCCGATCCCGCCCATACCGATGATCGCTGCAATCCTGCCCCCCTGACTCAGACGACTCACCAGTGCCTCGATCTCAGTCGTGCGTCCCGTGAAATCTCCCACCGGCGCGCGCAGCGTATGAGAGGAGAGTGGCGCCGAGACGACGAAGCGAAAGCCCTGCCCCATCAGATCGTGCACCAGATCCTCACGCGTCAAGGTGCCGCGCACGCGCGCCTTCCTGCTGGTCAGGTCCATCAGCACGGGGAAGATCTTGGCCGAGGGCTCGACCACGCCGCGCAGCATTTCAGCTACCCGGTGCGCGAAGCTGTCGGTCTCCATCGGATCGTCAACGAAGGTCAGGGTCCACACCTGTATGCAACGCGCAAAAGCGAAGAATGCGTCGGGGTCGCTGACACCAAGAAGCGCCTGCACGCTGGCCAGCAACGTGCGTCCCGGGCCGGTCAACCGCTGGCCCCACCACTCGGCAGCGGATGCAGAGTGGGCGGCGCGCTCCAGCGCGGTCTTGAGTTCGTCCAGGTGCGGGGCGGGACGGACGGCCAGGGTTAGCAAATCACCGCCGGGCTCCCGCCGGAAGTCGGCGCGGCTGTATTGGGCATAGAAGTGATGCCACAGGGTGCGCCAGGTGTCATCGCCTGGCGCGACGGTCAGCTTAGCCTGGATGTACTCGCAGCGGCTGTCGGACCAGGTGACAACGGTATCGTCTACCTCCGTAGGCGCCTCGCTGCGCACGGCAACGATATGGCCCGCCCGCGAGGCCGCGTGGGCCTCGCCGCAGAGCATCCCGGCCAAGCGGAGCACGGTGATGCAGTTCTGGAAGTAGATACCCGCCTGGGTCGTCGATCCGCCCGGTTCGGATGTGGAAGCCATCCCGAGTTTCCTTTCATGCCTAGGGCGTTACGCGTCAATAGCGGCAAGTCACATGTCTCGACCCACAACTCCGCTCTCCGGTCCGACGCTACGGTGCCGGGGTGCCAATTGGGCTTGCTGACGGCGTGACCGTCGGGGTTGCGACGGGGATGCCTTTCATAACGGATGGGACGATCCAGGCTGAAGCGAGTGACAGCGCAATGACAACCAGATAGGCTACGATGGTGAGCCAGAACCAGCGCTTGAAACGGTCTTCGCTGCTCGCCACGTGTCCTGCGATGGTGTCTTTCACCTTTTCTGTCGGCAGCACCTCTTCAAAGCGCTTCCTGCGCTGCTGGAACTGCTCCAAGAGCAGTTTGTAGCGCTCCCATTGGTTGGACATGTTGTAGGCCAAGGGGAAAGCCGCAACATAGGCCGCGTAGCAGATGACGCCTATTGCGAAAACGGTCGGGTTGAACTTGTCGCCGAAGACCGCGGCCACAAATGATCCTAACACAGCGGCGATGGCGGCCAACATTGTGTCCGAGAGTCCCTTGATCATTTCGCCGATCTGCTCTGCAAAGGATTTGACCGTATCCCCGACATAATCCGCCAGGGCTCGTACCTGCGCATCGTAGGCGTCCAGCTTGTTATCGATGAATGCCTTCCAATGCCATTGGAGATTACCCAGCGTGTTATCTGTTTCCGCGAGCAATTTCTTGGCTCGTTCGCAGTCGTCGATGGCCCCGAGGGACTGCGCCAGGCCGAGTTGCGTCAGAGCGAGCCGATCAGCCACCCAGTGCGGCTCGTATATCCACTCGATAAGAGGCTGGAGGCCGGCGCCCGACCGGATCGATTCCTCCGAGAGCAGCTCCGTTGGGTCCAGAAACGGCACCTTGACGGTCTGGCCGGCCCCCTCGAATGTCGCAATCATCTGTCCCCGGTTGTCGGTGGCAGTGCGATCCGCGGTGTAGAGCAACACCAGATTCAGTCGTTGAGCCGCCAGGGCATTGGCTATCGTGTCGCTGGGCAGACTGTCTCCCGATGCCTGCAGATGCAGAGGGGTCATACGCTTCACGAATTGCTCTTGCCATTTGAGATGCTTCCGGCAGGCCTGATACATCTCTTGGCTGGCGTCGGTGTCAGGGGCTGCTTCGGGCAGCACCTTGCGCCAATAGGCAGTGTATTTACCGCCGACGACGGCTAGGAGCTTGCCATCAAGCCGGATATCGCGGCCGGGGATGATCACGATCGTCTTGCCGGTTGTGTTCGATTTCCACAGCAGTTCTTCGATGCGTTCAAGTCTATTGGTAAGCAGTTCCCCAAACACTGCAGAAAAGAAATAAAGAAATGTCTGGCACCGGGGTGCACTGCCGAACCAACTTTCGAACAGGCGTGACTTATCGATGCGCAGCTCCAGATGCACCGTGGGGCTGGCGCCCAAATCCGTTCTGAATTGATCCAGCGCCGCCTGGTCCGTGGCGCTTGACAGCGCCAGTAAGGGCATATCACCCAACATGAAATGGCATGTCAGGGCATCGCCGTAGGCACCGGTCAAGCTCTTCACGGTCGCGAGTGTCAGATTCCTGACACGGTCGCTTGCGAGCCGTTCGTCCCTGTAGATCAGCAGGTCTAGGTCTTCATGCTCCGGCCAGGTGGTGGGGGGAATGGCGAACTCCTCGCCCAGGGCCAGCAGCGGAGCTGCGGGCTGGGGAAGCCATGCGGGACTCATCGAAGAACCTCCTCCCATTTTTCCGTCTCGATAACCACGTGCCAGCGAGGCGGCTGTCCTGGCTCCTCGATGTAGTCAACGGTCTTGATGACCTGGTGATAGCTGTCTGCCGGCACCTCCACGCGCAAGCCGGAATCGCCGACGAAGCGCCGCTTGCTGCGCAGCGTTGCGATGAAACTGTGGTCCACCTGAAATTCTCGATCGGGCAGGCGTTGACTTATGCCCTGATCGACCAGCTCCTTCTCCGGCGCTGGCAACGGGAGGGCGGCGATCCAGGCATCTAAATTGATCACGTCGGAGGTGACGGCGGTGTCGATGGCCTGCCGCATGGCCTCTGCCTGCTCCGATGGCAATCCGGACTTCACCAGGTTATGTGCGACAATAGCTGCGCGATAGAAGCGGTGGGTGCGCTGCCGAGCGTCGAGTGCAAGCTCGGCGCCCAGGAAGGTCTCCGAGAAAAACTTGGCTATCGGCTTTTCCTCTTGTGTCCCCTGCTGTCGATCCAGGAGCATCATGTCGTATTCCGGGCGGGGCTGTAACCGCTGTACAAACGCGCATTTCTGCAGCCTTTCCCTGGTGGTGGGCATGATGTCCGATGTCAGTTCGAAGTCAATGTACAGCTTGCCCTTCTGGTCATGCTTTTGTTTTGGGCGCAGGGCCGTCGACGGGTCGATTTTCATGAGGGCAAGGTAACGCTCCACTGCTGCGCCGTTGTTAGCCCGGTAGAGCAAAGCTGCCAGATTCCCAGGCTTGATGCGCTTGTCTTTCGCCGTGATGGCGTGGAGTTTTTCTGCCAGAGACCGGGAGCCGCTCACAAGATCCAAGCTGCCGTCCACCAACGTGGCGGAGATCCCAGCCACGTTGTCGTCAGCGAACGCAGTGAAGCATGCGGCCGTTGCGGCTGAATCGCGCAGAGAATTCACGATATGATCTCTGAAGTACTCAGCAAGGTCCGAGTTCTGCAGCAGAGGAAGTGTACGTTCCGAAAACACCGCTTGGTCGGAGCTGTCCGTGTTCAGAATGTGGACGATTGCTTCGTCCAGCACGACATCGGTTACATAGCGCATCAATATACCCTCCTTCTTGGTGGTGTTCAGTCCTTGGGTCGATCTTCTGCAGACGGTCTGTCCTTGCGCCTTACCGAGCTCTAGATCGCACTAGTGGGACGATCCAACTCCCGGCAGTCTCCAGAGAGATCAAAGCAGTCTCTTGCGGTACCTGGAAAGGCCTGGATGAATCGTCTGCGCATATCCGCGTCGTCTCGGAAGACCGTCATCCACACACACCAGTACCCATTCGCTTTGCACAGCAGTTCGATTAGCTGGCGCACTCGAAGGCAATCCGCCTCTCGCAGACACTGCAACGAAACCATGGCTGTGCCCCATGCCTCGCGACGATTCTTCCATCGGCGATCACTGTCCGAAGGGTCTTCCTCAACGGCTGGTGTCCTGTCCAGGCCGGTGAGCTCTAGAGTCCTCTGGGCCTTGGCCCTCTGTTCTTCGGTAAGGTCCGACCTGGGGCGCACGATGCCTTCTTCCGCGAACTCAAGTACGAGCAGAGTGTTGTGTTGATCGGGCCAGTAGTAATCATTCAATTCGACGTTTTTGGACCCTTTGGTGGAATTGCAGTTCGCACAGGCAAGCAGGAAGTTGCTCCAATCGAGAGCCCCGTCGGGATGATGTACCTTGGGTTTGACGTGTTCCACGCTCAGGCTGGCATCAAGCTGCATCTCGCAATAAGAGCAATACTCTCCCAAGCGCTTGATCAGGTCCCCGCGCGCATCCGCATAGTCGTGGAATATCTTCGGGGAGCCGTACTTATCCAAGGGGACGTCACCACGCCTAATCGGTCTCATCGGATGCAACTCCATGCTCAGCAGCGATGCGCTGCATTTCGAGGAAAGCGTGGTAAGCAACATTGTCGCTGAAAGGCGCAACTAACTCATCCAATCGCTTCTTCAGGTTCTCCTTCTCGGCCGGCGAGGCTGTCGTCACCTCCTGAAGCACACGATAGTACTCCTGGGCTGCCTCGTACATCTGCTGATATCGATAACTGCGCTGAGGAACGGGAACACCCATCACGACTTCCGTGATGTCCTCGATGCTCCGGTTGGCATATTCACCGGATGGTTTCTTCTCGAGGTCGATCAGATCTCCTGGGCGCAGTGACTGGACGATGAAGGGCGAGTGTGTCGTCGCAATGAACTGCAGTTGCGGAAAAGTGCGGCGTAGGTCGTCAACAACGCGGCGCTGCCACTTGGGATGAAGATGGAGATCGATCTCGTCGATCAGCACGATGCCAGGCGTGGATTGGCAGACCTTCTCAGCAAGGTGTGGATTGAGTATTGCTGCCCTGTAGGCGATGTCGGCTACCATGCCCAGCATGTTGCGCACACCTTCGCTCAACAGCCGGAAGGGCAGGGTCTCCCCACTCGAAAAACAGACAACCACATCTTCCTCTTCAAGGTCGTACAATAGGTCTTGAACGCCGCCCATGGCGTTCTTGATTGCCTGTTTCACCCCGTCGTACATCCGATTCGATTTCCTTTGGAGGGCAATCTGTTCCTGCTTTTTCATCCACTTCACAAGCCCGCCGAGGTGAGATGCTGGTTCAAGGCAGCCTCGATACCCATCAAGGCGGGATGGCGGCGCGTTTTCGTCTTCGGGCAGATTGTTCGGTTCTCGCCACAGGCGGCCCGTACCGTAATAGGCGAAGACCGGCAGCGTCACATTGCGGCCTTCTCGCACAGCGGCCTGCAGATCATCGATCAGGTCGCCAAGTGCCGCGCCGGGCGGCTTGACCAAGGGTTCATCCGTCCCTTCACGCACGCTGCGCCACTCAATGCTCTGTTTCCCCCACTTGGCTCGATACGAGATCCGAACGGGAAACTGGAGCTCGGATCTCGATGTCTCGCCATAGCGATGCCGGACCAGCCTCACCTGGTCGCGGCTGATGGGCGCGGCGCGGCGGCCCTGCATCGCAGAGGCTATGACACCAAGACCGTGCGCGAGGGCTTCGAGGAGTGCGCTCTTGCCTGCCCGGTTGTCACCGATGATCACGGTGAATTTCTCTGACAGCGGGAATGAATTGTCCTCGAAACAGCGGAAGTTAGCCAACTCCACACGCTCGAAGCTGATTTTGTACGGTTGGCGAAGCTCGGCAGTCCTGGCTGTCGTAACCCGCAGCGGCATCGGTGGGCGGGAGCGTCCTTCCGAAAGTGCAAATCTCAGCACTCCGTTGGGTGCGTCTGCAAGAGCTAGCGTATCGGCTGCCCAAAAGCCCCCGCGTGTATCGGCATAAGCCCGGAGGAAGACTTCAGTCTTGCGTGACGACAGGTCGATCCGCACGAAGTTGTACCGGGGACTCGCATCCTGCCGTCCGGATCGTGTGTTGGCGCCAATCACGGTCGCTCTCAGGTTCGCCGACCGCGTGACAGTGGGCCCACTGGAGTGTTGAGAGGATTGAAGGATCACATCACAGTTGTCCAGCAGGAGTGGTTCCACCGTTTCACGGTCGAACTCGGCCAGCCAGTCAAAAGGATGATGCATAAGTGCCACGCGAAAACTGGCGCGGTCTGTTTGCTTCAATGCGGACCGCACCTGAGATTCCCCGAGGATCACTTGGCCAATGGGTAGGTCGGGAAGAGCCAACCAAACGGTGTTCAGGCCCAAGATGGCAACCTGCTCCGTCTCGATCTGCAAGCTGCATTGAAAGAAGAGGCTATCACGATCAGGAGAGAGACAGCCTTCAGTGAGTTTCCCGACGAAGCGATCGTAGTTTGCCAGTCCGGCCAGCAGTAGATGGCGAGTGGAGCGTTCCGCGAGGATGCCCTGCACGCTGCTGGCGTCGGTCAGAGATCGTGCGATTGTCTGCGCGGCTGGCGTAACCTTGCTGCGGTCCACATCGTGATTGCCGGGGACAACAAACAGCCGATTGCCGGTCAGCCCGGTAATCTCTAGGAGCTGCTTCAGGTAGGTGACAGCTGCCTCATAGTCCGCCGGCCGCCCCGCGTAGGCTACGTCTCCGGTGATCGCGAGGAAGTCCGGCTTCAGGTTGAACTTGTGCAAACAAACTGAGATGTCTTCGCGAAGAGCAGCCAGCATGGGATTCGATTCATAGCTTCGACTTTGGTCGGCACTGATCTGAAGGTCGGAAACGTGCAGCCAAGTAAGTGTGGTCATATTATTATCCTGATTCGAGAAGACCGAGGGCGGTACGACCCCTCTTGTTGGCGATAGTTCTCGCCATACCGGATCAAACCTGCAAGCACTTCTCGCGTAGTACCGTCTCCAGATACTCGGCGAAATCTGCGCCCGCTTCTCTGTCAGAGATTTTGCGGCGCGCCAAGTCTCGCAGCTCAGATTCGGTGAAGAGAAACACCCGCTTCCCCTGCGACCATGAGTACCGGACATGGGCGCGGTATTTGGATGTGCCGGTTCCCCGAAAGACGAGGAAGCCGCATTTCCCGGCCGGCTCGGCCAGGTAGGCACTGAGTTGTCTGAAGTGCTCTGCACTCAGTGAGCGCGAGTTCTTCACTTCGACAACGACCCGCAACGACTGTGAAGTCATCTTGATATCTTGAAGGACGCCGCTTTGCGCCGAGTTGTAGTACACGATATCTGCCGACATGGTGCCATCGGCAACTGGCACCTCCAGTCTCGGTGATCTAAGCAAGGGGTAGAACACAAATGAGATCACATCCGCGATCGTGTTTCGGTACAGGTTCCCCAGTTCAGCGACGCCCGGCCTGATTCTATCTAGATCCTCAAGTGCCCTCAGCACGTGAGCCTGGCTGATCGGCAGCGTCGCCCGATCAACCAGAAGCAGTTCTCGGATCCGCACGAGGGCTTCCTCGGAGAAGTGCTCTTGCTTGCAGAAGAAAGCATCCAATCCGCATTCATTGACGGCCAGCTCAAGATCCTCTCGGGTGGCCCTGTTGGAGACTAGGACTCTCTTGATATGCGGCCACTGTCGCCTGAATCGGCTGAGAACTGTCCAACCCCTTGCCAGGGGACCCAGGATCGCGTCCGCAACGATCATGCGCACGTCTTCATAGCTGCTCGATTCAAGAGCCGTCTCGAGCGCACGTTCGCTGTCGAACCCGATGACCTGGAAGGAAGGGCAGTCCCGCTCAAGGGCAGCGACCATGCGCCCGAGATCCATTGGATAATCATCGAGCACGATGATTACGCCATCTTTCCTCATTTGGTCCTCTCGACCGGGAGCCTTAGGACAAATTGTGTGCCCTTGCGGGGCTCGGAGTACGCCAACGACAGCGAACCGCCTATGGACTCCGCCAGGCGTCTTGAGACGTAAAGACCAACTCCCCGGCCTTCACCTTTTGTCGAAAAGAACGGTGAGAAGATCCTTCTGGCCGCTTCAGGGCTCATGCCGCTTCCATTGTCGCTGAGCGAAAACACGACTTGCTCGGCGTCTGGGTCAATTGACACCTCAAGATGAATACGTGGTTTCCAAGATACGCTCTCATGTCTTGTCTGTATGAGGGCCTCCATGGAGTTGGTAAGCAGAGTGCCAAGAACCAGCCTCGCGATACCACAAGTACGGTATGTGCGACCCTCCGCTGATATGGATATCTCCAAAGGTGGTTTCACCCGGAACAATTGTGCGAGTCCAAGCACCCCGTTTACAACCTCGCCAAGGCCAAGCACCTCGTAGCTTCGAAAGGTCGTGATGTGATACAGGCTCCGAGTCAGGACACCGATGGCTGTGATCCCTTTCGCTGCGGCTTCAAGGTCTGTCTTGTACTCTCCTGATCCCTTTTCGGAAGTGTCCTCAAGGATCGCGAGATGCATGGCCAAGTCACTGAGTCGATTGTTCTGTTCGTGAACAAAGAGTCTCACATAGTGGTCAAGCTCACCCAGGGCCTCCAACTGAGCCAGACGATGGGTGACGGATATTGACTCCAGAAGGTTGGCGAGCCTTGATGCCAGGACTTCGATGCTGACGGTCAGATAGGAGTCCAGAATGGCATCCATCGCATTTGATAGGAGCCAATGCCGCACCTCATCGAACACACGAATCGGCACCCTCCTGAGACCCTGAGGCAATTCGCCGACTGGCTCGGACGGATGAATCCCGAAGCGGCGCAGCCCCGCTTCCTCTCCATCCACGAAGGCGCCCAGGAGTGCTCGCGAGAGAACTCCTGGCTCGTGTCCTGTTTCAGTCATAGCGATGCTCACTGTCGGGAACTTAGCGTTGAACTCATTGAATAGAGTCGCCCCGATCGCAGCAAACGCGGGGCTTTGGAATTCCTCGAATCGACTCTGTGCGAGCACGAAACTCCCGGTCGGCATACGATTCCCTTTCGCTGTGGGCTGACAGTCAACTCGCGTCAGATCGCTACATCTCGCCATTGGGCGTTTCGATGCGACCCAGGTCAACCTGCCCTCGGGCTCAAATAATACGGGCAGTGCGGCAAACCCATTGGGGTCTCAGTTACCCAATTCCGCCATGAAGTTTCACAGGAGCCCTCGAGACATCGGCTCGGTAAATGTCCACCTTCGTCTCCAAACATTTCCTCAACGCCAGATCGTTCACCCCAATCTCAAACCAACTCCCCGGCTTCTGATAGAAGTCCAGCCCGCGGCCGATCTTGATCACCCAGCCGTTGTCGAGCCGGATCTCGCGGTCGTGCAGGTTGGGATTCAGTTCGATGTCCAGCACCACATCGAGATCAAGGAGGCTCTGCTTCAGCTCGCCGAGCTTGTCCTGGATCTCGGCCATGGGCGTCGTCTCATCGTATCCGGTGATGAGGTGGATGCGTTTCACAGCCCCGTGCTTGACGACCGCCTCGCAGAACCGGACGAAGTTCTGAATCTGGTGCGGTAGGCGGATATACGGTTCCTCGATGACGACCTCCCGCGCTCCCCGGAGGTACGGTCCGAGAATGGACTCGAAGCTATACCCCGTGTCGCCGTAGAAGATCGTAAAGTGCTGCTCTCGCGGTCCGGAGTCGCTGACCGGCTGAACTGGAACGTCCAGGTCTATGGGCGCAGCTTTCGGCGGTTGATCGGCGAGGACGGGAGGCGGAACAGCTCGCTTGGTACGGGAGGGTGCGATGGCCGTTGCGGCCGCGCTCGTTGCCAGTCGTCTGCGTGTCGGCTGCTGGGTCGCCAGTGCATCCTTGGACTCCGGGCAGTACACCACCACTTCCTCGCCCTGGGCCGTGAAGTACGAAAGGTCGATGAGGGCGAACTCGTCGTCGGGCTTGCGCTTGTTCATCTGTTCCTTGACCCGCCGGCGACACTCAACCGCATACGCAACGTACTCCTCGAACTCCTCGTCGCTGGGTGGTCCGTCGGGATGGAGAATCTTCAGGAACGCGCAGACCGTCTTCTTGATCCCCTTTTCGTCTCGGCCTTCGACCGCTGCGCCGAGGCGAATGCGCCGGTTGACCTCCTCGTACCGATTGGTGTGATTGAATTGATGGTGGAATGCTTCCGCTAAGTAGTCAGTGATGAGGCCGTAATTGCCGGTCAGGTACTCGCTACTGTTCTTGAGCATCTCCCAGCCCGGCAGGTAGCAGGCGAAGCGATCCATGATCGCCAGGTCGAACTCCCTCGGCAAAGGGAGAAACAAGTCGTGCTCGGTCGAGTTGACGAGCTGCTGGATGGAGTGATCAATGTTGCCGACGAAGGCCAGGCTGGCATCAGCGATCACCTCGACCCCGCGCGAAAAGCGCCCATTGGCCATGAAGTCCTTCATGATCTGCATGGTGTCGGGGTCTTTGATGTCGATCCCGCCGACCTCGTCGAAGGCGACGGTGTCCCAGAAGCCGACCAAGCCGACGCGTTTCCGGGCGTTGTGATAAAAGAGGGTAGCCTTCGACGCTTGGCCACCGCTGACCAGCGTGGAGTAGGGGGAGAACTCGCTGAAGAAGTATGACTTCCCTGTTCCGCGCGGCCCCAGCTCGACGAAGTTGAAGTTGGGCTCGGCCAACGGAGCTAGCCGCAGGACGAAGTGGAATTTCAACCGGCGGGAGAGCTTGGCGGGCTCCAGGCCGACGGAACGCAGGATGACGTCCAGCCATTCATCGCGCGTGAACTGGCGTCGTCCCTCTTGGTAGCCTTCGAAGTCAAAGCGGCTGAGCTGGATCGGTCGCAGGTCTTCGACGTAGAAGGTGTAGTCGTCCTCGTTGATCTCGTTGTAGCAGATTGTGACCTCGGCCCAGATGCCGCCTTCGAGTAGCCGCTCGTTGTCACGGTAGAATTTCTCCGCGATGGCAACGCGCTGCGAGTTGAAGTTCTCCAGCGCCGCCCAGTGCCGCTTCTCGCGCTCGACGTAGCGCACGTGGACCTTGTCGATGAAGCGATGCTTGCCTCGCGTGGCGACCTTGGATTGCGCCGCATTGGCCTCGTCGGCGCGCACGTAGTTGTCCTGCAGGGTTGCCAGAACCGCTTCCAAACCGGCCTGGATCTCCTCTGGGGCATCACTGGCGCAGTAACGCGCCAGCAGAAACTCCAGCACGAACGTGGGGACGTTGGTCCCCTTCTTGATGCGGTGCAGGAGGTCCTTGCGGACTGCTTTGCCTTCAAACGCGGCCAGGAGTGTTTGGTCGAGTGCGTCCATGTATCACACCGTGTAGTCGGTCTCTAGATCGAGCTTGGAGTAGGTTGTCAGCGTTCGCGGGTCCAGCGCCTTGACCGTAAACTTGCCCTGGAACTCTTCATCCATCTTCAAGGTCACTTGAACGGTGTCCCCTGGCTTGAGTGACAGAATCCGGGTTGCAGCATTCACCGGTCCCCCGGGCTTGGCTTCGCCCACAACCCCGCCAGCCTTATCGTGCGCTTCCAGCAGGATATCCACAACGACGTCCATACTGAACAGGTCGCCACCGCCGACCGTGATCTCGAACACGGGCACCCGGGTGGTGATCTTCTTGGCGCCTCGCTTGTAGGTTAGCGTCACGGTTGGCTGTTTGCCAGCTTGCGGCTCTGCCACTCTCAGGCGAACGGCGATTACCGGCACTACGGCTTCCTGGAGAGAGGCGCCGCCGTGACAGTAGACCACGCCAGCCTGGTACGCCACCATGGCCCTGGGACCGGCTGCCTGGCCAAAGTCGCCGCGGATACCCAGCGTCCCGGCCGCCAAGACGAAATTGGCTCCGGAGGGGCTACCGTCACCCAGCAGCAACCGGTCATGCACGTTCAACCAAGCGCCCGGCGGCTTGCCGCAAACATCGCCGGGTCCGAGTGTCGTGTTGAGGTAGAAGCCATGATCGGTGGCGAGGATCGCATCTTGAAAACCCAGATCAGCCAGCTTGTGCAGCGCAACCCGCACCTGCTGAAACGTCCGGCTCAGCAGGCCCGGCGCAGCCTCCGGGTTATTCTCGAAGTCGCCATCCATCTCATTGCTGCGCAACACGAGCAGTTCCGCGGTGGCCGGCAGGCTGAACTTGCCGCGCGCAAACTCCTTGAGCGACGTCTCGGCGAAGCGCTGACCATACTGTCGGCGTAGCACTTCCATGCGTTGCGTTACGGTCGGCAGGGCTTGGTCGCCAAGAACAACTCCTAGCTGCTCGTTCTTGCGCACGACCTTCAGGTCGCGCCCCGCGCCAGGCAGCAGGCTGGCCATGCCGACAGGTGTCACCGTAGGTAGCTGTGCAAACGCAGGCTGGAGTGTTACCTGACCTTCATCAGCGAGCTGCTTAGCGAGTTCAACGCCCAGCTCGTAGCGCAGCGCATCGATCAGCAGCAGCGCCACGCGACGCCCGCTCTCTTGGATCGCGGGCACTACCAGCTTGTCGAATACATCCGCGTTGGCCAGCCGCCCGGCCGGCGGCCAACCCGAGCGCTCCAGATGTTTGACGAACAGATCCTGTACCCTGTCGGTCAGCCGGCGGTGCGCACTCCGGGCCATCGCGGCTGTGGTGGCGATCCCTGCGCTCGCCTCGCCCCCGTAGCCGATGTCGCCGACCGCCTGCTCAAGTTCCCGCTGAAGCCGATCCGCCTCGCGGAGGCTGCCCACGTAGAAGTCAATCAGCGTGTCCTGACTCCGCGCATAGTCCGGCAACTGGCGCTCGGCATCCTCGCACGCAGAGATCAGGCCGGCGGCCGCCTGCAGGAGCTGCCACTGCGCCTGGTTCTCTCCGCGGCCGACCCACACCGATCTGCCGTGGCGGGCCAGGATTTGCCGCACCCTGTCCACATTATCGCGCTGCAGCGCATCAACCGCCTGGGAGAAGAACGTGCGCTCTTCGAACGGGAAGGTGTCAAGTAGGCCGAGATCCGTGATGCCACGACAGGCATCCGCCAGCTTCAGATCCTTCTCGATGCCCTCGGCGCGCTCGATATACCGCGCTTGGGTTCGCTGGTCGCTGCGCAGGCGATCACACTGGTCTTCCACCAGCGGTCGCGCTTCCGGCAAAGCGCGCGGTACGTCCGTCAATGCGGCCGGAAGGGCTACGGGTAGGTCGAAGACGAACTCGCTGAAGAGCAGGAAACGCCACAATTCCTCCGCGACCGGCCCCCAGCTTTTGGCCCGCGTGGTCAGCCGGAGCCCCAGGCTGCTCTCGCAGAGCGCTTTGGCTTCCGCGATCCAGGCCTCTTGGCTTTTGAGCGCCTCTCGTTGAGCATCTGAGGGCGCGAGCAAGGCGAACAGGAGGTCGCGGGCCGACTCGACATGCAGCAGCGCCTGGAGCTGGGGCCAACCCGTCCCGCTGCCGATCGCGTCGATCATCGCGAAGGTCGGGTTGGGGTTCTGAGCGAAGACGCGACGCACTTCCGTCGCGTGATCGGCCTTGTAGCGCAGGCACAGGCTCAGGTACTCGTCGCCATCGCTCTCAGGGAAGACCGCGCCGCAGGCAGCGTAGAGTGCAAATGGATCCCGCTGGCGTTCTTCGTCGGTCAGTGGCGCTCGCGCCGGCACATAGATGAGCAGCTCCTTGAGCGATGCGTTGGGTTGGCCGAGTTCCTGGAGCGCGACAAGTGCAGCTTCCCGGCTTTCGATGCTGCTGTCGCTGGCATCGATCACTCTCCGGGCGTCCGAGGCCAGCTCAAGGCACAAGTCGCGATATCGTCCGTCTGGATCATAAATGACCATTATCCCACTTCGCCTAAGGCGAGCTTGGAGGACTTCCTGCTGTATGAATGTGTTGATGCTCATTGTTGCACAGCCTCAGAATGCCTCTCACCTCTCACAACAGCAGATTCGGACTGGCAAGCCGAAAGGTAACTTGACTGAACCAGAGAAACTAACAAGGCCCTAGTTAACAGGCTGTTCGACATCATCCAGCTCTCATCCGAGGGAATATGGCTTTCCATGGTTTTCCCTCAATCATTCCATTCTTTCGGATTACTGCCAACGTGTTGTTGGGAGTATTGTGACAGAACACCACTAATCCCTGACTTTGGGTCCAATCCTCACCGGGAGCTAGCTGTGTCCCGATGCGCTCTACGATCAATTCAGATGCATCTCTGCGAATTTCTGGATTTGGGAATACCCGACTGTCAGCGCTGAAAGCGAGGTTCGCACTGCGTAGGATGGTGTGAGGGATAATTGACACCTTAAGCCAAGATACCTCTTGGGCAGCTTCCCTGGCGCGGCACAGGCCTTCCTCATGTGCTACACAAACAATCATATAAAAGAGGATGGGTCCGCCATCGTTCTCTTGAATGAGGCGACGTAGACTCTCCTTGTTCTGCAACCGCGGAAGAATCTCTGTCGTGAATTGTCTTCCCGAACCGATCGAATCGTCCACAAACACTATTGCTGCGCCCTGTTTGAGCGTTTTCTTGCGCTTCTCCAGATATGCGGGGAGGAGTTCAAATTCGACGGCCTGCGCACTCGGTACCAATTCGGCCACTGATCGAAACATCAATTGAAGTTTGTCTGGACTCTTCATGGGTCCCAAGGGGTTAGTTACTACCATGTGCCCTCTGATTCGATCGATCTTCTTTCTCGTTAACTGCTCTCTGTTTTCTCGGAGGAGATCAACGGAGAGTATGCCCAGGAGGGTTTGGTAGAGATCCTTCACCATGTCTTTGAGCCGAGCATCAGAGTAGAAGTACTCTTGGCAAACACGCCATATCAGGTGTTCCGCTATATCACGCGGATCAATCGAAGACTCGCTGCGGTACGGGGCGAACTGAGCGATCCACTCGTAAAGCTCAGAGCCTTCGACTTGCCTATCTTGATAGATCAGGCCCTTGGCCAGCGATGAGCAACGCTCGCGTCTCAGGTGCTCTTTAGGCTGGCTTGAGCTGGCTGCTGAGGCAAGTAGCTGCTCCTGGACGGCTCTCTCACTCAGCTCTCCTTCAGAAGGAGCAGCCGCGAGAATCCGTCTGGTAACCATGCGGAAGTCCCATAGATTATTGGGCCAATCATGCTGAGCAAGAGCTTTCTCAGCTTCCGGTGTAACGTCCGGAGCGATGTTCGGAGCTATCTCTATGCTAAAGAGCCGAAACAGCTCTCGCAGATCTTGCTCACGTTCGCGAAGCCTTGGTAGCCGAACAACGCGTTCGCCAAAAACGTCGAGGAGGTCTCTTGAAAGATGTGTGCCACTCGTCGGTTCCATCGGATAAGCTTGGCAGGAGGCTATGATCAGGATATTCCCCTGCTCCACGGAGTGGTCTGACCCGACTGGCGTGTACGGGTCTCCCCTGAGTAGATTCAGCAGCATCTGTTCCGACTTCTCGGAAGTTTGGTCTATCCTGTCCAGATATAGCGTGCCTTCAAGCGCCTCATCGAGCTTTCCTGGTTGAAGTGCTTCAACCTCAGGATTGGAGCAGAATTCGGCGTAGAAGGCATCATAGTGCCCCAACAACGACTTGGCGAGCGCTTCCTCCCCATCTCGGCAGTCTACGACCACGAAGCAGCGGCGTCCCTGGTGCTCATGCACGTGCCGGGCCAGGTAGTCCTTACCGGTGCCAGGTTCTCCGACTAGGAGAATCGGCCCCGAAGTCTCGCACAGCCGATGCAGAGCTTCCACGGTATGTACCATTGCGCTGCTGACAGCAACCAAGTCGCCTACGGCACCCATTTGTCGTCATTAGCTCCCAGTTGTGGGAAAGTTTGTCGGTACCGCCATCGGCCCCATCGTCTCAAAGCGGACATGACACTGGCGAAAGTCACCTGGCCGCGGCGGCACCTCGAAGTGTCGCGGACGGAATAGCACTTCCTGCCCCATTTCTTCGATGAAGCCATAGCCTCGGAAGTCCGAATCTCGCCGTCGAACAACGAGAGTGGTCGCTCTCGGCTTGGTTGGATCGTCCTTTCTGCGCCAGAAGTCAGCAAGCCTGACAGCAGGCTGATCCGGTTGGCGCAAGATGGCGCGCACCTCTCGGAAGCGTCTTTGTCCTTCAGCGAACTTGCCGTTTTGATAACAGAGCACGGCATGCTCGAATCGCATCCTGACATACCATTTGAAGTCCGTGCGCTCGAGTTGCTCCAACACCTTGAGCCGGCGGTCGAAGGCAAACCTGTCTTTGGGATCGGCAGCATAGAGCCGATAAAGGAGGTGAAGGCTGCGCCAGGTTGGCTGACCCCTCATCTCGAGAAGTCCGCTCTCCAAGATTCCGATTGCCTCCGCAATCACCCCCTGCAAATTCGAGGGAAGCTTGGGATCCATCGCAAGCTGGCTCAAGTCGAGATCTCGAATAATAGAACGGGCCTTAATGAGATAACCGATCTCTAAGTGATCGCGCAACCATCCATCTAGATCTATCTGTGCGCGTGCAGGATCGAGGATCTGCCAGGCTGAGTTGCGTTGACTGTCGAGAAAGAAACGATCGTCTTCACTCAACTCACTTCCTTGACGAGCGACTTCTTCGGCTTGATCAAGATAAGACAGCGCTCGGAGGATATCATCGCTCATTCGTGCCGGGTCCTGCTCGCCACTAGCGCGTTCTATCAAACGTTGACTATAGGCTGCCAAGGCCTGGTAGTTGTCACCGATCAGCACCAGGGCCTTCTCAAAACATCTCGCCGCCTTCTCCCACTCACCATTTGGACCTGAGCTTTGGTTTCGAAGCACTTGACGCTTGGAGATCTCAAAGTAGATGGTGCCAAGAGTGGTGTAGAGATGGCTCGGGTGTTCATCACGTTCCTCTCGGGCTGGAAGTGCAATCGCGCGTTCAAGTTTCTCGACCGCACTTCCCAGCCAAGCAACACTCTCCGTGTCCTCTGGGTTCTTCTGAGCGCGATGATAGAGTGCACGCGCCCAGTGATGCAAAATGGGTTTGCTGTACTCGGAAATCTGAGGAGGAATGTGCCCGAAGGTCTCAAGCTTCTTCTCTAGTTGGCTCCCGGGAATCAATGACCTGCGCTCGGTTCGCAGTACCTGGAAGGCGACACTCTCGCCCAGCCACACGTCCGCCCGTCGCCCACCCTTGAGGTTCTCCAGGATGGGCCATGTGATCTCGACCGGAAAGTCCGCGATGGTTCGGTCTGTGAACAGGAGGAGGCGTTGAGCGAGCAAGGGATGTCTGAATCTCAGGGCCTGATCCTCCAAGTCCTTTGGCCTGGAATCCCAGCGCAGAAGGCCGCTGCGGTCATCTAGTTTCGCTAGCGCGTTGATGAGACCCATATCGTAGCCGCGACCAAGGCTGCGGAGCAGCGGAGTCAGCGGGGTCACCAGGCGAAAGGCCGACAAAGCCGCGATCCGACGCACCGCCTCTCGAACGGTTCCGTTCTGGATGGCTTCGTACTCGCGCTGAATCCAGTCGTCGAAGCCAGCAACCGGTTCGCTGCGGTTGAAGAAGAAGAAGTAAAGAGCAACCCAGAAGAGACTATCCGACTCCGCACCGCCATCCGGTGAGACAAAAGACTGGGCGGCTTGGTAATCCTGCCATTCATCAAGAGCAGGTGCTTCGATGCTGATGGGATACTTGCGTGAGATACTCTGGAAGTGGTCTGCCAAACGGGCGAGCTCAGTGTGGGAGATTGTGTTGGAAAGGATCGGCAGCCGTCGCGATTTTCCCCTGATGCGTATCGAAGTCGCGTTTTCCTGAGATGCCGTTCTGGGCGCCGCTTCACGCATGGCGCTCTCCGCTCGCAGCACTACGACCGCTCGGCCAAGTGCAGCAAGAGTCTGGGCGATGAAGGCAGTCTCAGCAATGAATTCATGATCGACATCGAAAACCATCAGGACGGGGGTGTTGCCGACATCGGGTGATGCTCTTTGCACAAGTCTGTTGAGAAAGGCTGCGATTTCGTCTATATCAAGGCTAGTCTGGTGCTGGCGCAGGAGAAGTACTGGAAAACCGCCCGATGCCACGGCGAATGCGGCAGAGCGCAGCAGCGTCGTGAGACCAGCGCCATTCTCCGCGGGCAGCACCACCGTCAGATTGGAGATCTCCTTGCCAACTTGTGATTCCAGCTCCTCTTTCAGATAGCGAGCCAGGGTTAGGCCCGCACCGGTCCCCGGAACCGTATACTGCCGATCGAAGGCCAGACCCGCAGCATATCCGCGCCAGTCCGCCTCGGTTCCTTTCAGGAACTCCTCAAGTGTCGAACGCGTGATCTTCGTTGGGTCCGGTTTCAACAGATCATCATCTAGGATCAACACAAACCGATCCGTGATCCCTACCAGATCGGCCTCGTCCAGCGCCAGGACCGTTTCCCCAACGCGCAAGCGCCGCTTGGTTGGCAGGTCTACATGGGGAATCTTCAGATTGTCCAAACGATCCAGGAAACTGTCAATACTTCCTTTCCAGATCTGAACAGGCACATGGACCGTATCGGGAATCTCCACCTCTGGTCCAGCACTAGGCCAGACAACATGAACTGATAACCCAACAGGAGCGAATTCCGAGACCATTTCGAAGACCGGGTCAAGGTCAAGCTGGTCCGTTGCGCCAAGAACAACCAGAAGCCGATTGGGATAGGACTCTACTTTGCGCAACGCATTGAAACGGTAGTTCTGACGTCGAAGAGATATTCTCTTCGTGTAGAGTCCTTCCGGATCTGTCGAGTTCAGCAATCCCAGAGGGAAGTAGATGGGGAGCAGCTCCCGCGTATTCAGCTGTCCCTCTTCATCGGGGTTCGATGCTAGTATGACCGGTCTGCGGGTGGCTCCGGCAGCATGAGCGCGATCAAGCTGTCCGGTCACCGCCTGTGCGATGAGACCTTTGCATGAATCGGACCAGATGGCCTCCCACGCGAAAGACGCGATGCGGTCATCCAGCGCGGTGACCTCCTCTCGGTACCGGGCCTGAAGCACCTCAGGATCTTCACCTAGATCATGAGTCTCTTCGTTCGGCCTCAGTTCGTACCGTTGGCACAGCCACAGAATCGCGCGGCCGTTTCGAAATTGGTTAATACTATCGCCTGATAAATTGGGAGACATCTCGGCGCTCCTCCGACGCATGGGACCAATATGTGCTCGCCACGAGCGTTGTTGTGCAAAACTAATAAGACGACGACACGTGCTGGCCGCATGTGCAAACAAGTTCCGGCTGACCAGCGTCCAGGTTTAGCTGGTCACAACGGCGCGGGCAGTAGTCTGCTAGATCCGAGACTCACGCCGCATCACTTCATCCCTGACTTCTTCGTTTGGTTTCTTCCGTCGTCGCCATTCACCCCGCCCATCCTGCACCCACAGAAACCGCCGCAGCCCATGCCGCCCCGCCAACTCGACATCCTGCGCACACTCATCTACCACCCGATCCGGCCATAACGCCAGCGCGAGCGCCAGCTCATCCCGGTCCCCGCGGGCCAGTTCAGCCCATAGGGACGCGAAGCGATCGACGCGGTCCGCCAAGGCCTCGCGCAACGCGTCGGCCAGGTCGGGGCAACCCGCCGCCACCCGCTCTGCGATGAATCGCTCGCGAGCGGCCTTGGTGCGCTTCGTGGGCAGGTCGATCTTTAGCGTGACTGCCAGAAGGGGGTCATCCCAGCACCTCTGAGCCACCCGTTCCGGCCACAGCAGGAGTGCAGGCGCGAGATCATCCCACTTGCCTGTTGCCAACGCCTCATAGACCTGTTCGCAGCGCAGGCCGCGGCCTTCACTCAGGGTCAACGCCGCCAGACCCGACCGCAGTTGATCACGGCCTGGCCGCTGCTGGCGCCGCACCTGCTCGGGGAGCTCCTCGTCCGGCGGGTTGAGGTTCCGCCAGCGGCCGCCATCCTCGACCCAAAAGAGATCCTCCACGTCGTGTGCGATGGCCAGGCTGCGATCGGTGACGCATTTGGGTACCACCCGCTCGGGCCAGATGCTCATCGCCAAGTGCGCCCAATCGTACTCGCCGCGTTCTAGGCTTTCCCACGTCTCCTTGAGCGTCTTTTGCCAGGGCCGGTGCTGGAACAATCGCCACAGCGGTGCCGCCGTGATCTGCACGCCGTCGTTCAGATTCGGCTTCCAGAATGCCGCGATGCGCAGCAACTCGGCACAGAAGTCCGTTAGCTCTAGCTCCAGTCCGGCCAGTTGCTCCAGTGCTTTCTCCTCCGCACTGCTCCGGCCGCGTTTCTGGCGCAAACGGCCCGCATCGTCCGAGACCTGCTTGAGCTTGGGATCCACGAAGTCATTCACACAGGTGTAGAGCGTCTGGTCCGTCAACCGATGGTAGTAGAGCCAAAGCGTGTACGAGCCGGACGGCGTAGAGAGCTCCCAGTAGATGGGGGCCTGGCGGCGAGATTTGGAGTAACGCTTCAGGTGGGCGGCGAAGAAGAGGGCCGGCTTGCGGAAGTATTCGCGCAGGGTGCGCACGCCGAGAATCTGGCAGGCTTCGGCCTCTAGTGCGTCAGCGTTGGCGGGCCAGATGACGCGCAAGGCATCGCGCGCGCGAGCTTCGATGTCCTCGGGATGCCCGGCGTCGTCGACCAGGACACCGGGCCACGAGATGCGGAACGGGTAGTTCTTGGGCTCTTCAGTCGGTTCCGCTGGCAGACCCTCGGCGTTTTGGAGCATGCCTGGCGGACAGAAGGGCAGGGGAGCAAATGGATCAGCCAACTCCGGCGGCCCACATTCGCCGGTCGCGAAACGAATATCCCAGCGGCCAAAGATGACGCCGACAAGGTACGAAAGGTGTGCCTCCTCGATCGCGGCGGGTGAGGTCACTAGCACGAAGTCCGAGTCTTCTGTCTCCTCATCATCGTCTTCGTCGTCGGTGTCTCCGCCGCGTTTCTGGAACTCGATGGCTTCCAGCATATCGCGTTCTATGGCCTTGGCTTGGTCCGAAGAGAAGCCAAAGGCCTCGCTCACCAGGCGTTCGCCTGCTTCGCCCAGCAAGGATTCAGGCGCGAATCTCAGTGCCTGGCCGCCGAGCGCCAGGTCGCGGACCTTCATCGGCAGGAGAAACTCGTGGAATGGCTCGTGGTTCTGGTACGCCAGGCGTCGCTGCCGCACTTCCCGCTCGATCAATCCCTCGAAATGCTCTCGTAACTCGGACGACACTGCTGGCCACGGCAGCATCTTGACGGTCTCAACCAGATAGTTCGGCCTCTGCCAGAACTCCGCGTAGAAGCGCAGGAAAGCCGATACTACCCGCGAAGCGCAAATGCCCAGGGCCTCGATCTCCTTACCGTGGTCAGGAAAGGCCATGTAGCGGCTCACGGAGGGAATACAGTTGCCTGGGATAACGTACGGGTAGAAACGAACTGCTCTTCGGGTCCAACTAAAGCCGGGCCGGTAGTAAAACTGAATGTTTTGCGGCCGCGACCGGAGTTTTCCCTTGTCATCCTTGAAATTGCGCAGCTCCGCCCCGTCGTCAGCCCAGTTGATTTTCAGGGTGATCGGGGAATACCAGGGCTGGGACGCGCCGGACTTCACATGAAACGCCCAGCGCCGTGTGCCATTTGACCTGCGACGCGAATGCGTTTGCACGGTGGGATTGTCGACGCGGGGGTCGTCTTCGCTGGTGGGCGGGTAGTAACCGAATATCGTATCTTCGTAGGCAACTTCCCAGACCGCCCGGACAAATCGCGGATCGTCGCCTGTGGCCAATCCTTGCCGGACACTTCCGATATTAGGCTCGAAATGCTGCTCCATGGCGAACTGCTGGATTGTTCCACCGTCGATCCAGTAGACGAAGGGAGAGTCCGGGAGGAGGTGGAATGCTGCCTGGTCAGTGAAGAACAGACGCAATTCGGGACTGGCCGAGCGGTAAGAGTCGATGCATGTTTCAAGCGTAGCTTGTCGATCCTGGTCGGCGATGGCACGGAACACGATGGTGCATGCCGTAGGTGCTGTGCGCTCCAGGACATAGGCCGCAGCCTCAACCATCGCCTCGTCCATCACACCCTGGCCAAGGTCGGCGATCGCGCGTATGGCCGAGTTCTCGAGAACCACATTCCGTCGCCAATCAGTGAAGCTCGTGAGGAAGAAACAGGTGCGCGAGGTGATGGCTCCGAGGTATCCGTTGACGCGAAGCTTCTGGAGGAAACGGTCGATGAAGGCTCCAAGGATGTCATTGTAGCTGTCTGGAAACGCGAGCCTGGCAGCATCGTTCCATTGTCTTGAGAAGGATCCAAATGGCGGATTCATCACTACGATGTCGAACTGTTTTCGGCAAAGGTCGATGAACGCGAAGCCGCGGACGGCATCGCCAGCAAACAAACGGCGGCGATAGCCACCTCCGTTCTCAGCTCCCTCCGAATATTCCTCCAGGGCTGCCACCACCAGCAATTCAGCTCGATCCCAGAAGTCCGCGCCCTCCTCGCCAGGAATGCCCTTGGCGTAGCGAATCTTGGGTTTCTCATCAGCTCGTTCAGTCAGCCCAAACTCCGCCACCCGGAAAAGCGGCATCTTCTCGTCCCATTCGGCCTTGCCCCGCGCCACTGCATCCTCAAGCGCCTTCTCGATCTTGAGCAGGCTGCCGGCTTCTCCAGCCAGCTCCATCTCCTTCCAAACGGTGCGCACCAGATCGCACAGGGCGTCAGCCATGGAGGGGGTCGCGCGCACGCGTTGGTTGGTCGGCGTCTTCAACACGCGGCGGATCAGCCCTTCCAGTCGCTCATCTCGTAATGTCTTGAGGAATTCCTCCAGTAGTACGCGATCCCCCGGCATTGGCTCGGCGCACACGATGTTGGAGCGTCGGATTTGGGGGCGGTCTTGAGGCTTGATGCCTTGCGCCTGCCAGCTCCGCTGGGCGCGCAGCCACAGCGACAAACCGGCGATCTGCACGGCGCGCGGATCGATGTCGATGCCGTGGATGTTTCGTTCGATGATCAGCCGGGGTACATCAGCCAGGAAGGCCGTCTTGTCAGGGTAGCTCTCGCGCAGTGGCAGCAGTCCATCCGATCGGATGAACGCGGCCGCCCCCAGGACGCCCTCCAATTCCCAGGCTTCATCGTAGATGCGCTCGTAGAGATCGAAAGAATAGAGGCCGAAATGCAGCGACCCACAGGCCGGGTCGAGCATGAGGATATCGCGCGGGTCCTTGAGCGGCCGGTGGGGAATGTAGACGAGCTGGCGTAGCAACTCCTCCTGAGATACGTCTTCGGCGGGTTGATTCTGCTGCGGAGCTTCTTCTCCCTCGGCCAAGAATATTTCGGTCGGCCGGCAAACGAGATGCCGACAGGTCTCCGTCAGGCTCGTTTCGCCCCTCGTCATCTCGTACCAGATGCGGCCCAGGGTATTATCGGTCAGGAATTCGACCACGTAGCGCGGGGTGAAGAACTGGTTGCGCACAGCCAGCTCGCGGCTGTTTCGTGGTGCCGCCGATTCGGCGCGCATCTGCCGGCGCTCCTCGACGGAGTTGAAGTACTGGTAGATCCAGCCAATGGTTTCATCCTCGGCCCACAGGGATGCGATCTCCGGGGCGTTGATGAGCGCCAGCACCTGAGACAGCGCGACTTCGCGCGGGAAGAGCCGGCCCTCCGGGGCGTACCGGTCAAACAGCACAGGCAGCTCAAGCGCGAGTTCATCAAAGAGGCTGAACAGATAGCAGCGATAGGCGTCCCCTGTCTCGCCCAAGCCCGTGCCGGCGAGGTGACCGTATAGCTGGAAGCCTCGGGAGCGATGGCCCTGACCCACCGACTCGATCAGCAACCCACGACCTTCCGCAATGCGCAAGGCGCACAACCGGTTGAGGATCGTGAACGCCTGCTCTCGCACGATCCGGTCCAGGGCCTCCCGCCGAGCCTTTGCATCCGGCTTCGGTTGGCCGGCCAGGTAGTAGGCCAGTGTCTCGCGCAGCAGAAGGGCGGTTGCGCGGCGCGCATCGTCCAGGTGGCCCAACCTGCCCAGGTCTGTCACCTCCCCGCGTTCCGGGTCGAGCCCGTATTCCTGCTGGAGTTGGCGCGTGAACTCGTCTGTCAGCAGCGCTCGGGCATCGCCGACGAAGCGGGCCAGCAGGTTACGGGTCGGTTGGTCGAACGGCATGAACTCAATCCTCAAGCTGGATGGTGATCTCGATGTTCTTGAAGCCAACAGACTGGGGCTTCAAGGCTTCTAGCCGCCGGATGAGCCTGTCAAGCTCCTCCGCACTGGTAACACGCTTTGGGAGAGCAATCGTACTCGCCCATGTACCCCTTTCACCGATGCCAGGGCCCGGCTCTTTCCGTCGTTCCAACTGCCTCTGGCGCCCGAGCTGCTCGATCCGGCGCCTCGCCTCACGTGCGTGCGTCTGGATGACGTACTCCTGTCCCAACAGACGCCGAAGCCCTGCCAGGTCGTGCAGCACTTCGATGGCCAACTCGTCTAGCCTGGCCAACTCCTGGGCCTGTTCTTCCTGAGTCAGTTCGGACCATTCGGCCAGTCGCTGCAACTCTGCCTGGGCCTCTCCGATCGATGACTTCTGCGCCAGGGCCATGTCGCTCGCCGTCAGCCGGACGCAAGCCTTGATGGCGGTTAGCTTTGTAGAGAGGTCCGCACTGTATTGGTAGAAGTTGTCCTGGCCGAGGCGCTCTTCGACCTGGGCCACGTCTTCGGCCAGGTCAGTCCGTAGCCGTCCAGGCGCCCCGGAGTCGGGCAGGGATGCGATCTCCCGGCAATGCTGCTGGAGATCGCGGACCGTCCCCTCCAGGCCGTTCTTCAGTGCGACATCTACCGCCGTCGCCCACTTCAGACCTTGGTACAGGGATGACTCTTCACCGCCCAGGCGCTGCGGTGCGTCTGAAGCATCCGTGAGCAGGACATCGGCCAGGGTCTGATTGAGCGACCGCACAGTCTCGGCCCCGGGTAGCCGGAGTGTGGTGAGCTTCTCCGCTAACGGGCCGAAGCGGTGCTGGAACTGCGGAAAATGCTTGGCCGCGGCCTTGCTGATCTCGTCCTCCAGGGGGATGACCGCGTCGCCGACGAGGTCGGTCAGGCGCTGAGCGGCGCGCGCCAGTACATCCATCGAAGGGCGACCGTCTCGCAACGCCACGCCGACCGTCTTGAAGGCGTTGTTGGTCCGCAACGCTTCGATTGCCTGTTGGCCGTTGACGGTGACCTCGCGTCCCGACACCTTGAGCTTGATCTCGCCCGCCACCAGCAACGCGGCGATGAGATAACGCAGCGTGTCCTGCGACCAGCCGAAGGGCGCATCGGAGAAATGCTCGAGGAGCCGCTTGCCTTCGGCAGTTCCGTTGCGCTCGATATGGTCCCGGACGCTCACCAACGCCTTGTGGTCCGTCTGCACGCGCGGCGTCCCGCCGCTGATCTGCACCAACCCTAACGGGTCAAGCGCGGATGTGACCGCCTTGAGGTTGCCGGCGCGCAGGAACTTCTCCGCCAACGCCGTGTCGGCACGGGCCGGCGCTTCTGCGTAACGGTCGAAGACCTGGTCAGCCACGTCGCTCAAGTGCTTCTTGAGGGCTTCCAGGACATCGGCGTCCAGGCCCTCAGCGGCCGTGATCTGGCCGCGAAAGATGAACGACCCCTGGCCCAAGCAACGCTTAAGCTGATGCCGGAGTTCGCCAGCCAGCTTGTCAGCCCGGGTGGACTGCCCGGCGCAGTAGTCACGCACTTCGTCGTCGGGATCGTTGCGATACCGCTGGACGATCTCCCGGCAGCGGTAGATCTCAGCGACCCTTTCGGCGATCTCCGGGGCGTTACGACCAAGTACGAAGATCGTGTGCTGGCTGCTGCGCTGTCTGGACTCGTCCACCAGGCGCGTGCGCGCCGCTTCATAGTCGGTGGGATCGACCAGCTCGACGACGCTTTGGATCGTCTCGCGCTCACCGGCCAGGCCCGATACCATGGAGCCATACGCGGCTTTGAGACCGGACGTGATGGTCAGCGAACCGTGGAGCCGGGCTGATGGCAGCGGGTCGAAGGCCTCGCGCAGCGCCTCGTTCTGGATGCGCCGGGTCTCGATGGTGCGCAGCGGTATCTGGGCGCGTTCCTGGTCGATATCGTTGAGCCGTTCACTGAAGAAGCACAGCTCGCCGTCCTTCTCGCCGAAAGGCACCATGCCATCAGCGATCAGTTCCTTGATCGCAGCCTCGACCTCGTCTCTGTGCGATGGTGACTCCACACCGGGATGCATCAGGCTGGCCACGTTCTGCGGCGTGACCGGCATGTTGTCCAGGATCTGCAGGACAGCGACCGTCTTGGCTATCTCTTGATGAAGGGCTGAGTGTGGGAAGCGAATCAGCGCCTTTCCAACTCCCTTGTGGATGGACGGTTCGGCGCGGCGGATGTCTTTCTCCAGGCTGTCATAGAGTGTGACGGTGGTGGCCAGCCAGCCCACGGGGCGGTCGGCTACCGGAGGATGCTCGGGGGACCCTTCGACGAGGATATCCTGGATCACCTTGATTGCCGAACGCAGGCCGATGCCGCCGGTGGACTTGGCCAGGGCGCCCAGAAGGTGCAAGAGGATGTCGAAATGGGCCGGCAGGAAAGGATAGAGATTGACGAAGGTCGTCCTGTCGAAGTCCGAATCGTAATAGCGCGCATCCTGCAGCTTCGTATTGTGTCGCAAGGCCTGCCCGCAGCGGTCGAACAGGGCGCCGAGCGCCTGCTCGCCTGCAGGGGACTTGCCCAGGAGCCGGCGATAGCAGATCTCCTTGATATCGCTCGACTCCAGGTCGATCTGGATCGGGAAGCGGGCTGTCAGCTTGTAGAGTTCTGGAGAGTTGAGGGCCGCTCGTGGGTCGTCTTCGGTGAGGGTCTGCTGCGCTGTGCCGACGATCCAGGCCTTACCATCGCCGATGGCCTTCAGGTTTTTCGCCAGGCCGTCGAGGTTCAAGATGAGATTGGGGCGAGAAGCCACGTACTGGCCCACCTCGTCAATGATGAATACTACGAACTGTCTGCCCGTTATCTCCCGGACGATCTCCACCATCTCCGCCACACGCTCGTTCTCGAAGCGAACGTAATCCGAGGTTTCGGCGCTGAATGAGGCCGCCGACTTGAAGATCTCTGGGTACATCCCGTGGGCGATTTCGGGCAGCAGGCTGTCGATGACCAGGGGGTCGTTCTGGACCTGCGTCCAGGGAACACCCAGCTCACTTTCGACGCGCGCGATGAACTCTGGATAACGGCCGTCTCGCTGCAGCCGGCGTTCCAACGCAGCCACCTTCAGATTGCGCGAGTAGCCGGCCCATTGCAGCACCTTGTAATAGAGTACTGTCGAGACATCCTCCATGGTGGCACCGGCCAGCATTTCGCTGGCCAGATCCAGCATAACCACCGCGGCGGGATACCGGCTCGAAACGGTAGCCAACAGCGCCTTGGTCTGCGGCCTGTGCATGCGATCTTGGAGATGTTTGAGGAAGCGCAGGCCGTCCACCTGGACCCGTTCGTCCAAGGCCAGACCGAGATATTTGGTGAACGAGCTCTTCCCTGAGCCGTAGAACCCGGACACCCAGACCCCTACCTCATTCTGAGCGCCCGGCCCTGTGTCGAGCGCAGTCTGTATGCGCATCAGCAGCTTTTCGAACTGCTCCTCGATGCTCTCGGTGACCACGTACTCGGTGATCTCTGCCTTCAGGCGCGCTTCCTGAGAGGCGTTGTAGGTGATCACCTTCTCGATGGTGCGGTAGATGTCTTTGGTGGGGTCAAACAGGGTCTTGATGGTCATCGCAGATCCCTCATTCACATTCAGCCACCTACGTGGACCGAGCGATAGTTACCGTCCTCCGGATAGAAGCCGAGGAACTTGAGACGCGTCTTGCCGGTGCGTTCGCCCGGATAGAAGAAGATCGTGGGCACATGGAACTTGCCGGCAAGCTGGCCCTCGATGGTCCCAATGCGCAGATACGGGTGCAGCGCTTCGAGATCGGTGACCAGGACGATCGCGTTGGTCTGGCCCTCCAACTTCGCCAGCAAGGCCTCCAACCGACCCTGCAAAGATCCGTTCGTGAGCGCATTTGCCAGGGATTGGTTGGTCTTCTCCCAGGCCAGAGGCGCCTTGCGATCGGCAGCTAGCCAGATTCGGCGGATAGGAGCCTGGCCGAGAATGTCCGCGATCTCCCTGGCGAGGGAAAACTGATGGACCTCCCATCCCTCATTGCGCAGCCTTGCCGTCCACGCAGGCATTGTGCGTTTGACTTCCAGGATATCCCGTGGGTGGAAGATCAAGTAATAGATTGGCTCGAAACTGGCGTGGCCCAGCTCGCGCCCGTGCCGGATGCGGACCATCAGCTCGTCGAAATCAGCCATGAGCGAGGACATCGGCTAGCTCCTCCATCGTCTTATGGGGCCAACTGATCCGCGTGACGCCTCCGGCCGACTGCACGATCAGCAAGCCCTTAAGCGCCAGCCGCTTCATCTCGTCAAGCACATCGTCGCGCTCCATACCAAACAGCGCCCAGTCTGGATGGCTCAGCACGGCGTTGTCTCCAAGTCCTTTGTAGTGCAGATCGTAGGCCAAGACAGTCGCGACGCGCGACTCAATTCGGTAGGACAGTATCTTGCGCGAGACCCGCTGTCCCCTCTCCAGCAACCCGTACTCCGCACACACCCCGGTAAGGTAGCCCGCGACGTTCTTGATAGATGTCTCCGACCACGGAGAGGTCGTCTTGCCGTCCTGGTTCGCCCGAGTCACCCAGACGCGTGCTTCCTCGTTTGACATCACGTCTCGTCCGGCAGAGTATGCGGTCCAGTAGACCTCGCACACGAAGTCTGTAAGGATTGGGTGAGCTCGGCAGGTATACAGGAAGAGAAGCTGCTCGTATTCGCGGTTGGAAAGGGTCGGCAAGAGGCTCTTCAGCAGGGCTGCTGGCCCACCGTTGTCAGCGAGATAGCGCAGTGCGAAGCACTCACCCACCAGGTTGCGCAAACGGCGCGCGGACACGTTGGGGAAGCGACCCGACTCCAACGCTAGTCGCTGGAGGTCTGCTGCCTGCATCCCGGGCTGCCAGAGATCGAGGAAGATACGCGTCTCCTCCAACATCGCCAGCCCGGCGCCCAGTCGTGAGGAGTAACTGCCTTTGCTCATTTTGACTCGATGAAATACGGATAGACTTGCGCTCCTTGCTCGAAGGCTCGCAGGTAGTGGGTTGCGACAAAGCACCAGGTATCGGCCGTCCGGAGCGCACGCGCCTCGCCGATGAGCGTCGGGCCGATCCCAGAAGTCACCATTGACGTTGCCATCTCCCGCAGGTAGGCCAGTGCGGCATCCGTGCTAACGGTCGATGCGGTGATGCGTGCGCCAAGATCGGGATCATGGAGGGCACGATGAATGCTCTGCTCAATATCCTCCGGCAGGCGGAAGAGATGGTAAACACGACCCACGCCGATGCGCTCGTCATGTAGCACAGCCGCCGCGCGGGTCACACCCACGCACTGGGCCACTACCGGGGTTCTTGCGAATACGGGCGCCAGGAACGCGCGACTGGCCGGGGCGAAAAAGGAACTCTGCCACCAGGCATACTGGCCCTGTTCGCCGAGATAGCCGATGATGACGCGCATGGCCGCGAGTAGTTCGGTGAGACTATCGGTCATATCCTGCCTGCGAAGCGACGAAAAACGAGACCGCGGTCCTGTGTCACGGAGCCGCGGCCTCATTTGCTCATCACAAACAACGGTGCTAAGATGATGGCAGCGATGCCTCGTCCTGGGACCAACAGGATGCGGGCGTGAAGCCGACCAGATATTGTCTGGTCGGCTTCACTGCTTAATTGCGTCCATTATACCGGGATAACGCCGTTCGCGCAATTTGTCGCGGAAACGCGCC
>Ga0172371_10001630_pt1 | contig 35752 bp, 33 predicted proteins | sample Lak12m_FD_114543 | JGI IMG/M metagenome (GOLD analysis project Ga0172371, IMG submission 114543) | Freshwater microbial communities from Kabuno Bay, South-Kivu, Congo - kab_022012_12m | ecosystem: Environmental > Aquatic > Freshwater > Lake | place: Democratic Republic of the Congo: South-Kivu... | reverse complement strand
GAGTGTATTTGAATTCAAAATCATTTCTTTGAAAGCGAATCGGTATAAAGACAAATTTCATCTACAGGTGATCTATGAAAATCGGAGCAGGAAGCGGCGGCCGCGACGAGCACGATCACGACTACGGTGAACAAGGCCACTATCATGATGGGATATTTCATGTTCATTCACGAATGAACGGACCGGGTGAATTCTCAATCAGGGAACTCGTCTCTCCTTCGCGACGCTTCTCTGAAAGAGCTTTCACCGTCGGAATAGGCGGTCCGGTCGGGAGCGGAAAGACAGCGCTGCTGCACGCCCTCTGTTCGGACCTTCGGGACGAGTATAGCCTGGGGGTTGTCACAAACGACATCTTCACTCGAGAAGACGCGGAATTCCTTACCAGGCATAACGCCCTGGAACCTGAACGAATTCTCGCGGTTGAAACCGGGGGATGTCCCCATGCCGCTATCAGAGATGATATCAGCATGAATCTGGCGGCCCTAGAGGACCTGATGGCTCGTTTCGGCGGCGCCATCGACATTTTGTTTGTGGAAAGCGGGGGAGATAATTTAGCCGCGCATTTCAGCAGGGAATTGGTGGATTACTCGGTTTACGTCATCGACGTCGCGGGTGGTGACAAGATCCCGCGAAAAGGGGGGCCGGGAATCACTCAGTCCGATCTCCTGGTCATCAACAAGATCGACCTTGCGCAAATGGTCGGCGCTGATTTGGGTGTCATGGCACGGGACGCTGCCAGAATGCGGGGGGAAGGCAAGACTCTGTTCACCTGTGTGAAGGACGGCCGCGGATTGCCGGAGGTCGTCCACACAATTCTCACGGCAAAGCGGTCAATAACCAATGCCTTTTTGTCCCCGGAGGAAACGTCCGGTATCTAGTGAATCAGTGGGAGAAAGAGAGAACGATTATTAAGCTTTGGAGCCCATCATTTCGGAACATCAAACGCCAGCACTGTCAAGAACATCTCCCGGTTCGGATCATCTCTATGAGCAAAAATGTACCGAAAATTCGTTTCAGACTGTCGGCCGAGCGTGCGTTTGAAATTCGGATGGGCCTCCACGGTGGCTGGAATAGCATCAAGCACACTGGAAAAGTTTTTTCTTCGATTAAAGAGAATTACGGCCACCTTAGTGTCACGCCAGCTGCTGTAACCCAGCAATTGATCAATCGTCCCTGCGAGTGTCTTTGGCCCACCCCAGTATTTGCATTCCGCTATGAATATATTTTTACCTTCCACGCGGATCAGAATGTCTGTTTTCCCTTCATAGTTGAAGGTTTCCCCAGTAGCTTGGCCTTCATAGTGTCCATTCAATTGGACCAAAAAGTGAGACCTGAGCAATTCCTCATTCATAGACGCAAAAGCTCGCGGGCTCAGTTCCATGACGTGAGCCATGTTTTGAATTACGCTAATTATGTGGTCGTAGTCGGTAATTGATAGGGTTGGTTCTGGTTTGAAAGCGGCTGTCTTTGCAGGTGGTAATGTTGGCGTGATCTTTCGCCGCACCTGCGGAGCAGCATAGGTCTGCAACTGATCCTTTCTCTTCTTCAAGGGAAAACCAAGCGCCGCAACCAAATTTGAATCGGCTAACAGCTTGTTTCTCCTTCGATTAATTTGATCGAGCGCAAGCTGTCGGAGCTGATTATTGAGGCTTTGAGCGTCTCTACGAAGGTTGCCTAGCCAGTTCTTGATTTCTGACAGCGTGTGAGTAATTTCCGCTCTGACCCGCTCTGCTTTCAAATCAGTACCTTCGACTCGAAGAACCAGTTTCTCACCTCTTATGTCGCCGAAAGGCGGGGCTAATGTATATGTCGTCGGCTGAATCTTAAAGGCTTCGCGGTCTCCGTCAAACGGAATGATGACCTCTATGGCTGTACCAGCCGTTTGATATACGCGATGCAGTCTGTCGCGGCCATCAATCGGCACTTCCCGCTGGTCTGCAACGATTTCGCTCTCTCTTAGAACCGGGACATCTACGCGGTACTTCCCTTCGAAGTAGTCACAGAGATCGTCAACTGAAGTATTGAGAAGGCGGGTACCGTCAATTGCATCTACCTCATCGGCAAGTTGCCTCTTTTGATAATTTTGCACAGCCGACCAATCAACCTTAGAAAACAAGAAATCCATTGCCATCGCTACTTTTTCCTTTTAGTTATGGGGCCGTTGACGCACAGATCCGGGTACTGTCGCACCAAATTTTAAAATCCCGGTCATAGCCATCAGTCATGGGAACCCTCTTCTTCATTCAATTGTTTTTGGCTCCGCGGAAGAGCCTATTTTTTTGCTCTACCGTTCTTTTAAGATTTGGTCAAATAAACGCGGCCATGCCTTTTCATATATCGGCCTCTTTTTCGCGTGGACTCATGAAGAGCATGATCATGAAAAACCTTTCTTATAGACGGGACGGGCATCGAAATTAAGAGGCGCATCGCCAGTGGATCTCGGGTTGAGCATTTTCTTGACCTCATTCCCGAGCACTTCTTATTCGCGTTTGACAACAAGGATTGTTTGTGCTTGGATATTAGTGCATCTGTAGCATCTCCAATTATTGAATCATTATGCCGCTTCCTTTCTCAAAAGGGAGGCTAGATCGACCAAAACACATCGCAAGGGGGAGATCTGCTAGCTGTCTGGCGTTGGTAGCCCCACTTGGCAGGGTAGTCAGACCGTAACGGTGCAGTCGACGGGTGAAAGCACGCTCCTTGAAAAGGAGCCATTGAGTCAGTTTTTTGTATAACGAACCGGCAAAGCAGTGGTTTCATGTACCTCCGTCCATATGACCTTTGAATCGCACCCATGCTGAATAAGGAGAAAAAATGCGCTCAGACAATTTGCTAAATTGGGAGCAAATCCAGCGCAGTCGAATTAGCGGTACGGTGTTCATCATCGCCTGTGTTTTCGCTCTGATTATGCTGGGGCTCGGCTTGGTGGCATTGGCTAGACCAGATTGGGATCTGAATGTCCCTTCTAACTTCATGCTTTCATTTTTTTCGTCCGTGGTGGCAGGGGCAGTTTTCTATTATCTGTATGCAGGAAATGTCGAAAAACAGCTTCAAGATCGTATCTGTTTTGACACGGCTCAGATAGCAGCTAACGCAGTTTTGAAGGAGACCGAGACCCGAACCGCTTCCTTCCTCAAGGACAGATTCGAGGACATCCTGCCTGAAAAAGTGTTCTCCGGTGAACAGAAACCCCAGCTAGGCTTCAGAGAAGAGTATGAAAAATTACTAATCAAAACAAAAAAATTCCTTTTTAATGGTATGACAGGGACATACACTAGCTATCGTTTTTCCTTACTTCCGCAATATATAAGAGGCAAAGATGTATGCCTTGTGCTTGCTCACCCGGCAGATGACTGGAACCTTGTGGACAGAGCGCAGGATTCAATCGAGTGTGCCAAAGACGGTAGCAATACTGTTGTGGATTACCAAATTAGCGAACGGACACTTCGAGAAAGGCGCGTATTAACCTTTGTGACTCTGTTAACTTTGTTCGAACTCCGCCAGGTCCCCAGCATGCTTGAAATCGCTTGGCGGAATGAACCGCCCAGTTTCCGATCAGAGATTTTTGATGAAGGGGCTTTCCTCACTTACTACCGGCTCAACAATGGTAAGCCCACCTATTACTTTCGTCGGGGAACATTGAATTACGAAACATGTGAGTGGGATTGCGCGAAGCTGCCAAGAAGATGCAGGACGTTAACCGATCCTGAGCCTAACTGTTACATTCAATTGCACCAAGGGATTGCCGAGCTCGAGTTCATGGAAATGCTCGGTGCGCTAGAATGTGACAAACACTTCCACCCAATCCTATCCGATGCGAATCCGGTAGATTTTTTCAAGAAAATGGTAAAACTATCGACTTGGAACCATCACTTCAAGGAAGTTGTGCCAGACTCAGAATGTGACAAATATTTCCAAGAACTGGTAACCTCTCTGAAGAGAAAGGATTATATGAAAGGCATACGCATGCTGAAAAAAGTAAAGTTTGGTCAATACAAGTTTGACGACCAGGCTTATTACGGTAAATCAATGTTCGCCGTATAGACAGCAAAAACCGTTAAGTATTGAAAAATCCATGGTTACCACAATTGCTCTAGCAGCCTGTTATGGAAAGAACCAACCGTCGAATGCTGAACCCTTGGCCGTTGAAGCATTGGCCAGTGCACTAAAACGCCGTTTCACGCGCGAAGTTGCCGTGCAAATTATGATTCTGGACGAACGAGAAGATCCAACCGGGGCAGGTCTTGCCAAGAATCTATTACAGAGTTCCCAGATAGACATAATAGGCGTTTCTATACCTCAGAGCACATATTTCCTTGCTGTCAGGTTTCTGGAACGTCTGGCGACACTGGACTTTCGGCCCATAATGATTCTGGGCCACGCTCTTCCTACATATGCTCCTGACATTTTTCTGGACAAGTTTCCCGAGATTTTAATTGTCAGAGGCTGGGGAGAAAGGGCAATGTGTGGGATCGTGGAGCAATACAGGTCTGGAAATCAGGATTGGGCGAAGGTGCCTAGCCTTGTTTTTCGTCAGGAGGGGCAAACTGTGTTTACGCCTGTGGAAAGTCCATGGAGCCTCGCGGCTCCTGCGGTGATACCGCCTCGGGATTTTTTCGCCCGCGTTGAGGCTAGCCGTGGATGTCATCACGGAGTCTGTGCGTTTTGCACCAGACAGCCCATTGGGAGAAATGACCTACAATGGTTCCGCGTGCCACCGGACCAGGTTTTGAGTGAAATTCAACGCATTAAAGCGGCTGGGGGTACTGAATTTACGTTTTGTGACGAAGACTTCTTTGGAGATGATCTGGACAGCGCCGAAAGGATAGCGCAAGGGATCAAAGACATTGGTGGAATGAAATTCTCGCTGTCCTTACGCGCGGACAACATCTATAACCCTCGCGAGTCTATATCGTCGAACAAACGGCGCTTGGGCCTCCTAATTTTACTCAAAGAGGCGGGCCTATCCCTTCTTTTCGTCGGCTTGGAGTCGTTGTCAGACACCCAGCTCAAGCGCTACAGAAAAGGTTTACGCGTAGTTGATAATATCAGGGCCGTAGAGACGGCATTGAAATTAGATATTCCTTTGGAACTGGGCTATATCTTATTTGATCCCTTGGGGACAGTGTCGGAGTTTCGAGAAAATGTTTTCGTGCTTGGCGCGACAGGATTCTGGAAATTCACCTGTCAGATGCTAGCGCAACTCACAGTACGACGCGATTCGGATTTCGAAAGTCTCTTACGATCCGAGGGGTTGCTTGGGCGGAAAAAGCCACATACTATAGACTATGAATACTCTTTCCAAGACCCGGTCATGGGGCAAATAGCCTCCGCCTGCCAGGAATGGAAGGACGTCGTCGAAGAGATCTACGTGCTTGCTAGGAATGCCCAAAGGACGACTTTCAAAGAAGGGCCCTGTAATACCTTTGTTCATGAATATCGTGCTCTCCAGATTGACATGCTCCAAACGTTCGCAGCGTCTGTTGACCATAGCCATTTAACGGAGCTAAGCGCGCCTTTTGGTGTTCGTCGTTCGAGGTTGGTGCGACAGCTGCACGACGGGATCATCTCCTCTGGCAACTCGACTCCAGCCGAAAAACTAACCCTTGACGCTGCGAAGCGCTTCCTCATTTCAAACGGCCTGCCATCTCTGAGAGAAAAGATGATCACCGGACCGGGAAAACATTCTGATGGCCAGGCACATAAAATCTTGATGTGGAATGGGGTGGAAGCGGTCATAAGTGGTCAAAATCTTTCCTGGCCTCACGATCCCGCTTAATTCTATTGTCTGTTCAAGATTTTGTCAGTCAGAGACCATACTTCTCCTCCGTATTATCATTGTAGAAGGCCCTATCGGCGAACGGATTCTTGTCGGCAAGCATTGGTTTGGACTTCTTGTGTCATGTGATACCGTTCAATGGTACTATAAAGTCGAGTGAGACGGTTTCTGACCGAAGCGGGTATCGAACTGCTGGAGTAGAATCATGTTGAAATATAAAGGATATACCGGACACGCGGAATACGATGATGAAGCAGGAATCTTTCACGGGGAAGTGTTAGATCTAAGAGATGTCATCACTTTCCAGGGGGAAGGATGTCGAAGAACTGGAAGAGGCGTTCCGAGAATCTATTGATGACTACTTGGAGTTTTGCGAAGAAAAAGGCGAAGAACCTGACAAACCCTTTTCCGGGCGCTTGATGCTTCGCTTACCTCCAAATTTGCATCGGAAGGTCTATGTCAATGCTCTCCGAGAGGGTAAGAGCCTAAATCAATGGATAGCGGAGAGATTGGAACAGGCCTGCTGAATGTATATGTTGCAATATGCAATTAAATGCTACATAATATGGCAGAAAGCAACGCCTTGTGTGGAGGAACATCTATGCCGACAGCGGTCAGAATATCCGAAGAACTCGTAAACGAGGCCAAAAAATTCAGCCGAATCGACCATAGGTCCTTAGCGGGCCAAATTGAACATTGGGCGCGCATGGGTAAGTGCGCTGAGGAGAATCCGGATCTGACTTATTCGCTCATCAAAGAGATCCTGATCGGGCTGGAGGAACTGGAACAGGGGCAGAAAACCGAATACACGTTTGGGTAGGCCCGTATGAAAATATGTCAGTCCGCATCCTTTGCAAAACGCGTAAAAAAGATGCCGAAAACGGAAAAAGAGTCATTGGATCAGGAAATACGACGAATCGCAGAAGACCCGGAAATCGGGGAAGAAAAGAAGGGGGACTTAAAGGGCGTGTTTATACACAAATTCAAACTTAGATCAACGCAATATCTTCTGGCTTATCAAAAGGTTGGCCCGGATCTGGAGTTGATCATGATCGGCCCTCACGAAAACTACTATCGCGACTTGAAACGGCATCTGAAGACCCGTGTTTAAAACAGACGCACTTAGTGATCCTCATCCACACAGTTCGTATCTTTAACTACTAACTCTGCTCCGAATCAGTCTCTAATATCTTTGCCGGTTCGAATTCCCACGCGGTTCTTATTCCGGGCTTTTTGTTTTCAATGGCGTCCAGAATTCGTTCAGAAGTCAGGGGATAATGGTTGAAATAGATCCCGAGGGCGTTCCCGATCGCGTTGCAGTAAGCCTGAGCGGCGGACATGGCTACGGACATGCCGGCCTCTTTAGCGCCGTAAGGGCCTCCCGGATCTATGGTTTCGACTATGATGGAGTTGATCTTGGGCATGTCCTTGATGCTCGGCATCTTGTATTCGAGCATCGTCGGATTGAGCAAGTGTCCTTTATGCCAGCGATGCTCTTCACCCAGCATGCCGCCCTGACCTCCCATCGCGATCCCGCCTTCGAACTGGCCTTCCACCACCATAGGATTTATGGCAAAGCCGCAATCTTGGGCGGCCGTAACTTCAAGAGCTTTCACATGTCCGGTTTCCGGGTCGACCTCGACCTCAGTCACGGTCGCTCCGAAAGAAAACGTCTGGGACAGCTGTCCCTTCGGATTGGTAATCCATTCTCGCTTTTGATCCACCTCGGGGGAGAATGAGCCTCGGCCCATGATGGGGCGTCCCATAATCAGCGCTTTCCGAACGACCTTCTCAATGGGAACGCCCTTATCCGGCGAGCCTTTCACGTAAACGGTCCTGTTTCGAAGAATCAGGTCTGTCGGCTCTGCTTTGAGCATGCCCGCGGCCACTTTGAATAGCTGGTTCTTTGCGTCGCAAGCCGCAGTCTTGACCGCGTTGCCGCCGCCGAATGTCGAGATCATTGAGTACGATCCCGCATCCGTGGGCGTCACCTCGGTGTCCGCAGAGATGAGCCTTATTTCCTCAAGCGGCAGACCCAATTCTTCGGCGGCTATTTGCGCGAGCATGTTGTCATTGCCTTGGCCGTTGTCCACCACACCTGAAATGACTGTGGCGCCTCCGTCCTCGTGGAATTTGATAAAAGCCTGAGAACCTCCGCGAATGCCGAGAGGAAAGCCCGTCTGAACAGAATTGCATCCCATGCCTATGCCATGATTGGGCTTCGGATTCTTCAATTTGCTCAGGTAGTCACTCTTTTCCGCTGTCTTCTCTATGCATTCCACCAGGCCACAACTGGCGACATGAGACCCCGTGGGGGTTGTGTCGCCGGGCTGTCGAGCGTTCCGCAGTCGGATGGTTACAGGATCAATGCCAAGCTCATCGGCGATCATGTCGAGCTGAGTGTCAATACCGCACGCGAACGACCGGCCGTGGATACGGATCATCCCGCGCACAGGCTTGTTCGTGTAAATGCGGTATCCGTGAAATCTCACATTCTCCATGCGATATGTCTGCTCGTGGCACAGAAAGGGCACCGAAGTAGCGATCGGGCCGGTGCTGGAATAAGCTCCCCCGTCAAGGTACGAGACTATGTCACGGGCGAGCACCCGGCCCTCTCTATCCACGCCGGTTTTGATCGTTGTGATCATCGCGTGGCCCATGCGGGTGGCGATGGAATTCTCCTCCCGGGAATAAACAACTTTGACCGGCCGCTCACTCTTGAGGCTCAGCAGACAGGTTATAAATTCAGCGGGGAAGACATCCGACCGGCCGCCGAACGCGCCGCCGATTGTAATCTTTCGGACATTCACTTTGGACAATGGCAGTTTCAGAGCGTTTGAGAGCGCTTTGGCCTTGGTATGCGGTGAAGCGTTGGGCATCCAGACTTCAATTGACCCGTCGGAGTGGCTGTTCGCCACCACCGCGTAAGGCTCGGTCATGAAGTAAGAATCTTCTTCAGCTACAAAAGTATCCTCGCGGATGAGAGAGCAGTCTTTAAAGGCCGCATCCACGTCCCCAACGTCTATCTTGACGTTCACGTTGATGTTTCGAGGCCAATCATCATGTATCAGCGGCGCGTCAGGCGCAATTGCGGAATGACAATCGAAAACCGCCGGCAATTCCTCGTATTCCACCTGGATAAGGTTAAGCGCTTCGAGAGCGGTTTCTTCATCCACAGCAGCCACAGCGGCGACTTCGTCACCCACGTACCGAACCTTGTCCACGCACAGCAGTTGCTGATCCCTGGTGTACCTAAATACACCCCACTTCTCCCCTGCCGTATCCGCGCCGGTGACCACTGCATGGACGCCCCGAACCTTCTTAGCGCGTGACACATCCACATTGAGAATCCTCGCGTGCGGCAACGGGCTCCGGAGAATCTTGCCTACGAGCATTCTGGGCAAACTGATGTCCGCAGTGAATACGGCCTCACCCGTCACTTTGGAACGGGCGTCCACGCGCGGTAGACTCTTCCCGATGTAGCTATATTCCTGTTCGAGCAAAACATTTACCTCGCAATAACTTGGTTAATCGGTCTGTGAGGGTTTTGTCTGTCCTGACACCTCGCGTACGGCTTTCAGGATCTTCGTGTATCCCGTGCATCTGCAGAAATTTCCCGCAAGGGCTGTCTTGATCTCGTCGTCTGTCGGATTGTTGTTACGGTCCAGAAGAGACTTCGCGGAAAGAATCATCCCAGGCGTGCAAAAACCGCATTGAACTGCGCCATTGGCAATAAAGGCTTCCTGAACAGGGTGGAGCGCTCCATCTCGCGCTATGCCTTCTATAGTCGTTATGGTGGCTCCTTCCGCTTCCAGCGCCAGAGTAATGCAAGATCTGACGGGCTGGCCGTCCATCAGCACCGTGCACGCTCCGCACACGCCTTCGGAACAGCCCTCTTTCACTCCGTACAATCCCAGCTCATCCCGCAATACCTCCAGAAGCGTAGCGCTGGGAGGCGCCGCCACATCTACAGGATCTCCATTAACTGTCATACTTAAGAATTGCTTCTTCATTTTCCTATAACCCCAACGCTTCTTTCACCGCGCGTTGCGCCACAACAGCTGCCATCTTTATGCGATAATCTTTTGGCGCCAAGGCATTGTCCACTATAGCGCCTTCGGCTGCTTTCAGCGCGATTTCACCTGCTTTCTTAGCCATTTCAGGTTCGGGCTTTTGTCCCTTGATAGCGCTCTCGACCTCTTTAAGAATTATCGGAGCGGGTCCCGCGGCTGAAAGCACAGCGCGAAAGCTTTCAACCTTGCCTTTCTCGATAATGGCCGTCGCTGCCGCGTTTATGTACGGGAAATCCACCGCGGACCTGAAGCTGAGCCTCTGATACGACCAGGAAGTAGGCCCCCAAGGGATTGGCAATCGAATTTCCGCCACGATCTCGTCCGGCGTCAGATTGAACGGGCTTTCTCCTTTAGCCGTGAAGAATTCGCTAACCGGAATGGACCTCTTTCCGCCACTGCCCGCGATGGTGAGCTGGGCCGAAAGCGCCACCAGGACAGGAACCGTATCCGACGAGCACACCGCATTACAGGATTCGGACTTTTCGAGAGCCAGGCAATCCTTTCCGCCTGTGCGATGGCACTTGTCTTTGCCGCTCCGCCAGAAAAGACTTTGATTGTAAAGAATGCATCTGGGTGAAAGGCAGAGATTGCCCCCGATAGTCCCTCTGAAACGCTGGATGCCGGTAGCTCCGATTGATTCAATGGCCTTGACGAGGATCGGGAAATGCTTCCTGACGGCTTCATCCTCGGCTGTCTGCGCCAGCGATGTTCCGGCCTTGATCACCACGGAATCGGGCTTGGCTTCTATGCCCGTCATCTCTTTGATGTTCTTGAGACTGATTACCGCTACGGGCGAAGCCAGGCGATGTTTCAGGTTAACGATAAGATCCGTCCCACCCGCCAGGATGGGCGCGGATGTCCCCAGTTGGTTTTTGATCCTGAGCGCCTCTGCAAGACTGGTGGGCGCATAGTACTCAAAAGATGGCAAGAGCATCTCTACTCCACTCAAAAGGATAAATTACGGGGGATACATTTCGTTCAACGGATCGTCAGCCTTGGAGTCCACGGTGGCCACTCAGACGGACTGGTCCGAAACGCTCCTTACAGTTGTGTTATCAAATTGATTTCAAAGACGTTACCAAACTCATTTTAGGCCCGGCAAAAACCAGTGTCAACAAGATTGTCCCCCTGGAAGGAGAGCGATACTTGCTACTGCAACTATTCTGCTTCAGTTGGCGTAACCCTCACTTCCGTCTTTTCTTTCCCGCGCACGATGCTGAGACTCACCGACTGGCCTATAAGCCCTTCGGAAAGGAACCGGTGAATATCATCCACACTCGATACTGCCTGTCCGCCAATGGCGATGATAAGGTCGCCGGTTTGCACTCCTCCAAGTTCCGCAGGGCTGGCGGCCGCAATGGAAACAACTTCCACGGCCCGATCCCCTTTCAGACCGTGAAATCGGAGCAATCGGCGACTTACAGGACGCTGCCGAGCGGCAATTCCCAGATACCCGCGGCGCACGTGACCATGCAACAGCAGTTGTGACACCACCCATTTGGCCGTGTCTGACGAGATGGCAAATCCAATTCCCTGAGCTATCATGATTATCGCTGTGTTGACTCCAACAATGCGTCCCCTCGAATCGACCAACGGTCCCCCGGAATTTCCCGGATTTAGAGGCGCAGTGTGCTGGACAATGTTCTCGATAAGCCGTCCTTGTTGACTCCGCAAGCTTCTGCCCAGGGCGCTCACCACTCCGGTCGACACGGTGGACTGAAAACCGAAAGGATTGCCAATAGCTATCACTAATTGCCCGACATGTAGAGATGATGAGTTCCCCAGCGTCGCGTACGGCAGATTTGCGCCGTCCGCGCGGATCACCGCCAAGTCCGTAGACGGATCGGTTCCCACAAGCGTCGCCCCGAGTGTGGCGCCGTTGGTGAGCGTCACTGTTAGCTGTTTTGCATTGTGCACTACATGATCGTTGGTGAGAATGTAGCCATCCGGGGCAATCACAACGCCCGATCCTGCGCCTACTTGTTCGGGCTCGCTCCCACGGATCTGCTTCCCCACCGAAATGCTGGTAACAGCAGGGCCTACCGCATCCACTACTGTAATTACCGCTTTGGAATAGGCATCCAGAAGCTCCACATCAGATTTTTCAGCCGCTCCCACTTCGCAACGGCCTTCTTGGCTAATTGCCGCGCTTTCACCTTGAATGAGCTTCAAAGCTCGCTCCATGAGTTGGTCCGTCATAGTTCTGTCGCTCCACAACTTGTCTCTAAGTATAAGTACTTATTCACGGAGACCTTTTTTGGCAATCGCCGATAGATTATTGCATTAGCTGCGTTTATTGAGAGAGAAATGATTTTCAGAAAGCAGATGATTCAGGAAGAAAACTCTTTTGCAAAAGAGTTTTCCTCCTGAAACCTCCTTTCAGAAAACTCCCATACGTTTGCGGAGAAGCTGTGGTCTACCGACAGGTTCACTTACCCGCACACGAACTTAAGAAACGACGTCATAGGAGTTCCTTACGGAGGGACCGAGGGGCGGTTTTCTTGCAAGAAAGAGCCCCCGGATTGCCTACGAAGAAAAGAAACAATCCGCAGTTATCTCCCGCTAGGAGTCCTGTTTCTTTGAGTGGTATTGCTTGACGAACGGAGTTATAAAGCGCACAAGCGTTTGTCCTGCCTCGATAGCCCTGAGATGGTATTCAAGCATTCGTTCTTGATCTCCAGCCTCGTCGGCCTGCTTTCTTAACTGGCCCCATTTTTCCTCTTCACGCCACAGGCGGTAGTGCTCATCTGATGGGATTCCCAACTCATACTCGAATTTCCAGATATGCCAGTCGGTCCTGGTGATCACCGACTCCGGCGGCTCCACATGGCTCATGCCACGATTCTGTAATTCACGAACCAACTCATCGAATTCTTCTTTGGTGATGACAAATGGTTCCCACACACATCCTCCGCTCATGCCGGCATCATGGTCGCCAGAGCGGAATTCCTCGTTCATGACGGACAGGGGCGGGATCAAGTTGAACGTCAGGAAATAGGGGATGTCCTCCACAAAGTCTGCAAGCGGCTTGGTTCCCGGTCTGATGGGTCACGGGGCCCCATCGCCGGAAGATATCTGAAGGTGATCTGCTTCATCGCCGGTACATCGGCCCGCCTGAAGGAGTTTTCTCAGGATCGCCTATGAATTCGTTGCCGTCAAGCAGAATACTGCCTGAGGTCGCCGGTTGCCTCCAATCACGCGACGTGTAGAATACAATTTGTCAAAGAGAGAGACATTGCCGGACGTAGAATCGGATGGTTTACTGCTTCCGGGAAAGCTTGTTTGTTGGATCTCCCTCTTCAACCATGGATTTCAGGATTGCTCTTTCACGATTGCCGGGGATGATTCCTTTGACAGAGGCGGTAAGTACGACGATCTCGTCTTGGTTTCTAAACTCCACCTCTGCTTTGGCACGGCATCCGGCGTCGATTTCGGTGAAGGTCCAGCGGCAAGTAATCGTATCTCCAAAGTAGACAGGCTTCTTGAACACGAAATCCATGTGCGAAGCAAGCACGCCTGTTTGTCCTCCGATTTCGGTAAGCATGCTCCCTACGAGGAGGCCATGGCAGACCCTGCCCTTGAACTTCTTTGCCTTAGCGAATCGATCATCCAAATGAACCGGGTTGTAATCACGAGAGATGTCCGCAAATTGGATTGCGTCCTGTTCCGTGAAGGTGCGCGACACGGAAAATTCGTCTCCAACATGTATTCCTTCAATGGCTCTGTGTCTTATGCCTGTCATTTTGCGCCTCAGTTCAGTGGATTCCATGAACATAATCTCGCGTCCAGCGACGCCTCACAGGAGGCCCCGTCCCAGCACCCGAGTTCCGCCCTTCCATGTCCCACCAGGGGAGATCCAGCGTTTCGCGGGACTCCGTTGACGGGAGGAGGTGGAGGGAGGGCGGCTTTGGAGCGAAGTTCAAGGCAAGCCTACTGTAGCAGAACTCTCTCTAATCGCGGGGAAGAGTTTGTGCTTGACCGGAGCGAGAGAGATGAGATATGCTCAACATTTTGATAATATACTGGTTTTTCAGTAACCTAGCGGGAGGAATCGGATATGCGCGCAATAGTGTTGGGGGGAGCCGGCGGTATGGGGCAGGGCGTAGCTCGGGATTTGATAAAGCAAGAGCAGATCACAAATCTTGTTCTGGGTGATTTATACCCGGACCCGGCAAGATTAGCGCCAAAATTACGTGACAGTGAAAAAGTGAAACTGATCAAAATGGATGTAAACGATCATGGCGGTATGGTGAACACATTCAAGGAAATTGATGTTGTGATTAACTGCGCCGGTCCTTTTTACAAGACAGCCGTGCCCGTAGCGAAGGCGGCTGTCGAGGCAAAGGTAAACTATATTGATATCTGTGACGACTATGAGGGAACCGAGATTCTTTTCAATTCTGAGATAGACAAAATGGCCAGAGAAGCGGGCATAACTGTTCTTACGGGCATGGGTTCCGATCCCGGGACCAATAATGTTCTGGTTAAATGGTATGCAGACCGTTTGGACAGTGTTGATGATATTTATCTCTATTGGGTGGTCGCCATTGCCGAACTCGCAGGAGCTGCCTGGGATCATAGTCTTCACATGACGCTTGGGAAGGTTCCTCAATATCTAAATGGAGAGTTGGTCCATGTGGAAGGCGGAACCGAAGTAACGGCGGAAGAGTTCCTGGACCCGCTCGGCACGTGTCATGTTCGCTACGTGGGGCACCCACAGCCTTTGACCATCCCCAAGTACATTAAAGGGGTCAAAAATGTGGTCATTAAAGGCGCTCTCATTCCTTTATGGGTGGATGAACTGATAAAAGAACAGAGAGATACAGGCTTCTTGGGCAGGGAAGCCATTGAAATCAAGGGGACGAAAGTTACGCCTTATGACCTGGCGCTCAAGCTTTGGGAGACAATTCCGGAAGGACGGGATAAAGGTCCTCAGTCTTCGGGTCTCAAGGTCATTGTCAAGGGGGAAAAAGCCGGCAAGAAGATAACCTACACGGCCGACATGGCGGGAAGGATGGCTCCTGGGACAGGACTTCCCGCATCCATTGCGGCCCTCATGATGGATGCGGGCCATGTGACCGAAAAAGGTGTGGTCGCCCCTGAAGGTTGCATAGATCCGAGCAAATTCCTGGAAGCCTTCCTAAAAAGAGGCGCAAGAATCCATCAGACAGAAAAGATTTCATCCATGCTGGAAGTATAGTTGAGGACAGGAGATTTTTATGAAAGAGGCAGCGAAACTGAATATCACCAAAAGCCTACAACTGTTTGAAGAGGCCAGCGGCCTAATACCGGGAGGCGTTCTGGGCGCCAGAAAGCCCGCGGATTTTATTCAGGGAGAATATCCGATCTTTCTGGAAAGCGGCAAAGGCTGCCGTCTGATCGATGTTGACGGCAATGAATTTATTGATTTTCTCTGCGGTTACGGCCCGATCATCCTAGGTTACCGCGAAGAAGAGGTGGATGAAGCGGTTTACAAACAGATAAAGGAGAAAGGATTCTGTTTCACTCTGACACAAAGATACCAGAACATGCTGGCCAAGAAACTGACTGAACTTGTGCCTTCTTCCGAGCTGAGCATTTTTCTGAAAACAGGCTCTGACGCCAGCACCGCAAGTATTCGTATTGCAAGAGCCTATACGAATAAGCTCAAGGTGATGCGCTGCGGCTACCATGGCTGGCATGACTGGTGTGTCGAGATGAAGGGCGGGATACCGTCAAAATTCTACGAAGACGTCTTTGAATTTCCATACAATGACCTTGACCAGCTAAGAGGTCTGATGGCAACCCACGGAGCCGAGACCGCCGCGATCATCATGACGCCGTTCGGCCATCCCAATCATCGGAAGATGCAGGAACCGAACCCCGGCTTTCTTGAAGGTGTTCGAGAGATTGCCGACAGCTATGGCGCTGTGCTGATCTATGACGAGATCCGCACCTGTTTCAGGCTTTCAATGGGAGGCGCCCAGAAACTCTATGGCGTCACCCCTGACCTGACTGTTCTTGGAAAGGCAATGGCCAACGGATATCCCATCTCTGTTGTGACCGGAAAAAAGGACGTCATGATGGTGGCTTCGGACAAGCTTTTCATTTCCTCAACCTTTTTCCCTAACAGCGAAGGTTTTGTTGCTGCGCTCAAGACCATAGAAATCCTTGAGCGGGAAAATGTGCTCGAAAATATCTGGGAAAAGGGCGAAAGATTCTTGAAAAAGCTTCGGGCCGTGGTTGACAAACACAACGTAGGAGCTGAACTGACCGGAGTGGCCCCCATGTTCTACATCACCTTTAAAGAGGATGAGACGGGCGCGCATAAAGGCAAACGTAAGGATTTCTATACTCAGCTTATTCGCAGGGGAATCTTTTTCGCGCCCTACCATCATTCCTACATCAGCTATCGGCACACTGAAGAAGACCTGGAGGCGGCGTTGAAGGCGATTGATGAATCTCTGGGTTTTATAAAGGAAAAATATTAGCCGCGGATGAATCGATAGGATATGATCCCAAAATTTTCACCATTGTCCGCAGGTTGTCTATTTCCTTCAAACAACTTGCTACCCTGGGTTCATCCCGATGGCCTGCCAAGTCAACGAAAAAGGCATACTTCCAAGGAATGCCTCCTCTGTCGGGTCTGGATTCTATCCTGGACAAGTTTATCTCGTGTCGGGCGAACATTTTCAGGATCTTGAAGAGCGCTCCAGGCGTATCTTCGGTCCAGAAGACAAGGGAGGTCCTGTCGAACCCCGTAGCGACCGGTTTTTCGCGCCCCAACACCAGAAATCGAGTGATATTCTCGGGCACGTCCTGGATGTCCCTACTTATGACGTTCAGGCCAAGCTTTTTCGCTAGGGTCTCCGCGGCCACCGCTGCCGTTTCAGGATTTTGCAGAGCTATCTCCGCAGCTTTTGCGGTGCTGGATGTCTCCTGTAGCGCAATACCGGGCAAGCGCCGGTTCAGCCATTGGCGACACTGCGCAAGGGCCTGAGGATGGGAAACCACTGTCCGTACGTCTTCAATTCGGCCGGTCAGGCTCATGAGCGCATGTCTGATATGCAGGACAATCTCGCCGCAAATGCCTATCTCTGAACTCATGAGCGAATCCAGTGTCTCGCGCACTGACCCTTCGATGCTATTCTCTACCGGGACAACTCCGAAATCCGCGGCTGTTCGGCCCAGTTCTTCAAAAACCTCTCTCACACTCGAGCAAGGCAAGAATGAGTGCGAGTTTCCAAATCTTTTTAGAGCGGCGTCATGCGTGTGAGTGCCGGGGGGACCGAGATACGCGATTGTCAATGGTAATTGCAAAGCTCGTGAGCCGGAGAGTATTTCCCGATAAACAGCTTCTAAAGTCTCTTCAAGGATGGGGCCGGCGCTGTGTGCCTTGAGACGCCGCAGTATCTCTTCCTCGCGAACAACATCCAGCGCGTTTTGATTTTCCGCGGCTTTCAAACGTCCGATGGCCAGAGAAAGGCTCATCCTTCGGTTAAGAAGGTCGAGGATTTGAAGGTCCAGTTCATCAACCTTGGCTCGAAGATTCTCAAGTTTGTCGTCTGTCATGAGTCCCTCGCTGTTGTCACACAATTCCAAGAGGCCGAGCAAAGTTTCTTCTCAACCGCGTGGTGGCTTCTGATATATAGCACAACAAGCTGCAAGCTAATGGTCTTTATTATGCGGCCAATCCTCGGCGAACCTGTTGCCTTACAAAAACTGCTTGACCAATGGAAGGAACTGGTGTTACATATAAAAGTTAAGAGGTAATTTTCAGTCAATGACCAACGATCTGTACCTGAGCGCGTTTAATAGCTACTACTATTGGTGGTACTTTTATGGCCCCCCCGGAGGGTAGCGCGCGCTCCTGCTGTTAGATCGTTAAACAAATAAAAAAAGAAGATGCGGAGCAAGCGCTCCGCATCTTCTTTTTTTTCTGGAGGACACCATGGTGGTCATGATGAAAGAAGACGCGACGGAAGCCCAAGTTGCCAAGGTCATGTTCAAGATAGAAGCGCTTGGGACCAAGGCCCATCTTTCGAGAGGAACGGTCAATACCTTCGTTGGCGTCGTGGGGGCCGCCAACGGGGTAGAGACAGGGATCCTTGAGTCACTGGAGGGAGTTGAGCGAGTAATCTCCGTGCCGGGGCCGGTCATGCTCGCCAGCCGTAACTTCAGGCAAGAAAATACTGTCTTCTCGATAGACGGATCCAAGATTGGGGAAAAAAAGATCGTTGTCATCGCTGGGCCCTGTGCAGTTGAAAGCAGGGAACAATTGATTCAAGCCGCGCTGGAGGTCAAGAAAGGCGGCGCTGTGGCCCTCCGGGGGGGAGCTTTCAAGCCAAGGACTTCCCCGTACAGCTTCCAAGGCTTGGGAGAGGAGGGCCTCAAAATCCTTGCCGAGGCCAGGGATATGGCCGGTCTGGCTGTGGTCACCGAAGTGGTGGCTCCGGAACAGGTGCCGCTCGTTTCGCAGTATGCGGACGTGCTTCAGGTCGGGGCCAGGAACATGCAAAATTATGCTCTGCTAAACGCGGTGGGAACTTCGCACAAGCCGGTGCTTCTCAAGAGGGCTCTCAGCAGCACGATCGACGAGTTCTTGAATGCGGCGGAATACATACTGAGCCATAACAACCCCAGAGTAATCCTGTGCGAACGCGGGATACGAACGTTCGAGACATGCACCCGGAATACTGTCGACATAAATGCAATCCCTGTCCTTAAATCGATGACGCATCTCCCGGTGATCGTCGATCCCAGTCACGGGACCGGGAAACGCGAATACGTTGCAGCAGTAAGCCGGGCCGCGATAGCCGCGGGCGCGGACGGACTGATGGTCGAAGTGCATCCTGACCCAGACCATGCGATGTCTGATGGCGATCAAAGCCTTTACCCGCAGGAGTTTCAAGATCTCATGGAGCAGTTGCGACCTGTGGCCGAGGCAGTGGGCAGGACGCTCTAACATATTCATGGTCGTGAAGATGATAAGGACCTCGGAAGGATAAATCAGTGTCGCTTGCGATAAGTATTGTGACAATCGTGGGCATGGGTCTTATGGGAGGCAGTCTCGGCATGGCGCTCGTTAAAGCCGGCGCGTGCAAAGAAGTCAGGGCGCTGGTCCGTCGAGAAGAGGCGGCCGAAGAGGTACTCGCACAGGGAGCTGCTCACGTTGCCGAAACGGATGCGCGGCAGCTCCTGGAAGAGGCCGACCTGGTAGTGTTGGCCACACCTGTTCGGACCATAGAAGCTCAGGTATCTGAACTGCAAAGGTTCGTAAAGTCAGGAGCGGTCATTACGGACATGGGCAGCGTAAAGACCGGTATTGTTAAGGCGATGGATAATTTACCACCTCATATCGGTGCGCTTGGCGGACACCCAATGTGCGGGAAGGAGACATCCGGCTTGGCTTCGGCTGATCCGGCGCTTTTCAGGAAGAGGGTCTGGGCGCTGACTCCTTCGAAGCGAACGGATCCCCGAGCGCTCTCACTGGTGGAAACGATGGTTGAGGCTACAGGGGCACGCCGCATGGTTTTGAGCGCTGAAAAGCACGATACAGCAGTAGCATGTATCAGTCATCTTCCTTATGTCCTGGCCACGACGCTCATGGAAGTCGCCAAAGACACGGCAACCAATCAGCCGGAGATTTGGGAACTCGCGGCGAGCGGGTTCAAGGACACATCAAGAATTGCCGCGTCCGATTTGACCATGATGGTCGATATACTGGCCACCAACAGGGAAAATATTTTGCAGATGCTCCATCGAGCTTCCCGAGGCATCGACCGAATTGTGGGATTAATGACCGACGAGAATGACGAAGGACTTCGGGACATGCTCAGCGAGATTCGAGATCGCCGAATTGGAATGTTTCAGAGCTGATCGATTCCGATAACGGAAAAGGAGAACACTTGTCTGGCCACATGGGGCTCAAAATTCGGCAAGCCAGTCAGCTTAAAGGGAAAGTTTTGCTTCCTGGGGATAAATCCTTGTCTCATAGGGCCTTGATACTAGCAGCGCTGGCTGAAGGAATATCTCGGATCGAGAACTGCCTCGTTGCCGGAGTGACTGAAGCAATGATTGAGTGCTTGAGGGCCATGTGCGTTGACGTGAAAATTGAAGGCGAAGCGGAAGGCCCCGTCGTGGTTATTGGTGGTAGGAAGTTACGTGGCCTCATAGCTCCTGAAGAGCCTCTAAGCTGTGATGGTTCTGCAACCACCATGCGCCTGCTCGCCGGTGTCATGGTCGGCCAATCGTTTCCCTCAGTTCTTGATGGAAATCAGGGCCTTCGAATGAGACCGATGGAACGGATAGTGGGACCGCTGAGGGCAAAAGGCGCGCGCATTGAGACTACCAACGGAAATGCTCCCCTCATGTTTTTACCATGTCGCTTGCAATCGTCGGAGCACATTCTCCCGGTGGCCAGCGCGCAGGTGAAGTCAGCTCTTCTTCTGGCCGGTCTTTATTCAGACGGTCCCACAACGGTGGTGGAGCCGTACCCCAGTCGGGATCATACGGAGCGACTCTTGAGCAGCTTGGGTGTTCCTCTCGAGCGCCGGAAAGACGGGCAAGGTCGTCATGTGGTTGCCATATCTGCGGACGGCTTCACCCTGCCGGCCATGAATCTTAGGCTGCCGTCGGACCCATCCTCGGCCGCGTTCTTGGTGGTAGCCGGACTGCTCACACCGGATTCCGAGATCGAATTACCCGATCTCTGTCTGAACCCGGGCCGCACCGGGTTATTAGATGTGATTCAGTCCATGACCGCGGACCTAGAGGTCTCAACAGGGCCGGACCGCAACGGCGAACCCACGGGGACACTACTGGTCAGGTCCGCTGCTCTGAAAAGCGCCTCGGTATGCGGGGCAACGGTAACCAGAATGATTGACGAATTTCCGGTCTTGGCTGTCGCAGCCACTCAGGCGCAAGGAAAAACTATTGTGCGAGACGCAGAGGAACTCCGCTACAAAGAGAGCGACAGAATTAAGACTTTGGCCGAGGAACTAAGCAAGATGGGGGCTGACATCCAAACTCGGCCGGATGGATTCGAGATTCAGGGACCCGTTCAACTCAAAGGCGCGGTGGTAAACGGCCGCGGTGATCATAGGATTGCCATGAGCCTTGCTGTCGCCGGACTGGTCGCTCAAGGAGAAACTGTGGTTGAAGGATGGGAAATCATCAGGGAATCGTTCCCTCAATTCCCGGAGGTTCTCAAGCAGCTCGGAGCCGATGTGGAATGGTAAGTGGAACAACAAAACTCGTGGGGCTTATCGGAGACCCGGTCGCTCATAGTCTCAGCCCACTGATGCACAACAGCGCTTTCCAGGCTATGAGAATGGACTGGGCCTACCTGCCTCTCCACGTGTTACCGGGCAATCTGAGAGATGCGCTTAGGGGAATCCACTCGCTCGGGTTCCTTGGGGTTAACGTGACTGTGCCATATAAAGAACGAGTTCTGCCCTTTCTTGATGGGCTGTCAGACCAGGCGAAACGCATAGGGGCAGTCAATTCAATCAGCATGGTCGAGGGCCGGTTTCTTGGCGATAACACAGACTGGTCGGGTTTCCTGCGTGATCTGGCTGAACTACGTTTTCATCCGCAAGGATCCAGGGCTCTGATACTGGGATCCGGAGGTTCGGCGCGTGCGATAGCCTACGCGCTGCTCTCCGAGAGGGTCACGGTTACCATCTGCGCCAGGAACACCGCGACCTTGCCGGGGCTCGTCGGACACTTTCGAAAGCTGTTTCCCGGAAGACTAACGGAACCATTGACTTACGAGAATCTTCACGATGTTCGCATCGAAGCCGATATTATTGTAAACACGACTCCGCTTGGGATGGCTCCGCACGCCGGACTGTCACCGTGGCCCGAGGCAGTCGCATTCCCGCACTGCGCCCTCGCCTACGACCTTGTATACAATCCGCCGAAGACCCGCTTCATCGAGCTGGCCGAGGCAAATGGCGTCAAAGCGGTGAACGGACTGGGGATGTTAATTCATCAAGCCGCGCTCGCTTTCGAGATATGGACCGGAGCATCAGCCCCATTGGAAATAATGAGAAAAGCAGTGACAGCATGTTGAAATTTCTTACAGCAGGCGAATCTCACGGACCGGAACTCACAGTAATTCTAGAGGGTTTGCCGGCGGGAATCCCGCTGACTAGGGCCGATATAGGAGGTGACCTCGCGCGGCGCCGGAGGAGCGAGGGATCTGGCGGCCGCATGTCGATTGAAGACGATCAGTTCAGAATAACCGGTGGAGTAATGGCCGGGCTCACTACAGGCGGTCCTATGTGTGTGGTTATTCCCAACAACGATTTCCAAGCATGGAGCAAAAGGGACATCCCGCCGATGACAATCCCTCGACCCGGACACGCGGACCTCGCGGCGGCCGTCAAATACGGGTACAGGGACTTGAGACTTGGACTCGAAAGGGCCTCCGCTCGAGAAACCGCTGCTCGCGTGGCTATGGGAGCTATCTGCCGGAAGTTCCTGGCCCAGTTCGGCGTGGTGATAGGCTCTTATGTGATTGCTATAGGGTCCGTTGCAGCTGATGTTCCGGATTCGGCCGATTATGAGGACCTCTTCCGTCGGGCTGAAGCCAGTAGGGTTCGTTGTCCTGATGAACAGGCTTCCGCTGCGATGATCCAAGAGATCGGGCTTGCCCGCGAAGCCGGTGATACATTGGGCGGGATGTTCCAATGCGTCGGACTGAACGTCCCAGCCGGCCTCGGGAGCCACGTTCACTGGGAACGCCGGCTCACTGCACAGCTGATGGCGGCGATAGCTTCCATCCCGGCTATCAAGGGAGTCGAGTTCGGGTCCGCGTTTCAGGATGCGGCGGCGACCGGCGCAAAGGTTCACGACGAAATTATTGCGGAGCGCACTGACTCTGAAATTGCTCTTCGGCGTTCCTCCAACAGAGCTGCAGGGATCGAAGGAGGCATGACCAACGGAGAGCCGCTCGTGATTCGCGCTGCCATGAAGCCTATCAGTACGACGCTTCAGGGACTTGGGTCTGTTGACCTCGCCACCGGGCAAAAAGTCAAGACCGTTTACGAGCGCAGCGATATCTGCGCCGTTCCTAGGGCCGCCGTTGTGGCCGAGGCAATGGTAGCATTTGTTATCGCTGATGCGCTGATGGAAAAGCTTGGCGGAGACAGCCTTGAAGAAATGATGCCCAGATTCAGGAGCCTGCGGAAAGCGAAATTGGACGAGTTGCCCATGAACAACGCGCCGTGGAGTTTCGGATATGAGTAGCTTGCCAAGGAACATAATATTAACCGGATTTATGGGCACAGGCAAAACCGCCGCCGGTCGGCTCATCGCACAGGAACTCGGCCTGAGATTTGTCGATACTGATAATGAGATAGAGAAGCGCGCCGGCGTTTCGGTCCGGAACATCTTCTCCAGGTTCGGTGAGGCGCATTTCAGGGATCTTGAAAAGAGCCTATGCCAAGAAATTGCCGACCAGCAAGGTCAGGTTGTCGCGACCGGCGGCGGAATGCCAGTGGATCCTGAAAACAGACGGCTGCTGAATTCTGCCGGGGTCGTTATTTGTCTCCGATGCGAAGCCCGGGAGATTTTGAAACGGGTCGGAAACGGCAATGAGCGGCCCATGCTTCAGGCCACCGATTCCACTCAACGCGTGAATCAACTACTCCAGGAAAGAGAATCGGCCTACGCTACTTTCCCTTTTCACCTGGATACGACTCATTTGAGCGTCGAAAGCGTAGTCGAGCGCGTCCTGGCTGTCGCTAACGGTCGAACCGAGTCTGTCAGGTTTCTCACGGTGAATCTTCAGGACCCCGGTGGTTACACTGTGGCTGTGGGGCCGGGAGTCGGCGAGCTGCTTGGAGCCATACTTAGAGATCGGGGCGTAACATCCCGAATAGCAGTGGTTACCGATAGTAATATCGAGACTCTCTATCTACCGAGTGTCATGCATTCACTTCAGAGGGCGGGTTTTAATCCCTTTTCGTGTATAGTCCCCGCCGGAGAAGCCAGCAAGACCCTCGCTCAGCTAACAAGGCTCTACGATGCTTTCCTCGAGGGAGGACTGGAGCGACGCGGCGCTGTGATGGCTCTGGGAGGGGGCGTGGTAGGAGATCTCGCAGGATACGCCGCGGCAACCTTCATGCGAGGCGTTGCGTTTGTTCAATGCCCCACCACATTGCTGGCTATGGTTGACGCAAGCGTTGGCGGCAAGACCGGAATTAATCTGCCCCAAGGGAAAAATCTGGCCGGCGCGTTCAAACAGCCGATGGCTGTGGTGGCGGATACTCAAACTTTGTTCACTCTTCCGGAAACAGAAATACAAACTGGCATGGCGGAGCTTATTAAGCATGCGGTCATCGGCGATCCGGAATTGTTCGATATCCTGGAGACTTTTCGAGATATAGCTTCCTCGGACCCCGATTTAATAATCCGCTCTGTCGATGTAAAAGCCCGAGTGGTAGAACAGGACCCCTTTGAGTCGGGACTTCGAGAAGTCCTTAACCTTGGGCACACGGTCGGCCATGCCCTTGAGAAGTGCAGCCGATATTCGCTCGACCACGGTAAGGCGGTTTCCATAGGAATGGTCGCCGCCGCGAGGATTTCTCATAAAATGGGACTTTGCGGTTCAAGAATTTGCGACAGACTCGAAGCGCTCTTGACCCGCAATGAGCTACCGGTGCGGAGCAACCTCGATCCGGATCAAGTGATCGCTGCTATGGCCGCGGATAAGAAGGTGGTCGAGGGCAAAGCGCGTTTCGTGTTGATCAAGGACATGGGGTCAGTGGAACACGGCCGCGAGGTCGCTCCCGACGTCGTGAAGAGGGTCCTCCGGGAAATGAAGGATACCAACTGATGAACGTATTGGTTTTGCACGGTCCTAATCTGAACTTGCTCGGCGCTAGAGAGCCGGATGTTTACGGGAAGGTTACACTGGCTGAAATCGACGAGCAGCTTGCAAGACAAGCAAATGAACTCGGCATCGAGGTTCGCTGCCGGCAATCGAACCATGAGGGGGCGCTCATAGACGCTTTGCATGAGGCGATGGGTTGGGCGGACGGCGTCTTGATAAATCCTGGAGGGCTCACCCATACCAGCGTGGCCTTGAGGGACGCGATTGCCGCGACGGGCATCCCGACAGTCGAGGTCCATCTATCTAACATCGCCGCGAGGGAGACTTTCAGACAAACGTCGATTACCGCCGGGGCTTGCAGAGGGCAGATTGCCGGATTTGGCGCTTATTCTTACCAGCTCGGGCTGCTTGCCTTGAAAAGAGCGCTTGAAAACGAGCCGCCGCGAGAAAAGTGTTGACAGCCTGCTCAGCATGCTGTTATTTTCAAACTTGTAGGTAGAAACTCCATGATATCAATCAGCAGCCAAAACAATTGGTGGTGGCGCTGGACAAGCGAATACGGGAGGTCTGCCTGCGCCTAAAGCTCGACTCATAAAATAAACTTATAGAAAGCAAATCAGAGGCCATGGGCAGATCCCATGGCCTTTTTGTTTGTACTGGCCCGAGATGGGCACAGGGAACCAATAAGGAAGGCATTATCGTCGCTCCCGGAAAGGTATTTCAATGATCAGACCACAATTTGCCGAGTTCCAGCGGCTCTGTAACATGGGCAATCTCGTACCCTTGTTCATGGAAATCCCTGGAGACCTGGACACACCACTCTCCGCGTTCCTGAAGATAGACGATTCACCCAACTCCTTTCTTTTCGAAAGTGTGGAAGGCGGAACACGCTGGGCCAGATACTCTTTTCTAGGGTCCGACCCAAGGTTGGTAATTGGCTTCAGGAACGGCACGGCCAATCTCCGGGAAGGCGAATCGGAAAAAAATCTCGCAGGCGTTGCTGATCCCTCTCGGCTGTTGAATGAGATCATGGATCGATTCCGCCCAGCTTTGGCGCCTGGACTGCCGGATTTTTTCGGCGGGGCCGTGGGATTTTTCGGATATGACGTCGTGCGGGCTTTCGAGACAATTCCCAATCTGGGCAAGCCTGATCCGGGGTTCCATGACGCATGGTTCATGGTGACCCGCGACATGATCGTCTTCGACAACTTGCTTCACAAAATACTGCTGGTAACGACTGTCTCGCCCGAAGAAAGCGGATCAACCAACGCGGCCTATCAAGAGGGTTGTGTCCGATTGGAAAGTCTCAAAGAAAGAGTCACCGCTCCCATTTCCGCCCGACGGTCGTCCGGGTCCAAGACTGACATTAAGTTTGCGCCAAATATGTCAGAGGAAACGTTTGCGGAGATCGTCCACCGGGCCAAACATCATATCAAGGCCGGCGACATTATCCAGGTGGTGTTGTCTCAACGGTTTCAGGGCGAAGGCGATATTGATCCTCTGAGTGTCTATCGCGGCCTTCGGATGATCAATCCGTCTCCGTATATGTTTCTCCTTCGCATGGGGGATGAGAGCCTGGTGGGGTCTTCGCCGGAGGTGATGGTGCGGGCGAAAGATGGAGAAGCTGTTATCCGGCCCATCGCCGGCACACGCCCGAGAGGCGCCACGGCCGAGCAGGACGAACGTAGCCGCCAAGAGCTGCTTGCCGATCCAAAGGAACTGGCTGAGCACGTGATGCTCGTTGACTTGGCCCGCAATGACCTGGGGCGCATCGCCGCGGCCGGGACAGTCAACGTGGACCAATTCAAGACCGTGGAGAAGTATTCTCACGTGATGCACATAGTGAGCAACGTGAGAGCCAGGATTGCAGACGGGTACAACGCGTTCGACGTGCTTCGCGCCACTTTCCCCGCGGGGACCCTCACGGGCGCGCCCAAGATCCGGGCAATGGAAATAATCGAGGATTTGGAGCCTGAGCACAGGGGTCCGTACGGCGGATGCGTCGGGTACTTCTCTTTTACAGGCTCTATGGACATGGGAATAACCATACGCAGCGTGGCGATGAAGGGGACTCGCGCCTATTTTCAGGCAGGCGCGGGCATTGTGGCTGATTCAGTCGCGGAGAATGAATATCTGGAAACCATTTCAAAGGCAGAGGCCATGCGCCGGGCCTTGGCCACAGCTCAAGAGTTCGATGGGAGGCGGAAATGATCCTGGTTATCGACAACTACGATTCCTTCACATTCAACCTTGTTCAGTATCTTCAGGAGCTATCCCAGGCTGTGATTGTGAAACGCAACGACTGCCTCTCGGTCGAGGATATTCAAGATCTCGACCCGAAGGCTGTCGTCATCTCGCCGGGGCCCGGAACCCCGCAGGACGCGGGGATATCGCTGCAACTGATCCGCGACCTGGGTCATCGCATTCCCATTTTGGGTGTGTGCCTGGGCCATCAAGCCATTGGGGAGGCGTTTGGCGCTCGCGTGGTTTCAGCCCCACGACTGATGCACGGAAAGACTTCCGCCATCTTCTTCAATGGCAGGCGCCTGTTTGCCGGGCTGCAAAACCCCTTTGAGGCATGTCGTTATCACAGTCTGATCATTGAGCGCGAAACCGTGCCCGACTGCCTGGAGGTAACGGCCGTAACGGGCCGGGACGAAATCATGGGAATCAAACACAAAACGTATCCCATTGAAGGAGTGCAATTTCATCCCGAATCGATCCTGACTCCGGGAGGGAAACGTATCCTTCAGAATTTCTTGGAAATGACTGACGAGTTTCATGGAGCCGGATCCGAGGTTTGTCAACCGAGCTTGCCGGATTCGAAATCAACGTCTTTGTCTACCGCCTGTAAGTGTGAACCACCGAAAAAGCCGACGGCGATTTCATCGAAGCAGGTTTCTATGCTTAGGGAAGCCATCAAAAAGGCCACTCGAGGAGAGGACCTCACTCGAGAAGAAATGGAGTTGGCCATGGAAGAAGTCATGGCTGGTAACGCCACGTCGGCCCAGATCGGCTGTTTGCTGACTGCGTTGAAAATGAAAGGAGAGACCGTCGCTGAAATCACCGGAGCAGCCACGGTGATGAGGCGCAACGCGGTCCGTGTCCCGGTGGAAAATAATGGGAAACCGCTCCTGGACACTTGCGGGACCGGAGGAGACGGGCTCGGAACATTCAATATATCCACAACAGTGGCCTTTATCATTGCAGCAGTGGGGGTCCGTGTGGCGAAGCACGGCAATCGGTCAGTTTCAAGCTCATGCGGCAGCGCGGATGTCCTCAAGGAATTGGGGGCCGATCTGGACCAATCTCCCGAAATTGTGGGTCAATGCATCGACAAGACAGGCTTCGGTTTTCTATTCGCGCCCAAGTTGCACCTAGCCATGAAACATGCGGCGGGGCCTCGGCAAGAAATGGGCATACGGACGGTGTTCAATGTTCTTGGCCCGCTTACCAACCCCGCAGGGGCCTCGTGTCAACTTCTTGGCGTGTACGATCCGGCGCTCACTGACGTCATAGCCCACGCCCTTTCCGACCTGGGGACACGATCCGCGATGGTGGTCCACGGCATGGACGGGTTGGACGAAATCTCACTTTCCGGGCCGACCAAGATTTCGCGATTGGGCGGTAACAAAGTGACAACGTCAATCTTTGATCCCCGCGAGCTTGGCTTTCATTACTGCGATGTTGATCAGGTGCGAGGCGGTTCCCCAAGAGAAAACGCAGGCCATCTCGTGAACGTGCTGGAAGGCAAACGCGGCCCGCGGCGTGACATCGCATTGCTCAACGCAGCGGCGGCCCTTGTTATAGCCGGCGCAGCCGAAGACATGCACGAAGGCCTGAACAAAGCGGCTGAGGTTGTGGATTCCGGCAAGGCAAGAAACAAGCTGGCCGAATTCTTGAGGTTTAACGCTTCATGAAAGATATCTTGAAAAAAATCGCCCGAATCAGACTGGAAAGATTGGCTGCGGAGAAGCGACTCATGCCGCTAAAAATCCTTGAGCGGAAGGCATCTGAAAAGGTGGCGTCGCTGGATTTTCTTGGAGCGTTTAGCGAGCCCGGGACCCACGTCATAGCGGAAGTCAAGAAAGCCTCTCCTTCAAAGGGTATCCTCAAGGATGATTTAGATCCGGCGGCCCTTGCGCGAGCGTACGAGCAAGGCGGAGCGGCCGCTGTGTCGGTCCTGACAGAGCAGGACCACTTCCGTGGAAGCATGGAGGTCCTGGAACAGGCGCGAGATCAGGTGGCCCTTCCAATACTTCGGAAGGATTTCATAACCGACGCCTATCAAGTGGTGCAGGCAAGGGCCGCTGGAGCTGATTCCTTCCTCCTCATTGTCGGCCTCCTGGATTCGGTCCAACTGAAAAGCCTTATAGAAGTTGGCCGTGCGTGGCAAATGGAGCCGTTGGTGGAAGTTCACGACCTACCGCAACTCCATGCAGCCCTGGATGCCAACGCCAGGCTCATCGGGATAAACAACCGGGACCTCACGACGTTTCGTGTGAACCTCGACATCAGTCTGCAGCTCGTTGAGAGAGTTCCACAGGACCGTACAGTTATTTCGGAAAGCGGGATCAGATCGCGCGAAGATATTTTGCGCCTTTCAGATGCCGGAATTAAAGGTTTCCTGATCGGAGAATCTCTCGTCACAGCCGCGGACCCTGCCGCAAAGCTTCGGGAGCTTACTCATGACAGGTGATACCGCAAGTCGCATTGATTTTGGTTTCAAATCCACCCTCCCCCTGCCACCTTCCGTGAAGGGAGGGGGATTTGAAACCCTCTCTTCAGGGGAGAGAGGGAAGGGAGAGCGGCAAAGCGGGCAGGAGAGTCAAGGCGCTGTTCTCAATGCAGGTCACCGTAACGCTAAACCAAGAGTAAAAATCTGCGGAATCACTCGAGTTGAAGACGCGCGTGCCGCTGTGAACGCGGGCGTCCACGCTCTGGGTTTTATTTTTCATCCTGCCAGCCCGCGTTACGTTACTCCGGAGCAAGCTGGGTCCATCATCAACAGCCTCCCTCCTTTCGTAACCGCCGTAGGGGTATTTGTGAACCGCTCCAAAACCGAAATAGATAATGTAGTCGGCGCCGCGGGTCTCCACATGATTCAGCTTCATGGCCAGGAAAGTCCGGACGATTGCAAAGGCCACAGCCGCCCTGTTATTAAGGCCCTTCGACTCGCCGCGGACCAGCCGTTACTTGGCTTGGCTGCGTATCAGACGGCCGGTCTGCTGGTAGAGGCCGAGGTATCAGGTCAGTGGGGAGGAACGGGAATCCCTCTGAATTGGGAACGCCTCAAGAAAGACTTGGAGGCAGAAACACCGACGGTTAGGAGCCGCCTTGTGCTCGCGGGAGGTCTTGATCCTCAAAATGTGGCTCTTGCGGTAAGCATTGTGCAGCCCTACGCGGTGGATGTCTCCACTGGCGTGGAAGATGAGCCCGGCATAAAAAATCACGAAAAGATTAAGGAGTTCATGAATGCCTTATACGGATGAGCTACCATCAACCGTCTATCCCGATTCGAACGGCTATTTCGGCGAGTTCGGCGGCCGCTTTGTTCCTGAGACATTGATCACGCCGTTATTGGAGCTGGAAGAAGCCTTCCTGAACATTGCTCCTTCACCCGAATTCACTCAGGAGCTTGACAGCCTTCTATCTACCTACGCTGGTCGGCCGACTCCATTGTTCTTCGCTGAGCGCCTTTCCGAAAAATTGGGCGCCGGCAAGATCTATCTGAAGAGAGAGGATTTACTGCACACCGGCGCTCACAAAATAAACAACACATTGGGGCAAGCGCTCCTGGCGAAGCGTATGGGCAAGCCGAAGGTAATAGCGGAGACAGGCGCAGGGCAGCATGGAGTGGCCACCGCAGCGGCTGCCGCTCTCCTCGGCCTGGAATGCAAGGTGTTCATGGGCGCCGAAGACATGCGACGGCAAGCCCCCAATGTCTTTCGCATGAAGTTGATGGGAGCTGAAGTGATCCCGGTGACAGCAGGGACCGCCACCTTGAAGGACGCCATGAGCGAGGCCCTAAGGAATTGGGCAACGTACGTCAATGACACCTTCTACATTATCGGGTCAACCGCGGGACCGCACCCGTACCCTTTAATGGTCCGCAAGTTCCAGTCGGTCATCGGTCGTGAGGCGCGCGGGCAGATTCTTGAAGCCGAGCAGAGGCTCCCCAAAAAGGTGATAGCATGTGTGGGCGGCGGCAGCAACGCGGCAGGGATATTCCACGGATTCATCGACAATCCAGAAGTGGAGCTTATCGGAGTGGAAGCGGCCGGCCTGGGGATAGAAACCGGCAAGCATGGCGCAACAATTTGCGCGGGCGAGACGGGCGTTTTCCACGGCTCCCGTTCACGAGTGCTCCAGGATGCGCAAGGCCAGATAAAGGAGGCGCACTCGATCTCCGCAGGGCTGGACTATCCAGGCGTCGGACCGGAACATTCGTTCCTTCACTCCACCGGGCGGGCGCGTTACGTTTCCATCAAGGATGATGAGGCGCTCCAGGCGTTTTCACTCTTGTGCCGCATTGAAGGGATAATACCCGCGCTTGAGTCTTCCCATGCCCTTGCGTGGGCCATCAAGGAGTTTCCCAAAAAGGGCAAAGAAGACATTTGCATAATTAACCTATCTGGCAGGGGCGACAAGGACATGCCGATTATCGAGAAGTTGAGTGGGTTTTAGGAGATTTTCCGGGGAACCATTTTTTGTAGAGTGGATTGTTGCATTAGCTCCGTTTGTGAGAGGAGAAATGACTTTCAGAAAGCGGACCGCCAGGGGAAAAACCCTTTTGCAAAAGGGTTTTCCCCCTGGACCCCCTTTCCGAAAACTCCTAAATGGTTGCGGTGTAAGGGAGAGAAATGACTGACTTGGGTGCCCGCACACGACAAACGGCACATTCCCAGTTGACCGTGAAAATATTAGAGTTTTTGCCGGAGGGTTCGGGAACCGGCTTTTTACACAAAAAGCGGGTTCCCGAAACTTTCCCCCTTCCGTCCAGCCCCGTACTGCCTGCGGAAGCAGACGGGAAGTAAGGAGTTAAAATGGATCGAATCACTCAGGTGTTCAATAGATTACAGGAACAAGGTCAATCCGGGTTTATTCCGTTTTCTGTGGCGGGCTATCCCAATCGCGAAAAATCCCTAAAAATCTTTTTAGCGCTGGCCGAGGAGGGTGGAGATATCCTCGAATTCGGCTTCCCCTTCTCCGATCCTGTGGCTGACGGGCCGGTCATCCAGAAAGCCGCGGTTGAGGCCATCCGCGGAGGCATTACTATGGACGCTGCGCTGGAGATGGTAGCGGATATCCGCAAGCGCTCGGAAATCCCGATCATTTTCTTCGGATACTTTAATCCCATCCTCAAATACGGCCCGGAGAAGTTCATATCGCAGGCGAAATCAGCCGGAGTGGACGGTGTCCTGGTGGTGGATCTGCCCAGAGAAGAGGCGCATTGGTTGAAACCTCTGGCGGACAAAGCAGGCATTGCATGGATCTACCTTGCGACCCCGACTACGCCCGACGCGAGAATAGAGAAAATGGATGATGAGGGTTCCGGCTTCCTTTATTACGTTTCTACTACCGGAGTGACCGGCGCCAAGGATGCGCTGCCGCCGGGTCTTGCCGAGAAATGCGCAAAGGTCAGACAGGCTTGCCGTTTACCTCTGGCAGTGGGGTTCGGCATCTCGCGGCCGGAGCACGCCTGTCTATTGAAGTCGCATGTTGACGCAGTGGTCGTAGGCAGCGCAATCCTGTCTCAAATTCAGAATGGTTATTCCGTGGAAGCGCTAAAAAAATGGGTCAGAAAAATAAAATCTGCCCTGAGTTAAATTTTTATATTAAATTTTAAACAAATTGACCTGAAGGCCGTCTAAATTAAATAAGAAACCGAACAAAAGGGTAGTCGTGTGTCCTAACGGCGCAATAACTTGAAAAGACTTGGTAAACCGCGGCGAAAGAGAGATGAATAATGATGAAATCAAGGTATCTCCCGGTAGTCCTGATCGTAATTGGATTGCTAGTAAGCATACCGATGATGAGTTTAGCGCAGAACGGCCCGCCTGCGCCCAATCAGGTTCCGCCCCAGCAGCCGGCTAAACAGGCTCCACCTCAGTTGAAAGGAGGCGTCGCCACGGTTGTCGGAGTCGATCAGCCGGACAATTGTCTCAGAGTAAGAAGTGGGCCGGGGTCATCGTACGACGTAATCGGGTGCGTCGCCATGGGTACCCAAGTGAACATTACGGGTGTTTGGACATCAAATAACTGGGCCCAGCTCACAGGAGACGGATGGGTTTATGGGCCGCAGATCGCCACTGATTTGCGTCCTCCTCAGGCGACTTTGTCTCAAAGCGCAGGTTATGCGGAGGAATATTATCCGATTGAAGACTATGCGGTCGATTGGGGTTACCTCCCGGATTATGGATACTCAACCTACTGGTACAGCGGAATTCCGATCATCGTTTATAATTCCGGCGTGTGGTGGAGACATCATCCCTGGTGGTGGTGGCACAAGCGCCATTTACACAACCCGTACCGACACTGGGTTTGGAACAGGGCCACCGGAATTAACCGAAATCTGATGACGAATCCGAATTTGAATCGTGCGTTCAGGGCCAATAGTCGCGCCATCAATCGGAATTTCATAAGAAATCAGTCAAACTTGAACCGCAATTTGGTAACGAATCGAGCCAATTTAAATCGTGCCATCAGGAGCAATCAGCTTAACGTAAATCGCAACTTGGTACGGAATCAGTCTAATTTAAATCGTAACTTCGTACGAAATCAGTCTAATGTGAATCGCAATTTCGTGACCAATCAATCGAACTTGAGACGAAATTTCGTAACAAGCCAGTCAAATTTGAATCGTACTTTCAGGACGTACCGGCCCAACAGCGCCAATTTCAACCTTAACAGGTCCAATGTGGGCTCTTTGAACCGAGCGAACACGGCGCGGAGTTTCTCTGTTCCACGTTCTACAACCATGCGCAGTTTTTCGGTTCGGTCGCCCAGCGCCAGCATGCGTAGCGTTCCCAGTGGCGGCATGAATTTCAGTCGCGGCGGCGGACGCCACAGGTAATTCAACCATTAACGATTAATGACATTTTGTAGGCGACCGGAAACCCTTTCGGTCGCCTATTTTGCGCCAGAAATTCGTATGCCGCGCCCGCCGAAAATATTCGGGCGAGCTTGCCGTCTATCTTTGATAGTAATATTCGGTGGCCGCACGTTGATGCAGTGGTCGTGGGCAGCGCAATTCTGTCTCAAATTCAGAATGGTTATTCGCTGGATGCGCTTGTCCCCAACGCCGCCATACCTTTCCATATATCGCCTTCTTTTTCGTGAGGTCCCACAAACGGCGTTTTGACCATGAACGGCCTTTTGATGGATGGATTCTCATTGGTCGGGAGTCTCAGGGGTTCGACTCCAGTGGATAGACCTTCTCTTAAGCCCATTGGTAAGCGTCTGACACGCGATTCTCAAGCATTCACAGCCTTCACCGAGTAGTCATCGGGGGTCATCCGGGATACGGGGACGATCACGTCTGAAACTCAGACACGGAAAGCCTTGTTAATCAAGGCTATGGCTTGCTCCCAGTCACCGTCGTAGTCGGACTCTTCGATGTTTTCGATAGACTCCGGCGTCAAACCTGAAAACCCAGCCAGGTCATCCCTAGTCATGTGGAGCTTGTTTCGGATGTCGTAGATTTGCTGAGCCAACTCTGCCTTGACCCTGATGTCCTTGGCGAACTCAACCAGTTCGGGGTCATCCTTAACGTAACGGTCATAGGACCACCGGTAGGCATCCGTTACAATTTTCTTGCTACTCATGGTCTATCTCCCAATTGCTGTGGTAGTCCGGGTCTTCCTCGTATCTCTTCTTCATCTCTACGGAACGATCAATTTCCTTGGGAGGCGCCTTATCTGTCTGCTTGGTAATCCCGTGGGTGATTACCGCCCTTTCTCTGCCGTAGAAGAAGTATAGCATACGGTACCGAATTTTCTGAAACTTCACTCGCAGCTCGTAAATGTCGTCTCTTAGATAGTCTGCGGTTGGTCTCCGAAGGTCATGTCCGTATACCGTAGCAACCCGAGAGACTTTTTCCATAATCTCCGGAACGGAACGCCTTGAGCAAACAGCGCATAAGGCAAAATGAAGAACAGCTTCTAAAATCAGCCTTTCTTCTCGTTAATTATTTCCGAAGACTATACCTCTAACTAACAAGTGGTACATAATACGACGGTAGCCGAAGGTACGCTCGCACAGTTCCGTAGGGCAAGCGATCCGGAAGCGTCCTGATGCAGAGGTCTCGCAAATGCGGTTCCCTTTTTCTTGGAAAGGATTAGGATTAATGATGAAGCGACTCAGTTACGTCTTGATCGTATTCGCCCTGGCTTTAGGCTGGTCTGTGGACTCCATGGCTGAAAACTATTCAATTCAACCTGTCGGAAAAGTGGTAAAGCGCTCCGGCAAGACCATATTGGAGATTTTCCCTGCCTTCAAAGACGGCCTGTTGGGACTGGACGGGTTTTCTCACGTCCAGGTTTATTATTGGTTCGACCGAAATGACTCGCCTGACAAAAGAGCGACCCTGAGGGTTCATCCCCGCGGGGATAAAGCAAACCCGCTCACGGGAGTGTTTGCCACTCGGTCGCCGTTCCGCCCGAATCTGATCGGATACTCCGTGTGCAGAATCAGGTCCGTGGAAGGTAACAAAATCGTTATTGACAATATTGACGCGTTCGATGGTTCGCCCATAATTGACCTGAAGCCCTATATACCCGCCAGCGATTGCGTCCCCGAAGCATCGGCGCCGGAATGGGTGAAGCGCTACCACTAAGAATAGGAAGAGCGCCAGACTGCCAGAGGGAACACGCTCTTGCAGATGTATTATTGCGTTGGCTCAGTTTGTTGGAGGAGAAATGACTTTCAGAAAGCGGACGACCAGAGGGAAAACTCTTTTGCAAATGGATTGTTGACTTAGCTCAGTTCTTTTTATATGACCTTCACCGAGAATTCGGGGAGGTTGATGTAAGATGAGACAGGAGCCGATGAGTCTGTTGGAGTTTCAGAATCTGTTTT
>Ga0172371_10001629_pt1 | contig 35767 bp, 26 predicted proteins | sample Lak12m_FD_114543 | JGI IMG/M metagenome (GOLD analysis project Ga0172371, IMG submission 114543) | Freshwater microbial communities from Kabuno Bay, South-Kivu, Congo - kab_022012_12m | ecosystem: Environmental > Aquatic > Freshwater > Lake | place: Democratic Republic of the Congo: South-Kivu... | reverse complement strand
TATGTGGTGGAGGGGGGAGGAATTGAACCTCCGAAGGCTGAGCCAACAGATTTACAGTCTGCCCCCTTTGGCCACTCGGGAACCCCTCCGCCGTGGAGCTGGCGATGGGACTCGAACCCGCAACCTGCTGATTACAAATCAGCTGCTCTACCGCTTGAGCTACGCCAGCAAAAGGCTCCTCTATAAAACTACTTTTTTTAATTCAACGGCAGTCTTCTGTCAAGTTATTTTTTGAGCTCCTCATAACATTCCATAAACCATCGAGATCAGACCCGCAAGAACAAAATTGCCGTCTATCATCCCTTCAAAGGCCACCCGGTCGGCTAGATGCCGCCTGCGGTACACCAGGAAAGCGGCCCCAAAAACCAGGTTGTTGAGAATCAACAAGAAACCCAGCGGAGTCACCCACCCGGCCCCAGCCCCCACCACAAGGACTACGGCGAGGCAAGCCAGGGACACCAGGAGCAGCCGCTCGGTATCCTTCACCCCTATCAGGATGGGGATGGTCTCTCTGCCTACTATGCGGTCCCCCTGGATATCCAGAAGATCCGAAAGTGCAGTTCTCCAGAATACCATGCCGGCGGCAAAGAGGAAGGCAATCGCAAGCCCCGGAACAAAAAACGGCGCGCCGGAATCCAGCACCGGAAGGACCGCGGCGGCAAAAGCCCATCCCAGAGCCACCAGAGGAGTCTTGGAGCCGGGAAAATCCTTGAGACTCCGCCATCTGGGCCTTGAAGACAGATCCTCCGGAATCAACGGCGCGGTGTAGAGCCCACCGGCCAGCACCATGGCCAGCAATAGAAAGCAGGCGTACGTCCCCATGGCTGTACTGAGCAATACCGCGGCCACGGACGACACTGCGGCCAGCCCGGTCAACATGGTGTGATGACGCGCGTAGAACTCGGCCATTTCCGGGGTGTTGAACTTCATGGCCCCCGATCTGTCCTGGAGCCTGTTCAACAGGTGCATGGAAAACACGAACAGAGTCGTAACCAGCACCGGGAGCCACGACACTGCGCGGCCCTGGAGAATCAGGCAGGTCGCGGTAAGCCCTCCGCCTCCCAGCGCGGCCCAGCAGTAGGTCATGGCCATTATGTCCGCAAGCCGTCGAAGCCCTTTCCTCAGGCCTCTTCTCCGGCTCATCCCGATCTCCCGGAGCCTCTCGATCACCCGGCGAATTTGCCAGTTGGGGGTGCTCGCGCCTGCGGTCACGCCGACTGTTCGGGCACCGGCCAATGCCGAGGCGGTAAGTTCCCGGTCCGTTTCGACGTGCAAGGCAGAGACCCCCTGGGCTTCGGCCACTTTCACCAGACGCCGAGTGTTACCGGACCCCCTGCCCCCCACCACCACGATCATGTCCACCTGGGATGCCATACGGCTCACTTCGGTCTGACGTTTCGTTGTCGAATCGCATATCGTGTTGAATACCTGCACGTCCGAAAACCGCTTTTTGAGAAAGGCCACGACATCCTCGAAGGTTTGGAGTTCTTGAGTGGTCTGGGCAACCACGCAGAGCCTTCGATCAGCAGGGATGCGTTCGGTGATGAGCACGGGGTTAGCGGCCGGGATAGCGACGCCTCCGGCCGCGGCGAACCCCAATAACCCGCGAACCTCGGGATGATCCTCGTCTCCCACTATCACGCAAAAGTCACCCCTTGCCGCGTGCTTACGTATAACGGCCTGAACCCTGGCCACTCTCGGGCAAGTGGCGTCAATTATGCCCACGCCCTTCTCTTGCAGAATTTTCCGCTCTTGAGGCGAGATCCCGTGAGCCCTGATTACACCGGTCCCGCCCGTGATCTCTTCCAGCGAATCCACCTGGTGAATTCCTCGGGATTCCAGTAGCTGCAACGTCTGAGGATTGTGTATAAGCGGGCCGTATGTAACTATGGGCAAGGACGGACACGCGCGCTGAAGATCCAGCACCATGTCTACAGCCCGGCGAACTCCCATGCAGAAGCCCGCTGTCTTTGCCACGCGTATCTTCATCTATCGGGCTCTGCTGCCTCCGTCAATTCAGCCGTTGCTTCGACACCGACTATTGCCGTTCATCCTCTGAAGGTCTTCAGGAGTGTCGAGATCCCGGTCGTCATATTCGGACCCCATTTCAACCAGCACGACTCGGTCGGCGTGCCGGTTCAACACTTCCCTTCCACCGATATCTCCGCTTTGCTTAATCAGTTCTTCAAACAGCCACCCGGGGAAAATCACGGGGTTGGTCCGGCGACCGTTAATGGCAGGCGCCACAATGCTCTGCGGGTGCTTCACGAACTCCGCCGCCAGCCGATCAAACAACTGTGAGGTCTGCCCGGGCTGGTCCGCCAGGATGATCATAACTCCGGCCGTGCCGTCATCAACCGCTTTCATTCCGGCACGTAGCGATGAGGACATGCCGTGTTCCGGCCTGGGGTTTTCAACTATGCCGAGCTTGGGATCCCCGGCAAGACTGCCCAGATGTGACCGTAGGTCCGTTGCGCTCGGGCCTACCACCAATACTATTCTATTCAGTCCGGACCCCAGCGCGGCCTCTGCCACCGTTTGGATTACCGGCCTGCCTCCGACTTCAAGGACCAGCTTTGGCCTCCCCATCCTGGTTGAAAGACCCGCTGCCAAGATGATCCCTTGTACCATGACGCTCACACGCATAAGAGGTTCACTCTGCCCGGCGTCAGGCTTCTCCGGCTGCTGCTTCCGGTAAGGCCTGGTCTATGAGTTTCACGAATTCGTCACTTTCGATGGTTTCTTTTTCAAGGAGTTTGGTCGCTACCAGGTGCAGAAGGCCCTCCTTTTCACGGAGGGTCAACAGAACTCCTTCCATTCTCGCGTCTATGATGCGACGGACTTCCTCGTCTATGAGCCTTGCAGTTTCTTCGCTGACTTCTCTGGTCGGGAAGAGGTTCTGCGGCTGGAAAAAGGGATTCGGCGTCTTCTGGTAGGCTACCGGCCCCAGGTTGTCGGTCATGCCATAGAGAGTGACCATGCTGCGGGCTATGTCTGTGGCACGTTGCAGGTCGTTTTGAGCCCCGGTGGTCACGTCCTGGAATATCACGGATTCCGCTGCACGGCCGCCCAGTAGAACGTCTATCTTTTCCAGCAGTTCGTGCCTGTACATCAGATAACGGTCTTCGGTGGGGAGCTGCAAGGTGAAGCCGAGTGCTCCGATTCCTCTGGGAACGATGGAGATCTTGTGCACCTTTTCCGCTGTTGCTCTAAAAGCGGCTACCAGAGCGTGCCCCGTTTCGTGGTAGGCCACCGTCTTCTTTTCTTTTTCATTGAGGACGCGGTTCTTTTTCTCCAGGCCTGCGATGATTCTGTCAATGGCATCCTCCAATTCCTGAGGGCCGACCTCTCTCTTCTCCCTGCGGGCTGCCAAAAGCGCGCCCTCGTTTACCAGATTCGCGAGATCAGCACCGGTAAAGCCGGGTGTTCTGCGCGCGATCACTTCCAGATTAACGTCCCTGGACAATACCACGTGACGGGTGTGAACCTTGAGAATGTCAATCCGACCCTTTAGGTCCGGTCGGTCCACAAGGATGTGGCGGTCGAACCTGCCGGGTCTCAACAGAGCTGGATCGAGGATTTCCGGCCTGTTGGTCGCAGCCAGGATCACCACGCCCTGATTGGCCTGGAAACCGTCCATTTCGACCAGGAGTTGGTTAAGGGTTTGTTCTCTTTCATCGTGGCCGCTGAAAGACCCCGCCCCACGAGCCTTGCCCAATGCGTCAAGCTCGTCAATGAACACCAAGCACGGTGCCATCTTTCCCGCCTGCTCGAAGAGGTCCCTCACCCTTGCTGCGCCCAGACCCACAAACATCTCTATGAAATCAGAGCCGCTAATGGAAAAGAAGGGGACCCCAGCCTCCCCCGCAACGGCCTTGGCGAGGAGGGTTTTTCCGGTTCCAGGCGGCCCCACCAGAAGTACGCCCTTGGGAATTTTGGCACCCAGCGTCGTGAATCGCTCGGGAGTCTGTAGGAATTCCAGGATCTCCCTGAGTTCCTGCTTTGCCTCGTCCTGGCCCGCCACATCCTCGAAGGTCACGCCCACATCTGTTTGAGCAACTATCTTGGCCTTGTTCTTTCCCAGGGTCATGATGCCGGCGCCTTGTCCCATTCTTTTCATGGCCCAGTACCAGATCCCCACGAAGATCAGAGCGGGCAGCACCCACGACAGCAGGGTCATCAGGAAGGTGTTCTCGTTTTCCGCTATTATCTCCGTGTTGTTCTGTTCAAGAAATTCAACCAGATTACGGTCGTCAACCCTTGGCGTGACGTACATGAGCTTCGGGAAGAGAGGCTCTTTGGACCCGTCCTGGACTTTTTCGTAACCTTTCAGAAACCTTGAGGACACGGCCACGGAGGTTATCTTTCCCTCGGTGATGAGTTTCTTGAACTGCGAATACGCGACGTTCTCCACCTTGGGAGACAGCCACAGCTGTAGGAGAGAAAGCATCAGGAAGGCGATCAGAATGTAAACTATTGAGAAGGAGGCCTTCTTGCTCATATCCTTGACGGTCTTCATTACAAGACTCCTCGGTTTTGCGCTCCCAGTATGAATCATTGCCCACTCCACCGCGTCCCGTCAAGGGGCGCGCGGCGGCAAGCTTCGTCAGACTGGACCGCTTCGCAGAACTACCCCATCCCTCCCGCACCAGTAGCGCTTTCCATGCCAATCTATGTAATTAAGGAATATTGAACGAATGAAGACAAACCCCGCCAGAACCATGCACGGCAAGAAACCTACCAGCCATCTCCCGACCGATACTGAGAATGGATTGATCGAACGAAGGCCCAGAACTGCAAGCAACGAGCACCCTACAGCAAGATACGAGACCGTCGCGGTTGAAGCGTCCACCACCCCGAAGGGATAGAGTGATCCCGCGACCACGCTGGCTACGACAACCAACGTCAAGCTGGTGTGCATGACGAGCAAACCGGCCCAGATAAACGGATTGGTGAACTTCGGGAAAAGGATCTGCCTGTCCAGGTACGCGAGCAGCCCTTTTACCGTCTGACCCAGCAAAGGGGACTTCAGGATCAGCTCGGGATTCATCTTTATCCGTACGCCGGCCCTTTCCAGAACATTACCCAGCACCAAATCGTCAACCACTGTTCTGGACCATGCTTCCCTAATCTTGAGTTGTTCAAAGGTTTCTCGGCGAATAGCCGTGGCCCCGCCCCAGGGCTTGGCCTTGACCGAATCCAGGGCCAGAATGAATGACGCGTAAATGGCCTGACAGACTCCGGCCAGGTTCGGCGGCCGTGGGTCAAAAGCCCTGAACGTGGTGACTGCTTCTTCGCTCCCTGAATATATCGGCCTCGTGAACCGAATGAGCCAATCGGGGTCGGCCGCGTTGGAGCCGTCGCAGAAAACTATGATCTCCGTTTCGGGACCGAGGCCTTCGACCCCCTGGATCAGGTTGTGGTTTTTCTGCCCGCATAATTCACTGCGACCTGCGATAATTTTCCGCGCGTGGGGATACTGCCGGCAAAACGCTTCCACCAGAGTATCAGCGGGATCCTTTTCACTCTCCAGTATGAAAATAACGGTAAAATTCGGGTGCTGCTGTTCCAGCATGGACCTCAGGACATCTTCTTGACCGGCAAAGAGCCCTTTCAGAGGGATCAGGATCTCTGTTGCCGGCGGGCTGTCCTCGGGATTGCGCTCGGGCCCGGTAAGCCTCGCAAACCAAATCCTTAAAATCCCAACCGCCAGCAGACACAAAACCGGAACAGTCGTAACCACTATCCAGATGATTAAGATCCGGTCCCATAGGCTCATGGCGATTCATACCATTTTGGGATCAAGAAAGTAAGGCAGGGCACCACCTCCGCTTCGAAGGGAGGTGAACCGGTCAAGGATTCATCTCTTGCGAGGTGTAGGGCTGGGAAACCGTCAAGCTCCATCGGAGAGGGACGGGAGAAACTCTGCCCGCTGTGTCATGCGGCCAATCATGCCTGCTATTGCGCTATGCTCACCCTCACATTGCAGGTCAGCCCGTCCTTTATTGATCCCTCTGAATTGTCAAGGACACACTCGATCTCGTAGTCCGCAGGGACTTCCAGCGCCGGGTTACGGCTGGCCCAAGGGATCCTGCTGATCTTGCACGGGAATTTCTTATCGGGGATCGCGTCGAAGGTCACCGTGCCTCTATCGCCCGATTTCAGCTTCACTATGTCTAACTCGTGGACCTTGCAGCGCACCACCATGGGAGACACGGCAGCGACCCTGAGGGCTTGAAAATTGGCCGGCAGTTCGGCCTTAACGCGAAGGCCCGGGTTGAGCCATATGACCTGACCACCGATAGGAGCCTTCAGATAAGCTATGTCCAAAGGAATTTTCGAATCCTGGTACGATCTCTGGGACTGCCACTCAAGCAGTTCCATATCCCGTTTTTGTTTGTCTTCCGCGAACTTGAGGTCTTGTTTAGTCCTTGCAACCCCTTCTTCCGTCTGCTTCAGAGAATCCTTGAGGGCCACCATCTCCTTGAGAGCCCCGTCCAGTTGCCGTTGCTTAAGATCCACCGCCTCTTTCTGGACCAAGTTTTTCTGCAGCAATTCCTTCAGGTCGGTGAGTTCCTTTTCATTAGTCTCTATCTGGCTCTTTTTCATGGGGATATTGACATCTTTGATCCGCTTGAGGTTAATTTCCCCATCGTAAACGCCCTTCTTCAGGTTCAGCACATGAGCCGGATACAGTAGATTGTGCACATTCATCATGGATCCGCGGTCCAGCTTGTAAGTGACCAGGGGGTCGTTCTCCTTTACCACCTGGCCTTCAGTCACCTCTATGGACTGGATTTCCCCCGTGAACCGCAAGGGTACCATCCGGTCCAGAACTGAAAAGCTCTTGCCGCGGAAGAGGATTTCGGCTTCTGATTTAGCGTCGGCTATTTGCGGAACGATGGCGGCCTTGGCCGGTCCGGGACTTGACACCGCGCTTTTCGGTTCTTGAGTCAAGGCCACCAGCGTCAGCGCACCGATCGCCACCAAACCGGCCAGCAGCACACCGAAGGCCTTCGCTCGCCGCCGTGGCCGGGGTCGGTCAGTATCGTATCGAGGCATTGTACTTGTTCAAACCTCCTGAAATGGTAGCCAACTCTATGAGGGCCGTAACCCTCTCCTGGACTGCGCTCATGGCGTTCGTCCGCGCCTGTACCGTGTCTATGCGCCTGTCCATATACAAATCGTAACCGATGTGGCCCGCCTTGTACTGAAGAAAGGCCCTCTCCTCGGAAAGCTCAGCCAGTTTTGCCTGTTCTCGCGCCAGAGATTCCCGTTCCCCGGAAATGTCCAAAGCTGACCTCAACTGCTGGAAGACCCCGTAGAGCTTCTCGGAAAACTGCTTTCTGTCTATGTTCAGCTGCTCCGCGATCATTTTCTGTCGTTTTATATCCCGGACCCGCGCAAATCCGTCCCAGAGGGTGTAATCCAGCCCCAGGGCAAAGTTCATACCGGAGGACCGGTCAACCTCGTTCTGGATCTGCTCAAACACCAGCACCGGCCGGGGAACCAGCGCCACGTACGATCCAGCAATCCTGTTGGATTGGAGCTGCTCCCGCTTGGCCATAATCTTGAGCTTCATGTTGCTGCCCTGGACGTCCGCAAAGGTGACAAAGCGACCGTTGAAGCCGGTCAGAATCTGATTGGCCGCGTCCCTGGTGTCCAGAGGAAGATGAAAATCGGTATGGTACCCCATCAGCAACTTGATCTGGCCGATCTTTTCCTGGAGCTCCCTCTCCAGATCCCTGAGTTTAAGTTCCTGAGCCTTAAGGCCGCTCGCCCACACCTGCAGGCCGATGGGATCCACCGTTCCCTGCTGGTCTCTGCTCTTTCCGTAAGAGACCTTGTTTCTGTGGAGCGCCACCAACTCTTTGTTCGCGCGGATGTTCTTCTCCAGCACGTGGATCCGGTGGAAAACCTTGGCCATGTTGGCCACGTCTTCCCCAATTCTTTCCAGGTGAGAGATCTTCGCAATGTCAACAAGAACATTGTTACCCTGAATCTTCAGCAGCGCCAGGAACGGATTCCAATTCTGCATGAAGACCTGGACGTTGAAGCGATTCTTGGGGGGCTCGTACCACGGGTCGTTGTTACTCTGCGCGGCACGGTTGAAGTAGTATCGGGTAAGCAGTTGCAGTGTAGGGAGCAGTTCCGCGTGGGCGTCCTTGAGGTCCGCAGACCGGATCTGGACGTCCAGACGGTTCTTTATGAAGCTGTCTGAATGTACTAGGGCATAGTTTACGCACGTGGTGAAATCAAAGTATCCGTAGTCACGCGGTTTGGAAGTCTCCGGCCCACCGGCCCACCCCAACTGAGCACATACCAAGAGGGCTGCAAGGACAAATACCGACACACAGCCGGCATAACCGCACCTGTCGGGAAGGTTCCGTGTACGTTGATCACCGGGGCGGGGCGCCATCCCCACTGCCCTTCGCGTTGAGGTTACCACGTGATTTCCATACCCTCATGTCCCTTTGCAGGCAGATTCTAGGGACTAATCGCAACACACTGAAATGCCATTAAATAGCCGACTCTATTTGATGGTGAGACCACCGGTCAAAGTATAGCCAAACGTCCGGCAAATGTCAACGATGTTTTCCGGAGCCCCGCCGGTGCGGAGCCCTTGCGTCGGCAAGGCTTGCGCCTGAGGCAATGACTGTTCGTACCGCTCCGGCCGCGCGGCTCGCAGCCGCCACGCGGTTCCTGAACAGTCAATTGCCGATTTATTTGTGTATCAGATGTCTGAAATGTTCAGGTTTCCCGCCATGATTCTTTCCAGTAGGCTGAACACAATTTTATTTCCCAGAAAGTCGCGAGAGGCGATTTTTTTTCTGCACTGGTCAAGCCTGGACTCAAAGGCCACCAGATCTCGGTGCGACGGCATGGAATTGCAGGAATAGTCCCCAAACCCGAAATCAGCGAGGAAGTGTGCATTGAAGAACTGTTCATAAGCATTCGTTATCGGAAATGAAAAGACAGGCTTTCCCAGGAATAGAGCCTCGGATGTCACGTTGTGACCGCCGTTGGTAATCACGTACCTAGCCGAGGCCAGATCCTCGAGAAATCCGTTATTGGACGGGGCTTTGAAGATTACGTTCCTACGGGGGGGCAGTTCTCCGAACCCGTAAACGATGAACCGGCCCTCGACTTGTTCGAGAACCGGAAGAAGCTCCAGAAAAGTCGGCGATGTCTGGTATACCAGCACGTGGTCCTCCTCCCGTGGTGAGTGCTCCAAGACTTCCTTGCGAATCAGGGGCGGCAGGACCACCGAGGTTTGGGGATCGTTCACGGGCAGTTGGAAGAACGACACGATGAGAAATAACGAGGCGTTGCTGAAGATGTTCCGCACGGACCAGCAGGTCATGAGGCGGCTGAGGTGCTGTTTCGCCGGAGGATGGTAGATGCATTGTGTCAGAATGTGCTGATGATCCAGGCTGATGCAGGGTCTGCCCAGCTTTCGCGCGGCCAGTGGCGTAAAGAATTCATAGTCGGTCAGGATGAGGTCCGGGTCGTACTCTTCGATTACGGACGAAATTCTTTGAACAACCGGATCTCTCGACACCAGGACTTTCACGGCATTCGTCACGGTAGCGGGGAGATTCACCCGATTATTTCTGTACAAGGTTCCCACCATTGGCACATCTGCCACTTGGTAACCCTGGCTTTTGAGATCGTGGACTCTTCCTCCTCCCACGAACAGAAACTCATGCTGGGGCATTCCCTGGGCAACGGTACGGGCCCTATTCACGTGGCCGCGGGCATCACCCATGACGCCGTAAAGGATTCGAGGCATTAAGAGCGGGATCCTCCTTGATGGAAGCGCCTGAAGAGATGACGTCTTCAGGTCGCCGAAAGTGTAGAGGCACACGCGTCAGCGTCACTTTACCCGTGACCAGAGCTGATCCTTGCCGTCTTTTATTGGGGACCGGGTTATCATGAAGTCTCCTCGGACCCCATAGATAAAATATTCCAGTTGCTCGCCGCCCGGAAAACTTATGAACATCTGGTGTCCTTCCGAGGTCCACAAGCCGTCCGAACCCTGAGGCCGATCCCTGTCGAAAACCCGGCAGGTGCCATCTTTCCTGAGAGTAATTATCGTACGGTGAGGTAACTTTGCTGCATTACTGTCCTTTTCTGCCAGAGGATTGTCATCCGGGAGCACTTCCCATGTGCCGATAAGGCTTTGCCCGTCCAGGGTGGGCTGGTAGATCTGTTCAGGAGTCACCCCGCCTTCCCGGAGGCCTGCCGTCGCACTTGCGGCCAGGACGATCAAAATCACCGGCAAAAAAATTGTAACCCGCATCGAACCTCCATATGGCCAAGTTATACCATTTCACGTTCAAACAAGAAACTCCCGATGGTCGCGGGCCTGGCCCGGTGGGAACGGCGACCCTGAGTTCTCTCCTGAGATCCGGCGGCGATTAGCGCCTGCAGTTTACCGGTTTGGCCGCACCCCTCGTCAGGTCCTCGTACCGAGGGGAGCAGGTTTGCCGCCTGCCTTGTCCCTTGGCCTGCGAAACAGTATCTTCGGGCAAAGACGATTCCACAAGAGGCCCCGAGCTCAGCGGAGGCTCGCCAGGAGTTCGCGCATCGGTTTCCGTGCACCAGTCATGGAATGGGACCTTAGACGTATTATGGTTCCTCGTTAGTCAGCGTAAGTCAAGGACAATCAAGCCTCATCCAGTGCAGTCCTTTTTTATGTCGTTTATTCAATGTATTATTCATCTGACCTAATTGTAGGTGTGGCGAGTCCACCATAACATCTGAACATCAAATATTTTACTTGACACGTTTTTGGGGCCGTGATACCTCCGCCCCCAGGAACAGCACGGGGAAGAGGCGTTCCAGCACTTCCTGAGATTGCACATCTATGTGTACATCTGTCCCAATAAAAAGGAGGGTATGATCGTGAAACCTGTTTCCAGTCTTATTCTATGTCTCATCCTGGTTGCTTCCGGGACTCTGGCACTGGCCGGTGGCGCCGTCCAGCCTGCTTATCAGCCGGCTCCGTATCCAGGTAAGGCGTACGGCGCTGCGGGCAATCCCTGCGCGTACTGGGGCGACGCACCGTTCCCCGGCATGTGCGGCGGAGTCGTGGCGCTTCCGTTTCTCGTGGTGGGCAGTCTGCTGGGCGGAAACACCATGGGACCATGCGCGCCTGCGGCTCCCCCCATCTATGGGGCGCCCGCAGTGAGGGCCCCCCAGCCCTACGCGGCACCTGTGGCACCTGTTTACGGTGCCATGGGCGGTGGGATGCTTTCCGGCCTCCCGTGCTTGGACATTTGTGCAGGCCTTTTCGGAAGCGTTACCGGAGGATTCGGGCTGGGACTCTGACCCGGCTGCGATCTTCGACTGGAATAAGCTACAGAATATACGGTAGGGCTTAGCAGGACCCTGACAACCTGTACTCTCAATCCTTCCAAGTTAATCGGGGAGACGTCTCCCCGATTTTTTTTATAAAATCTTTCATCGAAGCCACTTTCTTACAGGCAATCATGAAGATTTGGCTTGTCCGGGGACTCGCGAGTATGTTAGACTAACTTCGTTAGTCCTAGAGCCGACCTTGGGGGTCAACGTAAATCGCTCTGAGAGGTTTGGCACCCAGCGATCTGGGTTGACCGGATTTTCGGCCATTCTTGAGCGCATTTGTGTGTGATGGTCCCGGATGGGGGCAGCGGACCGATCCTGTCAACGAGCGAGACGGCCCGGCCATCAGCGGTCCGTTGCGTTCCGGCTTGTGTGAGAGGCTCCGGGAACCGGACATGAATAAGGAAAAGGCTCCGATCACCAGGGTTGTGGCTGAGCCCTTTGAGGCTACCGGGAACAACTCTTCCAGGAATGAAATCTGCACTGTTGTATTGAGACGAGAGGATTATACCGAACTAAAGAAAGTTGGCGGCCCCCGCACGGATCAGGTCCACATGGCGCTGCAGCATTACCTGAAGATGATAAGAGAGGGGAAATGGTTACCTGCGGCCGGCGGCAAGAATTGCTTCAGAGGAAACGTGGTTAATTTTCAATGCGCTCTTAGGAAGGACCTGTGCCGGGAGGTGCGAAAACTCGGCGGCCGGTTCGACTCACATACTATAGAGGCCATTAGACTTTTCCTGTTATAATGGAGTCTGAAAATTTAAGTGATCACGGTCCGGTCGGGCCTATGGCCCGACAGGGAGTAGTGGTTTGGAATCCTGCCGTGCCGGATGCCCGGTGGACAACTCCGTCTGACGCAGTGAGCGGCGCCGGATGATATCCCAGCAGACACTTATCTACACAGGGCCCAGCATGAATCCTGTCTTACGGACCGGTGACCTGCTGCACATCGAACGGTGCCGGCCCTCCGAACTCGGATCCGGCGATGTGATCGTTTTCGTCAGGCCGGGGGCGCCCCAGCCGGTGTGTCACCGGGTGATCTCCGTAGGACCCGAGGGCATAATTACCCGGGGGGACAACAACCGTTCGGTGGACCCGCATTTAGTGAAGTTTGAAGCTGTTACGGGCAGAGTTACTCACTTCGTGCGGAACGGCGTTCTGCGGAAGATGCACGGCGGCAAGATAGGGCTTTTGGCGGGTTCGATCATGTGGGTAAGGCGGGGGCTTTTGGCGGCTCTTGCCCGCGGCTTACGGGAACCCTACCGCGCCCTGGCACGATCTGCCTTACTGCGAAGGTTGCTGCTGAAGGGCACGAGTCTTCGAGTGCTCAGCTTCTGCAGGCCTGCCGGAACCGAGCTCCACCTGATGATGGGAACCCGGAGGATCGGCTTTCTGCCGCCGGGGGAGGTCCGCTGGATAATTATTCCCCCATATCGTTTGTTGGTGGATGACGCTATTCTGGCTGAAATGGTCCGAGGCAGCGAGGTGAGTGCCATTCACCGGCCGCCTCTCCACAGATGAAGGAAGAATCCGAACCTGGCACTCAGCCCGCTAAACCACCCTAGGATTCTTGACGACCCAGAATTCTGAGAACCCAGCGAAGACAACTTGAGTCGTAGATATCCGACTCTGGTTCTCCATCCCGGCAGCCGGCGCAGTCTCGCGAACAGTCTCCACAAGTAGCTCAAGCGATGGCGGATCACCCGATCCTCCAGCCAATGCGGAGCATACAGCGCCAGCGATTGCATCACGTGTTTCGGCACAACCTGGAAGCCGGTACCCAGATCTGCGCACACGAAATATAGGGGCCTCATAACCCCCGAAGATCGGGCCAAGGAGACTAGTCGGTCCCAATCCAGGTCCGTTTGCTTAATCAATAGAGCGAGATCCAGCCAATCCCGCAGCAAGCCTATATGATTGAGATTATGAATCGCAAGATGGAGGAAATTCATCTCCGGGGAAAGAAAATGTACCCTGCGAGAGTTGAAGCGGCCCTGTACAATGTTATTCCATATTATATGCTCCGGAATCCGGTAGTAGTCCATTGACCAGAGACCCCGGTGAAGGTCTGCCAACAGGGTCACGTTTCCGCGAAGGGAGTAGACGGCTGCTCTGTTGAGATCTTCGATGTCTGCCGCTGAGTCTCTCGCGGCAAGGACGTACCCGGCTGCCAAGAGAACTTCCTGGGCTCGGTCATAATCTTTTTCCCGGACAAGGATGTCTACATCGGACATGGGACGAAGGGCCGGATCACCGTAAATCACCAGCCCCAGATAAGCGCCCTTAAGGAGTATTAGTTCAAGCCGCTGATCCTCGAATGCTTCGAGCATCTGGTTCAGGGGGGCCTCGCGGGACGCCGCTGCCAGGGCTGAAGCCATGTAATCGTATCGAAGGGCTTGGAGGAGTTCTTGGGGCAGGGTCGCATGGGGTTGAAGGCAGAGACGGTGATACAGCCAGGGTGCAACTCCCTGCTGTCGGATCGCCACCAGATGATGGGCGGTCCAGTGGCGACAACGGTCAACTTCGAGGGGTCTGCTCGGGATAAGATCCCTGATAATGCCTCGGATATCCTCCAGCGGAGGATCGGCATCTCGGTTCGTGATCAATTGTGACTGCTTCCGGCACTCAGGTTCATCAAATAGTCGGCCATGAGATAATCCGGCAGGATCTTCTCGGGTGCATCTTTTTCAAGGGCTGCCAACGGCATCCGGGGGTCCAGACAATTGTTAATGTCCTGGATTACTCCAACACCACCTGCCTGGCGCAGAGACGAAAACCCTACGGCTCCGGCGGATCCCGAGCCGGTCATTATCACGCCAACGGCCCTAGGGCCGCATACCACAAGCGAACTCAAGAATGTGTCAATGGCACTGTCGCCGCTATCACCGGAGTCTCCGCGGAGGCTGAAGACCAATTGCCCTTCCGGATTCTTTTCCAGGATGAGCCCATCCTCTCCCGAACACACGTAACAGGTACCCTTTTCCGGAGTCACTACTCCGCGGATTCCTTTGACCGGCACCATGCTGTGCGAGTCCAAGTATGAGATGAACGGCGACACGTAACGGTTTGAGACCAGAAGCACTGCCACCAGGACATCCGTGAAATCTTGACCCAGGCCGGGGATGACCCTCAGCATCGCGTAATATCCGCCTGTTCCGGCGCCGACGCCTATGAACCGGGTACTTTCGTCGGCCGGACCTCTGCCGGATTTGGGATCGCTTCTGATGGGATGGGTGACCCTGATGTACCGAGATCTGTCCATTCGGATGGAGGCCGCTCGCCTGACCTTGGAGATGATGTCGGCCTTCTGAGCGTCAAGGCTCTGGTCTTCCCGCCTTGAGGGCTTTGCTATGACGTCAATGGCCCCGTACTTGAGTGCGTCAAAGGTGGTCCGGGCTCCTTCAGTGGTCAGGGCGCTTATCATTACCGTCGGAATGGAGTACTTGACCATGATGTGCTTCAGAGCCGTGATACCGTTCATCCGGGGCATCTCGACATCCAAGGTGACCACGTCCGGTCTGAGGGCTTCCACCATGCTCAGGGCTTCAAGACCGTCCTTGGCGCGCCCAACCACTTCTATCTTATTGTCTTCACTGAGAATGCCGGCAATCTGACGACTCATGAGCACGGAGTCATCTACTACCAGCACCCGGATCTTGTTGTTGGTATTGTCATCCATATCCGCAGGCCCTGACAAACGACGAATCTCCGACGGAGCAAATGGTCCGGGGAATCTGACTCTGAGTATACCATGATTCTGGGTTGTTCAACTTTATTGCCCGTCTTCCGACAATTGGGAACGATTATCCGGCCTTATTGGAGTGCATACCAAGGATCTCCCTCGCCAACTGAATGTACGCCTTCGCTCCCGGCGACTGAATATCAAAGGCGATTATGGGCTCGCGGCGGTCCGGGACCTCGGCAAGTCGTGGATCCCTGGGAATGATGGTGCGAAACACCCGCTCCTTGAGATACTGCCGGACCTCCTGTACCACCTTCAGGGTAAACCCTGCGCGCTTGTCCGCCATGGTGATGAGAAACCCAAAAATCCCCAGTCTTGTGTTGTGTAGGCGCTTCACTTCCAGTGCGGATCTCAAGACCCGCCCTACCGTGGCCATGGACGCGTACTCGCATTGAACGGGTACGAGGTAGGAATCCGCGGCCACAAGTGCCGCAAAGGTCGGATTATCCAGTCTTGGGGGGCAATCCACAAATATAAAGTCATATTTTCGCCGGACGGGTTCCATTATCTTGACGAGACAATTCACGTCTCGGTTGAAAACGCTGACGTACTGGTTCTCTTCCACCGTGGACAGGATGTTCTCCGGGAGAACCTCCAGCCGCGGCAAACGTGGATGCGCAGGATATATTGCCTCAGAAACGGACACGCCGTCCTTGATCACGTTGAACGCCCCGACTTGGACATTGTTGCCGTCCATTCCGAAGCACTTTGCCAGCCCGCACTGAGGATCGAGCCCAACCAACAGGACCCTTTTCTTGATGGCAGAAAGACAGGCCCCCAGGTTCACGGCCGTAGAGGTTTTTCCCACGCCGCCTTTCTGGCTCACTATAGCTATGAGCTGGCCCATAAATTAAAACCTCTTATATCTTAATCGTTTGATCGAGGCCGTTGATGTCGTTCTCTCGAGCATATCGAACGCTCTGTGACGGAAGTTGTCTCTGTTGCGCGATCACGTCCTCAATCATCTCGGCAACATCCAGAACGAGGGATATGGTTCCATCGCCGAGTATGGTGGACCCGGCAAGACCCCTGATTTCGCAAACATGTTCCGCAAGTGGTTTGATGACGACATCTTGCTCGCCCAACAGCTCCTCGACTAGTAATCCCACCGTCTTGTTCCCGGCTATGGCCAGCACTAGGAATCTTGGCGATTTTGAGTCCTCGGGAACCTTCATGTTGAAGATCTCGTTGATCCTGAGCACCGGGATAGTCTCGTCCCTGAATTTGATGACCTCGAATCCTTCTATGGTAATAATTTCCCGCGGGCTGATCTGAATGATCTCTCGCACCGAGGTCAGCGGGATTGCGAACACATGTCTCACGACCCGTACCAGCAGCGTCTGAATGATGGCGAGAGTCAGCGGGATCTTGATCGAGATTCGAGTGCCCTGATCTTCCCAGGATTCGACTTCGATGTGCCCGTTGATCTTTTCCACGTCCTTTTTCACCACGTCCATTCCGACCCCGCGGCCTGAAGTCCGGGTGACCTTCTTGCTCGTGGAAAACCCCGGCACAAACAGGAAGTTGTACACCTCCTGCTCGCTGAGGCCCTTGCTGTCCTGAGCTTCTACCAGGCGATGCTCCACCGCCTTCTCCAGGACCGCCTCAGTCTTGATCCCCGAGCCGTCGTCCTCCACGTCAATCACCACCTGGTTGCCCTGGGAATAGGCCCTCAGAGTAATGGTGCCTTCGTCCCGTTTCCCCGCCTTCTTTCGGGTTTCCGCGTCCTCGATGCCGTGGTCCACAGCGTTCCTTATGAGGTGAACAAGAGGATTGTAGATCTGCTCAATTACCCGCTTGTCCACTTCGGTGTCGCCACCGAATACCTCCAGACCCACGACCTTTCCTACTCGACGCGAGAGATCCCGTATCAGCCTCGGCATCCGGTTGAAGAGCTGCCCCACGGGCAACATGCGGAGCTTCATGACCCCTTCTTGAAGGTCTGTAGCTGTTCGCCCCAGAGAAAGGGTGGCCTCGCCCACCTTGAGGGTCAGATCCTTGATGGCCTGAATTTCCCTCTTGCTGATATGCTGCCCCATCACCAGAGATCGCTGGAAATTCTTCAACTCAAACGAAAGCTGCTCCACGTAAGACCTGTTGACGACCAATTCGCCGACCTGGTTCAGGAGGGTGTCCACCTTGGCCGAATCTACGCGCATGGTCTTAACGAGCGCGCTTTCCGGGGACAGGTCTGCGGCCAGCGGGATATCCGCTGCTGTTGTTTCGGGTCGGTCCGTAAGAGCAACGGCTTTCCCCTCGGCATCCGGAGAGCCGAGTCTGAGGTCCCTGGCCTGTTCCAGCCGATGGAGGGCACGTTCCAGTTCTTTTGTGGGTGATTCCTCCAGGTGTTTTTCTATATTCGCTGCAACCGCGGCCTGTGCGACGGGCGACAAGTTGTCCGTACTTGCCTCGGAAGCGGGTTTGAGCGTCTGGGCGGGCAGGGGCTCCAGCCGCCGCTCGGGGATCCCGGGCTCCCTCTTGGGTGGAGGCTCCCTTGTCGCCGCCTCAGGACGAAGCGACGTTTCAAGCCCTGTGAGGAAATCCTCAAATTGCAGCAGGCTCTCGTCCATGAACGAGAGATCCCTGGTGGAGATTGAGGTGAACCTCTCCGAGGCCCAAAGCGTCTTCTCGTACCATTCGTCCAGAAACGCTGCCAGGCGCTGGTAATCCATGTAGGAAGAAGACGAGCGAATGGATTTGATCAGTTCGGAGCACCTGTCCAGGTCGGCCGGATCCAGGGTTCCCTCGCGCAATCGGTTGACCACGGGCCGGAGTTTGTCGAGGATCTCCCATCCGTAGGACATAAAGATCTCGATAATCTCCCGGTCGGCCTCCTCTCCAATGGTACCTACTTCATCGAGCATCTCCGACGCCCGGTCGCCGAAGGCCCCCGCGGGTGTCGCCTGCGTCCCCGTGTCCCCGAAGATACCTTCGAAGGCCTTGAGCAACTCGTCATCCACGTCCGCCAGCAAGGAACGTTCAGCGGGTGCCCGGGGCACGACCGGCTTCTGGGACGCCAAAGCCCCTTCTTCAGCCGTTGTAGGCGGCTCTCCAGCGCGAGCGCGCGTTATACCGGCGGAGATGAGGATCACCTCCGCCAGGGCCGGCGTCAACCCTGGGATGCCACTCAGAGTTTCCCAATCTGCCTGAGCGAACGCTTCGATGTTCGAGAATCCGGCTTTTACCATCGCCAGGGCCACGGTCCGGTCAAGACCCGGGACTTTGGCCAGTTCGTCCAGGAACAGCATCTGCTGAGGTGTGATCTCTTCCACCTCAGCCGGAGCTCCCGAAGGTCTGAAACCTTTGGTGGCTTCCGCGGGAAAGAGATCCTCGGGATAAAAGGGGCGTAAATCCTGCAAGATGAGGCGCAGATCCTCTATTTCTTCCGGTGTCACCGGCCCCAGATCGGGGTCTATTGCCGATACCCGCGTAGAGAGATCATCAAGGATGTTAAGTATCTCGGCGTGCTCAATGCGCTCGGCCGATGTCTTGAGCGCCTCCAGAGCCGACAATATTGACACCAGGGCGTCTGACGGGTTCAGGCCGTCCTGAAGGTCGTCGAGATATAGAGAAATGTTGAGAATTTGGGCTACCGTCTCCTCCAGGGTAACCCGGGGATCCAATGTGGGTTCGGAAGTCGGCTCAGATTCCGGAATGGGGGCCTCCGGCGGTGGCTGAACCCATTCCTCCGGTTCAAGCCCTTCCCGGACTATCGCTGCCGCGGCCTCTATGAGTTCAGTGGGAGAAGTCATCTCAGCCGGTACACCGGTGTCCGAGGCTTCTTCCTCGAATTTGCCTATGTCGTAATTGAAGGTCTCGAAATACTGCTCTTCTTCCGGGCCTGAATCAGCCGGCGTCTCGGTGACCGGAGTTACCGGACGGACAGTTTCTTCGTCAGCCGGCTCAGAGGACTCTGTCGCCTGAAGGGGTTCTACCGAGTCCGCCACACCCGGCTCGGTCGCGATTATCCGGGTAAGCTCGGGTTCGTCTTCCTGGGGCTCGGAGATGAACTTTTCCAGCTCGGACATTATCGCGGAGATCTCGGTCTTCTCCTCGTGCTGTTTGGAGACCTCCTGAATCAACACCGAGATGAGATCTTTGGCTCGAAAGAGAAAATCAGTGATCCTGGGAGTCAGTTTGAGCGCCCCCTCCCTGACCCGATCCAGCAGGTTCTCGACTCCGTGGGTAAGGGTGCTGCTTCGCTCGAGCCCGATATACTCTGCTGAACCTTTTATGCAATGCACCGCACGGAAGACGTTGTTCAGCAGTTCCGGCGAGGAGCCTTCCTTCTCGATGCGCATTAGACTATTATCCATCTCGTCGAGCAGTTCCCGCGCTTCGCTGCTGTAATCCTGAAGAATCTCGGTATCAATCATCTTTCTTCCCTCTCGGACGCCCCTCCCCACCGTTCGGCAAGCGGAGCCGCCCGTGCAAATCAGAATCCCGCTCGCCGTCCCCTGAACTCAAGTCTTGTCTCCTGGAGCCTTCGGGACGACCTTTCGGCCATCGAAGCTCGTTTGATAAAACTCAAAATCTGTTGCCAAGGAACTGAGCATCTCCAGGTCTTTTCTTATGCTCCGGATTCGCTCCTGAATTTCCTGGACGCATGGGGCGTCCCCCTCGGTGAGGACTTGTTCGATTGTTTCCACCTCTGAGAGCGAATTTCCGGCCGAAGTGCCTGTCAGAAGTAGAATCTCTTGCAAATTCGCGGCCAAATCGTTCATCACTTCGCCGAGGGCTCCGATTTCCCCACTGGGATTCCTTGGAAAAGTTACGGCCAGATTGCCCCGTGAAATCTCTTTGGCGGCCTGTTCGATCGCGTTGAGAGGAACCACCACTCTGCTCACGAAGAGGTATATTATGGACCCGAAACAGATCACCATCATCCCAAGGAGGATGATCATACGGTTCCTGTACGCGTAAGAGGCTGCCGGCTCCTCTGCAACGACATGAGACTCCTGGTCTTTGACATGAAGTCCAACGGAAGCCTTTGTCGAGGTCATTTCCCAGCTCACATCGGCGATGAATTTGGCGTTTACGGCCACTGCCGCAAGGGCCAACAAACAGAATGTGACGACGAGCCGCTTTGTCAGAGACTTGGGCCTGCCCACCCGAAACGGGCTCCCTTTAGTCGCCTTGTCGCCATCACCAGTGGAAGACGGCCTTGTCTTTAGGGATTGAGCGGCCATGGCCTTATTTATTCCGATCTATTTCCTCGATGACTTTGGCTATGGACAGGTGATCGGTCTTGTTGAGAAAGCCTTTGGCGCCCAGCTTTTCTGCCTCTGTCCTGTATCTTTCGTCCGTGAGTATCGTTAGGAACAGTATCCTCGCGGAGGGATCCTCTCCCAGAATTTCTTTGGCTGCCGTGATCCCATCCTTGTCGCGCATGGTGATATCCATAGTCACCAGGTCAGGCCTGAGAGTCCTGTACAACTGGACAGCCTCATTGCCGCTTTTGGCCTCTCCCACGATGGAATGACCCTGCCCGCGTAGCTCTTCAACTATTCGCTTTCGCATGAAACCCGAGTCATCCACCACAAGGACTCTCATGCCCATTACTCACCTCTCGACACACGGTACCGTGATAATGCTCCTTAGCGTGGTTAAATGTCGCGACTGATCCTGAACTGCTCAACGAGTTGGCCGAGTTCATCCGCGATCTCAGACAGTTGTCGTGTGGAGTCGGACGCCGTGGCAGCGCCCCTGGCGTTGGTGCTGGCAACGTCGGCCATCTCCGTCATGATCTGCCTGAGGACTGCGGATCTTTCTGTCTGCAGACCGGTCAGCCGGGTAATGGTTTCCGCACGTGTCGTAACGTCACCCATTGCCCGGGTGACATCGCGGGCCGTTCTTGCTTCGTTCTCCGAACTCTCGGCGATGATCCGGCTCTCTTCCCGGAGTTCCTGCATGATCGCGCCTGCTCGTTCTCTTCGTTTGCCCTGTTCGGCGGTAAGACCGAGAATGTCCTGAGCAAGGGCCGTCAGGTGGGCCATGGCCTGCTGGACGTTTGCCACGTCCAGGGTCTGCCGGATTGTGCCTTCTGAAATGCCCGAGATCAGCGCGTTGGTTCGGGCCACGGCCTCCTGGATCTGGCTCAGGGCTTCACGGCTGGTCGCTGACAGGCGCTCTCCTTCTTCAACCCTTTTGTTACTGGCCTTGATAAGGTCCGCGATCTCGTTGGTAGACTCAGCGGTTCTTTCCGCCAGTTTTCGCACTTCGTCCGCGACCACGGCGAAACCTTTGCCGTGCTCGCCCGCTCTCGCCGCTTCGATGGCCGCGTTCAGGGCGAGGAGGTTTGTCTGCTCGGCGATGGACGAAATAACGACCATGATGTCGTTGATCTGTTCGGAGCTTTCTGCAATGGCCCTCATACCCTGGACCACCTTATCAACGGCCTCGCCTCCTTCACGGGCGTACTTGTCGGTAGCCACCGACTGTTTGGCCGCTTCGGAAGCACTGTGAGCCACTTCTTCGATGACTCGGGCCATACGGTTGACGGCTTCGGCTGTTTCCTGGGCGGCGCTAAACTGTTCGGAGGCTTTACCGGAGACCTCACGGGCCGTTTCACCCATTGCCTGGATGATTGACTCGCTGGCCTCGGTTTGCCTGAGCTGCCCCTGGGCTCGTTCGGCAACACCCTGGATATCTTCCGCCATCTTCCTCATGGATTCGTCGGTGGTCACGGCTGAGCGCCTGGTTTCTTGCACGTTCTGGGAGACTTCCATCGCCGTGTCTCCCATTGCGGCGACCCTCTCCAACACCGTTCTTGCACGCTCGGCCTGAGCGGTGGCGTTGGCGACGATCTTAAGGGTGACGTCGTTAACGGAAGTGGCCGAGTCCCGGACCTTGGTAACGCCTTCCAACACCAGGGAAAAAGCTCCCTGGAGCCTTTCCAGAAGCGAGTTGAACGTGTCCGAAGCTCTACCGATTTCGTCTTTGGCGGCCACCTGGGTTCGTGCGGTAAGGTCGAGGTTTTCACCAACGTATGCCATGACTCCCGCAAGGTTGGCGATCGGCCTGGAGATGGTTCCTGCGATGATGATGGCGGCAATAACGACTACGACGAGAATTATTGCGGCCGCGATGGTGTTGTTTCGGACAATGACCTCCAAGTATCCTGAGATCTCACTGCGATCTGCGCCTGCGCCCACTACCCAACCCAGTCCGGGGAAGTTGGCGTAACCGCCGGGATACGCCAGGCCTACAATCTTGTCATCCAGCTTTCCGGTTCGGACATTGGTGAACTGATATGAATGGTCGGGATCCTTTTTCTTCATGGCTGCGTCAAGTGTGGGCAGGTTGATTTTAGGCCCCGCTACCAGCTCGCCGTAGAGGCCCGGGTTCGGGTGTATCATGGCCTGCATTTTCCGGGTCACGGCATAAACGTAGCCCGTCTGGCCCACCTTGACCGCGGCGAGCAAATCTTCCAGGGGCTTCCACTTCAGTGCGCAATAGACGACCCCGGCAACGTTGCCGCCCACTTTGACGGGCGCAGCCACGTCGGACGCCCATCCTCTGGACTTTGGGTCAATTTTTTCTACCAGAGCGGACTTCTGAAGATCCAGAACAGCCAACCGCCCGCCCCGGGCCATTTTGACTCCCTCCTGGTTAGAGAGATCCGTTCCCACCAAGGCCGGCCAACTCGACGAAATGCAGTTCCCTTTCATGTCTACCAGGGCAATGAACTGATACGCACCGTACAGCTTGACGAACTCTCGGAGGGTTTCAGACGCGTCTTCACGGACTTCCGCAACTTCGAGAGCTTCCTTGATGATACGGAGGTCCGACCAGACAAGGATGTCACTGACACGGTCGTTCATGTACACGTTGAGAGTCTGGGCGGTGGATTCCGCAATACCTCTCATCTCTCTTCTTGCCGAGTTCTCGGCTTCCGAGAGTGTCGTGTTGTACCCTATGTAGCCGGTGATGGCGAACGGAACAAGGGAGATCAAGAGGAAGTACAACAGAAGCTTGTTTCTGATGCTTCCTCCGAGACGTAATGTTTGCAGGAGTTTCATTGGCCTTCCCTCCCTGGGAATATTTTGTTGACTTTCAAAGAGTCGGGTCCTTCTATTACAAACCTTCGAAGCGTGGTTCCGCCGATCGGCTCGATGAGCCGAAGTCGCTCCGGCTCCTGTTACCTTGACAGCATTTCCACTCCGGAAGGAGTAATCTTCGATACCGTTCCCAGAGCGTCTTTCTCTTCTACCGAGAGGATCTTCCTGAAATCAAGGATTATCAGTATTCCCTCATCCAGGTGAACCACGCCGCTTATGTACTGGCTCTGCACTCCCGCCACGATAATATCCGGAGGAGGCGCTATTCTCGATGCGGGCACCGTGATCACCTTCGATACCGAATCCACGATGAAGCCCGTGACACTGTTCTCGATCTCAACGACAAGGATTCGGGTGGAAGGCTTGAGTTCGGAGGCTCTCTTGTAACCCCTCATTCGCAGTCTCTTCCTAAGATCCAGCACCGGAATGATGTTCCCGCGGAGATTGATTACCCCCTCCACAAAATCGGGTGCATTGGGGATCTCCGTTATGGTGGACATCATGATGATCTCCTGCACCACGAGAATCTCCACCCCAAAGCGCTCGGAACCGATGGAGAAGCTGATCATCTGTATGTTCTTTTCCGCTTCCGGAGTCGCCCTTTTCGTCTGGTCCCTGCCGTTCATTATAAGATCTCCTGTGACGGTGGACGGCATCACATGCCGGTGTGCACCTACCTGATCAACTTAAGAAATGCTTCGGCCAGACCGTCGGCCGAGCACCTGTAATCTACAATGCCTTCATTGATGGCCGCTTCACCCAGCCTCGGGTCCATGGAGGACATGGGATCCTGCACCAAGGTTGTCCCTTCAGCCTGCTTCACCGCCCTGAGCCCCTCGACGCCCATTTCCGGTCCGCCCGAGAGTAGCATGGCGAGGAGGTTCTTGCCCATCACCCGAGACGCGGAAATCAAAAAATGATCCAAGATCCGTGCTCCGGGTAAATCAGGAATGATCTTCGCGGAGATCATCCCGGCTTCCTTGGTGAGTTCCAAAGGAACCAGAGCCGGGTGAACGTAACACACACCCTCTGAAAGAGGAACTCCGGATTCCAGTGGCCGCACCGTAATCCTGCTGCGTCTGTCCAGGTAGTCCACGAAGGCTCCTATTGCCTCTTGCTGCATGTCGTGAAGGATTACCACCGCCGAGGGTAGGCTTGCGGGCACCGATGGTATGACCCTTATCAAATCGGCACATCCCCCGGTGGAAGACGCGAATACCGACAAAAACCGTGCCGGAACTCTTGGAGGCTCTTCGGTGGACGCGTGTGCGATGGCAGGAGGAATCTTTACGCGCCGAATCCTCTCGAATTTTATACCGCAGGCAGCCTTGATCCTGCGCACCAGATCGTCGGCCCTTCCGTCCATTCGCCAGTTGTTCTGGGGCTTGCGGAGGAAATCAACGCCTCCGAGACACAACAGATCAAAGGGGTTAGCGCCCACACCGCCGACGAACCCGCTGAGAATGACCACTGGACAAGGGCTCCTTATCATAATGTGCATCAGGGTGGTGCTTCCCTTCATCACAGGCATATCCCAGTCGAGAAGGATCAGATCGGGTTTGAGTTCGTCAATCTTGGCAAGCGCCTCCTGGCCGTTGGTGGCGTATCCTGCCACCATGAGACCGGGGTCGGATTGGACTATTTCCTGAACTATCTTCCGGATGAATCGGGAGTCGTCCACGATCATGATTCGCTTGAGGCCGGCTTGCGCGGTGATCTCTCCCGCCTCGCCACCAATCGTCCGGAGAGCCCGGCCATTGCCGGAATCAGCGAGTACCGGCGCACCCGTGTCTATTTCAACGGTAGGCCCGAGAGCGTGACGGATTTCGTCCCGCTGGCGCATCCCCTCCATGAGCAGGCTTTGCCAGTCCATGAACACCGTCCGCTGGGGGACATCGAAGGACAACTGCGACAGAAACTCTCCACTTTCCCAGCCCAGAATCTCGTAAAAGGCCTCCACACCGTCCACGGAATCGCACTCAGCGTGGATAATTCCGCCGTCGTCAACATAGACCACACCCTGTCCGGTGGGCCCGAATATGGTGAGAAGCGTGCTGTCCTTTCGGTAGCAGAACATCTGGATAATGTCTTCCAGTTTCATTCCCACCACTCTGCCGGCAAAACCCTGATTTGGTTGCAGCATGTTGAGCAGGAGTTCGCAAAGTTTCGTCTCTGAGAAGGGTTTGCGGAGATAAGTGGTGCAGCCCAGCGACAGAGCCAGGTTGCGGTCTTCTTCCAGGTGTTGGGCAGCGATCAGAACCACTCGGACAGGCACGTCAAGACGCCGCATTGCCGCCAGCAACTTCAGGCCGTCCACTTCCTCAGGTCGTTCGTGGGCGGAGAGTATGAGATCAACAGGATTCTTTGAAATTACCTGAACAGCTTCAAGTATCGAGCCTGCTGCCATGACGGCAAATTGGGACCCATGCTGCGCAAAAAATTCCTGTACAATTCCATTGAGTGCCTTATCTTTATCTACGATAAGAATTATCTTTTGCGCCAAGGAATTCTCCTTCGGGTGTGTCCGGAGTATCCAGCAGCCTATTCATCTCCCCCTGAGCCCTCCGGCCGGGGCCCGGGCCTTTCCGGGATAGACCAGGGCAGCCGCGGCCAACGCCTGCTATCCCGATAGAATGTATTGCGAGTCGCAATCCAACGTCCGGAGCGGTTTTCACCACTGGGGGCTAAGGAATTCCGCTTGCTCCCAGCCCCTTTTCAGCAGTGCCGAAACGAAGGCCGGCATCGGCTCTCCAATTGGAGCCAAGTCGTTTTTCCGGCCGGCCGCTTCTCAGTTTCCCGCTGACCTTTCAAAACCTCATCTTGCTACTGTCTCAGCTTCTCTTAGCCTGGATTTGTCGTAACCTCCCGGATGAGGTTGAGAAAGACGCTGGTAGGGATTCTAAGATTTTTGTCCAGCGACTCCACTTGCTGTGTGTCCGTGTGAACGGATCTGTCCCACGAGAGAATCTCGAAAAAGGCTTCGTCGCCTTGCCGTTCGTTCGTCACAGCCCTGTATATTTCTCCTTCTTTGACGAAAATGGAGCCCTGCTTGCTGCCTCTTCTGACGTCTATTCTCCTGGATTCGCCGCTCAGGACTATCAGCCTTATTGTGGTGCGAAGGTCATAAATGGAGAAGTCCATGACCTCCGAAAGGTCTTCCGGCTCTCCGTTGCAGGGCATTTCCTTCTGTGCCACAGGCGTTTCGTCGGGGTCGTTTTCGCTGAGCTTTCGCAGTGTTGTCTCTCCTCACCGCTGTCAGGCGGTATTGTGACGCTTTGCACTGATTCTAGCCTGTTGGTTCGGGGAATTCTATTATCCCGACAAGTACCATATCACACGCAACCGACTGAAATCAAGAATAATTGGCACGGGGCCGGTCCTACCGGTCCGCCGGAGGTGGTGGCGCCAGCTGCAGTCATTGGCAAAAATGATGCCCTTATCCCTTCTTGAAATTTCCCTTGCTCCGCTCTGACAAAGGGGCGCTGACGGGATTTGTCCACCGAGGAGAGCGTCACATTGGATGCTGAATATCTTGTGACAATTCCCAGTGTCCTGTTCCGCAAATAACTTATAACCGGCCACCTGAGCCCGGCTGGGAGGCTGGCGCGAAACTGCGTACATGCCGGAAATCGTGGTACTGCGGCAGGCTGTGCCTTCACCCTGTCCCTCTCGCGCCGGGAGAGCGGACGTGTAAGAGGTCACAATTATTACCCTCTCCGTCTGGGAGAGGGTAGGGGGAGGAGAGCCGTTCTTGTCATTGCGAGCGAAGCGAAGCAATCTCAACGGGTTGTAGGACAAGCGCCCGACATTGCTTTGTCCCTTCGCTCCTCGCAATGACATTGACTCGCGAACCGGCCAGGTCAGGGATTTGAAAGCTAGTTGCCGGACACGACACTAAGATCCCTTCGGAGCGTCTTCCGCCAAGGCAATCAGGCTTTCCTGCATCTTCTGGATGTATTCGTTGATATATTTTATGGAGTCCAGGATCTCCAGGTAGAGCGATGACGCGGCCGGCGCGCAGAAGCCTGCTTCGATCCTGTCCCAGTGGGCAAATCGCGCTTCCTCGACCATAGTGGTGAGGTTTTGTCCCTGAAGCTTTATGTGTTCGACCAGTACCTTGTTTTGCAGTAACAGAGCGTCCCGCAGATTGCAGAGCATATCCCTGACCAACGCGATGATTTCCGACAGTTCGGCCTGAGCCTTGTCGCTGAACGGGATACCTTCCTTCGACTTGATCTCCGCGCATTTCAGGATGTTCCCGAACATGATCCCGATTCGCTCCATGCGGCTCGGGAAGCGGACCACTATCCGGAAAACGTTCTGGCCGATGACCGACGAGGCGTCAACAAGTCCCGTGGTCGCAAGTTTCTCGTGCTGATGAACTTCAGCGGCCAGGCGCTCGCACACCTTGAGTCTTTCGGTATCGTCCCCGGCAAAGCAGTTGGATAGAATCCTCGTGATCTCGATGATTTTGCTGATCATAACAAGCAGATCCTGCTCAGGTCCCAGCGACCCGGACACAGGCATCTCATGAAGTTCTTCCATTCGAACCAGTTCCGTATCCAGCTTGGGGCTTATCATACGAAAAGGATTCCACACGTAGCGCTGGTCTTTCATTTCCGTCACCTCCTCATGTCGCTCCAAAGGATGGTTGAGCAAACCTTGTGCCATCTAAAGAGGGAAACCCTGGCGGGCCTGATGCTGACACCCGGTGTGGTTTCCAGTCTTGAGACGGTTTTGCGCGGCGTCGAATCAACAGCCTCTGTCAGTCTTTTTTACATTCTGTAAAGCACCGCCACTAATACTCCGGTCATGACCGAATTTGAAGTCATCCCGTGCCCATCTCCGCCTCGAAGTGGCACACGCCTCGATCAGCGATTCGTTTCCTGAGCATGGAAGCGATCATCCCATAAGAATTTATGCCATTTCGTGTTCACGTTTAGTGAGGCAGGAGGGGGGCGACTCAGGATGATGGGATTCTCCTTTGTTCAGCAGCAGCGGGGCTGTGCAGCGATCCTTCCGAATCGTCGGTCGAGTTCATTGTTCGAAGGCGAATCGGTATGACATGCGGGTTGCCATATGGTATCATACGAACCCGGTATTGGTCGGCGATTTCAAAGGCGTCAAGGTGAGGATTTGGTGCCCTCTTCTCGCATCGTTATACTTGCAGTTGTATGTGTGGCGGCCCTGGGGACGGTGGTTGCGGCTTCGTGGCTCTATTTGGGCGGTCGCCAGACCGGACCCAAAGAACTCGACGGGCCGGCTTTGAAAATGGCCATGACCCAATTGTCGGGATTGCTGGAAGAAGACGCACGGCTACTAAAGTCACCGGAAGCAAGTACGTGGAAGAGCTCTGATACGGCACGCATCGAACGATCCGCCAACGCCGCGGAGGAGTGGCTGAAATGGAATCGAGCTAGACTGGCGAGCGTGCAGGCGGGTTCAGACGTGAAGCTGAATGAAAATACCCGAAAAGAGCTCGCGTCCCTCCAGCAGAGACTCCGGGAGTTAATTACTACCATAAAGAAAGACTTGAAGCCGGGAACCCAAGCCGTGGAGGCGCCTCCACAGCCCACGACTGAGCAATCAGTGGTGGAGGAACCCAAGGAGCCAATTCTCACAAGATGGGTTAAGAAATATGACCGCCGGGACAATGGCGGCAAAACGGACATTCCCGACCACGTGCTCAAAGAATTCGTTGAGCGCTATACGAACCCGGAAGTCCGCTTGAAGCCCTATTACCTGGAGAAACTCAAGATTCTCAGGGCCGCAAAATCCAGGTTGCCGGGCGTGTACTGTATCTCTTTCCGGGCCGAGGTATACCACAGGGACAACCGCAACCGCTGGGACAAATCTCCTGTTGTGTTGAACCTCATTGCTGCCGAAACTCCCGACGGAGTGATCGCCACTTACGAGACCTTTGCGGAAAAACATTGGGAATTTCCCAATGACGGGGCATGTGTGCAGCCGGTATGGGGAGTGCACGACTACGAATGGAGAGAAATCTGCCCCTTCCCCTGCATGAGCAGTTATTCCATGATGTTTGCAAAATAATCCGGGCCGGATTGGCCGCAGAGCAGTAGAGGCGCGATTTATGGAAAACCCGCCCACAGAAGGATACCGAAATCCCGTTGCGGAAGAAAGACTCTCCTTAGGGAGGTCACGATCACGCAGGTCGAACAAGAACGCCTCATGGCAAATCATGCTCGTCTGTGTCGGGGTCGTGATTTCCACCATTTCGTGCAGCAGGGGCCCGGACCATAAACAGGCGGCACTGGGTACCCTTCTTTTGAAGGCTTGCCAGAATTCAAATCTTGAACTGGCTGAATTGCTGCTCAAAGACGGCGCAGACGTCAACACGAAGGACACTGAAGGCACGACAGCCCTTATGGCGGCAGCGTCGGCTCCCAGAGGCATCAACTGGCAATTGATGGAATTACTTTTGAAAAGGGGCGTTGACGTTAACGCTCGGGATAAGAACGGAAAGACGGCACTGATGCTGGCGTTTGACAAGGGATATCTCAATGCGGCGTGGCTCCTGTTTACCAAGGGTTCTGACGCCAATATAGCCAACGAAAAGGGCGACACCCCGCTGATGAAGTTCTCCGAGTCGTGGGAACCCGCTGGATGGATGGCGGTTCAGTTGATTGACCGTGGAGCCAACGTCAATCAAAAGGCCAAGGACGGGACGACCGCCATTATGGCGGCAGCGTCCAACAAGCTCGTGTACTCTCCCATCGTGAACTTGGTGACCCAACTCATACAGAAGGGTGCAGACGTCAACGCTCGTGACAACCAGGGCCGGACCGCGCTGATGAGGGCGTCGGAAAACGGGCTGCTGGAAGTGGTGAAGCTTCTCCAGGACAAGAACGCAGACGTCAACGCAGCAGACAACGAGGGTAAGACTTCCCTGATGCTGGCCCTGACTAAGGGCCACCTCGACGTGGCGGAAACCCTGGTGAAGCGGGGGGCAAACGTCAACGCTCGCGATAAGGGCGGTAAGACTGCTTTGACCCACGCCAACGAGATGATGTTGAAACTCAACCAACTCCTTCAGCAACACGGCGCTCAGGAATGAGCATTCTTAGCGATTATCAATAATCTTGCCCGTTTTAGTCGCCCTGGAAGTCGGTATCCAGAAACTTTGCCACATGAACCCTTCGGGGAAAATTCCTGCTTTTTCAGGGGCATGGAGCTGATAAATCTTGACCCGCGTGCGAAATTCTGATAAATGTTGATAGCCTACACATAGCTCGATCCGGGCTGAACCGAAATGAGGATCTTCATGAAAAACTTACCTCTTACCGAAGGTCACAGTGCGTCCAAGCGAGTCGCAGCCCCAGAAGACGGCACTCTAGCGAGGCGCAATGCAGAGGCACTTGTACACCCGTGGAGAGCGGAGTCAGCGGCAGAGTCTCCTAACTCGGCCCGCGGAATCGGTTTCTGCCTTCTAGCGCTGTTGTTGGCTGTGCTGTCGGTTGTCTTTGTGATGCCGTTCCCAGCGGTCGCGCAGGTTTCCCAGGAATTGGAGTTGGGTCTGGAGAGTCACAAAGCTGGCAAACACAAGGATGCTGTTGAGATATATACGGAGGTACTCAGAAAGACGCCTCAAAGCGCCGAAGCTCTTAACTGGCGAGGTATGGCTTACGATGACTTGAACCAGTTGGATGAGGCTTTGGCGGATCTCAACAAGGCTATAGACCTAAGCCCGAAATACGCGGACGCATATAACAACCGCGGAGAGGTTTATCGCAAGAAGAAGAAGTTTGACCAAGCTCTCGCCGACTTCCGCAGGGCCTTGGAACATGACAAGAATTTCCCCGAAGCCCATTACAACATGGGGCTGGTGCTGGAAGCCCAGAAGAAGAGCGGAGTGGCGGCACGCTCTTTCTCGGAGTACCTGAGGCTCAAACCCAACGCTGAAGACAAGGAGCAGGTCCAGGCCAAAATAGAAGCTCTGCAGAGAGCAGCCGCCCGGGAACCCAAGCCTGCCACCCCCCCAGGCGCGGTTCCCGCCGGGCCTCCCAAGGCTGGTGATGCGGCACCCGGTGCAAAACCGCTGCCAAGACCCGGTACCCCAGTCGTGCCGCCGGCCCCCCCCGGAATGGACACCGGAATTCCCGGAATGCCTTCTCTCCCCATACCTCCGGAACTGGCGTTCCTCGTGGCAAGCCTTGGCATAGTCTCGATGATCCTTCCTCTGGTGGGCTACCTGTTCACCTCAGTGATGCTCTTCCTCATCGCGAAAAAGACGGCCACCGCTTTGCCCTGGCTGGCCTTCATCCCCATCGCCAACCTCTACCTGATGGTTCAGATCGCGGGGAAACCCATCTGGTGGCTGGGACTATTCTTTCTCCCGATCTTATCGCCTGTGGTGGCGCTACTTGCCACAGTGGATCCCACGGGAGGGACAATAGTCGGAGTGTTGGGCCTCGCTCTGGCCCTTGGTTCGCTCGTGGCATGGTTTTTTATAAGCTTGGGAATCGCAGCGGCCCGCGGCAAGTCCACCCTGTGGGGCGTTCTGTTGTTCATACCGTGTACCAGCCCCATAGCCTTGGGTTACTTGGGTCTGTCAAAATGAGGCTGGATTCCCAATGAGGGATCCCAAGCTTTCACCCGATCATTTTCTTCTCGATCGGGTAATCTCAATCGAGACCATTGTGGACTCTTGGAACGCCGCTCAGCTTACGGGCGGCGTTCGCGCGAAGGGAGTATCAAGATTTGCGGCCTCGGGAAGGATGGCCCTGGACCTGGAGCTTGAGCGCCGCGATCTGTCCGGTTTTCAGTGCCTGTGCCTGGAGGTGGAAAATCGGGCGTCGGGGCAGTTGCTGGTGGGGATGACACTTCGTCACGGCAGCGGTTCCAGTCACGTTGCTTCACAATGGGTCTCGTTTTCGGGCAGCCGAGAAATACTTGAACCGGGTGTCAGGCGTCTGCTGCAATTTCCTTTTCAAGGCTTCGGGAGTTATGGTTTTCCAGACGGCTGGTCTGAGGTTCGAGCGATCGGGATAACCATAGGCCGGGATCGCGACTACGAAGACCCACCTGAATTTGAGGTTCGGATCGGGCCTCTTCTGGGCGAGAGAAGGGAAATTCCGTTCGGGCCAAGGCTCACCGAGGCAGGGCTGGCTCTGGTTCTTGATAGAGACGTTCCGAGCGTCACACAGATGTTTCCTGAAGAGGGGTTCAGCTCGATCAAGAGCTCTCCGTTCCCGCAGACCAACTGGCTGCATCCATACACTGCATCCAACTCGGCGCTCTCTATTCCACCCCCTCATACTTATCCCGTTGAATCCGCGGAACAGATCCTTTGCGGACGGATCATGGGACAGAACCTGGGCAGGCAGGTCCGATGGAACGCCAATCCTCTGGGAGTCCAGGAGTGGACGCACTTTCTGAACAGGCACCATTTCATGCGGGATCTTGTCGGAGGGCTCGTCCAGTCCGGAGACAGTCGCTGCGCGGCCATGCTGGACGACCTGATGATCGGTTGGATCCAGGACAATCCTGTCCCCGTAGACTCAAACGGTGGAGCAGGACCTTCGTGGGAGACCCTCACCGCAGCCTGGCGCCTCAGAGAATGGCTGTGGATCGCGGGTATCGTCTGGCCCAACCGGTGCTTCAGCAGCGGTACAAGAACGGCCGTTCTCCGCTCATTGTGGGAGCACGCCAGGCATCTCTCAGATCATCGGGGTCATCCCAACAACTGGATCATCGTCGAATCCTGTGCCCTGGCGCTGGTGGGGATGTGTTTCCCCCAATTCCGGGAAGCACGGCAATGGTTTGAATTAGGCCTGTCACGCCTGCAAATGGAATTGAGCAGGCAGTTTTTCGAGGACGGCGTTCATTTCGAGATATCGCCGCTATATCATTCCATTTGCCTGCACGGTGTGATGGAAGTTATGGAGGCTGCGGCGGCAAACGGACTGAGCTTGCCGGCCGAATTCCATTCCACTGTGGAGAAGGGCTTCGAATACCTCGCCTCCTTGTGCAGGCCCGATTTCACATGGCCCTCCATAAACGATTCAGGAGGTGTCGCGGGAGACTATACGGCTCTTATGAAGAAGGCCGGGGAGGTATTTGACAGGGCCGACTTCCGGTGGATAGGCTCTAGAGGAGCCGAAGGCGATCCACCCCGCAGTTGCTCCAGGCCCTTCCCGGAAGCAGGGATCGCTGTGATGCGCTCCCACTGGGGTGCGGACGCGAACGTGCTCGTGTTCAGGGCCGGCCCGGCCGGAGCGGCCCATGTTCACGACGATGTGCTATCGCTGGACGTTACTGCCCGTAGCTTCTCCGCGTTGGTTGATCCAGGAATTACTTCGTATGCCCCCGGAGATCTGACGGACTACTATCGGGACGCGTCGGCACATTCCATGATCTGGGTTGACGGGCAGGGACCGTACACTCCAGCGAAGACGTTCCGGGAGAGAACAAGGCCGGCGGGAGATGCCTTCGACTGGTCCAGCGACGGAGAGCTGCTTGCCGTAACAGGAAGATGTCGCGGACCGTGGCGCGACCCGGGGCTCGATTGCACGATCTGGCGCACCACAGTCTTTGTTGAGCCCGACTACTGGATAGTGAAGGATCGGATACAGGGCTTCGGTGTTCACTGCGTCCAGGTGTGCTGGCAGTTCGCACCCGGAAAGGTCGAGCGGACGAGCAGCCCGCTTTCCGTGCGGTTGGTCAATGAGCGCGGGTCTTCCCTGGCGGTGGTTCCCGTCAGGAATGTGGAGGCGATCGAGGTTGACCTGGCGGAGGGTTCCATTGACCCGCCGCGGGGGTGGGTTTCCGTTAACGGGAGAGATCTGCCCGCGGTCAATTGCAGATTCAGTTTCCCGGGGGAACTCCCTCTGGATCTGGTGTGGCTGCTCTTGCCGTTTTCAGGTATTCAGTGCCCGGGAATCGAGACAGAGCGGTTCAACTGTCAAGACGGGACGATCCTGCTGAACGTGAGAATCGGAAATGGGCCATCGAGAGCGGTGAGCCTGCGTCCGCCGGAATAACGGAATAGTTTGTCGAATATAAGGCAAGAATTGTTGCAACGGTTATATAGAAGCTTTCGAAAGTGATGACGGATTCACTGGCGGGTGCTACTGCCGGCTTGTCCAGCAGTGTGATACCATTCCGAAAGAACCTCTGAGAATCCCTGTAACATCGTCCAAATCCCTCACGGTCTTCTTGAGCCGGTCTTCGATTTGGCACTCAAGGCACCCAAAAGATCCAGGGCTTCCCGGTGCCCTTGATCCGCTGCCCTCTTGAACCATTTTTTAGCCTTGACGCTGCTTCTGGTCACACCGTGGCCATCAAGGTACATCAACCCCAGATTGAACTGCGCGTCCGCGTCTCCCTGGTCCGCGGCTTTGGCAAACCATTCCATTGCAAGGGCTTCATCCCGCTGGACTCCCAGACCGTGGCAATAGAGTTCCCCGAGACTGTTCTGAGCCTTGCCGAAGCCTTGTATAGCCGCCTGCTGAAAGTATTGAAAGGCTTTCTTGTAGCTCTTGCGGACGCCCTGCCCGTACTCGCACATCAATCCCAGAAGATTCTGAGCCTCCGGGTCTCCTTTTTCGGCTGCGCTGCGGAACCACTTCAGGGCCTCTCTATAGTTTTTTTCAACACCAGTACCGTCGTAATACAAGCGACCGATGTTCACTTCAGCAGCTGCCAACCCGTTTTCCGCGGCACGCATAAACCACTTGAGGGCCTCCGCGGGATTACTGTCCCCCGCCGTACCATCAAGGTGGCAGCAGCCCAGATCGTTCTCCGCCGGCGCGTAACCTTGCTCCGCTGCCGTCAGATACCACTGGAGTGCCTGCTTGTTGTTGGCCGCAACTCCTCGGCCGCGAGCGTACATGATGCCGAGAAAATGCTGGGCACGGGGCACCCCCTGTTCTGCGGCTTTCGTGAACCATTGGAACGCCTCGCCATCGTTCTGATCAGCGCCCTCTCCCCAGAAATAATTCATTGCGACATCGCATTGCGCCAGGGCGTGGCCCTGCTCGGCCGCGGCCCGAAGCCACCTGGTCACCTCTTCAGGGTCCTGCTGCAAACCGTCGGACTCTTCATACTCCAGGGCGAGGCGAAATTGAGCTTCGGCAAAACCGCCTTCCGCAGACATGAGGAGCCACTTGATTCCCTCCTGGAGATCCGCCTCGACACCGATACCATCCAGGTACATCATGGCCAGGTAATAGCCCGCCACAGCGTTGCCCTTGTCCGCGGCCATCCGATACCATCTGACGGCCTCGGCGCTGTCCTGGTATCCTGCGTCGCCGGTACGATACATCGTTCCAAGATTAAGTTGCCCAAACGCGTCGTCCTGTTCAGCGGCCTTGAGGTACCAGTTCACCGCTTCCCGGTAATCCTGTGCGACGCCCACCCCTTCAGCGTAGGCGCAGGCCACGTTGTTCTGCGCATCAGGATGACCTTGTTCGGCTGCCGACAAGTACCACTTGAAAGCCTGGGCATGGTCCAAATCCATACCGCGCCCCGTGGAGTAAGCGCGTGCGAGCCTGAACTGCGCGTCCATGTGTCCCAATTCAGCGGCCTTGAGATACCACCGAGCGGCCTCGGCCGCGTCGGTCGCCACTCCCAG